>OFMO01001637.1_pt1 | contig 13480 bp, 8 predicted proteins | sample 1541821 | NCBI WGS metagenome assembly OFMO01 (sample SAMN04209253, study PRJEB22552) | human gut metagenome | biome: gut; material: feces | host: Homo sapiens | place: USA: Oklahoma | reverse complement strand
TGAATCGGTTGAAAGAGCCTTTGAACAGATCGCCGGCAACCTGTGATTTTCGACGTATGAAGCGGAATTGCTTACTCAATAAGTACCTTATGGAGACGGGATCTCTTCGGAGACCCCGTCTCTTTTTGTATAGAAACCACAGATGCAGCCCACTCTATCAAAAAGGGGTGAGCAGATGTCCGGCAAACGGGTATTGGCGTTGTATGCAGCTGTTCTGCTGGGGTTTGCGGTAGTTTTGTGCCGCCTGTATTTTCTGGCAGAGAACCATACCTATGCTGCCCGGGCCGAAGCGCAGAGCACGGTCCGGCTCTCGCTGCCTGCCCGGCGGGGCAGCTTCTACGACCACAGCGGCCTGCTTCTTACCGGGCTGGAAACGCGGTATCTTGCCCTCTGCTTCCCGGGCGAAAACAACTACACACGCCTGTATGCATTTACGGACAGTGCCGGGCAGGCACTTTTGTACCGGAACCGCAACCGCTCCGCACCGTTTCTGCTGGAAGTGGACCGCGACCTTTCCGCGCGCGGCATACGCTGCTTTGCAACGGCACGGCGCTGCGCAGAAGTTCCGCTGTGCCAGCATCTGATCGGCTATCTGGATGCAGAAGGCCGCGGCACTGCCGGGCTGGAAAAGGCGCTGGACAGCCAGCTGGCCGGGACAAAGGAGCATGACACGCTGGTGTGCGCGGTCACAGCACAAGGACGGCTGCGGGCCGGGGAAACACCGCAGCTCACCCGGCAGGACAGCAGTGCGGTGGGCGTGCAGCTGACGATCTCCCGCCCGGTGCAGCGTGCCGCCGAAGCGGTGGCCGCAGACACCATGACCAGCGGCTGCATTCTGGTTCTGGACACGGCCACTGCTGCGGTTCGCGCCAGCGTCAGCGTACCGGGCTATGACCCGGATGACCTTGCCGCAAGTCTGGATGCACCGGACAGTCCGTTCCTGAACCGCGCACTGGAAAGCTATGCTGTGGGTTCAGTGTTCAAGCCGGTGCTGGCTGCGGCAGCGCTGGAGCAGGGCATCCTGCCGGAGTACGAATGCACCGGTGCGGTGGTGGTGGATGGACAGATCTTCCGCTGCGCAGGCGGTGTTCCGCACGGAACGGTGGACATGACTGCGGCTCTGGAAAAAAGCTGCAACGGCTATTTTATCCGGCTGGGGCAGCAGCTGGGGGCAGAGACGCTTTTGCAGATGTCTCGGCAGCTTGGCTTCGGGCAGGAGGTGCCGGTGGCAGGTGCGCTGCACGCCGATGCCGGAAAGCTGCCGTCTGCCGGGGAGCTTGCCCAGAGCGGCCAGCTGGCAAATTTCAGCTTTGGGCAGGGCGGTCTGCTGGCATCACCGGTACAGATCGCCGCCATGATGAACACCATTGCTTCCGGCGGGGTGTACCGCACGCCTTTCTTCGTGTGTGGCTCGGTGGATGAAACTGACGGTACGCCGCTGGAAACGCTTGCACATCCGCAGTCAAGGCGGGTGATGAGTGCGGAAAATGCAGCGCTCCTGCGTAAAATGCTGCAGCAGGTGGTGGAAGAGGGCACCGCACAGGATGCTGCCTGGCTGGAAGAAGGGGCTGGCGGCAAGACCGGTACCGCGCAGACCGGGCAGTTCACACCGGATGGCACGGAACGCAAAAACTTGTGGTTCGCAGGGTTTTACCCGGCGCAGCAGCCGCGCTACACCATTGTGGTGCTGCAGGACGGGCAGGTGAGCACGGAACATTCCAGCGCCGCCATCTTTGCCCGGCTGTGCGCAATGCTGGACCTTCTGGCATAAAAATGCACGGTTTCTGCTTGCTTTTTTGCGCTTGTTATGCTACTATATATTTGTATTTCTGCGTAGTTTTTGTTGAATTAAAATAAAGGAGCGTTTCAATCCATGTCTGTTATCGAAATTGTTGGCGGTGTGATCCTGCTGATCGCTTCGCTCGTCATCGTTTTCCTCACTCTCATGCAGCACACCCACGGTCAGGGCCTTTCCGGTGCCATCAACGGCAGTATGGGCGGCGCAAACAATGCCCGTTTGACCCCGGCTGATCAGATGCTGGCCAAGACCACCCGCATTGCAGGCATTGTTTTCTTTGTGGTTGCCATTCTGGCATGTCTGTTTGCAGGCCGTCTGGCAGGTTGACAAGGTTCGTGCAGCCCCGTGTAAAGGACGGGGCTGTTTTTCTGTGTTATGATAGGATGTCGGCGGCAGTCTGACCGCTGGGCAGGGTGGGGCAGCTGGCCCACGATTGGCAGCGCTGCGGCACGTTGGAGGCTGCGGCCATGGAAGAGCAAGGAGAAAAAATATTATGGCAATGCGCGATAAAATTGAGCACGCGATCCAGAATCAGCCGTGCACCGTCAAAGACCTCAAATCCAAATTCGGCGGGGACCGCGGCTCGGACCGCAAGGTGATGGAGGCTGTGGATCAGCTGGTGCACGAGGCGGTCATCTGCCAGCGTCAGGGCGTGTTCTTTACGGTGCGCTCCGGCCGTGCAGACAAGGCTCTGCTGTGCAAGGTGGTAAAACTGGGCAAGAATTTTGCCTTTGTCATGCTGGAGGACGGCACCAGCGATATCTTTATCCCGGGCCGTTTTACCCGCGGTGCCATGCCCGGCGACATGGTGCTTGTGGAAAAGTTTGAGCACCCCCGTGTGGAGGGCAGTGATGAAGGCGAGATCCTGGCCATTCTGGAAGAAAAGAACGATCTGGTGGGCACTGCCCGCCGCATTGATGGCCGCCTGAAGTTCGTGCCGGACGACTGCCCGGCCATCTCCATGCAGATGATGCGTGACTGCGAGGGCGGTGCAAAGGACGGCGACAAGGTGGCCGTGGAGATCCTGCAGCGCGGCAATCGGCAGGAAGATCACCGCGTGGGCGTTGCCATGCGGTTTGGCAGCTCGGACGAAGCAAAGCGCTGCGCAAAGGCCCTGCTCTATGCGCAGGATATCCGCAGCCGCTTCCCGGATAAGGTTCGTGAGGAAGCCAAGAAGCTGGAGAACGCTGAGGTCTCTGAAAAGGACACCGAGGGCCGCATGGATCTGCGCGCCCTGCCCATTTTCACCATTGACAGTGCTGAGACTAAGGACATCGATGATGCCATCAGTCTGACCAAGACCCCGGAGGGCGGCTTTGAGCTGGGTGTCCACATTGCAGATGTTTCCAACTATGTCAAGCCCGGCAGCGAATTGGACAACGAAGCGTTTAACCGCGCAACCAGCGTCTACTATGCCGATCAGGTGGTGCCCATGCTGCCCAAGCAGCTTTCCAACGGCATCTGCAGCCTGAATGAGGGCGTGCTGCGTCTGGCCTTCTCCTGCCTGATGCATCTGGATAAGGATGGCAACCTGATCGATTACCGCTTTGTCAAGTCGATCATCCGCAGCCGCGTCAAGGGCGTTTACTCCGAGATCAATGCCTTGCTGGCCGGCAGTGCTGACGACGAGCTGAAGGGCAAGTACCATGAAGTGCTCAGCCAGCTGCCCGCCATGAAGGAGCTGTACGGCCACCGTGCCCGCCTGCGCAAGGAGCGCGGATGCATGGACATCGAGAGCGGGGATGTCAAGCTGATCCTCGACGAGAATGGCCACTGCATCGACGTGAAAAAACGCACCTCCGGCGAGAGCGAAGCCATGATCGAGGAGTTCATGTTGCTGGCTAACCAGTGCGCCGCCCACTTTGCCCGGGTCAAGCAGATCCCCTTTGTGTACCGTGTGCACGAGGAGCCCAACGCCGAAAAGCTGGAACGTCTGCATGCTCTGCTGCAGGCCTGCGGCATCAACGACCACTTTACCAAGGAGGTGCCCACCCCCAAGGAGCTGAGCGCCATTCTGGAGGGCGTGCGCGGCGGCCCGTATGAGCAGATCATCAACACCGGTATGCTGCGCTGCATGTCCAAGGCTCTGTACGAGGAAAAGCCCAAGGGTCACTACGGTCTGGTGCTGCAGGACTATGCCCACTTTACCAGCCCCATCCGCCGCTATCCGGACCTGGCCATCCACCGCATCATGACCGCGCAGCTCAAGGGAACCGACAAGGACACCATGATCCTGCGCTACACCGATTTTGCGGAGCGGGCCAGCAAGCAGGCCAGCGAGCGCGAAGTCATCGCCATGCAGATCGAGCGCAAGGCCGAGGACTGCTACAAGGCCGAGTATGCCCGCCGCCATCTGGGCGAGAGCTACGAGGGCCGCATTTCCGGCGTGACCCAGCGCGGCCTGTTCATTGAACTGGAGAACGGCGTGGAGGGCTTTGTACCGGCTTCCAGCCTGACCCCCTCCGGCACGATGCTCACCGAGGGCGTGCGCCTGTCCGACCCCGTCTCCGGCAGGAACTGGAGCCTGGGCGATACCATGATGATCACCATCGTGCGTTCCGACGTCAATCTGGGCAAGATTGACTTTGAGGTGGCCCAGCCCACCGCAAAATAAAACAAACGCCTGCAAAAGCGGAATGACAGCGGTCATTCCGCTTTTTTTGTCACAATTTGTACGCATTTCCAACAAAACGGGACAGTTGTCTAAATTTTATACAGAGGGCAGAGTTTGTTTGTTGTTCTGCGGGCCAAGGCAGGGTATACTGTTGCCATAGAGAGCAGCATTGAACTGCTGTAAGAAAGAAAAACAGCGAAGCAAGGAGGCTTTTCCATGTACTATTCCAGTGGCAACTACGAAGCATTTGCACGTCCCAAAAAGCCGGAGGGCGTTGATCATAAATCCGCATATATCGTCGGTTCCGGCCTGGCAGCCCTGACCGCAGCCTGCTATCTGGTGCGTGACGGCCAGATGAAGGGCGAGCATGTCCATGTGTTCGAGAAGGAGGCCCTGCCCGGCGGTGCCTGCGACGGCTACAAGTACAGCATCGGCTACGTCATGCGCGGCGGCCGTGAGATGGACAACCATTTTGAGGTCATGTGGGACCTGCTGCACTCCATCCCTTCGCTGGAGACCGAGGGTGCCAGCGTGCTGGATGAGTATTACTGGCTGAACAAGGAGGACCCCAACTTCTCCCTTTGCCGTGCTACCGTGGAGCAGGGCAAGGACGCCCACACCGACGGCAAGTTCGGCCTGTCCGACAAGGGTGCTATGGAGATCATGAAGCTGTTCTTCACCCCGGACGAGCAGCTGCAGGACAAGAAGATCACCGACTTCTTTGACGATGAGGTGCTGAATTCCAACTTCTGGCTGTACTGGCGCACCATGTTCGCCTTTGAGAACTGGCACAGCGCACTGGAAATGAAGCTGTATATCAAGCGCTATATCCACCACATCGGCGGCCTGCCGGACTTTACCGCCCTGCGCTTCACCCGCTACAACCAGTATGAGTCCATCATCCTGCCCATGATCGAGTACCTGAAGGGCTTTGGCGTGCAGTTCCACTACGACACCAAGGTCACGGACGTCAAGTTCGACATTCAGGGCAGCCGCAAGATGGCAAGCTCGGTCACCGTGGAGCACGCAGGCGAGGTGTCCAACATCGACCTGACCGAGAACGATCTGCTGTTCATCACCAACGGCGGCTGCGTCGAGAGCTGCACCGTGGGTGCCCAGGACAAGGCAGCCGGTTTCGACCCCACCATCAAGCCGGGCAACGGCTGGGATCTGTGGAAGAAGATCGCCGCACAGGACCCGTCCTTCGGCCACCCCGAAAAGTTCTGCTCGGATCCGGAGCTGTCCAACTGGGAGAGCGCCACCATCACCACCCTGGATGACAAGATCCCGCAGTATATCCAGAAGATCTGCAAGCGCGATCCCTTCAGCGGTCACACCGTCACCGGCGGCATCGTTACGGTCAAGGACTCCAGCTGGCTGCTCAGCTGGACGCTGAACCGTCAGCAGCAGTTCCGCGATCAACCCAAAGATCAGCTGTGTGTCTGGGTCTACGGCCTGTTCAGCGACAAGCCCGGCGATTATGTCAAAAAGCCCATGCGCGACTGCACCGGCAAGGAGATCTGCATGGAGTGGCTGTACCACATCGGCGTGCCCACCGACCAGATCGAAGAGCTGGCAGAGCACAGCGCCAACACCGTGCCGGTGATGATGCCCTATATTGACGCTTTCTTCATGCCCCGTGCCATGGGCGACCGCCCCGACATCGTGCCGGAGGGCGCTGTGAACTTTGCCTTCCTGGGCCAGTTTGCGGAGACCAAGCGCGATACCATTTTCACCACCGAGTACTCCATGCGCACCGGTATGGAGGCCGTGTACACCCTGCTGAACGTGGACCGCGGTGTGCCCGAGGTTTGGGGCAGCACCTACGACGTGCGTGACCTGCTGAATGCAACGGTCAAGCTGCGTGACGGCAAGAAGATCACCGACATGGACCTGCCGCTCATCCCGCGTCTGGCCCTGAAGGAAGCTCTGAAGAAAATCGAGGGCACCGACCTTGAGAAGATCCTCAAGGAATACAACGCCATTTAAGGCCCCCTTTCTCCGGCCTTTTTAAACGGATGGGAACGCCCCTGTATGCTGGGACAGCTGCAGGGGCGTTCTCTTTTTTGTACGGCGATGATGCGCAATGCAAGAAAAACGGCTGATATGTGAAAGAAAATTGAACAAAACGGCATGTTTTGTCTTGCTCTTGGCGCGGTTCTGTGTTATGCTTGAACCAATCAGGGGCAGGGGAGAGCCTGCCCCATCAAATGCCAGAAAAAGAGGAGGTCGTTTTCCCGTGAAACATCTTATCTCCCGCCGCAATTTCCTGAAGGCCGCCGGTGTCACCACCGCTGCCGCCGCCATGGCCGTCGGGGCCCCGGCTGCGTCTGCCTGCTGGACCGGTGAAAAATCCGAGGTCACCATCCTGTACACCAACGACGTGCACACTTACATCGACAAGCAGGCCCCGAAGCTCACCTATGCGGCCATTGCCGCCCTGAAGCAGAGCTATCAGAACGCAGGCAAAAAGGTCCTGCTGGTGGACGCCGGTGACCATGTGCAGGGCACCGCTTACGGCTCCATGGACCAGGGCGCTTCCATCATTGAGTTGATGAACGCCGCCGGTTACGATGTTGCCACCCCCGGCAACCATGAGTTCGACTATGGCATGGACCGTGCCAAAGAGCTCATGCGGGATGCCGACTTCCCGTACCTGTCCTGCAACTGGGTGGACCTGCGCACCAATCTGCGGGTGCTGCCGGAAATCAAGGTGTTCGTGCGCGGTGGTGTGCGCATTGCCTTTGTGGGCATCACCACGCCCGAGACGTTTACCAAGTCCACCCCGGCCTACTTCATGAACAAGGCCCAGACCAAGTACATCTACGACATCCTGGGCGGCGAGGACGGCCAGAAGCTCTACAGCGCCGTGCAGAAGGCCGTTGACAAGGCAAAGTGCCTGGCCGATGTGGTCATCGGCTTGGGCCACTTGGGCGTGGACCCCTCGTCCTCTCCCTGGACCAGCGAGGAGGTCATTGCCCACACCACTGGTTTTGATGCCTTCATCGACGGCCACTCCCACACGGTGATGGAGAATAAGCAGGTGGCGGACGCTTCCGGCAGACTGGTCACCCTGACCCAGACCGGCTCCTACTTTGCCAACGTGGGCGAGATGACCATTGCCCCGGACGGCACCATCTCCACCCGGCTGGTGTCCACCTACGACCAGGAGGATCCTGCTGTGGCAGCAGAGCAGGCCGCATGGGTCAGCTCCGTGGACGAGATGCTGGGCGAGAAGATCGCCGTGGCCGATACCAAGTTTTACATCACCGACCCTGCTACCGGCAAACGCCGCATCCGCTCCGGCGAGACCAACCTGGGCGACTTTGTGGCCGACGGCATCTACACCTACTTCAATGAGGTGGAGCAGCTGCACTGTGACATCGCCATCATGAACGGTGGCGGCATCCGCTCGGACGAGGACGCCGGGTACTGGACCTTCAAGACCTGCAAGCAGGTCAGCCCCTTTGGCAACGTGGCCTGCCTGATGTCGGTGACCGGCAAGCAGATCCAGGACGCACTGGAGTTTGCAGCCCGCTTTGCCGGTGCAGAGGGCAAGGAGAACGGCGGCTTCCTGCAGGTGGCCGGTGCGACCTATGAGATCCACACCGACATCCCCAACACCGTGCAGACCGACGACAAGAACGTCTGGATCGGCAGTGCTACCGGCACGCCTCGTGTGCAGAACGTGAAGATCTACGACCGCGCGAACGGTACTTATGTGCCGCTGGACGAGAACAAGACCTACGCGCTGGCCGGTATGAACTACACCCTGCGCAATCTGGGCGACGGCTTTGCCATGTTTGACGGTGCTGAGCTCATCAAGGACTATGTGTCGGAAGATTACCTTGTCATGTCCACCTACGCCATGACCTTTGGCGGTGTGGACGCAGAGGGTCTGCCGCACCTTTCCAGCGCCAACAGTGTGCTGGCAGAGTACCCCGGCTACCTGCTGGACTACGAGAATCCCTACGGTGCAGGCCGCATCAGCATCCTGTAAGATGATTCAGCCCGCTGGCTGACAAACGAAAAAAGCACCCGCACTGCATCTCCCAAGAAAAGGGAATGCGGTGCGGGTGTTTGATTTGCCCAAAGACCTTTGGTACAGTGCGGTGTGTTCACTGCGTGAAATCGGCAGAAAACAAAACAGAAAAGCCATCCGATTGTTCATCGGATGGCTTTGTTCTGGTTGGGGATGAGAGAATCGAACTCCCACAAGTAGAGTCAGAGTCTACCGCACTACCACTATGCAAATCCCCATCATTTGGTTCGTGTCTTGCAGTGTGAGCCGCTCAACGTGTGCTATTATACCCGCAAGTGCGGTGCTTGTCAAGCATTTTTTTGAAAAAAGTTGCACTTTTTTGGCAACCAACGCAGCAGCGCAAAAGTTTCCTGCGCTCAAACGACAACCCCGCCCACAGAAGGACAGAAGAGTCCGGTCCGTGGGCGGGGGTTGCGTTTATTCGGGCTTACTGCTCCAGAAATCGGCCAGTGCCGCTTCCAGTGCGGCAGAGCTTTGCAGATACTGCAGATGCCGCCAGTGGGACGGGAACAGCCGCTGATACTCCGGTTTTGCAAAGCGGTCGTCCAGAAGCAGCACCACGCCCTTGTCCTCCGGGGTGCGGATGACCCGTCCGGCGGCCTGCAGGACCTTGTTCATGCCGGGATAGCGGTAGGCGTAATCGAACCCGGCCCCGTTCTGGGCGTCGTAGTAGCGGCGCAGCATCTCCTGCCGGGGGTTCACCTGCGGCAGCCCCACGCCCACGATGGCACAGCCGATGAGCCGGTCGCCAGCAAGGTCTACGCCCTCGCCAAAGATGCCGCCCATGACTGCAAAGCCCAGCAGGGTATGGGCAGGGTCTGGCTCAAATCGTGCCAGAAAAGCGGCGCGGGCGGCGTCATCCAGTCCGCTCTCCTGCACAAGGGTCTGGATCTCCGGATAGCGGGCGGCAAAATCTTCCTGCACTTGCCGCAGATAGGCGTAACTGGGAAAGAACGCCAGATAGTTGCCCACCCGGCTCTGCGCCAGCCGGGCCAGTGCATCCGACACGCTCTGTACGCTGCGCTCCCGGTCACGGTAGCGGGTGGAGATGCCTGGCAGGCAGAACAGCCCAAAGTTCCCGGCGGGGAACGGGCTTTCCAGCGCCACGGCCCGTGCATCGGCGCAGCCCAGCACGCTGCGGTAGTAGGCGGGCGGGGTGAGGGTGGCGCTGAACAGCGTGGCACTGCGCCCGGTGGAAAGGCTGGCATCCACAAAGGGGGCCGGGTCCAGACAGAGCAGCTGCAATTCCAGCTCGCTGCCGCGGGCGGTGAGCTGGGTCACAAAGTGGCTGTCGTACCGTTCGGCAGCCCGCACCAGATCCTGTCCCGCAAAATAAAGATCCAGCATCTGCGGGTGGGCGTCGGCTTCCGGGTTCTCTTCCAGCCAGGCCTGCAAAGGGGCCTGCACCGCCCGCAGGGGTGTCAGCAGTGCGGCGGGCAGCTCCTGCAAAAACACCGTACCGTCCTGCGCATACAACGGCTCCGGCAGGGCAAACGCCGGGGCATCCGATTCCGGCAGAAGGCTGGTCTGGGCCGGTTCGCCGGGGGCGTCCTCCGCGTGCCTGCGGGGTGCCAGACGCACACAGGCCTGCCGCGCCTCCCGCATGGCCTTGTCGGCCTTGGTCAGGGCGGTTTTCAGGGCACTTTTGCCCTTGCCAAGCGTGCGTTTTGCGTCGGTCAGGCTGCTCTTGCAGAAGCGGGCCGAGTACATGGCGCGGGCGCGGTCGGGCAGATTATGTGCCTCGTCGATGAGGAACAGCCAGTCGCCGGAGGTGTCGAAGAAACGCTTCAGGTGCACCACCGGGTCAAACAAATAGTTGTAGTCCCCGATCACAACATCGCACCATTCGCTCAGGTCCAGCCCCAGCTCAAAGGGGCATACGGTGAACTGTCGGGCGGTGTCGGCCAGCGCGGCACGGCTGAATTGGCCGCTGCCGTCCAGCAGTGCGGCCAGCGCATTTTTGATGCGGTCGTAGTAGCCGTTTGCATAGGGGCACACCTCCGGCAGGCAGACCGGATGGCCCTCGGCGTCCGGGTGCAGGCAGGCTTTTTCCTTGGCGGTCAGGGTCACACTGCGCAGGGCAAGGTCGGGCTGTACGGCCCGCAGGCGGGCAATGGCATCCTCGGCGGCGGCCTGTGTGGTGTTGCGGGCGGTGAGGTAAAACAGCTTCTCCCCGCAGCCGCTCCCCATGGCTTTCAGGGCAGGGAAGAGCGCACTCATGGTCTTGCCGATGCCGGTGGGGGCTTGACAGAACAGCCGTGTGCCTTTTTTGGAGGGGGCGGCGGTGCAGGCCCGCCAGACCTCGCCCGCCAGTGCCCGCTGCCCGGGGCGGTAGGCTTCAAACGGGAACCGCATGGCGGTCAGGCTGCCGCTGCGGGTTTCCTGCCATGCAAGCTGACGCTGTGCCCAGGGCAGATACCGGTGCAGGAGTTTGTGCAGGAATTGCTCCAGCTCCTGCCGGGAAAAGTGCCGTACAAAGCGGAGGATCCGGTCGGTGTCGATCTGATAATAGGTCAGCCGCACATCCACGGCGGGCAGGCTTTCCTGTGCGCTGTAGATGGCTCCGTACACCATGCCCTGCGCCCAGTGGCAGGGGTTCATGTCCTCGCAGATCTCTTCCTCGGGCACCGCGGTGGTCTTGATCTCGTCAATGGTCACAACGCCGGTTTCGTTGGTAAAAATGCCGTCGGCCCGGCCCTCCAGCGTAAAGCGGATGCCGTCGACTGTATAATCGGCGTAGAGGGGCACCTCGGCGGCGTAACCCTCCCCGGCGGCCTTCTGCAGCTTGCGGTGGATGCGGGCACCTTCCAGTGCGCGGTCAAAACCGGCAAACCGGCTGTCGATGCTGCCGCTGCGCAGCAGAAACTCCACCAGCTGCCGGATGGGCAGACGGATGTCGGACATGATTTCACTTCCCTTATCATAAAGAACTCAGCAGTCGGGTGACGGCGCTTCCAGCCCGAACAGCTCCGCGCACCGGGCGGCAGCTTCGTCCACCTGGGCAAAGTCCACGGTGGTACGGTAATAAGTCTCCAGTTCGTCGTGGCAGCTCTTGGCCTGTGCCATCAGGGCGGTGGCCTGCTCCAGCAGTTCGGCGGCCGCCCGCTCGTTGAACCGCAGCCGGGCGCGGTAGCCCGCCAGATTTTCCCGGTCAAGGAACCGGGTGCACCGCACGGCCTGCATGCCGGGCAGCTGCACCGGGTGCCACCGGTTGTCGGTGAGGAAGGCCAGCCGCAGCTCCGGGATCAGGATGTGGTCGATCTTATCCTCCGGGTGCATGGCGCAGGGGCAGGTGATGATGTGATAGCCCCGGGCCAGTGCCTCGGCACGGATCAGCTCCAGCAGCAGGCGCGACACGGCACCATATTCGTCCCGGAACACGATGAACCGGTCAGCCAGCGCCTGCGCAGTGTGCTGGTAGAACACCTCACCCTTTGGGGTCACGGCCGAGAGCAGCCGCAGCTCTTCGCGGGCGGTGTTCTCGGTGCGGGGCAGCAGCCGGGTACACAATCGCTTGACGTAGCGGCGCACTTTTTCAAAGTTGGCACTGCAGGCCTCGGCCCGGCGGCTGTCCAGCAGCAGGCTCCCGGCAGAAGCAACATACCGCGCAGCCCGCGCCCGCAGCGCAGCGTTGCGGGCAAACAGCGCCTTGACCTCTTCAGCATGGGGGCGCAGGGCGTCGGCCTGAATGGTATGGTACAGGCTCAGCACTACCTCGTCGGCACCGGGCGCATCCGGCTCTATGGTGTGGGGCGCGGTGGCATCTACGATGGCCCGGCGCTGCCGAACAAAGATCACGCCGTCAAAGCTGTCAGGGTCGCTGGCGCAGTGGATGCACTCCACCGGTTCACCCTGCTGGATGGCCCGGCGGGCCAGCTGCTTCATCAGGGTGGACTTGCCGCAGCCCGGCCCGCTTTTGATCAGCACCATCTGCATGCCGGGCTCCCGGCGCAGCGGCTCAAAATAGCCCTTGAACCCGGCGGGGGTGGTGGCCCCCAGAAAGAAATCGACCCGGTCAAACGAAACACGCTGCATAAAAAACACCTCGCTTTTGCTTTAGAGTATGCAAAAAAGAGGCGTGGGGTGAATGAAAATGAAACCCTCTCAGTCATCGCTGCGCGATGCCAGCTCTCCCGAAGAGCGAGCTTTTCGCCATCTGGCTGTTACGCTGCCAAAACCTCCCCCCTTCGGGGGAGGTGGATGCGAACGAAGTGAGCAGACGGAGAGGATGATTCATTCATAGGTATGCTCACACACTTCGTGGATCTTGTCCCGCAGCGCCACAAAGTCGGCAAAGGCATTGGGCTTGTTCTGCGGGCCGCGCAGCAGGGCGGCCGGGTGGAAGGTGCCCATGAACAGGATGCCGTTCTTCTCCATGAACTGCCCGTGCTCCTTGGTCACCGAAAAGTCGGACCGGATCATCCGCTGGGCGGCGATGCGGCCCAGGCACACCACGATCTTGGGCCGCAGCAGGCGGAACTGCTCCCGCAGCCAGGGCATGCAGGCCTCGCTTTCGGCGGGCAGAGGGTCACGGTTCTGGGGCGGGCGGCACTTGACGATGTTGGCAATGTAGCAGTTCTTTTCCCGGTCCAGGTCGATGGCAAACAGATACTTGTCCAGCAGCTGACCGCTGCGGCCCACAAAAGGCAGGCCCTGCTCGTCCTCGCTCTGGCCGGGGCCCTCGCCCACAAACAGCACTTCGGCGTCCGGCACGCCCTGCCCGAACACCACATTCGTGCGGGTCTTGCACAGCTCACAGCGGCTGCAGGCAAGGCAGTCGGCTTTCAGCGTTTCCCAATCCATGGCGGTTCGATCTCCTTCTGAAACAGTATGATATTTTATTCACAATTTGAAACCTGCTTTCTCTTAAATATTAGCACAAAAACACAATTTTGTCTTGAACTTTTTGCCCGGTGTGTTAGAATAAAGAAGAAAGGCATCCTTGTGTCCAACAGACGCGGGGTGCGAATTTTGGAAAGTAAATTCGGAGGTAATCACAATGGCTGATATGTTTGCACCGCTGGTA
>OFMO01001635.1_pt1 | contig 13490 bp, 13 predicted proteins | sample 1541821 | NCBI WGS metagenome assembly OFMO01 (sample SAMN04209253, study PRJEB22552) | human gut metagenome | biome: gut; material: feces | host: Homo sapiens | place: USA: Oklahoma | reverse complement strand
AGGAATGAAATGTGAAGGGGCATATTTATGTAATCGGAATGGGACCGGGAAAACGGGCCGGCATGACGGCGGAAGCCGCAGAGGCGGTGAACGCCTGTGATGTCATCGTGGGCTACACGGTTTACGTGGAGCTGATTCGGACGTCCTGGCCGGAGAAAGATTTTTTTACCACCCCCATGAGACAGGAAATCGCCCGGTGCCGGAAGTGCTATGAGCTGGCGGAAGCGGGAAAAACCGTGGGGCTGGTGTGCAGCGGAGATGCGGGCATTTACGGAATGGCGGCGCCCATGTTGGAGCTGCAGCGGGAATATCCCGAAGCGGAAGTGACGGTGATTCCGGGCACCACGGCGGCCAACAGCGGGGCGGCGGTGCTGGGGGCGCCCTTGAACCACGATTTCTGCGTGATTTCCCTCAGCGACCTGCTGACCCCGTGGGCGGTCATCGAACGGCGGATTCGCTGCGGCGTGCAGGGGGATTTTGTCATGGCCATCTACAATCTCTCCAGCCGAAAGCGGGCGGACTATCTGCAGAAGGCGGCGGATATCATGCTGGCGGCCGGAGCGGAACCGAACCGGGCCTGCGGTTACGTGGAGAACATCGGCCGGGAGGGAACCCGGGCGGTGACCTGCACGCTGGCGGAGCTTCGGGAGGCGAAGGTGAACATGTTCACCACGGTGTACGTGGGGAATTCCCGGAGTTTTATCCGGGGCGGAAAGCTGATTACCCCTAGGGGGTATGAGTTGTAAGGAGTGAAGATGAAGAGAGTGCTGATCTACGGCGGTACCACGGAGGGACGGCGGCTGGCGGAAAAGCTGGCGGAAGCGGGGATTCCTTCCCTGGTGCTGGTGGCAACGGAATACGGGGAGCAGATGATGGCGCCGGGGGAGAAGTCCGGCCGGATTCAGGTGCTGCAGGGGCGTCTGACGGCGGCGGAGATGGCAGCGCTGTATGAGCGGGAACAGCCGGCGGTCATCGTGGATGCCACCCATCCCTATGCGGAGGCGGTGAAAAAAAACATTCGGGAAAGCCGGGAGGGTTTCCGGCAAATCCCGTACTATCGGGTCTGCCGAAATCCGGAGGTGCCGGAGGAACGGGAAGATGCCAGGTATTTTGATTCCACCGCGGACTGCGTCCGGGCACTGCGGTCTGCTGCCGGAAACATTCTCCTCACCACCGGAAGCAAAACCCTTTCGGAATTTTGCCGGTACCCGGATCTTCGGGAGCGGCTGTACGTCCGGGTGCTGCCCAGCGTGGAAAGCTTGGAAATCTGTGGGGAACAGGGAATTCGGGGGGACCGGATCATCGCCATGCAGGGTCCCTTCTCCGAGGAAATGAATCGACAGATGCTGCAGGAGACGCATTCCGAAATCCTGGTGATGAAGGAAAGCGGCCGAACCGGCGGAGAAGCCGCTCGGATTCAGGCGGCGGAGAAGGCGGGGGCGACGTGCTTTATCATTCGCCGGCCTCGTGCCGCAGAAGAAGGACTTTCCTTGGAGCGGGTGTTCTCGGAAATTCGAGAGCGGTTCCCATGGGAAGACATTGCCCGGGCGGCGGGGGACGAAGGGTTCGGCAAAACCCGATTGAAGGTAGTGCTGGTGGGCATCGGCATGAACGGAGAACGCCATCTCACGCCGGAGGCCCGGCGGGCGCTGGACCGGGCGCAGGTGCTTTTCGGGGCGCCCCGCATGCTGGAATCCTTTGCCGGAAATTACAAAAAGTATCCCTTCTATACGAGGGACCGCATCCTGCCGATTCTTTCGGAGCTTCAGGAGACGTCTCGGGAAGAGACGGTTTGTGCGGGAATCCTCTTTTCCGGGGATACGGGATTCTACAGCGGCTGCCGCAACCTGGTTCCCGCATTAAAGAAGCTGGACGGAGCGGAGGTGCAAGTGCTTCCGGGCATTTCTTCCGTCTCCGCCTTAGCGGCGGCGGTGGGAATCTGCTGGCAGGACGGAAAGATTCTCAGCACCCATGGAATTCCGGAAGAAGACTGGATACCGGAATTCCTGGATGGGGCAGCACACCGAGAGAAAACCTTCCTGATTACTTCCGGTGCGAAGGACGTACAGCGGATGGGACAGCTGCTGGCGGAGCGGCATCGGGAAAACTGCATCTGTCACATCGGATGCAATCTTGGAATGGCGCAGGAACAGATTCTCCGGCTACCTCCGGAGGCGTGCAAGAATTTCGAAGAACCGGGATTGTGCACGGTGCTGGTGGAGAATCCGGACCCGCAGCCTCGCCGGCTCACCCCGGGAATGGGGGATGATGTTTTTATCCGGGAGAAGGTGCCCATGACCAAAGAAGAGGTGCGGGCGCTGTCCATTTGCAAGCTGCACCTCACCGCACCGGCGGTGGTGTACGATATCGGCAGCGGCAGCGGTTCGGTGTCAGTGGAGCTGGCCGGGCTGGATCCGTCAGTGAAGGTGTACAGCATCGAGGTGAAGGAGGATGCGTACAATCTGACCTGCCGGAATATTGAGAAATTTGGCTTTGCCAACGTAACAGCGGTCCGGGGAGCCGCCCCGGAATGCCTGGAATCCCTGCCGGATCCCACCCACGTCTTTATCGGCGGCAGCGGGGGGCACCTGGAGGAGATTCTGGTGCACCTGATGAATCGAAAGAGAACGATTCGGGTGGTGCTGAACACCGTTACGCTGGAAACTCTGGCGGAGGCTTCCCGGCTGATGGAAAAGTACGAGCTGGAGGGGGAAATCTGTCAGGTGCAGGTGAGCCGAAGCCGGAAGGCGGGGGCGTATCACTTGATGCAAGGGCAAAATCCGGTGAATATCATTTCCTTTGATCTTCTGCCGGGGGATAAGAACTGAGATTGCAAAAGGGGAAAAACCATGAAATATCCAAGAATTGTCATCGCTGCCACCGGCAGCGGGAACGGAAAGACGACGGTGACCTGCAGTCTGCTTCGGGCATTGCAGCAGCGAGGCGTTTCGGTATGTTCCTTTAAGTGCGGGCCGGATTACATCGATCCACTGTACCACCGAAACGTCATCGGGGTACCGACGGGAAATCTGGACCTGTTTTTTACGGATGAAAAGCGGACGCGGAGTATTTTTTGCCGGGAATTCGCCGGAGAGGTGGCGGTCGTGGAAGGCGTGATGGGCCTGTACGACGGGCTGGCCGGTATAAAAAGAGAGGCGTCCACGTATCATATGGCGGAGGCGTTGGACGCGCCGATTATCCTGGTGACAAACGGCTACGGAAAAGGACGTTCTGTTATTGCGGAATTGAAAGGCTTTCTGGATTTTGACAGGAGCAAACGAATCGCCGGCGTGATTCTGAACCGAGTATCCGCCGCATTTGGCGAGATTCTCGTGCCGGCTATCGAAGAAGAGCTGGGAATTCCCGTGCTGGGCTGCCTGCCCAACCGGAAAGACGATTTCTTCCGGAGCCGATACCTGGGGCTGGTGCTTCCCGATGAGGTGAAGGACTTTCGAGAGCAGCTGCAGACCCAGGCAAAGCTTTTCCAGCAACACGTGGATGTGGGTCGGATTCTGGAAATTGCCCGGGGAGCGAAAGAATTTCCGAAAGAAGAGGGGCCTATGGATGCCCGGATTGGGAAAGACCTGTGCCGAGAACGGTGGAAACCCATCCGAATCGGCGTGGCTCGAGACGAAGCCTTCTGCTTCTATTACCGGGAAAACCAAGAGATGCTGCAGGAACTGGGTGCGGAATTGGTGGAATTCTCCCCTATGGCGGATGAACACTTGCCGAAGGATATTTGCGGACTTTGGTTCGGCGGCGGTTACCCGGAGCTGCACCTGGCGGCTCTCAGCGGAAACCGTTGCTTAATGGATGAGATACGAGCATTAGCCCGGGAGGGGATTCCCATCCGCGGGGAGTGCGGCGGCTTCATGTATCTGGGGGACTCTATCGAAGACGCGTCGGGGCGGGTCTGGCCGATGGCGGGCATTCACCCCGGACGGAGCTTTCACAGCGAGGGTCGCCGCCGGTTCGGGTATGTGACGCTGACCTCTCATGAGACCGGTGCGGTCATCCGAGGCCACGAATACCACTATTACGACTGCGACGAGAACGGAACCGCCTACACGGCGGAGAAGCCGGTGACGGGCAAACAGTGGAAATGCATCGTGGAGAACGGTGCCCAGCAGATGGGCTTCCCACATTTGTACTACCCGTCCAACCCGGAATTTGCGAAAGCCTTCGTCCGGGAATGCCGCCGGTGGGCAGAGGAGCGTGAACAGAAATGAAAAATTCCTTTTATTACTTCGAAAACCGTGACTGCCAATACTATCCCTGCCACAAGGGAATGGCGGAAATGAACTGCCTGTTCTGTTACTGCCCCCTGTATTTCCTTCCGGATTGCCCCGGAAAGCGGGTACAGATTGAACGGGACGGGAAGGTGATTCTGAGCTGCATGGACTGCGATTACCCGCACCGCCCGGAGAATTACGGCGAGATGATGAAGCTCCTTCAGAAAGCCATTCGGGAGCGATAGAGAGAAATGAAGGGGAGGACGATGGAGATTCATAAAAAAAATATTTCCGCCGCGGCGGTATTGTCCGGCCAAATTACCGTTCCAAAGGTGTCGGAGGAGTGGCGCAAGGAAATTCAAGGAGAATGGGACCGAATTGCGAAGCCCCTGGGCAGCTTCGGCAAGCTGGAGAAAATTCACACCGCCATCGGTGCCATTCAGCAGCGTCGGGTGCCGGACCTGGATCGTATGGAACTGTTGGTGTGCTGCGGCGACCACGGAATTGTGGAAGAAGGGGTGAGCCAGTCCGGGCAAGAAGTGACGGCCATCTGCGCAGAAAACATCGGAAAGGGCAAAAGCTGTGCCGGCATATTGGCGGCAGCGGCCCATGCAAAAATTCGAGCCATCGATGTGGGCATTCATGGCCCGGGGCCGGTGCCGGGAACGGAGTTCCGGCGAGTGGCCGATGGAACGAAGAATTTCCTGAAGGAACCGGCCATGAGCCGGGCACAGTTCCGCACCGCGCTGCAGCTGGGACTGGATCTGGCGGCGGAGTGCCGGGAAGCCGGCGTACGGGTGCTGGGCGTGGGCGAGATGGGCATCGGAAATACCACTTCTGCGGCGGTGCTGGCCGGAAGAATGTTGGGACTTTCGGCGGAGACGGTAACCGGGCGCGGGGCCGGGCTGGATAGGGCCGGACTGCAGCGCAAGAGAAAGGTTATTGCGGCGGCGCTGAAAATGCCCGCCGTGGGCTCGGACGTGGAAGCCATATGGTGCCGGTTTGGCGGCCTGGAGCTGACGGCGATGATGGGCATCATTCTGGGGGGCGGCCTTCATGGCATTCCGGTGGTGCTGGACGGACTGCTGAGCCTGGTATCTGCGGAAGCCGCAGAACGATTGGTTCCGGGAATTCGGGAATACATGATTCCCTCCCATATCAGCCGGGAACCGGCGGCTCGCCGCCTGGCGGAGAGTCTGGGACTGGAACCGGTGCTGGATGCGGGCATGGGTGCCGGAGAAGGCGTCGGTGCGGTGATGATGATGTCCCTGCTTCGGGATGTGAACCGGGTGTACCGGGAGGCGAAGCGGTTCGACGGATACGGCATGGAACCCTATACCCGCTATGAAGAGTAAGAGATTCGCAAGGAGGACGGAAGGATGATGGTATTGGTAACCGGCGGCAGCGGCAGCGGAAAATCTGCTTTTGCGGAGGAGCGGGCTCTTTCCTTTGGAAACCCCAATGCCTATTACGCCGCCACCATGGAGGTGATGGATGGAGAATCCGTTCGCCGGGTGGAGCGGCATCGGCAGATGCGGGAAGGAAAGGGGTGGATTACCCTGGAGCAGTCGCGGGACATTGAAGATATCACCGGACGCATTCGGAGCTACGATTCTGTGGTTTTAGTGGAATGCCTCACCAACCTGGTGGCCAACGAAATGTATCGGGGGGACGAAGAGTGTGAGAATCTGAAGGAATGCATCGGAAAAATCACCGGGGAGATTGCCGCTGTGGCGGATTCGGTGGAAAATCTGGTGGTGGTCACCGGAGATGTTTTTGACGATGGAGTATCCGCTGCACCGGCGCTTCGGAACTATTTGCAGGTCCTGGGCAATGTGAACCGGGAGATGGCCGCAATGGCGGACGAAGTGGTGGAAGTGGTGGTGGGAATTCCCGTCTATTTGAAAGGAGATAGCGCGCGTGAAAATAGCATCTGTTTTTAAATCCGTGACGGTGGCTTTTTCCATGTATTCCCGGATTCCCATGCCCCGGTTTCGCTGGGAAACGGAGGATATGCGGTACCACCTGTGCTTCTTTCCCTGGGTGGGAGGCGTGATCGGCATCTTAGAATACCTGTGGTTTCTCGGGGTCGCGCGCTTTGAAATCGGTCCGACGGCGGCCACACTCATCGCACTGAGCATTCCCATCCTGGTGACCGGCGGCTTCCACCTGGATGGGTTCATGGACACTTGCGACGCCCTGTCCTCCTGGCGCACCCGGGAAGAGCGGCTGCAGATTCTGTTGGATCCTCACATCGGAGCCTTCGCGGTGATTCGGCTGGCATTGTTCGGATTGATCTACGGGGCGGCGCTGTCGGAACTGACGGCGGAAGGCCGAATTCTGTGGATGGGGTCCTTTTTCCTCTCTCGCTGCCTCAGCGGGTACACGGTGGTCGCCTTTCCGAAAGCGAAGAAAACCGGGCTGGCCCGAACGGAATCGGATACCGCGGCTCGAAGAACTGCGGGCATCCTTCTGCTGCAAGGAGGGCTTTGCATCGCCTGGATGATGTGGCGGTCTCCGGCGGCCGGCGGAACGGTGCTGGCGATTGCCCTGCTGGGAACCCTTCATTACCGTCGCTTCTGCGGCACTAAATTCGGCGGCATCACCGGTGATTTGGCGGGCTGGTTTCTGTGCCGCATGGAACTGGCCATGGTGCTGGGCCTTTGGGCGGTCGGCATCTTTACCGGAATTTTCTAAGGAGAGTGAAACATGAAACTGATTATCGGCGGATACGCCCAAGGTAAAAGCAAATACGGGGAAGCTCGCTTTCCCGGCCACATTCTTTATGACGAGGCGAATTTCTCGCTGCTGCACCGGGAAGCGCCCGGCACCGGAATCCGGATTAATCACCTGCACCGGATTATCCGGGAGAAGCTGGAAGCGGGACAAACGGAAGAAGAAATTCTTCGGGATGTGGAAGAAATCGCCCGGAACCATCCGGACTGCGTATTTATTTCCGACGAAATCGGCAGCGGCATCGTGCCCATGGATCCCCTGGACCGCCGGTGGCGGGAAGTGACCGGTCGGATCCTCATCCGAATTGCGGCGGAATCCGACGAAGTGATTCGGCTGTTCTGCGGAATTCCTCAGGTGATTAAGAAAGAACTTCCTGCGGTGCGTCACATCTTCCTGATTCGCCACGGGGCCACCCCGGGAAATCTGGAGCATCGATACATCGGAAGAACCGACGAATCCCTGTCGGAAACGGGGCGGCGGGAAATTGAAAGGCACTGCTATCCAATCTGCGATGCGGTGTTCTGCAGTCCCATGCGGCGCTGCCGGGAGACCGCCGAGTTAATCCATCCGGCGCGAATACCGGTGGAAGTGGCGGATTTCCGGGAGACGGATTTCGGCCGCTTTGAGGGGCATACCTACCAAGAGCTGCAGGACGATCCCGCATATCGGCACTGGCTTCGGACAGAGGGGACCATTCCCTTCCCCGACGGGGAAAGCCGGGAGGAAGTCCGGGAACGGGTGCTGGAAGGCTGGCAAAAAATGCTGCAGGAAGCCGCGGACCGGGAAAACATCGCTCTGGTGATTCACGGCGGCACCATCATGACTCTTCTGTCGGAACTCTTCGGCGGAAACTATTACGACTATCAGGTTAGAAACGGAGAAGGATATTCATTTGATGTATCACGGGACGGCATTTGCAGCGGGCTTCGTGCTCGATCTTATTCTGGGGGATCCGGAGACATGGAACCATCCGGTGCGGCGAATCGGTAACCTCATTCAGAAATTAACGGATTTTTTTCTGAAGCGAGGCGACGGGATTTCCGATGCGGCCGTCCGGGCTCGGGTAAAAAGAAAATACGGACGACTTCTGGTGGCGATGGTTCTCCTGATTAGCGGCGGGGGAACGGCCTTGCTTCTGGTGGGCGCGTACACGCTGCATCCTTGGGCGGGCTGCGCCCTGGAGGGCTGGCTCACCTACCGATTGCTGGCGGCCCGGAATCTCCGGGATGCGTCCATGCGGGTATACCGCGCCCTTCAATCCGGTTCGCTGGAAGATTCCCGGTATGCGGTGTCCATGATTGTGGGCCGGGACACCACCGTGCTGGATGAAACCGGTGTGACCAAAGCCGCGGTGGAAACCGTGGCGGAGAACACCTCTGACGGGGTCATCGCCCCGATGCTGTACATGGCCCTGGGAGGACCGGTGCTGGGCATGATGTACAAAGCCGTCAATACCATGGATTCCATGGTGGGCTATCGAAACGACAAATACATGGATTTCGGAAGAGCCGCCGCCCGGCTGGACGATGGGGTGAATTTCATTCCCGCCCGAATCAGCGGCCTGTTGATGGTGGCGGTGGCGTTTCTGATGGGATTTTGGGATCGGCTTCGCGGCTTCGAACAAATATACAGCGGCCGCCGGGCCTTCCGAATCTTCCTTCGGGATCGACGAAAGCATGCCAGTCCCAATGCGGCGCATACCGAAGCCGCCTGCGCCGGCGCGCTGGGTGTTCAGCTGGCGGGAAATGCCCGGTACTTCGGCCGGGTGGTGGAAAAACCAACCTTGGGAGAGAATCTGCGGCCGGTGGTGCCGGCGGATATTCTCCGGGCGAACCGGCTAATGCTGGGTACGGCGGTGCTGTGTGAATGCATCTGCCTGGGAACGATAGGACTGTTACTTTAAACAAAGGAGGGATTCGTGCACGGAGGAAATATATACGGGAATGAAATTGAATATGATTTTTCGGTAAATCTGAATCCATTGGGACCGCCCAAATCGGTGCAGGACGCTCTGGTGGCGGCACTGAATCACGTGGAGGAATACCCGGATCCGGAGTATCGGGAGCTTCGCCGGGGATTGGCGAATTACTGGCAGCTGGCGGAGGAACAGATCGTACCGGGCAACGGCGCATCGGAGCTGATTCCCGGTATCATCCGGACCCTTTCCCCGAAAAGCTGCATGGTGACGGCGCCTTGCTATTCCGGCTACGAAACCGTGCTGAACGCCGCGGCCCCGTCCTGCCGGATTCACCGGATTCCGTTGCGGGCGGAAGATGATTTTACCTTGCCGGAAAATATCTGCCAAGAGATTGCCCGTGTAAAACCGAATCTGCTGATTCTCACCAACCCCAATAACCCCAACGGGAAGCGAATCTCGGCGAATCGCCTCCGGGAAATTGCCGATGCCTGCCGGACGGCGGGAACGGTGCTGCTGGTGGACGAATGCTTTCTGGCACTGAGCGGCGGGGATGAGGATTCCCTGATCCATCGCATCCGCAACGAGGCACTGCCGGCGGTGGTGCTTCGGGCGTTTACCAAAACCTTCGCCATTCCCGGGGTGCGCCTGGGATATGCCGTCTGCTCCGGTTTCCCGGCGGCGAAAATCCGACGGGAACTGCCGGAATGGAATCTCTCCGTCTTCGCCCAGTACGCCGGAAGGGCGGCCTTGGAGGCCGCGGCCTTTGGAAACGTGACGCCGGGAACTCCGGCACCGGAAACCTCCGCCGGTGGAACCTCCGGTTATTTGGCGGCCTCGGTGGAGATGATTGCCCGGGAACGGGAATTCCTCTCGGCGGAGCTTGAAAAATTAGGGTTCCGAGTATTCCCGTCCGATGCCAATTACATTCTCTTTCAATCCCGGGACCGGGAACTGCACCAAAAGCTGCTGGATAAGGGAATTCTGATTCGGGACTGCCGGGATTACCACGGGCTGACCGCCGGGTTCTATCGGACAGCGGTGCGAACCCACCGGGAGAACACGGCGCTTCTTCGGTGCTTGAGAAACATTAAATAGTTGGAAGAGATGCACGGAGGGCGGAAGTCGCCTTTCGTGCATCTCTTTTCATCTTACCCGGCACGGGGTTTGCGTACGAAAACCGAAATCATGGGGTTTCAGGGGAGTCGTACGCAAACCGAGGGGCCTGGCGTGCCGGCAATTTTCATTTACCAGGCACTTGGTTTGCGTACGAAAACCGAAATCAATGGGTTTCAGAGGAGTCGTACGCAAACCGAGCAGCCCGCCGGTCCATTTGTTGTCACCTGGCGGGCCGCTGGAAAAAGCAAGGAACCCGCCGGGCAGAATTATGTAAAGTCATTCACAAATATTGTTGAATCTGATATAATATATTATAAAATTTAGTATCAAAACATAAAAATACATACAAAAAGGGAGATAGAACAATGGGAACACTATATCGTTTTGATTCGGATGTGGATACGGACCAGATTATTGCATCGCAGTACCTGCTGTATCCCACCATTGAGGAGATGAAGGGACATACCTTTGAATCCCTGGATCCGGAATTTGCCAACAAAGTGAAGCCGGGGGATTACGTGGTGGCCAACGAGAATTTCGGATGCGGGTCTTCCCGGGAACAGGCACCCGGCGTGCTGAAGGCACTGGGAGTAAAGGCGGTTATCGCCAAATCCTTTGCCCGGATTTTCTACCGCAATTCCATCAACATCGGTTTGCCGGTGATTGTGTGCCGGGATCTGTACGACTGCGTGAAAGATGGGGATGAAATGGAACTGGATTTGGATGCGGGCACGGTGACCAGCGGCGGAAGCACCTACGAATGCACCAAGCTGCCGCCGTACATGCAGAAGATTTTGGATCAGGGCGGTCTGATCGCTTCTTTGGATGAGGCGTAGCGCCGGAAACCGCAGGACGAGACGAGAGTATTTTTAGCAGAAGCAGACAGGGAGACAGAGAAAAATGGGAATGACGATTGCAGAGAAAATCATCGCCCGGGCAGCCGGGGTGGACGCCGCAAAGGCCGGTGAAATTCACGTGGTGACTTTGGATTACATGCTGAGCAACGACGGCACCACACATCTGACCATTGACAAATACAACAATTTGAAAAATCCGCACATTGCAGATCCATCCAAGCTGGTGTGGGTGGTGGATCACAACGTGCCTTGCGACAGCGTGAAGACGGCGCAGTCCCAGAAGAAGATGCGGGATTTCGCCCGGGAGCACGGAATCGATTTCTACGAGGGCGAGGGCATTTGCCACCAGGTGATGGTGGAAAAATACGTTCGTCCGGGTCAGCTGATTTTCGGGGCGGACAGCCACACCTGCACCTACGGGTGTCTGGGGGCTTTTGGAACCGGTGTGGGGTGCACGGATTACCTGTACGCCATGGTGACGGGCAAAACCTGGGTGATGGTGCCGGAGACCCTTCGGTTCAATCTGACCGGCACGCTGCGGAAAGGCGTGACCGCTCGGGATGTGATTCTGACGATTATCGGAAAAATAGGCGCCAACGGCGCCAACTATAAGGCCATGGAGTTCGCAGGGCCGGGACTGGCGGGGCTGTCCGTCAGCGACCGGTTCGTCCTGTGCAACCTGGCGGTGGAGGCCGGGGCCAAAACCGGACTGATGCCGGTGGACGAGGTGACTTTGGAGTACCTGGAGGCGCACGGCCGAGAGCCGGTGGCCTGCTATGAGAGCGACCCGGATGCGGAATTCGCCGAAGTGTACGATATCGACCTTTCGGAGATTCAGCCGGTGGTGGCCAAACCGCATTTTGTGGACAACTTGGCGCCGGTATCGGAGGTGGCGGGAACGAAAATCCACGAAGCCTTCCTGGGTTCCTGCAGCAACGGACGGCTGGAGGACCTTCGCCTGGGAGCGGAGGTTATCAAAGGAAAGAAAGTAGCGGAGGGCGTTCGCTTCCTGGTGGTTCCGGCCAGCCGGGATATCTATAATCAGGCGGCGAGAGAAGGGATTCTGGATATCTTCATGGAAGCCGGTGCCATCGTAATGAATCCCAACTGCAGCGTGTGCTGGGGCAGCTGCCAGGGCGTGATCGGCGAAGGGGAAGTGCTGATCAGCACGGGAACTCGGAACTTCAAGGGCCGGGCCGGCGACCGGAATTCCTTCGTCTACCTGGCGAACGCGGCGACGGTGACGGCATCGGCGGTGGCCGGTGAGATTGCGGAAGCTTGTTTTTAGGGAGAAGGAGAGTAACAAAATGGAACATTTTAGCGGAAAAATATACACCATGGGGGATGATATCGATACGGATATCATCATGCCCACGGAATATCTGGCCCTCCCTTCCGTGGAGGACATGAAACCCTACGCCTTTTCGCCGCTGCGGCCGGAGCTGGCGGGAATGCTGGAGCCGGGAGACTGCATCGTGGCGGGAAAAAATTTCGGCTGCGGCTCTTCTCGGGAGCAGGCGCCGGAGGTGATCAAGGCCCTGGGCATTCGGTGCATCGTGGCCAAATCCTTTGCTCGGATTTTCTTCCGGAATTCCATCAACAACGGACTTCTGCTCATCGAAAGCGATCTGATCGATTACGTGCAGGAAGGGGATGTGATGGACGTGGAAGTGGGCCGACAGATTCGGGTGAACGGGGCGACGTATCCCATTGCGGATCTGCCGGAAAACCTTCTGGAAATTCTGGATGCCGGCGGGCTGGTTCCGGCGATGAGAAAGCGGAACGGGCTGGAATAGGAGGAATGTAAAAGCAACTAAATATATTACCAAATGTGAGTTAATATACTCAAAGATGCTCAAAATCCAGAGTATTAGTTGGTAACTTAAAACCACTGAAATCACAGGAAAGATAAGCCAGTACAAGTTGAAACAGTCTTGTTAACTATAGGGTAGAACCTTGATGGTAGTGATTGAGTAACGGTGTAAATCCACGAAAACCAAGTGGTAAAAAGAAAAATTTTTAGAAAGGAAAAGCTACTTAGGTGAAACATCTGTATCTAATCAAACACATGAATTTACAGATATGTACCGATGGCCAAGTCGGGAATTAACGACTGTGAAGTGTACTAGAACTTGTGAGTAGTGTGTCGCTTGTGACCACCAAAGCATACACAATGAAGCAGTAACTATAAATCGTGAGATTATAGCGAATCATCTAGCATATACACTTGTATATGTTTTTAGTGGCAGGAGAGCATGGCGACATTAATTGAGAAAATTCTCCGGAGAAATACCGGAAAGAAGGATGCGAAGCCGGGGGACATCGTGACCGCGAAGGTGGACCGGGTGATGGTGCACGATATTTTCATTCCTTTTGTGGCGGACAAATTCGAAGAGATGGGATTCACGAAGGTGTGGGATCCGGACCGCATGGTGTTGGTGTACGACCACATGGTGCCGGCCAGTCAAGTGGACGATGTGCGGCACTTCCACCGGGGGGACGCGTTTGCCCGGAAATACGGAATCAAAAACGTTCACCGCACCGACGGAATTTGCCATCAGCTGATGGCGGAGAAGTACGTGCAGCCGGGAGATGTGGTGTTCGGAACGGATAGCCACACGGTCACCTACG
>OFMO01001622.1_pt1 | contig 13580 bp, 9 predicted proteins | sample 1541821 | NCBI WGS metagenome assembly OFMO01 (sample SAMN04209253, study PRJEB22552) | human gut metagenome | biome: gut; material: feces | host: Homo sapiens | place: USA: Oklahoma | reverse complement strand
CCCACAAGCTGGCGGGCAGCGCCTACAGTCTGGAAGAGATCATTGCGGCGGGCATTGCCAACTGCAAGCGGGCCTGTGCGCCCTATGGTGCGCTTGCCGCGCTGGATGTCGGCCCGCTGGGCGAGCTGCTGGAACCCAACGGCACTCTGGCCTTTGAGGATGCCGTGGAGGAATACGCCCGCATCGTGCGGGCCGGTGCGGCAGCCGGGGCCGACCTGATCTTTTTTGAGACCTTCACTGACCTGTACGAGCTCAAGGCTGCGCTGCTGGCTGCCCGGGAAAACTCCAGCCTGCCCATCCTGGCCAGCATGAGTTTTGAAGCCGGCGGCCGCACCTTTACCGGCTGCACGGTGGAGAGCTTCGGCGTCACCGCCCGGGGTCTGGGGGCCAGCGCCGTGGGCATCAACTGCTCGCTGGGCCCCAAGGAGATCTTCCCCATGGCAAAGCGCCTGACCGAGGCCGTGCCCGGCAACTTCCCGGTGTTCGTCAAGCCCAACGCGGGTCTGCCCCGGGCCGACGGCAGCGGCTACGACATTACCCCGCAGCTGTTTGCGCTGGAAATGAAGCCCTACCGGGAGCTGAATCTGTTTGCCGCCGGCGGCTGTTGCGGCACCACGCCGGAGTTCATCCGGCTGCTGAACGGGGTGTTCAAGGGCTGTGTGCCGGGCCGCCCGGCCCACGCCATGCCCTCGGTGCTGTGCACCCCCATGAATTATGTCAACGTGGACGGCATCACCGTGGTGGGCGAGCGCATCAACCCCACCGGCAAAAAGCGCTTCCAGCAGGCACTGCGGGAGAATGATATGAACTACGTTCTGGAACAAGCCGTGAGCCAGGTGGAAGCCGGGGCGCAGGTGCTGGACGTGAACGTGGGTGCCCCCGGCGTGGATGAACCGGCCCTGATGCCGCAGGTGGTCAAGGCCCTGCAGAGCGTGGTCAGCCTGCCGCTGCAGCTGGATTCCTCCAACGTGCAGGCACTGGAAAACGGCCTGCGGGTGTACAACGGCAAGCCCATCGTCAACTCCACCAACGGCGAGCCGGAAAAGCTGCGGGCCATCCTGCCCCTGTGCAAAAAGTACGGCGCGGCCATCGTGGGCCTTGCCATCGACGAGCGGGGCATCCTGCCCGCCGCAGAGGACCGCGTGGCCATTGCCCGCCGCATCACCGAGGCGGCACTGGAAGCCGGAATCCCCCGCGAGGACATCTACATCGACTGCCTGACCCTGACCGCCAGCGCCCAGCAGAAGGATGTGCTGGCCACGGTGCAGGCGCTGGAAGCCTGCAAGAAGGAGCTGGGCGTGCGCACCATCCTGGGTGTGTCCAACATCAGCTTCGGCCTGCCCTGCCGCCCCTACCTGAACACCACCTTCCTCACCATGGCCATGTATGCCGGGCTGGATCTGGCCATCATGAACCCCTCCAGTGAAGAGATGATGGCCGCCGTATATGCCTACAACGTGCTGACCAACCGGGACGCGCAGAGCATGCAGTACATTGAGCGCTACGCAAACCGGGTGCCTGCCTCCACGGCCCTGAAGCAGGCAGCCCAGGCCGCACCTACGGCGGCAGCTTCCGACGGGAGCGCTGAAATTTCCGGCCCCTATGCGGCGCTGATCAAGGCGGTGGAAAAGGGCCTGAAGGGCGACGCCGCCGCCCAGACCCGCGCCCTGCTGGCCGAAAAACAGCCGCTGGAAGTGGTGGACGAAGCCCTGATCCCGGCGCTGGACATCGTGGGTGCCAAGTATGAGAAGGGCACCCTCTTCCTGCCGCAGCTGCTGCAGGCCGCCAGCGCCGCCCAGAGCGCCTTTGAGGAGATCAAGACCGCCATTGCCCAGAAGGGCGAGGGCAGCGCCAGCAAGGGCCGCATCGTGCTGGCCACCGTGAAGGGCGACGTGCACGACATCGGCAAGAACATCGTCAAGGTCATTCTGGAGAACTACGGCTTTGAGGTCATTGACCTGGGCCGCGATGTGCCGGTGGAGACCGTGGTGGACACCGTGCGGGAAAAGGATGTGCATCTGGTGGGCCTTTCGGCCCTGATGACCACCACCCTCAAGAGCATGGAAGAGACCATTGCCGCCCTGCATGCAGCCAAACTGGACTGCAAGATCATGGTGGGCGGTGCCGTGCTCACCCCGGAATACGCCGAAAAGATCGGCGCGGACTGGTACGCCAGGGACGCCAAGCGCAGCGCCGACATCGCCAAGGAATTCTTTGGGGTGTGATTCCTGCAAAAACAGAGAAGGAGAAAACTATGAAAAATACGGCTTTCAGCCTGATGACGGCATTGCTGGCAGTGATGAACGAAAGTGAACCGAAAGACCCGTACTATGTGCTGGCGCAGTATTTTTTGTATCACTTCGACCAGCTGCGGGATCTGAACATCTACGACGTGGCGGATGCCTGCTATGTGTCCCGCAGCGGCATCCGGCGGTTCTGCCAGTCCATCGGCTTTGACAACTTTTCCGACCTGAAGGCTGAGGCCGATGAATGGAAGCGCCAGTGCAACTACTTCATCGGCTACAGCGTACGTCCGGACTACAAGGAACACCTTTCCGGCAGCATCGGGGAGATGATGGAGGAGATCAACCGCATTGCCACTCCCGCTGTACTGGATAAGCTGGCCGAAAGTATTCATGCCAGCCGACATGTGGTGCTCTTCACCTCGGATTTTTCCGGCATGGCGGCTCGCAGCTTCCAGCAGTCCATGGTGGTCATGGGCAAGCTGGTGCAGATCGTGTCCGATGCCCACTATACGCTGGATTATCTGAAAGTGCTGACATCGGAGGACCTGCTCATTACAGTTTCAGCCACCGGCAACTTTGCCACCCTGATGGAGCCAATGGTGCAGAAGGCTGCAGCCTATAAGGTGCTGGTGACGGTCAACCACGCCATAAAAATGTGGAAAAGCTATGATCAGGTGATCTACCTGAGCGAAAAGGACAACAGCGGTGCCCGCACGGTGTACTCCCAGTATGGTATGACCTATTTCTTTGATATCCTGTACAGCTACTATGTGAATAAATACCGGGAGACTGACCTGCTGCAGGGTCCAATTTCTGAACTGCCTTTGTCGGATTCTCAAAAAATGCGGGTGCAAAGATGTGCAGAATGACAGGTGAAACCGTGGAACTGCTCAAAAACAAAAGAATAAATTGTTCAACCATCCAAACGGGGTTCGCATCGCGAACCCCATTTTTTGTCGGAGATGTGTTACGATAGTCCTGCAAAGAATTGAACCCGCGGGGGCTTCTGCGACGGCAGAACAGACTGACAAAGATGGAAAGGATCACACTATGTATTACGGACACAACCCCAAATTCCCGGACAACTTCATGTGGGGCGCTTCCAGCGCTGCCTGGCAGGTGGAAGGCGGAGTCGCCGATGGCGGACGCACGCCGGCCATCATCGACCTGAACTCCAAGACCAAGAAGCCGTTTGCGGATAACACCTATGCGGCGGATCACTATCATCACTACAAGGAAGATGTGGCCCTGATGGCAGAGTGCGGTTTCTCCAGCTATCGTTTCTCGCTCAGCTGGTCCCGCATCATCCCTCATGCAGACGGCAAGGTGAACCCCGAAGGCATCGCGTTCTACAATGATCTGATCAATGAGCTGGTGGCCCACAACATCACCCCCATCGTTACCCTGTATCACTACGACCTGCCGGTCTGGGTGGATGAGCTGGGTGGCTGGAAAAGCCGCGACACCGTGGAAAGATTCGAGCACTACTGCCGCGTCTGCTTTGAGAACTTCGGCGACCGGGTCAAATACTGGCTGTCGCTGAACGAGCAGAATATGCAGATCTGCTATGGCAACTGGCTGGGCGTCAGCAAGGGCTGTGACGACTGGTTCAAGGATCAGTGGAAGATCAACCATATCATGAACCTGTGCCATGCCAAGGCTGTCAACGCCTGCCATGAGATGGTGGCGGGCGGCAAGATCGGCCCTGTGCCCGGCTGCGTGCCCATCTACCCGGAGACCTGCCGCCCCGAGGATCAGATCGCTGCTATGAACGCCGAGGAGTTCACCGAGAAGTTCTGGATCGATACCTATGTTTACGGCGAGTACAGCAACTTTATCAAGCACTACTGGAAAGAGAACGACATCGACATCGGAATGCAGCCCGGCGATGCAGAACTGATGAAGAGCGCCAAAATCGATTTCATCGCCGTCAACTGCTACCGCAGCAACGTTGCAAAGTATGCGCCGCATGACGCAAAACAGCAGGATTATCTGCTGAATAAGAACGGCGTCAAGGGCCAGATGGTGTTCCCCGTGGAGCCGGGCCGCTACGCTCTGACCCGCAATCCCTATGTCGAGTACACCGACTGGGATTGGGAGATTGACCCCTCCTGCCTGCGCTATGAGATGCGTTATCTGTGGGATCACTATCACCTGCCCATGATGATCACCGAGAACGGTTACGGCGCCCATGAGACGAAGGACGCCGACGGCCAGGTGCACGATCAGGGCCGCATCGACTACTTGCGGGAGCACATTTATCAGCTGGGCATGGCCATCGAGGACGGCTGCGAGGTCATCGCATACAACCCCTGGTCCTTCACCGATCTGCTGTCCACCGGCAATGGCATGGCAAAGCGTTACGGTCTGGTGTACATCGACACCACCGATGAGGAGCAGAACGCGGCCAAGAGCGTGGAAGAGCTGTCCATGAAACGTATCCGGAAGGATTCCTTCTACTGGTACTCCAAACTGATCCGTTCCAACGGTCAGGACTGGGGAAAGGAGATGCTGAAATAATGGCAAAGAAAGATTATAAGGCCATGGCGTCCGGCATCATCAAGCAGGCCGGCGGAGCGGACAACATTGTCAGCGCGACCCATTGCATGACCCGTCTGCGCCTTGTACTGCGGGATAGATCCAAGTTTGACACCGATGCCGTCAAGCAGGTGCCCGGCGTGCTGAATGTCATCATCCAGAACGGCGAATATCAGGTGGTCATCGGCCAGGATGTCCCTGACCTGTATGAAGAGGTCGTCAAGATCGACGGCATCCAGGCCGGCGGCAGCGTGCAGGACGATGAGGCCGCAGCCAAGGATCTGGCACAGGATCACGGCAACATCGGCAACGCGATCCTCTCCTTCATCGGCGGCACGTTCAGCCCGGTGATCCCGGTGCTGGTGGCAGGCGGCCTGACTGGTGCGGTGCTGTCCCTGCTGACCAACGTGTTCGGCGTCTCGGCGGAGTCTGGCACCTACACCATCTTCTACGCCATCAACCAGGCGACCTTCTACTTCCTGCCCATCTTCATCGGCTTTGCAGCCGCTGCCCGCCTGAAATCCAATGGTTTCCTGGGCGCATTTCTGGGCGCGATCCTGCTGTACTCCAGCATCAACGGTGCCGAAGGTCTGGACTTCTTCGGCATCCCGGTGCAGGCTATCAGCTATAACAGCACCGTGTTCCCGGTCATTCTGGGCGTGCTGTTCATGAGCGTGGTCTACAAGTTCCTGCAAAAGCATATCCCGGTCTTTCTCAAGACCATCGTCGTGCCGCTGCTGACCATGCTGATCACGGTGCCTGTTACCCTGATCGTTCTCGGCCCCATCGGCAACACCGTGGGCACCTGGCTGGCAAACGGTGTTTACGCTCTGTACCAGGCAGTTCCCGCGCTGGCCGTCATGGTCATCGGCATCACCACCCCGCTGATGGTTTTCTTTGGCATGAACAACGCCACCTACCCTGTGGTCTTTGCCCTGATGGCAGCTGTCAACTCTGACCCGCTGATCTGCACTGGCATGGCTCCCGCAAACGTGGCCGTTGGTGGTGCCTGCTTGGCCGCATCCCTGCTGTCCAAGAATGTGGAAGAAAAGTCCGTCAGCGTTTCCGCCGGTATCACCGCTCTGTGCGGCATCACCGAGCCGGGCGTCTACGGTGTGCTGTTCCCCAAGACCTACCCGCTGATTGGCGCTATGATCGGTGGCGGCATCGGTGGTCTGTTGGCCGGTATCCTGGGCATGACCCAGTACGTTATCTCCACGCCGGGCTTCATCAGCCTGCCTGCCTACATTGACCCCACCGGTTCCAGTTACAACCTTATCGTCTCGGTCATCGTGATGATTGTGGCTGTGGTCCTTGGATTCGTTGCAACCTACGCACTGGGCAAGCGCGCCGAAGCTAAGAAATAAGCCCCTGCAACAGGAAGAAAAGCAAGATCCCATCTGCAAAAGAAGAGCCGCTGCATCACACAAGAGAACGACGCAGCGGTTCTTTTTTTTTCGGCCCTCACAGGGAAGTGCTGTGGTGGGCCGGTACCGTAAAGTGTGGCCGACAAAGCAAATAAAAACACCTTCCATTGGAGCCGTTCTGCTCCAGCGGAGGGTGTTTTACATTATACGATTTGTTTTTTCTTAAACTTGTTTGCCAGGCTGTCAACGAGCCACGAGGCGAAGAAACCCAGTGCAATGCCCAGTACAAGGCCGCCCAGCACATCGGTGGGGAAGTGCACATACAGGTACAGCCGGGTAAAGGCGATGAAAGCCGCCAGCACCAGCGCGGGGACGCCCAACTTCCGGTTTTGCAGCCAGAGCGCAAAGGCTGCCGCAAAAGCCGAGGCCGTGTGCCCGGAGGGGAAGGAGTGCCCGTGGGGACGCTTGACCAGAATGGTGATCGCCGTGTTCACGTCGCAGGGGCGGGGCCGGGCGAACAGCGGCTTGAGGATGCAGTCCCCGGCCACCAGATACAGTACCAGCGCCGTGGCCATGGCGCACCCGGCCTTGCGGGTGCGGCGGAACAGCAGCAAAAGCAGCGTGAACGCGATCCAGATCTCACCGTGCTCACCGGCGTAGTTGAGAAAGACGGCCAGTGCATCCAGCACCGGGTTGTGGAACTGCTGCAGCCAGTCCAGAAATGCGAATTCAAACGGCATAAAGAACCTCCTGTCTGTTGGTTCTATGGTAACACATCTTCCGGCCCACCACAACCCGGCAGGCAAAAAACAGGAGTGCAGAAATAAGTCACATATGTTATATTTGGATGCGATATTACAATACGGAAATCAAAAACGCCCGTTCCGACGGCAAAGGCCGGAACGGGCGCAGGATGCGAGAGGATCAGAGGCCCATTTCGGGCAGGGTGGGGTAGCTGTCGATGGCACCGTGCTTCTGTACGCTCAGGCCGCAGAACCGGTTGGAAAAGTCCAGGTACTCCTCCAGCTTTTTGCAGGACAGCTTTTCCAGCTTGTCCACCGTCACGCCGTCCCGGCTCAGCTGCCACAGGAAGGAGCCGATGAAGCCGTCGCCCGCACCGGTGGTGTCCACGGCCCTGACCTTCTGGCAGGGGGCAAAGGCATGGGAGGCGCGGGTGTAGGCGTAGGCCCCCTTGCTGCCGCAGGTGTACAGCACCAGCTGCACATCCCCGGCAAACAGCTGGGGCAGGGCGGCTTCGATGTCGGCGGTGCCGGTGAGGAACCCCAATTCCTCGTCCGAGACCTTCAGGATGTTGGACAGCGGCAGGAACTGCAGCACAGTCTGGCGCAGCATCTCCCGGTCGGGCCAGAGGGGAAAACGGAGGTTCGGGTCAAAGCTCACGATCGCACCGGCCTCCCGGGCGGCTCCGATGGCGGCCAGATGGGCGTGGCGCATGGGGCTGTCCACCAGCGAGACGCTGCAGAAGTGCAGGGCAAAAGCGTCGCGGAACCAGGCCAGGTCGATCTGCTCCGGGGCATACAGCAGGTCGGCCGAGGGCTTGCGGTAAAAGCTGAAGGTGCGGTTGCCGTCCTCCTCCAGGCTCACGAAGGCAAGGGCGGTGTTGGCCTTGTCGGTGAACACCAGATGGCTCAGGTCGATGCCGCAGGCTTCCAGCTCCCGTGCGATTTTGTGGCCGAAGGGGTCATCGCCCAGCTGGGTGAGAAAGCTGCTGGCACCGCCCAGACGGGCAAAGGCAGCGCAGACATTGGCCGGTGCGCCGCCGGTGCGCGGGCTGAAGGACGGCACCTCGTCAAAGGTGCATCCTACGCGGGACGGGATCATGTCAATCAGCGCTTCGCCGATGGAAAACAGAGTATTGCCGGGCATAGAAAACCTCCAGATCACAAATTGCAGAGTTCACAGGCTGCCCCGGTCAGCTTTATGCTCACGTCGCCGGGGGCAGGGTAGTACCGGGTGCTGAACACTGTGGCTCCCCCGTTCAGGAAAATTTCCAGCGAGGAATTGTCGCCCACCACCCGCAGGCTGCGGCAGGGGGCTGCCAGCCGGGCGCGGCGCATGGTGCGGCCGTCGGCCAGAGCGGGGTCGGTGAAGCGCAGGGTGCAGGTGCAGTCCTGTTCAGTATACACCAGCTGCACCCCCTGCGCAACCGTCAGGCAGAAGTCTCCGGCGGGTGCAGCGGTCAGGTCAAAGCGCGGGGCAAGGAACACTTCCTCGCCGCTGGCGGCGTGCAGGGCGGCGGCGCTGCGCTGCGCGTCCAGCTCCGGCACCGGGTTCTGCAGCAGGGTGCCGTCCGGCCCGGCCGTCAGCACGCGGGGCACGGTGAAGCAGTGCTGCCAGCCGTAGGCCACGGTGGGCGCATTGCCGTAGTCGGCGTCCGGCATGCCCATCCAGCCGATCTGGATGCGGCGGCCGTTGCCGTCCACAAAGCTCTGGGGGGCGTAATAATCAAAGCCTGCGTCCAGCTCGTGGAATTCGCTCAGGGTGCAGTCCCCGCGCCAGTCACCGTGGATGGCAAACCAGCCGCAGCCGTAGACGTTCTGGCAGTCGATGCCCTGAGGGGACACCGCCAGATACCACTGCCCGTCCAGACAGAACAGGTCCGGGCACTCCCACATGTAGCCGAAGGGTTCCGGGGTGGTCAGGGTGTTGATGTGGGTCCAGCGGAGCTTATCGGTGCTTTCCAGCACCAGCACTTCGCCCTTGTCCTCCAGCGTGCGGGCACCCAGCACCATGTAGTACCGGCCTTCGTAGGCGAACACCTTGGGGTCCCGCACATGGCAGGTGAGCCCGGCGGGGTAGTCGCGGTTAGTCAGCAGGCACTGCTTGCTGTCGAGGGTCACGCCGTCCTTGCTGACGGCCAGGCAGACGTTGTGCCCGCGGCCCTCTTTGATGTAATCGAAATTGCCGGGGTGCTTGACGTTGCCGGTGTAGTAGAGGTACATGGTGCCATCCTCCACCAGTGCCGAGCCGGAGTAGGCACCGTGGCAGTCAAAAGGCTCGTCCGGATAGAGCATCACCGGCAATTGCTCCCAGTGGAGCAGGTCGGTGCTCACGGCGTGGCCCCAGTGCTTGACCCCGCCGTTCACGTCGAAGGGGCCGTACTGGAAGAATGCGTGGTACTGCCCGCCGTAGACGCACAGGCCGTTGGGGTCGTTCAGCCAGCCTACCGGCGGCTGCAGGTGGAACCGCTGGCGGTGGGGGTCGGCGGCAACGGTTTCCTTGCCCAGCGACTCCACCAGAGGCACCAGCTTTTTCAGATCGCGCTGGAGTGCGTTCATGCCTTGACCTCCTCAGGGCTCCAGATGACCCAGGTCACGGCGAAGGACACGCCGAAGGAGATGGCCATCGTGATGATGTACTGCAGCGGCATGTGCAGGTGCAGCAGGATGCCGAAGATACCGGTGACGCCGGTGCCGGTGGCACCCAGACCCACGATGCTGGCGTACCATGCGCCGCAGGCACCGCCCAGCAGGCCGCCGAGGAAGGGCTTGAAGTAGCGCAGGTTCACGCCGAAGATGGCAGGCTCGGTGATGCCCATGCAGGCGGACAGGGCAGAGGGCAGGGCCATGGACTTGACCTTGGTGTCCTTGCTCTTGAGGGCCACAGCCAGAGCGGCACCGCCCTGTGCCACGTTGGCGGCGCTGGCCAGCGGCAGCCAGTAGGTATAGCCGTAGCGGGCCAGCTGGCCCAGGTCGATCAGGGTGTACATGTGGTGGATGCCGGCCACGACGGTGACCGCGTACAGGCCGCCCATGATGAAGGAGCCGATGCCGTAGGGCAGGGTGATGAGGGTCTGCACGCCGGTGATGATGCCGTTTTCCAACTTGGTGAACACGGGACCGATGGCGGCCAGGGTCAGGTAACCGGTGACGAACACGGAGACCAGCGGGGTGACGAACAGGTCAAACATGGCGGGCACCACCTTGTGCAGCCGCTTTTCGATCTGGCACATGAGCCACACGGCGATGATGACCGGGATGACGTGGCCCTGATAGCCCACCAGCGGCACCGAGTACAGGCCGCCGAACACCGGCTGCATCACGTTGATGCCGTTGGAAACGGTCCAGGCGTTCTGCAGGTCGGGGTGGATCATGATCATGCCGATGACTGCACCCAGATAGGGGTTGCCGCCGAACACCTTGGCGGCAGAGTAGGCGATGAGGATGGGCAGGAAGGTGTAGGCCGTATTGGAGAACAGCTTGGCGAACACATACACCGAGCCGGTGGTGTCGATGTTCAGGAAACCGTTGTTCACCATGAAGTTCAGCGCTTCCATGATGCCCATCAGGAAGCCGGAAGCCACGATGGCGGGGATGATGGGCATAAAGATGTCGCCCAGGGTCTTGATGGCTCGCTGATACCAGGGTGCCTTGGCGGCGGCCGCCTGCTTCACGTCCTCCTTGCTGCCGCCCTCGATGCCGGCCAGCTGGATGAACTCGTCGTATACCTTGTTCACCGTGCCGGTGCCGAAGATGATCTGCAGCTGGCCCTGTGCCTCAAAAACGCCCTTGGCGCCCTCGGCGTTTTCCAGCTCCTGCTTGTTGACCTTTGCGTTGTCTGCGATGACCAGACGCAGGCGGGTGGCGCAGTGTGCGGCCGACAGGATGTTGTCTTTTCCGCCGATGCAGTCCAGGACCTGTTGTGCTGCGTGTTTGTAATCCATAGTGCACTTCTCCTTTGCTTGATGCTTCCTTTTTCTGCGCTGCAGGGCAGTTTTGGAATTGACTTGACGCGCGGGGTGTGCTACAATACCGCTTAGTGTATGACAATTTCCGGGAAAAAGGGAAAACCAAGATGAATCTGACAAAGCAGTTCTTTAAATATGTATCGCAGAATATTTTCGGTCTGCTGGGCACGTCCTGCTATATTCTGGCCGATACCTATTTTATCTCGCAGGCGGCGGGCACCGACGGCGTGACCCTGCTCAACCTCTGCCTGCCCATCTACAACTTCATTTTTGCCATCGGTTCCATGATCGGTCTGGGTGCGGCCACCCGCTACGCCATCCTCCGCGCACAGGGCGAGGAGCGGGCGGCACAGCGGTATTTCTCCAATGCCGTCTTTTGCGCCTGCCTGCTGGCCGTGCCCTTTGCGCTGGTGGGCATCTTCTGCCCCGGCACACTGCTGCGGCTCATGGGCGGCGATGCCGGCATCGTGGCGCTGGGCATCCCCTATGCGCGCATCTTTCTGCTGTTCACGCCCTTTTTCATGTGCAACTACATCGTGTCGGCCTTTGTCCGCAACGACGGTGCGCCCTCGCTGGCCATGGTGGCCACGCTGAGCGGCAGCCTGTTCAATGTGGTGTTCGACTACATCTTCATGTTCCCCATGGGGCTGGGGCTGGCCGGTGCGGCACTGGCCACCGCCGTTTCGCCGATACTCAGCATCGCCATCTGCAGCCGCCACTTCTTCCAAAAAGTCAACACGGTGCAGTTCGTGCGGCAGCTGCCCTCGGCAAAGCTGCTGGGGCAGAGCTGCCAGCTGGGCATCTCCGGCTTTGTGGGGGAGATGTCCTCCGGCGTGACCACGACGGTGTTCAACTTCCTGCTGCTGGGTCTGGCCGGGAATGTGGCCGTGGCGGCCTACGGCGTCGTGGCCAACTTTGCGCTGGTGGCCACCGCCATTTTCAACGGTGTGGCCCAGGGTGCCCAGCCGCTGGTGAGCCGCTGCTACGGCCACAGCGACCGGGCCGGAGCTCAGAAGCTGCTCATTCTGGGCAGCTGCACCGCGCTGGCACTGGCGGCCGTGCTGTACGCGGTGGTGTTCGGCATGACCGATACGCTGGTGGGCTGGTTCAACAGTGAAAACTCGGCGCAGATGGCCCGGTTTGCCCACAACGGCATGCGGCTGTACTTCGTGGGCTACTTCTTTGCCGGGTTCAACATCGTGGCGGCGGGCTACCTGAGCGCCACCAACCGCCCGCTGGAAGCCTCGGTCACCTCCATCTGCCGCGGCGTGGCGGCCATTGTGGTCTGCTCGCTGGTGATGAGCGCCCTCTTTGGCATGAACGGCGTGTGGGCGGCCTTCCCGGCATCGGAGCTGCTGACGGCGCTGCTGACCCTGTTTTTGCTGTTGCGGAAGAAAAAGCAGACTGTGTGAGTTCCAGCGGTGAAATATCCGCAAAAAACAGAATGCTTGAGTAGAACGTGCAGACGCCGCGATGTACCGGGTGAAGAACGAGAAAAAGGCAGCGGCAAGATCTTAAATATAAAGTTCCTGCTCGCGCAGAGCTTCTTCGGGCGAAAGCCCGGACTGCGCAGTGTGACCGGCCAGCGCCCGCCATTGTGCGGGGGACTGGCCGGTTTCTTTTTTGAACACCCGGCACAGGTAGTTGGCCCCGGAAAAGCCGCACAGGCTGGCCACCACGTCCAGCGTGTACTCCCGGTGCAGCAGCAGCCGCTGGGCGGCTTCCACCCGCACACGGGTCAGGTAGCGCCCCGGCGGGATGCCCAGCGCGGCGGTGAAGGTGCGCACCAGATGGCTCTTGGACACCCCCAGCCGCTCGCTGAGCTCCTCCACGCCGTACAGGCCCGCGTAGTTGGCCCGGATGTCCGCGATGGCGGCCTGCACCAGCGGCGGCAGGGCGGGGGCGGCGCTGTCGGCGTCGGCCAGCTCACACAACAGGGCAAAGGCCAGCTGGCTGCGCACCCGGCCCGGCAATTCCTGCTCCGAGGCAAGGCGGTCCAGCAGCTCGGCGGCGGCGGGGCAGGTCTCGCCCCGGGCCAGAAAAGGCAGCTCGTGCAGCCCGGCCAGAAACTGGGCGCTGGCCTGCCCGGTGAGCTGGACGCACAGCAGGTGGCAGCTGCCCTCCGGCTCCAGCACCAGCGGGGCGCGGCTCAGCACCAGATGCCCGGCCGGGACGCTCTGGGGCGGCAGCAGCAGCGCAGCCCCGGCAGGCAGGGGCCCGGCGGAGGGCACACTGGCGGTGCACCGCCCGCTGGAAACAAGGCAGACCCACAGCCCGTCGCCGGTCAGGGTGAGGGGCGCGCAGGGTTGCACGTCCTGCACCTGCCCGGGTGCGGCCACGGCATTCCAGTCAAACAGCAATATCTGACACCTCAAATCAATAAAATGCTATTTTATATCACAAAATAATCTGTTATTATAATACCAACGAACCGAAGCGCCGTCAAGGGCGCTGCAAACACAAGATTATGGAGGCAAACGATTATGGCTTCGATTAGCTGCCAGCACATCTATAAGATCTACCCGGGCGCTACCGCTCCTTCTGTCACCGACTTCAACCTGGAGATCCAGGATAAGGAATTCATCATCTTCGTCGGCCCCTCCGGCTGCGGCAAGTCCACCACCCTGCGCATGATCGCCGGCCTGGAGGAGATCTCCAAGGGCGAAATGTACATCGGCGGCCGTCTGATCAACGACGTTCCCCCGAAGGATCGTGATATCG
>OFMO01001612.1_pt1 | contig 13667 bp, 10 predicted proteins | sample 1541821 | NCBI WGS metagenome assembly OFMO01 (sample SAMN04209253, study PRJEB22552) | human gut metagenome | biome: gut; material: feces | host: Homo sapiens | place: USA: Oklahoma | reverse complement strand
ACAACGCCGAAGCCGTTGCCACCATGATCGCCGAGGGCGGCATCTATATCGAAGACTACAGCGACATCGAGCAGCAGGTGGCCGAGATCGCCCATGTGGATCTGATCGAGCAGGAGCTGCTGGACAAGCCCCGCGATACCGTTATCATCCATATGTATCTGGAGCCGGGCGCTTCCCCCGTGGAAACGCTGGCCCTCATTGCCGCCCGCATGGAAGCTGCAAACATCGCCTACACCGTAGAGACCGAGGGCGTGGAGCAGGAGGACTGGCAGAACGGCTGGCGCAAGTATTATCACCCCCTGGAGATCGGCAAACGTCTGGCGGTGGTGCCCTCGTGGCAGCAGTACGACACCGACCGGGTAAAGCTGATCCTTGACCCGGGCCTTGCCTTCGGCACCGGCGGCCACGAGACCACCAGCTTGTGCATGGAAGCGCTGGACGAGCGGGTGACCGGCGGCGAGCGGGTGCTGGACATCGGCACCGGCAGCGGCATCCTTGCCATTGCGGCGCTGAAGCTGGGCGCTGCCGTGGCCGAGGGCGTGGACATCGACCCTGTGGCCGTGCGCACCGCAGGCGAGAACGCCGCGTTGAACGGCGTGCAGGACAAGCTGACCGTGCTGGTGGGCGACCTTTCCGATAAGGCCAGCGGCAAATACGATATCATCACCGCCAACATCGTGGCCAACGCCATTCTCAGTCTGGCACCGGCTGTGCCCGGCCTGATGGCAGAGGGTGCCACCTTTATTGCCAGCGGCATCATCGACAGCCGCAAGGATGAAGTGATCGCCGGGCTGGAAAAGGCCGGCCTTGCCGTTGTGGAAGTGAAGGAGAAGCGCGGCTGGGAGTGCATCGTCTGCAAGAAAGCGTAAGGAGATTTTATGCCGCACCGTTATTTTACCACCGAGATCTCTGACGGCACCGCCACCCTGCGCGGGGCCGATGCCCACCATCTTGCCCGTGTGATGCGCGCAAGGCTGGGCGATACTGTCATTCTATGCGACGGCAACGCCGTGGAATACACCGCCACCATCACCGGCTTTGGCGATGAGTGTGTGGAGTTCCGGGTGGAGCCGGGCTATCCCAGCGCCGCCGAACCCAGCGTGGAGGTCACTCTGCTGGCTGGTTATCCCAAACAGGACAAGCTTGAGCAGATCATCAAGCACGGCGTGGAGCTGGGCGCAGCCCACATCGTGCCCTTCTTCAGCCGGTACTGCGTGGCTGCCCCCAAAAAAGAGGAGCAGAAGAACGAGCGCTACAACCGCATTGCAGCGGAAGCCGCCAAGCAGTGCGGCCGGGGCATTCTGCCGGATGTGGCCCTGCCGCTGGCAAACTTTGGTGCCGTGTGCCGCACCTTTGCACAGTACGACCTTGTGCTGTTCTGCTACGAGTGCGGCGGCGCGCCCCTGCGCGACCTGCTGTCCGCAGCAAAGCCCGCCGATGGTGAAAAGCTGAAAATCGCCATCGTGACTGGTGCCGAGGGCGGCTTTGCCGCCGAGGAAGCCGAGATGGCCGCAAAGGCCGGTGCCAGAACGGTGGGCCTTGGCCCCCGCATCCTGCGGTGCGAGACCGCCCCGCTGGCCGTGCTTGCGTCCGTCATGACCCTGACGGGAAATCTGGAATAATGCTTTGTGCTGCCCGGCAGCGCCTGCGGGCCTTCCGGACAGCAACAAGGGGCCGCTCCCGGAAAGGAGCGGCCCCTTGTTTTTTATTGTTCCGCTGTGCAGACGCAGGGCAGATCAGTCAATGAGACCCTTGTCCTTTGCATTCTGCCAGGTAAGGCAGACGCGCAGCTTGCTGACCGGGAAGCACGGATGGAACTTGTTGTTGTCCTCGTCGAACTTCATCAGCTCCTGCTCCACCATCCAGTGTGCAGCCTTCTGGGCATCGGTGTCGGCGGCGTCAATGTCCGCATACAGGTTCTCATCGGTCATGTTCTGCGGCTCCGGCTTGCCTGCACGCTCCCAGACCAGCTCTGCCAGCTCGATGCGGTTGGAAGGCAGGGGGATGCCCTGCATGTTCATCAGACGGTAGATGCCGGTGCCGGTCTCATAGGCACCCAGGATTACAGCGCCGCCGATGATGACACCGGGCAGGACGGGGTCCACGGGGTCTACCGGGTCCACGGGGTCCACGATTTCGTACACGGCTCTGACCGTCACGTCGCCTGCGGGCATATCAAAGGTCGCCTTGGTCTGGTCCTCCTCATTGGGGAATTTCAGCAGGTCATTCTGTACAACGCCGTCCAAGATCACGATCCCGGTCCAGCCTGCGAACTTCTGTCCATCGGGGGCTGGGTCTGCGGTCAGGGTGACCGGGGTGCCTTCGTAGATCTCGTCATTGGGGTCAACCTTAGTGTCAACGCCCCCGACCTTGATCGTTGCCGTGGCACCCTCGGGGGTCAGGGTGTAGCCGGGTTCCAGGTTGGTCAGGTAATAATAGTGCTGTGCCTTGTCATACGCCACGCGGTAGTCATTCTGGCCCACAAGGTTCAGCTTGTTTGCATTGCCTGCGACCGTGAGCTGACGGCCTTCTTTCGGGTCGGCAACCTTGATGGTGGCGGGGGTGGTAAAGGTATCGCTGATGGTGATCTCCTTGCCGGACTCGAGGTAAATATCGCTCTCGTTATTCTCAAACGTGGCGCTCTTCAGCTCTGCGGAGGTGCTGCTGCCCCAACCGAGATAAATGCCGTATTTGCTGTTTTGGATCGTGCAGTTCTCAACGACCAGCTTGCCGCCGGCCTGATCATCGTAATCCGACCCTGCCGGTTCGCCCGAAGAAATGGCAGCATTGCCGCCCGTGCAATCCACAGTGGCACCATTGACGCTCAATGTGCCGCCGTTCCATACCTTCAGTGCAGGGGACTCGTAGCCAAGATTAAGATACTGGTTGGTGTTGGTATAAGTACCGCCGACAAGGTTGGCGGTGGCGCCCGTCACAAACACATCGCAGTAGGTTCCGGTGACTTCGGCATCTGTGACGTTCAGCGTTGCATTATTGGCGACGCGCAGCGTCGGACGGTCTGGGTGTACCTCGGCCTTATTGCTGGAGTAAGAGCCGCCGACGACATTGACCACACTGTTGTCGATGGCGTTCAGGACCCAGCCCGCGCCGGAGGCTTTCACATAATTGAAGGACGAGCTGGGGGAATTCTGAATCCAAAACGTCGCGCTGTCGCTAAAGCTGCAGTCGTAGGTGCCGCCGTTGACGGTCACATTGGCTCCATCTGTTTCAATAGCACGCGTGATGGCTTTCATGGTGAGATGGTCAAACGTCCAGCTGCCGCCGCACAGATAGCATGCGGGCCTGCTGCCACACTGCCAGTTATAGGTGCCGCCGTTAAGCTCTGCGGTGCCCGTGAAGCTGTTTTCGGCATAGAAGCAGCGGCTGTAGGCGAGGCCCTCTGCCGTCTTGATGGTCTGCCCCTCAGCGTTGACGGTCACGCTCTTGGCTTTGCGGACTGTAATAAAGGCCGCACTACCCTTAGCAAAGGTCGTTTCTCCGGTGACGTTGATGACCACATCGTCGTCCTCAGCGTCGATCACGATCCCCTCTGTATAGGTACCGCTCATGGAATAAACCTTGCCATGATCTGTAATGAAATCCTTGTTGATGGTCGTCGCGCTGTCGGTGGGCAGGAGATACCCCTTTCCGGAGGTCTCTGCAGGCGCATCGGAATTTTCCTGTGCGCTCACAGTGCGTTCAAATTCTGCACTCCCCTCCAGAGCAAATGCGCTCACGGGAAGGACAGAGGTCATCATGCAGCCTGCAAGTACCGCACTGATGAGCCGTGTGCCAAACTTCTTCATAAAGATGACTCCTCTCTCGCTTTTTTCGTGCATGCAGGCTTTTTTCGCCTGCCCGCACGTTTTAAACATTTAAAGTATAGCACTTCTGCAACAAGGCGCAATCTTCATTCTGTACGAACCTTTTAGATACCCCCCCCCCGTTTTTTCGTGCGTTCTGTAAAAAAATGGAAGAGAAAATGCTTTCGCAGCCGCAGAAAAAACAGCCCGGAACGACCCACAGATCGTTCCGGGCTGCTGTGTCAAAAATGGTTTGGAGCGTCAGAGCTCCAGCAGAGCTTTCTTCACGTTCAAAAGGTTCTGCGGGCTCACCGAGAAGCTGCGCAGGCCCAGCTGCAAATACTGCACCGTGTTGGCCGGGTTGCCCACCGCAAGGCCGCAGATGGTCACCGGCACATTGCGCACCTTTGCGGCATTCAGCACCATAGTGATGAGCTTTTTCATGGCCTTGCTGGCCGGGCGGTAGTAGTGCTCGGCGCTGGCAAGCTCCCGGTCTGCCGCGTGGGTGTACTGGGTCAGGTCGTTGGTGCCGACCACAAGAAAATCGACCCCGTGCTCTACAAATTCCTCAGCGGTCAGGCAGGCAGCGGGTACGCTGAGCATCACGCCGAACTTTGTATCTTCGTTGAACGCCACGCCGCGCTCCCGCAGGTGCTCGCGGCAGCGCTCCACCACACGCATGGCTGCGTCCCAGTCCTCCACATTCGTCACCATGGGGAACATCACCCGCAGCGGGCCGCGGGCGGCGGCGCGCAGCAGCGCACAGAGCTGCGTCTCGAACTGGTGGGGCTGGCGCAGACTGTTGCGGATGCCCCGCAGGCCCAGCTTGGAAGACTGCAGGCCCTGATAGGCGTCGGAAATGGTGCGGTCTGAGCCAAAGTCGAAGGTGCGCACCGTCACCGGGCAGCCCTTGGCGGCAGCAAGACAGGAGCAGTAGAAGAAATACTGTTCCTGCTCATCGAGGATGCGGCCCGGCAGCATCATGTAGCCGGTGCGCAGCAGGCCCACGCCCTGTGCACCGGACTGCATGGCCGTGTCGATGTCCTCCGGCCCAAAGCAGTTGGCCAGCAGCTCAAAGGGCTGGCCGTCCTTTGTCCTGTTGGGCAGAGCATGCAGCTGCCCCATCTCTTCGTTCTCCCGCTGCAGCTCGCAGATGCGGGTCTCGGCCTGCTGGCGGGCGGCAGCGTCCGGGTCCAGCGTGCACTGGCCCCCGGTGGCGTCCAGAATCACGGTGCGGCCGTCGCAGTCGTCCAGAAAATCCCGGCCCACCTGCACGATTCCCGGGATATTCATTGCCCGGGCAATGATGGCCGCGTGGCTCTGGCCGCTGCCCTCTGCCGTGATGATGCCTAAAATCATGCCGGAGGGCACGCTGAACAGGTCGGTGGGCATCAGCCGCTCTGCGGCAAGGATCACCGGGTGATCCAGCGCCAGCCACATGCGGGGGCGGTTGGTGATGATGTTGATGACCCGGCGGCTTGCGTCGAGGATATCCACACTGCGCAGCTGCATGTAGGGGTTGTCCTTCATGTTGGCCAGCTGGTCGGCGTAGCGCTGGCCCACCTGATTCATGGCCGCTGCCGCGCCAATGCCTGCATTGATGCAGAAGCGCACCTCGTTCATCATGCCCTCGTCGTCCAGCATCATGCTCTGGAACTGGAAGATGGCCTGCTCGCTGGGTGCGGCACGGTCTGCCATGGATTCCAGCTCGTCCTGCGCCGTGCGGATGGCATCGGTGAGCAGCTGCAGCTCCCGGGACGGTTTAAAGGGGCCCACGGTCGTGGTCTCCACATGGTGCTCCAGACGGCTCACCTGCCCCAGCACAAGGCCGGGAGAAGCGCAGGAACCTTTATACACTTTCATGTTCGGTCACCTCCGGCAAAAGCTCGGCTTCCGGCGTGGTCAGGGTGCGCCAGACCAGCGCCTGCAAAAAGGTATTGGGCAGCAGCGCGGCCAGTGCGGCCCGCGCCGCATCGGCACTGCCCTCAAACAGCGGTGCAAAGCTCTGCATCCGTGCCTGATCGCACTTTGCAAGGAATGCATCGCACAAAGTATGGGTGGTGTAGTAATGGGCCGGGTCCACACCGGCATCTTCCGCGGCGGCTTCCAGCGGGGCAAGGTCGGCATCCTTCATCTTGGCCAGCAGCAGGGCCGCATCCGCCGTCAGGGTGACCGGGTATTTCTCCCGCACGGCCTTTTGCACCCGCTCAAATTTTGCGTGGAACGCAGCAGCGTCCGCGCAGCTCTGGGCATCACAGGAGACAGCATAGGCACACCCCCGCAGATATCCCATAGCGCGGCGGGTATCATAGTAGCCCAGCTCGATGTTGCGGCGGGCGGTGTCGGGGTCAAAGTGCAGGATATCCCCCAGCTCCCAGTAGCTGCGCACCATCACGGTGGGCAGGCCGGTGAGGTTGGGGCGGGTGATGCCCACGCCTTCCAGATCGACGCACACCAGTTCATCCGCGCCCATGCGTTTGGCAAGACCGGTGGGCATGTTGTCGCTGTAGCCGCCATCCAGAAACTTGACCCCGTCGATCTCCCGCGCACGCAGCGCCGGGAAGCAGGCAGCGGAGGCCATCAGGTAGTCCTTGACCTTTCCTGCCGGGATCTCGTCCAGCGTCAGCTCCCGAGGCTTTAAGCCCCGCTGCTCCACCGTGACAAGGCCAAAGCGGATGGGAGCCGCGCGCAGGGCATCCTCGTCCAGCACCCGCTCCACGATCTCTTCCAGCGGGGTCACATCCATGCCGCCGGCTTTCACCACGCTGCGCAGGAACTGGTGCAGGGCCGAAAGGTCGGCATCCTCCTCCGGCAGCTCCATCACATCCTTGCTGCGGATGGCCAGCCACATATCGCGGGCCGTCTCGTACTGGTCCAGCACGAACATGGCACCGTTCAGGCTGCCAACGCTGGTGCCGGTAATGATCTGCGGGTGCCAGTCCAGCTCCATCAGCGCGCGCCACACACCCACCTGATAGCTGCCCCTGGCTCCGCCGCCCGCCAGCACCAGAGCTTTGCACGGCGCACTGCGTTCATCCATTGCATCCGCCTCCTTTGATCGTTTCCGGTTTTGTTCAGATTATAGCATATTTCCAGAGAAATTTCTTCCGTTTTTTGTAAATTGATGCCTTTCTCCCGGCAAAGAAACATGGTATACTTGTCAGGATCTCAAAAGGAGGCATTCTCATGCACTGCAAGCAATGGATCTTTGATATGGACGGCACCCTGACCGACAGCATGACCGTGGTGTGGGAGGGTGCCCCCGACGCACTGCTGCGCCGCTATGGCCGCACCCCGCGGGGGGATCTGCGCGCCACACTGCTGAACATGGGAATGCAGGAGGGCGCACAGTATCTGATTCGGGAATACGATCTGCCGCTGACCGAGGAAAGCTATTTTTCCGTGATGCGCGAGGTGATCGCCGAATTGTACGAGACCGTGGAGCTGAAACCCGGCGTGCGCACGATGCTGGCAAAGCTGCAGGCCGAGGGCGCACGCATGTGCATCTGCTCCAACACCTGGGCCGAACAGTGCCGCACCGTGCTTACCCGGCTGGGCATCGCGCAGTATTTCTCCTTCATCGTGGAAGCGCAGGGCGTGCTGCACAAAAGCCGCCCGGAGGTGTTCTTTGAGTGCATGAGCCGTCTGGGCGGTGCAGACCCCGCCGCCTGTGCCGTGTGCGAGGATGCCGTATACGCCGCCGCCACCGCCCACAAGGCCGGGTATTACGTCATTGGCATTGCAGACCGCACCTCTGCCGCCGACGAGCTGGAGATGCGCCGCATCTGCAGCCAGTTCGTGCCCCGGTGGGATGCGCTGGACTGGACACGTGTGTAAGAAAAAAGGGCCGCAGCGTGCGGTTCTTTTCTTTATCTGATCCTTCTTTGCTCTTGCATTTTGTGCGCAAGAAGAGTATGATATTATAAATAGGACTGCCCCAAGGGGGAAGTGTCCTTATTTGTGAGAATACACTCTGTGATTTTTAATATAAAGGTATAATATCCGTAAAGAGGAGACCTTCCGTCATGAACAACCCACTCGTCAGCATTATCGTGCCTGTGTACAACGTGCAGAATAGTGTTGCCCGCTGTCTGGAGAGCATTTGTGCCCAGACATGGAAGGATATCGAGGTCATTCTGGTCAACGACGGGTCCCGGGACGAAAGCTTTTCCATCTGTGAGCAATTCCGTGAAAAGGACCCCCGCATCGTTCTGGTGGACAAATCCAATTCCGGTGTGTCGGAGACCCGCAACTGCGGCATGTCCCTTGCAAGGGGCAAGTATGTGCAGTTTGTGGACAGCGACGATTATCTCGACCCTGATTTTACCGAGCGGCTGGTGACTGCTGCCGAAGCGAACAACGCCGATCTGGTCATTGCACCTTACTGGATGGTGATTCCCGCCAACTCTTCCAAGGCCACGCAGGCACTGGAAAACCTGCAGGAGAACCTTGGCATCGATGCCGAGAAAAAGCCTGATGATATCCGTGAATACGGCTTCCTGCCCGAGGGCATCTACGACCGCGATACCTTTGCCCTGCGCCTGATGGAGAAGCCCGCATCCTTCTTCTACAGCGTGCTGTGGAACAAGCTCTACCGCCGGGATATTCTGGCAGACCATCATCTTCAGTTCACCAGCGAGGTGCGCTGGGCCGAAGACCTGGTTTTCAACCTGGAATACATTTTGTACGCCAATGTTTTCGTATCCATTTCCAAAGCGGGCTACCACTATGTGCAGAACCCCCAGAGCATCTGCCACACCCAGATCAATCTGGCTTCCATCGTGCAGAACAAACTGCAGGTGTTCCGCTATTACAAGGAGCTGTACACAAAGCTGGGCCTGTACGATCAGGTGCAGCCGCAGCTGTATAAATTCCTGACCGCGTTCTCCGAGAACGCCTATCCCTCCGGTTCTCCCCAGAAGATCATCATGGACATGGCCAACCGCTGGGGCTTTGGTGTTCTGGATGCTTCCGACAAGGAAAAGAAACACAAAACCGAACCCGATGCCTGATCTCCGGGCACGAAAAAAGAGCCGTGAAAGCGGCTCTTTTTTGTTTACCCTTTTACCGGTCGATCCAGCTGCGGAAGGCTTCGCGCACTGCACCCTCCCGTCCGCGCGGGATGGGGATGCGCGCACCGCTGCACATCTGCAGCTCGCCCGCCGTCAGCAGCTGTGCCGCCGCCAGATTGACCACATAGGAGCGGTGCGGCTGCAAAAAACGCCCGTCTTCCAGCAGCGGCTTTGCTACCTCGGCAAAGGACACCCGCAGCGAAAGGGACACCACATCCTCGCCGCTGAGCAGATGGAAGTGCACCACATGGTGGGTGCACTCCAGATATTCGATCTGCGCATAGGCCAGCGCCCGCAGGCCTTCGGCGGTGACAACGGTCATTGCCGGGCCGTACTCCGGCTCGGTGGCGCGGGCAAGCAGGGCCGAAAGCTCCTGCTGGTGCACCGGCAGAAGCAGATACTGCATGGCATCCACCCGGAAAGCGCTGTAGGCGTGGGCCGGTGTGCGGGCCGCAAAGGCCAGCGGAGCCCTGCGGCCCCGGCGGCGCAGCTCCGCAGCCGCCGAAAGCCCTGCCGGAGCCGCTACAGCGCCCAGCTCGATGAGATACAGGTCAAACCGTTCTCCATCGGTGTCCCGGCGCAGCAGCGCATCTGCATCCGGCAGCTGCTGCACGATGCACGCATCCTGCCGCCGGGCAAAATATTCCATGCACTGGCGTTCCAGCCCGCTGCGCAAGGCCGCGTCCGGGCTGCATACCGCAATGTGAAATACCATCTCACATTCTCCTTTCCGCCAGCCGCCCGCCTTGATTTTTGCGCAGGGCTGGAGTATGATAAATAAAACTTTGCTGCATCGAAAAAAGAAAAAACGGAGGGACCCGCCATGCCGCAGCCGCTTGTCAGCGTTATTGTGCCCGCCTATAACGCGGCGGGCTTCATCTCCCGCTGTGTGGAGAGCATCACATCCCAGAGCTACCCGGAGCTTGAGATCCTTCTGCTGAACGACGGCTCCACCGACGACACCCTTGCTGTCTGCCGGAAGCTTGCTGCCGCCGACAGCCGCATCCGTGTGGTGGACAAGCCCAACACCGGCGCAGCAGACACCCGCAGCTGCGGCCTTGCCCTTGCCCACGGCGAATACATCCAGTTTGCGGACAGCGACGATCACCTGCTGCCGGGCTGCACCGCAAACCTGGTGGCTGCTATGCAGCGCAGCCATGCCGACCTTGTGCTGGCTCCCTACCGGATGATGGTGCCCCGCAAGGATGGCGGCTATGACACCCGGGAGTACAGCCTGCTGCCCGCCGGGGTGTACAACAAGGTGGATTACCTGTGGCAGCTCACCGGCAATGCCGCTGCCTTTTACTACGGCGTGCTCTGGAACAAGCTCTACCGCCGGGATCTCATCCAGATGGCGCACATCCGGTTCGAGCATGTGGTATACGCCGAGGACCAGCTGTTCAACACCCGGTATCTGCAGGTGGCACAGCGGTTTGCCGCCATCGACGAAGCTGCCTACTGCTACATCCAGAACCCGCAGAGCGTATGCCATACGCAGGTGAGCGCGGCGGACATGCTGCGCCACCGCAGCCGGATGTACCACACCTACAAGGAACTGTGCATCCAGCTGGGCGTGTACGATAAATTCCGCCTGCGGCTGCACGGCATCTATCTGAGCCTGTTTGAAAGCCCTCTGCCCAACGGCCCGGTGCAGAAGCTTTCCGACGCATTTGCCCGCACCCACAGCCGCATCTGAGAAAAGGAGAACCTATGGAATTTCCCCTTGTAAGCATCATCGTGCCCATGTACAACACTGCCGGGTGCATTGCCCGCTGTGTCAAAAGCATCTGCGCCCAGACTTATAAAAGCATTGAGATCCTGCTGCTGAACGATGGCTCCACCGACGACACCCTTGCCGTCTGCCGCGCCCTTGCCGCCAGCGACCACCGCATTGCACTGGTGGATAAAACCAACACCGGCGCAGCGGATACCCGCAATCAGGGCATTGCGCTGGCCCACGGCAAATACATCCAGTTTGTGGACAGCGACGACTGGCTGGCCCCCGATTTTACGGAAAAGCTGGTCTCCGCCGCCGAGGCCCACACCGCCGATCTTGTGATCGCGCCCTTCTGGATGGTGTACCCGGAAAACTATGTGGAGCACATCCGCCCATGGGAAAAGGCACTGCAGCATGTGCTCCAGCGCAATCCGCCCCGCACCCGGGCCTATGGCTATCTGCCTGCCGGGGTGTACACCGGACAGGAGTACGCAAAGCATCTGATCCAGAAGCCGAACACCTTCTACTATGGCAGTCCCTGCAACAAGCTCTACCGCCGTGACCTCCTGCGGAAGCACAGCCTCCATTTCCGCAAAGAATTGTTTGCGGAGGATCAGCTGTTCAACACCGAATATCTGCGCTATGTGCGCACCGCCGTTTCCATCCCGGACATCGGCTATTACTACCTGCAGAACAGCCAGAGCGTCTCCCACTCCAGAGTGACCACCGCCGACATCCTTCGGCTGCGGCGGCGGGTGATGCTCCTGTACCGGGACATCTACACCGAACTTGGCATCTACCCGGAAACGCGGGCGGCCATCCTGCGTTCGCCCTTTGGCGAAAACGAGTTCACTCTTCCGCCGCTGGACACCCCACAGACGCACTGCTGCAAGCTGTGACCCTATAAAAAGCACCCGGCTGCCGCCGAGAGCCGCTCTGGCTCCTGCACGGCTCCGGGTGTTTTTTGCGCTTTCTCAGCAGCCGATGGCGGCACACTTCTCCGCCAGCCAGCTGCGCTCTTCGTCGTTCAGGTGCGGTGCCAGCTTTGCAAACACCTGACGGTGGTAATCGTTCAGCCATGCGATCTCGTCCTTATCCAGCACACCGGGCAGGATGGGAGAGGTGGCAATGGGCACGAACATCAGCGGTTCAAAACCAAGGAAGGTACCGTACTGGTTATCGGCCTTGTGCACGCACACCAGCTCGTTCTCGATGCGGATGCCCACGAGGTCGGTCTCGTAAACGCCCGGCTCGTCGGTGACCACCATGCCGGGACGCATAAGCACGGAGTTGGTGCCGCGCAGGCTGTGGGGGCCTTCGTGCACATTGCCCACAAAGCTGACGCTGTGACCGGTGCCGCAGCGGTAGTTGATGAGGTGCCGCCACAGCGGTTCCCGGGCAATGGTGTCGATCATCTTACACTCGCAGTAATCCAGCCAGACGGCCTTGGCAAGGTCGATGTGGCTCTGCAGAGTCCATGTGTAGAAGCGCTTTTCGTCCTCGGTCAGCGGGCCAAGCGGGTAGGTGCGGGTGATGTCGGTGGTGCCGTCCATGTAGGTGGCACCGCTGTCCACCAGCAGAAAGCCCTTCTTTTCCAGCACAGCGTGATCTTCCGGGGTTGCGTGGTAGTGCATCATGGCTGCGTTGCCGCCGTAGGCCGCAATGGTGCCAAAGCTTTCCACAAGGAATTTATCGTCCGCGCTGCGGTACTTGTGCAGAATTTCATCCACCGTCAGCTCGGTCAGGGTCTCACCGGCAGCAAGGCGGCTTTCCAGCTCGATCTGGAACCGCACCATGGCCACAGCGTCCCGGATATGGGCCTGCTTTGTGTGGGCAAGCTCCGTTTCGTTCTTCACGCCCTTCATCATCAGCAGCGGGTCGGTGCCGTCCTTCACGGTGAGGGCAGGGTTCTGCTCCAGCACCTGATACACGGCGTAGTTCACCGTGGAGCACTCGGCCAGCACGGTCTGGGGTTCCGTCTCAGCAGCGAGGAACTTCAGCACATCGTCGTACTCCGCCAGCGTGATGCCGTTGGCTTCCAGCTCTGCCTTTGCCTCCGGGGTGACGCGGGCCGTGTTGATGAAGAGTACCGCGCGGCTGGGGGTCACATAGCAGTAGGCCATGGCATAGGGAGTGCACTCAATATCCATGGCGCGCAGGTTCAAAAGCCATGCCAGATTATCCAGCTTGCCCACAAACTGAGCGGTGCAGCCCAGCTCCTTGAGCTTGCTGCGCAGCTGATCCAGCTTTTCCGCCGGGGAGAAGCCCGCATATTCCTTCGGCAGGATCCACGCTGGGGTATCCGGCAGGGCAGGGCGGCCCTCTGTCCACAGCTCGTCCTCAAGGTTCAGGGTCTTGATGGAAGCGCCCTTCTTTTCCAGTGCCTTTTTCAGGTCGTTCACGAGGGCCGTGCTGGCGGTCAGGCCGCACAGGCCCAGTGCTTCGCCCTCATTCAGGGCATCTGCGCAGTATTCCTCCACGGTGGGCACGCCGGGTTCCCCCATGCGCTGCAGCTTGATCTCGGTACCCGCAATTTCCTTCTCGGCCTGCACAAAATAACGGCCGTCGGCCCACAGGGCGCTCTCGGTGCGGGTGACCACGAAGTTGGAGTTCTCGCCGTGGAACCCGGAGAACCAGGTCAGGCTGGTGTAATGGCAGGGCAGGTATTCGCTGGCGTGGGGATCACCCACAGGGATCAGATAAACGGCCACGCCGTTTGCAGCCATGGCGGCACGCAGCGCGGCAAGGCGCTCTGGAACGGTATTCATGCTCATATGATTTGCTTCCTTTTCTCTCACCGGAAAGCCCGGCAGCGGTGCATTTCTGTTTGGCCTTATTGTATCATTCCGGGAAAAAGATTGCAATGCAGGGGCGGGACGGTTTGGAATGACCTCCGCTGCCGGAGAGCATCCTCGCTGGCTGGACCCTCTCAGTCAAAGCCTTGCGGCTTTGCCAGCTCCCCCGAAAGGGGGAGCTTTATTCGTGCCGACCTTCAGAAAACAAAAAGCTCCCCCTGAGTGGAACGACTTCCCCCGGCCGGGGGAAGATGGCGAAGCCAGAAAGGGGAACGGCTGG
>OFMO01001609.1_pt1 | contig 13716 bp, 10 predicted proteins | sample 1541821 | NCBI WGS metagenome assembly OFMO01 (sample SAMN04209253, study PRJEB22552) | human gut metagenome | biome: gut; material: feces | host: Homo sapiens | place: USA: Oklahoma | reverse complement strand
GTGTTGGCGTGACCAGGCGGAAGACAAAGGCTTTGCGGGGAGGATAGCGCCAACATGCTTATGCCCATCAATCGGTAAACAAAAATGCCGACCTCAAAACAGACGTTTGAGGTCGGCATTTTTGTTTTCTATTCGGCTCCTGCGGAGCTCGCTAGTTCTGACTCGGCTTCACGACTCCTGTCGCATTGCTCCTTTTCTGCCCAGTCGTGGCAATGCTCCATCCGCTGCATTCGCCTCGTTCGCGGGGCGGCACCCCGGTGCCGCTTTTCCCGCTCCAGAACTATCTTCGCTCCTGCGGAGCTCGCTAGTTCTGACTCGGCTTCATTACCGGGAAGAGCTGTACGTCCCGGATGGTTGTGGAATCTGTGATGAGCATTACCAGGCGGTCAATACCGATTCCGATGCCGCCTGTTGGAGGCAGACCGATTTCCAGTGCATTGACGTAGTCGGTGTCCATTGGGTGTGCTTCGTCGTCGATACCCAGGTCCAGTTCTCTCTGCTGCTCTGCAAATCTCTCATACTGGTCGATTGGGTCATTCAGCTCGGAGAAGGCGTTGGACAGTTCCCATCCGTTGATGTATGCCTCGAAACGACGAGTGATTCTCGGGTCTTTCGGGTCTCTCTTGGACAGCGGGGATACGTCTACCGGATGTCCGGTGAGGAATACCGGTCCGTCCAGAAGGCCCGGCAGGTCCTCGCAGTATTCTTCGAACATCTCGGCGATGATTTTGCCGCGCGTCCAGTTCTTTACATCTTCCTCGTTCATGCCGTACTTGATTGCTGCGGCACGAGCTTCTTCATCATCGTCGATTTTGTCGAACGGAATTCCGGTGACCTTGATAACGGTCTCCGTCATATCGATCTTGTTCCACGGCGGAGTAACATCGAAACTCTTTCCTTCGTAGGTGATAATCGGAGAACCGTTTACCGCCATCGCGCACTTGTACACAACCTGTTCCATCAGGTCCATCATATCTTCCAGGTTGCCGTATGCCATATACGCTTCCATGGAGGTGAATTCCGGGCTGTGGTTCTTGTCCATACCTTCGTTCCGGAATACCTTGCCCAGTTCGTACACTCTGTCCAGTCCGCCGACAATCAGTCTCTTCAGCGGAAGCTCCAGGGAGATTCTCAGCTTCAGGTCGAAATCCAGGGCGTTGTGGTGGGTGTTGAACGGACGAGCGTTTGCACCGCCGGCGATGGTCTGGAGAACCGGTGTCTCCACTTCCAGAAATCCGTAATCCTCTTCCAGTACTTCCCGAACGGTCTTTACAATCTTCGCACGGTTGTAGAAGGTTTCCCGAACATCTTCGTTCATGATCAGGTCTACATAACGCTGACGATATCTCAGATCGATGTCCTGAAGGCCGCTCCACTTATCCGGCAGCACCTGCAGGGATTTTGCCAGAAGGGTCAGCTCCTGAGTGTGAACGGATACCTCGTCGGTACGGGTCTTGAAGACAAAACCGCGCAGGCCCACGATATCACCGATGTCGTAGGTCTTGAAGATTTTGTACTCATCGACGCCGATATCATCTCTCTTGATATAGCACTGAATTCTGCCCTGCTTATCCTGTACATCGAAGAACGCCGCCTTGCCCATGATTCTTTTTCTCATAATACGACCGGCGATGGCAACTTCCTCGCCTTCCATGGCTTCGAAGTTCTCCTTGATGTCCTTGCTGTGTGCAGTTACGTTGTACGTTTCCTGTACAAATGGGTCTCTGCCCATATCACGAAGTTCCTGCAATTTCTCTCTGCGGATTTTTCTCTGTTCGCTGACTTCTTCTGCGGTCAGTTCCACGGTCTCGGGAGCATTGTGATTATCGTTACTCATGTCGTTTCCTTTTTCTTTTCCTTTCTGCAATGTGCTGCGCGTACAAACTTCCTATAAAACTTCCAAAATCTCGTATTTTGCGGTTCCCTCCGGTACGGAGAATTCCACAACGTCGCCCTGCTTTGTGCCAATCAGGTGCTCGCCTACCAGGGATACGTTGGACAGCTTTCCGTTGAACGGATCCGCCTCGGTGTTTCCTACAATCTGGTATGTCATCTCTTCATCGTATACCAGGTCCTTTACGCGAACCGTAACACCGGTCTGTACGGTTCCCTCGGATTCCAGGTCATCGGCATCCACAACCTTTGCGGTTCTCAGAATTTCCTCGATTTCCTTGATGCGGTCTTCGTTTTCTGCCTGCGCTTCCTTCGCTGCATCGTATTCCGAGTTCTCGGAAATATCTCCGTAGGAAATCGCTTCCTTCAGTCTTGCCGCAATCTCCAGCCGCATCGGGCCGGTGCAGTTCTCCAGTTCCTTCACCAGGTTATCGTAACCGACCTTCGTCATTTCATGCATTGCATTCGCCATGTTCTAGTTGCTCCTTTCATATCTTCGAACATTTTCGCTTCCGGTAATTCTCAGAATCGCGGAATACTTCAGTTTAAACGTAATTATATCTCCGATTTCAATCGGCTCTTTAACATCTTCAATATCCAGAATGGTGTGGTCGCCCGAAGCCCCGATGACTTCCATGCCCTCTATCGTCGGCACCAGGTCCGAAATTTCTCCGTAGTCGGCGCGGCCCACGGCCACCAGCGCCCGGGTTCGCTCGCCCCGGTCCACATAGGTCTGTTTCTTGCCGAAGGCATCCACGCCCAGCTGCCCGATTGGATGAGAGGCCTTCTTTTTGATTTCAACTACCTGGGCTTCCAGGGTAAAAGCATCATCTCTCAATGCATCCATTTCCGAATATCCGTAGCAAGTCTTCATGTCCTCCAGCGATCCCGCCAGAGCGGCCGCGCCAATGCGCAACATGTTGATTTTCTCCGGCATGTATCCGCCGAACACGCCCATCAGGCTGGATGTGGCTCCGCCGGACACGATTTCCAGCTCCCGGCCGATGGATTTCTCCACCCGAATCGCCAGGTCCGCCAGCTCCTGCATTTTATCTTCCGTAGCCATTACCGAACCGTAGCAGCCCAGATTGGTTCCGATTCCCGCCAGGTGGAGGTGCGGCAGTTCCCGTTCCACGGTTTCTGCGGTTTCCACCAGCTCATCGTAATTGAAATAGCCTTCCCGCAGGTCTCCCAGATCCGCCATCAGCACCACGTTATGCACCACGCCGTGAGCTTCTGCCGCCTTGTCCAGCGCCCGCAGGGTAACCAGTTCACTGTTCAGGCTGCAATCCGCCACCTGCACCAGCTCGTCCAATTCCGAAAGCATCGGCACCCGAATCATCAGCAGGGGAACACCGATGTTTCCCTCGCGGCAGCGCTTCAGCTGCTCCATGCGAGAGGAGGCAATCATCTTTGCGCCGCCGGCCACGTAATCTTCCGCCACCGACAAAATGCCGTTGGCCCCTTTGATGACGCCGGCCACAAAAATCCCGGTATCCTCGCACCAATCGCAAATTGTTTTTACATTATGTCTCAGGCTCTCGTGGTCGATCACAATCGCAGGGTATCTTCTCTCTGTCATCCCCGTACCTCCTATGCCCATTTGTTATCTTCATCTCGGCGCAGGATTTTGTGCGTCGTGGTCTTGTTGAATTCTCGCTCCCGAATGATTACGTGGGTGATTTTCTTGAACAGCGGCAATTTCTCGTTGGCTTTATCCACCTCTCGGTTGATAAATTCCGTCACCTGCTCTTTGGAATAATCCGCACCGAATTTATCCTCGATGGCCTCCTTGTTCACCCGGATGGTAGCATATATGCCGCGGCGAGTCGGGTCTGCATTGGTTTCATCGCCCCACACCATGCTTTCGCTGATGTATTCGCTCTTCTGGAGATAGAACTCCAGCTCCTCCGGGTACACGTTCTTACCGTTTCCGGTGATGATAATACTCTTCTTCCGGCCGGTGATGTAGACGTATTCCTGTTCATCGATGTATCCCAGGTCACCGGTGTGGTACCATCCGTCGGAATCGATGGCCTGTGCCGTTCGCTCCGGATCCTTGTAATATCCCATCATCACCGTCGGACCGCGGAAGCAGATCTCGCCGAAGCCGTCCTCATCCTTATCCACAATCTTGCATTCGCTCAGTGGTAAAAGGTATCCGGCGGACTTGTTGTTGATGAATTTGGCATTGTCCGGGTTCAGGGCGATAACCGGGGAGCACTCCGTCAGGCCGTATCCCTGCACGCTCCGGAATCCCAGATCGCCGAAGTAATCCAGGATGTCGCCGTCCACCGCCGCACCGCCGCAGATGACCGAGCGAAGCTCTCCGCCAAAGAGCTCCGTAATCTGCTTGGTGGCCTGCTTGGAAATATCCAGACCGATTTTCTTCGTCACCCGGTTGATTCGGAACAGGGTGTTCAGCTGTTTTTCCTTGCCGCTCTTCCGAACGTTTCTCGTAATCTTGTTGTACAGATTTTCGAAGATAACCGGAACGCCCAGCAGCAGGTTCGGCCGGGTTTCCTGCATATCCTTTACGATATATTTCAGACCCTGGCAAATCGCCATGGTGGTTCCGTTGTACACGCACTCCAGGAAGGTGGCCGTACACTCATAGGTGTGGTGCAGCGGCAGGATGGAGAAGAAGGTATCCTCTCCCTGACGCACTTCCAGAAGGGTCTGCGCCAAATAAGTGTCCAGCACCAGATTCTTCTGATTCAGCATTACGCCTTTGGATACGTCGGTGGTGCCGGAGGTAAAAAGAATGACCGACAGGTCCGTATTGACTACCGGGGCATCGATGTATTTTCGATCGCCGTTGTGCACCGCTTTCCGGCCCGTCTCCCGAAGCTTATTCCAGGAGATGTATCCGTCCTTCAGCGACTCATCTTCTTCCATGGCCACGTTAATCACGTATTCCAGCTGAGATTCTCCGCTTTCCTTGATGGCTTTGAATGTCTCGTAATATTTGTTCTCCACCGTAATAACGGCGCTGAGTTCACCCTTGACGGTAAGCTGCTTCAGTTCCTCTTCGTGGAGTTCCTTGTCCAGCGGAACGATGACGCCCACGCCGCCGGTTACCGCCAAGTATGTTTCACACCACTGATAGCTGTTCTTTCCGATAACGCCGATTTTCTTCTCCCGCAGTCCCAAATCCAGAAATGCGGTTCCCAGGGCATACACATCGTCCAGCACCTGGCGGAATGTGATTTCCCGGAAAGGCTCGTTTCGGTTGAACTTCTGCTTGAACAGGGCCCGCTCCGGAAAGCGTGCCACTGTGGTCTCCAGCATATCCTTTAGGTCCACCGGAATATGGTGTCCCCGGTACTGTACGCGGGGGTTGGACCAGTTGTCAATCTGTTCCTGAATCCGGTCCATTTCCGCCCGCTCCTGTCGGCGGATTTCCTTATACTCTTCTGCCGGAATGGATCGACCGATCATCAAATTTGTATTCATAGTTCTGTTCCTCAAATCTCTTTATCTTCAGGGTGGTGGTCTTGATGAATTCTTCGTCTCGAACCTCAATCCGCTTTACCCTCTTATACGGCGGCATCTTGTCGTTGGCGTCGTCCACGATTTTTCGAAGGACGCGGTAAATCTCTCCATCTTCCTGAACGCCCTGTTCCCGAAGAACGCTGTAGTTCGGATAGATGATTGCCGTGCAGATCAGGTCGTCCTTTGTATCGTCATGCTTGCCGTAGACGATGACTTCCTGAATCCGCTCATCCAGCTGCAGGTAGTATTCCACCTCTTCCGGGAAAATATTCTTCCCCCCCTTGGTGACGATGACATTCTTCTTCCGTCCGGTAATGAACAGGAAGCCGTCCTCATCGAAGTATCCGTAATCGCCGGTGTACAGCCATCCGTCTCGCAAGGTTTTCGCCGTGTTCTCCGGATCCTTGTAATATCCCTGCATCACCGACGGTCCCTTTGCGATAATCTCGCCGATGCCTTCCTCATTCTCATCCACGATTCGAACTTCGGTACCCGGCAGCGGTTTGCCTGCCGCCGCGGATTTCCGGTACCGATCCGAGTTCATGGCAATGATCGGGGAGCATTCCGTCATTCCGTATCCCTGGAACATCGGGAATCCCATGGCTTCAAAATCATCGATAACCGCCGGATCGATTGCCGCACCGCCGGCAATGAACATGTAATGGTTCTTGCCGAACAGCTCGTGAATGGTCCGGAACATCTTCCGGGTCGCCCTCGGATGGTTCTGGAACTTCATCTTCTTGGACAGGGCGATTCCTCTCTGCAGTTTGGAAAGAGAACCGCTCTTCTCCGCTTGCTTCCATACCTTCCGGTGCATGTTCTCAAAGATCAGGGGAACGCCCAACATAACGCTGCACTCCGCCTCGGCGAAGTTGGACTGAATGTGCTTCAGACCTTCGCAGATTACCACCGTGGCTCCTTGGTAAAAACTGGTCATCACGGTGCAGCTCATTTCGTAAGCATGGTGAATCGGCAGTACCGACAGCACCCGACCACCATCCGGAATACGGAAGAACTTGGACATGTTGTACACGTTCTGTGCCAGGTTCCGATGGGAAAGCATTACGCCCTTGGCCAGGCCGGTGGTGCCGGAGGTAAACAGAATCGTGGACAAATCGTCCGCGTTTACTTCCGCCTCCTCGTACTCGCAGTGACCTTCCCGAAGTTTTCTTTTACCCACTTTGACCAATTCGGACTGAAGCAGAATTCGGGAATCCTCTCGATACTTGGAATAATCCTTTTCCGGAGAATCCGTAATTACCAGATACCGAAGGGACTCCACCGCATCCAGGCACGGAATCAGAGAATCCACCATCTTCGGGGAGACGAACAGCAGCTCCACATCGGCGCGGCGCAGCAGGTTCTCAATTTCTCCAATCTGGAGGCTCTTGTCGATCGGAACGATGACGCCCACACCTGTCACAACGGTAAAATAAGAAAGCGCCCAGCGATGGGAGTTCTCTCCGGTCACCGCAATTTTGCAGTCCTTGAGGCCCATGCCGAGAAGCGCGGTTCCCAGCGCTCGGCGCTGCACGTCAAATTCCTTATAGGTGATGGATTGGAACGGGTCCTTATGCACGTCCTTGTACATGTAGGCCGCGCGGTCCGGATATTCCGCCACCGTGTTCTCAATAACTTCCTTCAGTGTCTCCACATACGGCCCTTCATAATAAACGCCGTCATACTTCTTGTTGTTCATATATTGTCCCTCTACCCTTCGGTTCGCCGTTGAATATCTTTAAGCAGTCAAAGGACGAAGCCCGCAGCAGATTCCCTGCCAAAGGCTTCGTTGTAGCATAGTATTTTATCACCAAAACGCCGAAATGTCAATGTTTTAAGGCCTTTCAACCAGTTCGAACCGTTCCTTCTCTTCGCCGTCCACGGTCACTTTACTGCAGAACATTTTCTTTGGGCGCGCCCACAGCACCTTGTCCGAATCCATGGATTGGTAGATCACCAGTTCCTCCAGAGTCTCGCTGTGCTTTGCCACGCCCAGAACGCGGTACTTCTTTCCTTTGAAATGGCGATATACCGCACCTTCAATGACCCGATCCCGATTCTCATCCACGTAATCGATATCGTTGTAGTCGCACCATTCCATCGCCACTTTGCGGAAGGCCGCTTCCCGGTAGTGGTCCCAGTGAACGGAGACGTTCAGATCCTGCACCGTCTCCCGGAACAGGTTCAGGCTGTCATCCTGAGAAATCACCTGGAGCAGCTTTGCCCGAAGCACCGGATCGTCCGCATGGCGGGCGAAATCTGTCACCATCTTCTTTTCATCCAGTTCATACCGATCCGGCAGGCGGATGTACCGTTCATCATCGGTCAGATCGATATCCCGGTTTCCCAGAATCTCCCCGTCGATGGTCATTTCCAGATCTCCGGTTTCGGTGTCGTAGTAGTATTCTGTATCCTTCGCCGAAGTGGCGATTGCATTGATGATTTCCTCAATTCTAATTTCCATTCTTCCCACTCCTTTGCTTTCATTATTGATTCCGGAATTGCTTCCTTTTCAGACTTCTATTGTAGTCTAGAATCCCCGGTTATTCAATACTTCTATGGCGTCAAACAAGAAAATGAAAATGAATTTTCCCTACTTCTGCATGGCTGCCCGAACCAGCTCCCGGAACAGCGGATGCGCGGCATTCGGGCGGGATTTGAATTCCGGATGATACTGCACGCCCACGAAGAACCTCAAGGCCGGAATTTCCACCGCTTCCACCAGACGACCGTCCGGCGATGTGCCTGTCACGTCCATTCCCGCCAGCTGAATCGCCTCCCGATACTCGTTGTTGAATTCGTACCGGTGACGGTGGCGTTCCTGAATTTCTTTTTTCCCGTATGCCTGTTCCAAAATGCTTCCGCTGCGAATGACGCAAGGATATGCCCCCAGCCGCATGGTGCCGCCCTTCGGGATGTTGCCTCGCTGATCCGGCATGAAGTCGATGACCTTGTGGGTGCTCTCCTCGTTGAACTCGGCGGAATCCGCATCCTCATAGCCCAGCACATCCCGGGCAAATTCCATCACTGCGGTCTGCATGCCCAAGCAGATTCCCAGATACGGCACATCGTGCTCCCGGGCATATCGAGCTGCCTGCATTTTGCCTTCCACTCCCCGGACGCCGAAGCCGCCCGGCACCAGAATACCGTCCACATCTCCCAGAACGGTTTCCGGATCCTGTTCCTCCAGATCTTCCGATTCGATCCAGCGGATGTCCACGTGCACACCATTCTCGTAGCCTCCGTGATGCAGCGCCTCGGTCACGGAAAGGTACGCGTCGTGGAGCTTGGTGTATTTTCCGATCAGACCGATGGTCACATGGCCCCGGCGGGATTCAATCCGATGCAGCATTTCGTTCCATTCGTGCAGATCCAATACCCCCGGATCCAGTCCAAGTTCTCGGCACACGATTTCACTGAAGCGGGATTCTTCCAGCATTACCGGTGCGTAGTACAGCTCCGGCACGTCTTTGTTGCAGATGACGCAATCCGGCTTCACGTTGCAGAACATGGCGATTTTCTCCCGGATTTCATCGTCGATATCCCCCTCGGCACGAAGCACCAGCACGTCCGGTGCGATGCCCAGGCCTCGCAGTTCCTTTACCGAATGCTGGGTCGGCTTCGTCTTGTACTCCCCGCTGCTCGTTACATGCAGAAGAGGGGTAACGTGGATGAACATGCTGTTCTCCCGACCCACTTCGATGGCCACCTGACGGATGGCCTCCAGGAAGGGCTGGCTCTCGATATCTCCCACGGTGCCGCCGATTTCCGTGATAATCACATCCGCATCCGTGGTGCGGCCCACCGTGTAGATGAAGGATTTGATTTCATCCGTCACATGCGGAATCACCTGCACGGTGCTGCCCAGATATTCCCCGTTCCGCTCCTTGTTCAGGATGTTCCAGTACACTTTTCCCGTGGTGAGGTTGGAATAGCGATTCAAATTCTCATCGATAAAGCGCTCGTAATGGCCCAGATCCAGGTCCGTCTCCGCGCCGTCCTCCGTGACGAACACCTCGCCGTGCTGATACGGGCTCATGGTTCCCGGATCGATATTGATGTACGGATCCAATTTCTGGGAGGCCACCTTGTACCCCCGGGACTTCAGCAGCCGCCCCAGCGCCGCCGCCGTAATACCCTTTCCAAGTCCGGAAATAACGCCTCCGGTTACAAAAATGTACTTTTTCATCATGCCCTCCCTTTCTTTCCCCGCGCCCGCGGGTGCCTAAAAAACTTCCAAAAAATAAAAAAGATAAGGTTTTTCCGTCCGGAGAGTGATGAAGAACCCAGGTCCCGTTTCATCGCCACCTTCTCGAAAATTCCTTATATTCGCGCAAATATATTTAAAAATAATACGCAGTTATTATACCAAAATTCGGCCGCCCTCGCAATTGTTTTTCGCCCCGTCATTTTGTTTTTTCAGTAAAACAAAAGGGGCTTTCCCGAAGCCCCCTATCGTATTGCAAAATGTTCCGGCACTACCAGGTTTTCCGTCCGTCTCCGCTGATGGGAATCACGTCTCCCAGGAAGGTGGGTTCCGGTTCGTACATGCACTTGCCCATATCCTTTGCCCGAGCCAGCACCTCCCGCAGATCTCTCATGGTCTGCCCGCGGTAGGTCACATCCTCTGCCGGAATGCCTTCTACCTCCAGGCCCAACTTCGCGCCGGTGTACAGCGCCCGATACTCGTGGTACTGCTGCGTCACCACAATCATGCTTTTCACCGCAAAAACGCTCTTCGCACGGTAAAGGGATTCGTAGGTGGAGAAGCCCGCGTGATCCAGGAAGATGTCCTTCTTCTTCACTCCCGCCTTCAAGGCGTATTCCTTCATGGCTTCCACTTCATTGTATTCCACCTGACCGTTGTCGCCGCTGAACAGAAGTTTCTTCACGATTCCGGCCTTGTACAGCTCAATCCCCCGGTCCAGCCGGTCCTTCAGCATCGGCGACGGCTTTCGGTCCACGTACACCGAAGCACCCAGCACCAGTGCACAGTCCGCCGGCTTGGCCTTCGTGTATCGGCTCTCCTCCAAAGTGGTGAGGTGCTTGCCGCCTTCCTTTTTCACTTGCCGGTCCATTCCCAGGACGACCAGAAGTCCCAGAATGCCAAAAATCACCAGAATCTTTATTATCATCAAAGCTATTTTCCTCTTGCTTTTTTTCTGTTTAACCATTTTCTCCCTTTCTATAATCATAGATTGACATAATATCACATCAATGTGAAGAATAAAAGATGTTTGCCCCAACACTTCTTCATGTTTGGCCCCCATGGTATCGGAAGTCCGTTTGTGCTATGATTAGGATGATTTTACAGATTGAAAAAACCGATCTTGTACCGGAATCGGAAGGAGAAAACAATGTATCGTTTTGCAATATACGGAAAAGGAGGCATCGGAAAGTCCACGGTTACCACCGCCCTGTCCTGCGCCTTTGCGGAAATGGGGCTGCGCGTGCTGCAGGTGGGCTGTGACCCGAAAGCGGACTCCACCCTGTACCTTCACGGCGGTCAGCGCATCGACACCATGCTGGACGTGCTTCGGCAGAAGCGAGATTCGGCGGATCTGGCGGATCTGGTACATGTAGGATATAAGGACATCGTCTGTGCGGAAGCCGGCGGTCCCACACCGGGCCTGGGCTGTGCCGGGCGGGGCATCGCCGCCGCATTCGAGGCGCTGGAAGCCCGAGATGCCTTCGACATCATCCAACCGGACGTAGTACTCTACGATGTACTGGGGGATGTGGTGTGCGGCGGCTTCGCCATGCCCATTCGGGAGGGCTATGCCCACCGGGTCTACATCGTCACCTCCGGCGAGAACATGGCCATCTACGCGGCAGCCAATATCGCCATGGCGGTGGAGAACTTCCGGGAGCGGGGCTACGCGTCCCTGGGCGGCCTGATTCTGAACCGCCGAGATGTGCCGGACGAGCGTGCCAAAGTGGAGACCCTGGCGGCGGACATTCACACGGACATCGCCGCCGATCTGCCTCGGGAAAATGCCATTTCCGATGCGGAGGTTCAAGGCCTGCCGGTGTTCGAGACCGCACCGGATTCGGATTACGTCAATGCCGTTCGAGATCTGGCGCGCAAAATGCTGGCGGATTACGACAAGGAGAACACCCATGATTCAGAAGCTCAGTGATATTCAGAAGGATAATCTCACAAAAAGAAACTCCGCCCTCCACAGCACCCGCATGGAAGGAGCATTCCGTGAGATTCAGGATATGGATTACGAATATTCCGCCGACATCGGACTGGCCTACGCCTCCCCGGTTCGAGGCGTATGGAACATCGTCCACATCGCCACCCTGGTACCTCAAGGTCACCAGATTTTCGTCTGCCCTACCAGCTGCCTCCGGGGCGTGGTGCTCACCACCGCGGAACTGGGCCGCATGGACAAAATGTCCACCATCACCGTAGGCGAAGAGAACATTCTGGAAGGGGACATGGAAGAAATGCTGCAGCATGGGGTGGAGCGGGTCATCCGGGAGCTGCCGGAAAAACCCCGCATGATGATGATTTTTACCAGCTGCATCCATCATTTTATGGCGGTCAACTATCAGCGGGTGTACAAGATTCTGGCAAAAGAATTTCCGGAAATTGATTTCGTGGACTGTTACATGGACCCGATTATGCGCCGCACCAATCCGGTGGTTCCGTCCCTGTGGCGGCAGATGCACCGAGTGCTCCGCTATACCGAAGAGAAAAATCCGAAGCAGGTCACCCTTCTGGGCAACTGTTTTCCCCACGAAGGAACGTACTGCGACCTGGTCTCCCTGCTGGAAGCCAACGACATTAAGGTCTTGGAGGCCTGCAATTGCAAGGATTACGATGAATACCTGACCATGGCGGAATCCACCTGCAATTTCCTGTTCCACAAGAGCGGCATCGCCGCCGCCAAGGATTTGGAAATTCGCCAAAAGCAGCCGTGGTACCGGATGCGCCCGGGCTACGCCTACGAGGAATACGACGAGGACCTGCGAAACGCGGCGTCCATGCTGGGCATTCCGGAACCGGACCAGTCCTTCCTGGATTCGGAGAAGGCGCGGACGGAGGAGCGCATCCGGGAAACCCGAGCTCTGCTGGAAGACACGCCGGTTTCCATCGATTACACGGCGGTGGACTGCCCGCTGGAGCTGGCGCAGTTCCTGCTGGATCACGGTTTCAACGTGGAATCCGTGATGGTGGACAACTTTACCGAGTCGGAGGAAGTGTTCCGGAAGCTTCGGGACACCAAGCCGACCCTTCGCATCTACGAAACCTACGGCTGGAATATCCGGCAGATGCAGCGGGGCCACGCGGGCAAGATCCTGTGCATCGGGCAGAAAAGCGCTTATTTTATGGACTCGGATTACTTCGTCAACGAGGTGGAAAACGCGGGAATGTATGGCTATCGGGGCCTCCGCCGGCTGATGGACCTGATTTCCGATGCCTGCCGGAACCCGAAGCCGATGCGAGATCTGGTTCAAGTAAAAGGATGGGAGTGTGAATGCGGTGAGTGATTATCAGACACATGTTTTTACCAGTACATATACGGCGGACGTTTCCGGCGTCTGCTCGGCACTCTACGAGCTGGGTGGAATGACCGTCATCCACGATCCTTCGGGGTGCAACTCCACCTACTCCACCCACGACGAGCCGCGGTGGTTTGATACCGACAGCCTGATGTTCGTCTCGGGGCTGGATGAAATGACAGCGGTCCTGGGGGACGACAACGTATTGATTGACGACGTGACACACGCCGTCCGGGACCTGAAGCCCCGCTTCGTCACTCTGTGCAGCGGTTCCATCCCCCACATCATCGCCTTTGACTGCAAGGGCGTGGCCCACCTGCTGGAAAAACGCACCGGCATTCCAATGCTCCCGGTAGCCACTACGGGAAACCGTTCTTACGTGGCCGGTGCGGGCGCCGCCCTGACGGAATGGGTGAAACGCTTCGCCGACCCGTCGGAAAACCCGTATCGCGTCGGCTCTTCGGGAAACCCGGATTGCTCCGCGAATACTTTCGAGGGCGCTTCCGGCCCGGACGCCGGCGGCGCCGCTGCTCCTTCGGATACCTTCTCGGTGAACCTGCTGGGCGTGACTCCCCTGGATTTCTCCATTAACGGAAATGTGGACGCCATGCGCAAAGTCTTCGAAGATGCCAGCATCCCGGTGAACTGCTGTGCCGCCATGGGAGAATCCTTTGATTCCCTTCGGCACATCTTCCGCGCTTCGGTGAACGTGGTGGTTTCCTCCTGCGGCCGACGCCTCGCCCGCTACATGGAACAGACCGCCGGAATTCCTTATGTGGAAGGAACGCCCATCGGCGCCTACGGCGCCGCGCGCCT
>OFMO01001597.1_pt1 | contig 13855 bp, 8 predicted proteins | sample 1541821 | NCBI WGS metagenome assembly OFMO01 (sample SAMN04209253, study PRJEB22552) | human gut metagenome | biome: gut; material: feces | host: Homo sapiens | place: USA: Oklahoma | reverse complement strand
TACCTGTCATCAGCACTGTTTTTGCAATCTTATTCATTTTTATGCACCTTCTTTCTTACAAGTCTGTTAACCAGACGGCCGATTCCCATTGCACACCATTTACATATATATATGGTAAGTACTCCAACGAGGATTCCCGCACCTGCCATCAGAAATCCACTGCCGACCATCATACAGGCTGCTGCCAGAGATCTTGCGATCAATGTCACGCCGAAACCTGTGAGCACGATACCTCCGGCAATTGCTGATACACCTGTAACTGCCATGGAAAAGATCACTGCTGCGATGACAATCACCACTGCTGCCAGTACTGCAAGGCCTGCAAACAGCAGCGCAATGCTCACCGGCGATGCACAGATCACCAGAAATGCGAGAAGAATGATCTTTCCGGGGGAACGCTTCTTTCCTGCGGATGTACTGTACCCTGTTGTACTCAGGTTTCCTGAATCTGTCCGGCTATGTGCATGGGAGCTATCTCCGTAATATGAACCTGCTGCCGGCAAAGCTGCTGTTTTTTCCTCGGTGATGTCTTTACTGTCACCAACACTCTCCTGTAAAAGGTTCAGAAGCAGTTCCCTTGCCGCCTCTTTAGGCTGTCCCAGTTCTTCCATAACCTGCTGTTCATTCTCAGGTCCAGCCTCATCGAAGTATTCCGAAAAATACTCAATGGCATTGTCATAATCTTCTTTTGGAAGCCGCTTCAGATATTTCTTCAGCTGCTCCATATACTCTTTTCTTGTCATTTTCGAAGTCTCCCTTCCACAATATCGTCTATAGTATCGCGGTATTCTCTCCACTCTTTCCTCAGATATTCCAGCTGATCACGCCCGGCTTCTGTGATGGAATAATACTTTCGCTTCCTGCCCTGGAACTCTTGGGAATACGTTGTAAGATAACCACCTGTCTCCAGCTTCCGCAGGATGGGATACAGGGTAGACTCCTTGATGGATGCAACCATCTTTACAGTCTGGCTGATCTCATATCCGTAAGAATCCTGCTGCTCTACAACAGAAAGGATCAGACATTCTGTCAGCACAGCTGATACCGGATAGTAATACATACGCTCACCTCTTTATGTAATTATTTTATATATAAAATTTTTATATATAATTATTTTACATATATAGTATCATATTTTCCCCTGTTGTCAAGCCCAATTTCACAATTGCTTTTTCCTATCTCCTTATTTATAATATTTACAAATGCAAACACCCACCAAGAAAGGACGTATTTTTATGGAAAAAAAGCCTCATCTGATGGCAATCGTCCTGTTTCTGACGGGTCTTATCTGTATTGGACTGCTTTTTGGCCTCAGCTATAAAACCTACCGGAAGATCGATGCCGTTGACCAGAAAATGGCCTCCGTGATCAAACCGGTCCAGAAAAAGCAGAAATCCATGAAAGAGGATATCGAACTTTATACAGCCAAGATCGAAAAGAAACAGGCAGCCAACAAATACCTGCAGCAGCGGACACAGACAGAAAAAGCTGTCAAAAACAACACTGGTGAACATGAACGGGCACCGGAAGCCGAAAACAGTCAGAAAACGACCAAACCCTCTGTTTTCAGTGAAGCCGGTGGTGAGGGATTCACCGATGGCGGTAATGATACCTCTTCTGCTTCCAACAACGGCCATATCGTCGGAATCGATCCCGGACATCAGGGCGAAAATGTTGATATGAGTGCCACAGAGCCGAACGGCCCCGGTTCCTCCACCATGAAGGCCAAGGCTTCCACCGGAACCAGAGGCTCCTTCAGCGGTCTCCCGGAGTATCAGCTGAATCTGGACGTTTCTCTTCTGCTTAAGGATATCCTGGAACAGCGTGGATACCAGGTAGTAATGACAAGGACAGACAATGATACCGCTATCAGCAACAAGGAACGTGCAGAGCTGGTCGCTTCCCAGGGTGCGGAGATCTGTGTCCGTATCCATGCAAACGGGGATGATTCTGCAGATGTCTCCGGTGCTCTGACCATGTGTCCGTCCCAGCAGAATCCTTATGTTTCCAGTCTCTATGACAGTTCCAACAAACTATCCAAATGCATTGTGGATTCCTACTGCGCAGCTACCGGCTTCCAGAACCGTGGGATCATCTACACAGATTCCATGACAGGTATTAACTGGAGCACGATCCCGGTGACGATTGTGGAAATGGGATTTATGACCAACCAGAGCGATGATCTGAAAATGGCGGATTCCTCCTTCCAGCAGACTATGGCAGAAGGGATCGCCAATGGAATCGATGCTTATTTCCAATAATAAAAAGGAGTTTGTTTATATATGAAAAAAAATACATTTCTGTATATTGTGATCGCAGTGCTTGTCATCGCACTGGCAGGACTTGGGGCACTGAATGTCCGCTCCCTGGACAAGCTTGCATCTCTCCAGACAAAAGTTAACAAGCTGCAGAAAAGTGTGCAGGAGGTTTCTGATTCTGCCGCTGAGCTCAGCAGCAAAGCCGATCAGCTGGATGCTCTTTATCCTGATGATCCTACCGTTTCCAGCGCTGCTGCCGCAGCATCTTCAGCTGAGGTCCAGGGTCCTTCCGCACAGGAAGAATCCACAGATACATCTGCAACCTCTGATTCTTCCGAAGCTTCTGGCAGCAAGGACAGTTCTTCTTCCACTCAGGAAGAAGGAACTCTTTCTCCATCCAGCGGAAGCACTTTCACAGACAATTCGGATTCCAGCATGGACAACCTTCTGAACCAGGTACAGTCTCTTCTTCCTACCGATAACGGAACCTGGTCCGTATATGTATGCAATCTTGCAAAAAATACCGAAGGTACCATCAACGATCAGCAGATGCAGGCTGCCAGCCTGATCAAGCTCTATATCATGGGTGCCGTATATGAAGATTATGACAGTCTTTCCTCCAAATACAGCAAGGATCAGCTGGACAATGCACTGAACTCCATGATCACAGTCAGCGACAATGATGCTGCCAATACACTTGTCAATTATCTTGGCGGCGGGGATGACGCAGCCGGAATGGCCCGTGTGAATAAATTCTGTCAGGATCACGGATACACCAGCACTTCCATGGGACGTCTTCTTCTTGCAGATAATTCCAATGGGGATAACTACACTTCCGCAAAGGATTGTGGAAAATTTCTGAAGACCATCTATCAGATCGACAAGGGTACTGCTACCGATAACAACGATACTCTGGCAGGAGCCGAATATATGTATCGTCTTCTGAAAATGCAGACCAGGAAAAACAAGATCCCGGCTCAGATGCCTTCCGAGGTAAAGGTTGCCAACAAAACCGGTGAACTGGATCACGTAGAAAACGATGTCGGCATCATCTATGACACTGCAAAGGGGATCGACCTGGTAGTCTGCTTTATGTCACAGGATCTTAACGATACCTCTGCTGCACAGAACACCATCGCACAGGACAGCCGTGCGATCTATGGATACTATAACGAATAACAAAAGAAACTATCTTCATTTTATATTGGGAAGGAAAACATCATGAACCAGACAAAAGAGAAAAAAACAAGATACTTATTATGGCCTGCGCTATTGCTTCTGCTTCTTCTGCTGGCGCCGGGCAACATTGTCCGTGTGCAGGCTGCCTCTGACCAGACTGCTGTCCAGCTGAAACTCAGTCAGGGTATCCGCCGCTATGATTATGCTTACCAGGTCCTTGATCTGGTAAATCAGGAACGTGCCAAAAAGAACCGGAATCCTGTCACTATGGATAAGAACCTTCTGGAATGCGCCATGACCAGAGCAGAAGAACTGACCGTTTGCGCCAGTCATACCCGTCCCAATGGTTCCATCTGTTTTTCAGCCTTTCCTTATTTTGAGAATCCAAGTGAAAATCTTGCGATCAACCAGGGAACTCCTGAAGAAGTTATGGAATCATGGATCGAATCTTCCGGACATTACACGAACATCATGAATTCCAAAAATGTTTCTGCCGGAATCGGCTGCTACTCACAGAACGGTCATCTCTACTGGATCCAGTGCTTTTCTTCTCACGCAACAGAAGCCTGCACACAGCCTGCCAATCAGACTGTGTCCCCTGTTATTTCCGTGCTTCCAAAGCTGATAAATATCCATTTCAACGAAGCTTCTCCGATCACATTCACAGAAGAACAGAAAACACTGGCTATCTATATAACCTGTAATGGATTCAGCTATATGAGTTCCAGCCTTGACCCAGCTTCTTTCACATGGTCAACCGGAGATCCTTCCATTGCCACTGTGGATCAGAGCGGTGTTATCCGACTGAAAAGCAGAGGAACCACTACGGTTTCTGCCACACTGAAATCCTGCCCGGACAAAACACTGTCTGCAGATCTCAATGCATACTATGATCTGGAAAATTCCAGAGAGACTTCTCTGCGCTATACAAGTTCCTGGAACTATACCGGAAGTCCCATTACTTTTTCTCCTGAACTAAAATTCCATGGTCGTACGCTGACTGAGGGAAAAGATTATACGATTTCTTTCTCCCACAATCAGAACAGCGGTGTGGGAACTTTCACGATCACAGGTCTTGGCCTTTATTCCGGAACTCTGACGAATAATTTCGGTATCTGGCAGATCAATCTCTCTCAGGCAGAGATTGATTTTTCCCAGTCCTCCTATCTGTATACCGGAACTCCACTAACTCCGAAGCCCACTGTCACCTGGAATGGTATAACCCTGACAGAAAATGTAGATTATACACTCTCCTGGCATAACAATGCCCAGCAGGGAAACGCTTATGTTACTGTTTCCGGTAAGGGAAATTTCACCGGTGAAAATAATAAATATTTCTACATCGACCTTACCCCGATCACGGAAGCTGAGATTGGTGATATCCCGGATTATGAATATGCTCCTGGCAAAGAATTCAAGCCGGAGCCAACGGTCACATTAAATGGTGTTACTTTAAAGAAAGATGTTGATTATACCTTTTCTTATTATGATAACACCATGGCAAGTTCCAGAACCAACAGACCTCGTGTCCATATAACCGGTATCGGCATTTACAGAAGCGGTTTTTCCAAATACTTCACCATCAATCCACTGAAGCTCTCCGGTGAGACCATCCAACTGGCAGATCCAAACTGCAAAAGTGAAAGTGTAACCTCTTATCTGCGAAATAACCTGGTCATCACCTATAATGGCACACAACTGACCTCTGATGATTTTCGCATTACTTCTGTATACTATTCCTCCAGCAATGAGATCCTGGATTTTTCACTTTCCTATAAGCAGAATTATTCCGGTTCAAGGCATATGACATCTGTAAAGCTTTGCGATCTTTCGGATATTCCGGAACAGATCTTCAACGGCAATGCAGTAACTCCGAAGCCTACCGTAAAATACGGCTCGGACACGCTTCAGGAAGGCACGGATTATATCCTTACCTGGAAAGATAACGCCAAAACCGGCACTGGCTCCGTAACGGTTACAGGAATCAACAATTATTTTTCAAGTCAGTCCCTGACCTTTAAAATATCCGCTCCGGCACCAACGAACACTCCAACTCCGAAGCCTACTGCCACTCCGGCTCCGAAGCCATCCACTACCCCGGCTCCAATGCCATCTGGCACTCCGGCTCCTGTGATCACGAAATTAACTGCACCGTCAATTAAGGCCTCTGCCTCCTGGAACAGCTGTACGCTCCGCTGGAACCGTATAAACAATGCCCGGAACTATATTCTCTACAGAAAAACAAATTCCGGAAAATACGCAAAGATCAAAACTTTAAACGCAAATACTACTTCATACAAAGACACAAAGATCACTATCGGAAATAAATATTCTTACGTGATCCGTGCAAGCAAAAAAACATCCTCCGGTTATATTTACAGTCCAGTTTCCAAAGCAGTGACTGTGAAACCGAATCTGCTCCGTCCGTCCATAAAGCTTAAAACCCTCAAAGGAAAACAGACACTTTCCTGGAAAAAGATTTCCGGAGCAACCGGCTATGTCATCTATCAGAAAAAAGGAAATGGTTCCTTCAAAAAAGTAAAAACTATTTCTTCAAAAAATACCAGCTATACATTTAAGACAGCAAAAAATGGTACATATAGCTACAGACTGGTTCCATACCGCACAGTAAACAGGAAGGTAAAGACCGGACCTGCAAGTGCGGTAAAAACCGGAAAAGCAAAATAACAGACTTACCGGATCGGACAAAAAAAGGATGATGCGTCACCGAAACGCATCATCCTTTTTTCAGTTCTTTTCTTCTCCCTCTTCATAGGATTTTTCCCAAATCTCGGAAAATACTGCCAGCGGACAGTCTGTCAGCAGGCACATCAGAAGAAAGCACTCATATGGATTCACTATGTAGATCTCACTCATTTCGCAGCGGGCCAGGATCTCCTGGATCTCCTCCAGGAAATGGCGATATCTCGTATACGGATCATCCTCTGCCATCTCCTGAGAGATCACAAAAAACTCCAGCGTGATCAGATCAAACCGCTCCACCGGAAATTTATGGTTCAGGATATTGTTGATCCTCTGGCGGCTGAAGCGCTTCTGGCTGAAATGCTTTGCCAGAATGGATGCGGACATCTTTTTGAGATTTCCCATTTTATTAATGGGGATCCCGCTGCAGATAACCTTTTCCAAATCCGAAGCACTGATATTCTCAGGCTTCCAGATCTTTTTGCCACCGTTTTCTTCCTCATCTTCCTGATACATGGCTGCAATGATCTTCCTTGCCCGCTCCAGAAGGATCATAAATTCCTGAAAAGCCTGGCTCTTCTCTGATTTCGGATCATCATGTCTTCCTTTCAGAAAAGCCAGATATTCCAGAAGCTTTTCTTCACTGTCCAGACAAAGCCCTGTGCCATACACGATCTCTCCGGTCTTTTTTTCCACCGGAGTCATCTGTTTGTAGGTTTCTTTATATTCCTCCGCTTTATAATAGCCAAGATGATTCCGGTAACAATACCAGTAGATCACTTCTTCCGGATTATGAAAATCAAAATCCTGCTCACGAAGCACCCGGGTCAGAAAATCTGAAACATCCTCTGTACTCATCCGAAGTCCGAACCCCAACAGAAAAACTGTTTCACGCTTCACAGATGCCTGAGTCAGCCAGTTATTCACCAGAGAACTCAGCTTGGCTGATGTAGGTGACATGGATTTCGGTGTGTAGGTTTCCTTGAAGGATTCCACAACGATCTCCCTGTAGACTTCCTGCGGCACCTGGGAAAAAGGCTCCTCAAGCTCTGCACGCTCATACACATATCGTTTCAGATAGTCACCAAAAGAAACCAGTTCCATCTCCTTGTAAAGATAATGAAAAATAACATCTGCATCCTCATCCTCAAAGGAATCCAGACTGACAACCTGGCGGAACTTCTGTGCCGCCTTTCTTGTAAATTCAAAGTCCTTCACTGAATCGAAGGCAACTGTCTGTTCAAAATCAAGATCCTGCATTCGATTTCTCATCGCAAATTTTCTCCTTATCCCTTTTCTTACTCCCCGGGTTTATTACCGTCCGGTACTGTGGCGCTCTGCCCAGCGTTTGAGAATATTTTTTTCTTCATAGCCGCTGATCTGTGCAAGGACCAGTGTCACATTATCTCTGCCGCCTCTTTCCAATGCCTGTTCCAGGATCTTACCTACTTTTTCTTCTGCGGTTTCTGTCCCGTCAAGGATCTTCTGAAGCTCCTCATCAGAAAGCATGTCTGTCACTCCATCTGAACAGATCAGATACGAGCTTCCCGGCTGATAACCGATCTCCACGATAGAAGGCTCCAGTGCCATGTTTTCTTCCTGGAAGCCCAGATACTGCGTCAGCGGAGCTTTTCCCAGCATTTTTCCGCCGATCACATGGTCCGTGGAAATCTGCTGGAACTTCCCCTGAAAATGACGGTAGATACGGCTATCCCCAAGGTTGCAGGCATAGATTGCCTTTTCGCTGAAAGACAAAAGTGCCATGGTTGTTCCCATGCTTCTGATACGGTTTTCATTGCTGTAGCGACATACTGCCTCATTCATATTTTCGCAGGCTCCTGTCAGAAAAACCACAGGCTCTTTTTTCAGGGTCTTTTTGTTTTCTTCATAGAAGCCTCCCAGCGCTTCCACAGCTGCAGAAGCTGCCATTTCACCGCAGCTTTCTCCGCCCATGCCGTCAAAAACAGCCAGCATTGGAAGCTGCCAGTGCTGTGTATGACCTGCCAGGATTCCGTCAACCCCCTGGTTGTGCACCGGCAGGCGCACTCCGCAGCACCAGAAATTATCCTCATTATTTGTCCTCACCTTTCCGGTGTGACATGTATACGCATAATCAATCTGATAGGCCATTCTTTTTCCTTTCGTAAAAACCCTTCGACATTACTGCTGAAGCTCCACTACAGAATTACTCCAGTATTTGTCTCCCAGTTCTACATATTTGTCGTTATCGCTCTCTTTATCATGAACCTTACCATCTGCATCGATCCATCGGATCAGAAGGCCGTCCTGATAATAAAAATACTGCTTCTCATCTCCGTCCCATACATAAGTATAAAACATCTGCTCGCCCCAGTAAAAATATTCCTCATAAACGCCATCTGCGGAACTGCCGGGATATACAAGTACTTTGGCGATCTCTCCTGATCCATTATAAAAGCGCAGGCGATCCCCCTCTGTACCTTCACGTCTATAGCTGTCCAGAGCATTTTCTATGGTTGTCGCATGGTCACGTATCGTTTCCATTGCCTGTGCGAAACTTTTATCCGAATTGTCTGCAGTACCGAAATTTCCTTTGTTCAGAGCATCAGAATCATCGGAATCTGTATACGAAGGTTCCCCGTTATCCGCAGGTTTCCGTATCGTTCGTACCGCAAGGATCCCGCCGATCAGCACAACAAGGATCCCGGCTGTTATAAGCATTCTGAAAATACCTTTCCGTTTCCTTCTGTCATCGTCATTTCCGTCATTCTCTGGTACGGATTCTTCCCACTCCTGGAGATTCTGGTCACGGTCGTCTTCCAGATCTGTGATAGAGGTAACTCTGGGCTTTACAGCTCCGGTTTTTCTTATACCGGGATCTGACTGACGGGAACGTCCTGACGGATAACCGGACAGACTATCTCTTTCGGATGCTGTTTTTCCGGATGCAGATTTCTGAGGCTTCTGTATTGTGCTCTGAGCCTTTGGCGTATTCCGGGCTGCATTTTTTGCTATTTCTCCGGCTGTCGGTTTCTCCGGCTGTATGGATACCGGCACAGGATTTTTACGTGCCTGACGGATCGCATCCGTATTCAGCTGACTCGTTCTTGCCAGCTGTCTGGCTGCACCCTCCTGGAGAAACTTCGGCATGGACTTCGGAACAGGTCTTTCCTCCACTGGTTTCGGTTTCTCATGAACTCCCTGTTCTCTGTTTGCCGCTCCATACCGGATTTCTTCCAGTGCTTCCCGAAACTTCTCAGGAGTCTGATATCGTTCTTTTGCATCATAAGCACAGGCTTTTAAGATAACGGAGCCGAAAGCCTCTCCTGCATCCACAGGTGGTGGCGGTGTTTCGCCTGACATCCTCCTCGTGAGTGCGTTTTCCTTATCTCTGTATGTGATCAGCTGTTTTTCAAGATTCAGAAACGGAAGCCTGTTATGATTCATCAGTTTATATAACACCAGGCCAAGTGCATAAATGTCCACTCTGCTGTCGTACTGTTCTCCCCTGTACATCTCCGGCGCCATATAGGAATAAGTTCCCTTTTTGGAAAGGGTACTCATGGTTTTTTCCAGTTCTCTGGCGATTCCAAAGTCCCCGAGCTTGAAATCCCCGAACCTGGATACAAAAATATTCTCAGGTTTGATATCCCTGTGGATGATGTGAAGCTGCCCACAGTATTCCAGTGATCTGCAAAGATCGATACCCAGCTTCATCACTTCTTTTTCTGTGAGATTTTTTCCCGCATAATATTCCATGAAGCTTGTGAGATATTCCATGCGGATAAAAATATCCCATCCGATCTCGTCCAGATATTCCATCACCTTGTAATCTTCTACAGATACAATATGGGAATTTCCTCGGAAATACTCCATGGTGCTTACTTCCTGAATACACTCCTCCACCAGATTTTCAAAATAACCGCGGACAGATTTTTCATCACCGGATTCTGAGCGCACACTGTCCAGCTCCCCTTTACTGGCGGGGATTGTGATTATCTTAATTGCCGAGTAAAAAGAACGTCCCTTCTCAGTTCTCTGAGCTTTATACACTCTTCCAAAAGAGCCTTCCCCAATCTTGCTTACGATCTTCCATTCCGGCCACGGGGAAATTGGCAGTTCCTTGTCCATCGCAATCCCTCCTCTCTCAGAAAATCCCTGCTTATAAACAGAAATCTCCCTCCGGATTTCCGGGGGGAGATTTATTTATATTAGCAAGGTATATCGACTTATTCTTCTACCGGTGCAGTTTCCTCTGCTGTCTCTTCAACAGCAATGGTCTCTTCCTCCGGAGCAGTCTCAGTCTTCTCTTCCTCTACGGAAATTTCCTCTGTATCCTCAGGCTCCTCGGAAGCTGTTTTTACCTCCGGCATTCCTGTGTCAAGACTGATCTCACTGTAACGCTTCATACCTGTACCTGCAGGAATCAGCTTACCGATGATAACGTTCTCTTTCAGACCGATCAGCGGATCGATCTTACCTTTGATAGCAGCCTCTGTCAGGACTTTTGTTGTTTCCTGGAAGGATGCTGCTGACAGGAATGAGTTTGTAGCAAGGGATGCTTTGGTAATACCAAGCATAACCTGTTTGCCCTCTGCCGGCTGTTTGCCCTCTGCCTCAAGTTTCTCGTTAACTTCCTCAACATCAAGGACATCAACAAGTGTTCCTGGCAGGAACTCTGTATCTCCGTTATCCTCGATACGGATCTTCTTCAGCATCTGATGAACGATAACCTCGATATGCTTATCGTTGATCTCAACACCCTGCAGACGATATACACGCTGAACCTCACGGATCATGTAATCCTGAACTGCACGCACACCCTTGATTCTCAGGATATCATGCGGATTTACACTACCTTCTGTCAGCTCATCGCCGGCCTCAAGAACCTGTCCGTCAAGGACTTTGATACGAGAACCGTATGGGATCAGGTAAGTCTTGGAATCGCCTGTCTCCGGATCGTTTACGATGATCTCACGTTTCTTCTTAGTGTCGTTGATCGTGGCAACACCTGGGATCTCTGTGATGATCGCAAGACCCTTCGGCTTTCTTGCCTCAAAAAGCTCCTCGACACGAGGAAGACCCTGTGTGATATCTCCACCGGCAACACCACCGGTATGGAAAGTACGCATGGTCAGCTGTGTACCTGGCTCACCGATAGACTGTGCTGCGATGATACCAACAGACTCACCAACCTGTACCGGCTCACCGGTAGCCATGTTCGCACCATAACATTTTGCGCAGACACCAACCTTGCACTTACAGGAAAGGATGGTACGGATCTTCAGTTTGTCGATCGGTCCGCCTGTCTGGTTGCTTACGCCCTCTTTCATGATACGGGCTGCACGCTTCGGTGTGATCATGTGGTTTGCTTTAACAAGGATTTCTCCGTCTTTATTCTTAACTGTCTCACAGGAGAAACGTCCTGTGATACGCTCCTGAAGGCTCTCGATCTCTTCTTTTCCGTCCATGAATCCACGAACGACCATACCGGAGATCTCTGCTCTGTTCTCACAGCAGTCCGCCTCACGAACGATCAGATCCTGGGATACGTCAACAAGTCGTCTTGTCAGGTATCCGGAATCGGCTGTACGAAGAGCGGTATCAGAAAGACCTTTACGAGCTCCATGAGCGGACATGAAGTACTCCAGTACGTCAAGACCTTCACGGAAGTTTGACTTGATCGGGAGCTCGATGGTATGACCGGTTGTATCAGCCATCAGTCCTCGCATTCCGGCAAGCTGTTTGATCTGCTTATCGGAACCACGGGCTCCGGAGTCAGCCATCATGAAAATGTTGTTGTACTTATCAAGACCTGTAAGAAGTGCCTTTGTAAGCTCATCATCGGTCTTCTTCCAGGTATCAACAACCTCTTTGTAACGCTCTTCCTCTGTGATAAGACCACGTTTGTAGTTCTTTGTGATACGGTCAACAGTATCCTGAGCCTGCTTGATCATCTCCGGCTTCTGCGGCGGCACGGTCATATCGGAAATAGATACGGTCATGGCTGCACGTGTGGAGTATTTGTAACCCATAGACTTAACGGAGTCAAGTACCTCGGCTGTCTTTGTTGCACCGTGAGTATTGATAACCTTTTCAAGGATCTGCTTCAGCTGTTTCTTACCTACAAGGAAATCAACCTCAAGAAGCAGTTCGTTTCCAGGTACGCTTCTGTCCACAAATCCAAGGTCCTGCGGAAGGATCTCGTTGAACAGGAAACGTCCCAGTGTGGACTGAACATTGCCGCTTAAAACAGTTCCGTCCGGCATTGTCTTATGACAATGGACAATGATCTTTGTCTGGAGTGTGATGACCTTGTTCTCGTATGCAAGAATTGCCTCGTTGACACTCTTGAAGAACTTGCCTTCACCCTTATTTCCAGGTCTCTCCTGAGTCAGGTAGTAGATACCAAGGACCATATCCTGTGAAGGAACGGCTACAGGACCACCATCTGACGGTTTCAGAAGGTTGTTCGGTGATAACAGAAGGAAACGGCACTCTGCCTGTGCTTCCTGGGAAAGCGGAAGATGTACAGCCATCTGGTCACCATCGAAGTCAGCGTTGAACGCGGTACAAACAAGCGGATGAAGCTTGATCGCCTTACCTTCTACAAGGATTGGCTCGAATGCCTGGATACCCAGACGATGCAGTGTAGGTGCACGGTTCAGCATAACCGGATGCTCCTTAATGACGTCCTCAAGGACATCCCATACTGCCGGCTCAAGCTTCTCTACCATTTTCTTGGCATTTTTGATGTTGTGGGAAGTTCCGTTGGCAACAAGCTCTTTCATAACGAAAGGTTTGAACAGCTCGATAGCCATCTCCTTCGGAAGACCACACTGATAGATCTTCAGTTCAGGTCCTACGACGATTACAGAACGTCCGGAATAGTCAACTCGTTTACCGAGAAGGTTCTGACGGAAACGTCCGGATTTACCCTTCAGCATATCGGAAAGGGATTTCAGAGCTCTGTTTCCAGGGCCTGTTACAGGACGTCCGCGGCGTCCGTTATCGATCAGGGCATCTACAGCCTCCTGCAGCATACGCTTCTCATTGCGGACAATGATATCCGGAGCACCAAGCTCCAGAAGTCTTTTCAGACGGTTGTTTCTGTTGATGATCCTTCTATAAAGATCATTCAGGTCAGATGTTGCAAAACGTCCTCCGTCCAGCTGTACCATAGGACGAAGATCCGGCGGGATAACCGGGATAACGGTCATGATCATCCACTCAGGACGGTTGCCGGACTCACGGAAGGACTCCACAACCTCAAGACGTTTGATGATCCTTGCACGTTTCTGGCCTGTTGCATCCACAAGCTCTGCCTTCAGTTCTTCAGAATCTTTTTCAAGATCGATAGCCTGAAGGAGCTCCATGATGGACTCGGCACCCATACCTACACGGAATCCTTCTCCGTAAGACTCACGTGCTTCCTGGTACTCACGCTCGGTGAGTACCTGTTTGTACATAAGTCCGGAATCTGCAGGATCCAGAACGATATAGTTAGCAAAGTAAAGCACTTTCTCCAGTGTTCTCGGAGAAATATCAAGGATCAGACCCATACGGGACGGAATTCCTTTAAAGTACCAGATATGAGACACCGGAGCTGCAAGCTCGATGTGTCCCATACGCTCTCTACGAACGGCAGATTTGGTTACTTCAACACCGCATCTGTCGCAGACAACGCCTTTATAGCGAATTTTTTTGTACTTTCCACAGTGGCACTCCCAGTCCTT
>OFMO01001590.1_pt1 | contig 13958 bp, 5 predicted proteins | sample 1541821 | NCBI WGS metagenome assembly OFMO01 (sample SAMN04209253, study PRJEB22552) | human gut metagenome | biome: gut; material: feces | host: Homo sapiens | place: USA: Oklahoma | reverse complement strand
GCGCAAGCTGCTTTAACCCCCTGCCCGAAAGCATTCGTCATCTTTTCCCCGGTTTTGTCAGGTGACAAAACCGGGGTGTTTTTTGCCGCATTTTATCCACAGCCTGTTGATAATTTCTGTGGATTGTGTGTCATTTTTTGCAGAATTTACGCGTAGTTCACTCTGTTTTTCCTATCGGTGTATTTCGTGTCGAAAATCGGACATTTCGTGTGCCCGACCGCACCGCAGAATAGGAAAAGGAGGAATATACCATGAAATTCAAACGCGGCATAAGCCTTGCTCTGGCACTGACTCTTATCGCCGGCATAGGCGGCCCGCTTGATATCCGCGCAGCGGCGGCGGATACCGGCAGTTCGGACGCACTTGCGGCGCTCGGTATTGATTCGAGCAAAGCGCCCGACGGCTTTAATGCCAACGACCCCAGCAACCCATACGGGCGCAATACCATCAAGGTTACGCCGGTGTACGAGCTGTATACCGTTGGTCTGACAAGTGATGTTCTGCCGTCGGATAAAATCGACCTGGACAAGCGTGAAAGCGCAGAGAAATGCGATACAAGCGTTTCCCAGTCCAACCAGAAGGACAATACCCTTCAAAGCACGCTGTACGGCAATGATGATAACACATCTACCAAGGCTCAGCAGTTTTTGAGCGCTCAGAAGCAGAACCAAACTATTTCTAAGGGTAAAACCACCTCTACCGGCACATACGCACAGTTCCCGACAGGCAGCAAGGGCAATGACGGCTATGCCACCAAGGGCTATCTGACCGGCATGACCAATGCTACTACCGATTTGCAGGATGGTACCGATTACGCTATGGCAGACGTAGCCGCAGGCCATTTCACCTCGAGCAGTGACGCCAAGTCCTCGCAGACGGTCATGGTTTACGCCGGTGACCTGAGCGCGAAAGGCGGTCTGTATCTGCGATTCGGCGATGCTGAATCCGGTGAGTACGGCAAGCCGATCACGCTGTTGGACACCAGCAAGGAAATCGGCAACCCGACCCTCAAGGACAACTCCGAGACGGTTGACGGTGAAACGATCGAAGCCAAGCTGGTCGAAAACTTCGCAGAAAACCCGTATCAGCTGAAAAACTACCTGCAGGTAGCCACCGGCGACTGGGACAATGACGGTAAGGACGAGGTTGCGGTCTATGTGCCGGAGGTCGGCAATTCCCGCATTGAGATTTACGACCTGCAGACTGACGATTACTCCAATCCCTCTAACTGGAGACAGGCGTGGACGTACTTCTTCCGTGAGGGCAGTGTCGTTTCCAACATGATCTCTCTCGTCAGCGGTGACGTCAACCAGGACGGCGTAGACGATCTCGCCTGCACCTGGGGTTACTACTACGGTCCGCAGCAGAACGCAGGCTCGCGTGCCGTTGTTATGTTCGGCTCCACAAGCGCGCACATGCTGCAGAGCTCTCAGGAATTCCCGCTGACCTATGAGGGCAGCAATCTGGTCCGCGCATCCTTCGCCTTCGGCGATATGACCGGCGGCGGCAAAACGCTGATTCTGGCGGCTCAGTCGGATGCCGACCTCAAGGCAAATAAGCAGAACACGCGCTATGTAGGCTTGTACGCATGGAACGGCGTCACCTTCAAGCCGTCTGTCTCTAAGAATTTCGATCTGTTCTCCAAGGATAAGGACGGAAACTATATTTACAGCGCAATGCAGAATCACACCGAAAACGGCACTGACGTTTTCCATTCTCTGCCGCTGTGCCCGGCCAATACGGCGATTATCTCCCGTCCGACCGCAGGCGAAACAAACGATGGCGGCAAAACCAGCGATCTGCTGTACTTTGACAGCCTTGTCATCTCCTGCGACGAGAATGGTCTGAACATCAAGCAGGCGCTCGACAACCAAACGAACGCTATGCCGGATGAGGACTACGTCGAGTACGATGCATCCGCAGGCTCTGTGACCACCGCGGTGGATGCAAACAACAACACCGCAGGTTCGGGTACGCTGTTCACCCTGACGCAGACTATGTCCAAGGATGAGAACAAGCAGTCTGATAAGTACACGGTAGACGGTAAGGTTCCGCATTACGAGCTCCGCTACTACTACAAAAACTGGCTGCACAAGCTGTTCAAGATTCGCTCCTCCTACTGGGCGTTCACCGGTACATACGATACTGTAAACAAGGAAACAAACTCCACATACAACAAGCGTACTCCCGGTACAACCAGACTTTCGACCGTCAACCTGTTTGACGGCTCTCAGCCGGTAAAAACCGATGTCAACAGCTCGTACACGCTCTGTCTCGCCAACACGGACGACGATACCAGCTACATGACCTACACCGGCAACCACTATTACACCTACTCCGACCCGCAGGTTCTGGCAGTACTGGCTTCGCCTCCGTACTTCTCCGATCTGCTCGACCGCGATGACCTGTCCGGCAACTATGCCGAGTCCTCCACCACCTACTCGAGCATGAAGGGCACCGAGAACGGCACCAGCTCCTCCTCTACCATCTCGGTCGGCGCATACGTCTCCTTTGAGCAGGAATTCTCGGTATTCGGCGTTAAGATCGGCAGCGTTGAGGCGGAAGCCGCCTTTACCTCCGGTTTCACCTACGAGACCGAGCACACCTCCTCGCTCGAGCAGTCCATCACCTACGAGACAACCTCCGGCGAGGACAGAGTTGCGTTCTATTCTATCCCGATGGAGACTTACGAGTACACCTCCTACATCCCGGACGGAACAGGCAAATACACGAAAGTAACCTCCACCGTTTCCATCCCGCACGAAGCCTCGATCGGTCTGATCGACCTGTCCGACTACGAAAACATTGCCGAGGATTACAGCGTGCTGCCGTCCATTTCGGGCAGTGTGCTGACGCATACGATCGGTGATCCGTCCAGCTATCCGAGCGCACCGAGTGCAGGCTCCAAGGCTTATAACGGTGATCCGGCTAAGGTTGACTTCACTGCGGCAGGCGGCGGCTCCGGCATCACGCAGGAGATCAGCTTCTCCACCTCGGACAGCAAAAACTACACCAACACCACCTCGATCGAAACCAAGGCCGGTGCCGGCGCAGGCGGCGTAACCGCAGGCGTTGTGGCAGGTTCGGAACACTCTGCCGGCAAGGTGTCTGTCAACACCGCAGGCGGCTCGTTCTCCGGTTCGCTGCAGAACATGCCGATTGAAGCAAAACCATACGGCTACGGCATGAACTGGAGAATTTTCTGCTACAACTACCGCAGCGGCAATCAGGCGTTCCCGGTTGTTACCTACGCGGTAACCGAGCCGCAGGCTCCGTCTCCGCTGCCGGAGGATTTTGAGCAGGATGTTGCGAAAACCACCGATGATTCCGTTACCCTGACGTGGACGTACGACAAGATCGTTTCCGGTTTCCAGCTGTACCGCTACTACAACTTCCCGGACGGCTCCGGACGCAAGGAACTCGCATTTGTGCCGTTCACCGATGGTGAGCGTCACGATGACGGCACCTACACCTTCAGCTACACGGATAAGAACCTGTCTCCCTATACCGAGTATGAATATCAGATTCAGACCCGCAACAACAATAAGGCTGAGCAGCAGCGCAACAGCATTTACAGCGAACCGCTGACCTGCCGCACCAAGACCACAGCAGGCTATCCCGATATTTCGGTAAACATTGGTGGCAGGGAAAATCAAACGGAGCTGCCGATCTATCCGGATTCTCTGGCAACCGCAACGGTTAAGTATAACGGGGACAATAAAAATCCAGACGGCGGCAAGTACAACAGCGTAAGCTATCAGTGGCAGAAGCTGAACAATGGTTCCTGGACCGAGATTGCCGGCAGCGTTTCCGATACGCTGAGCATCGAAAACGCCGGTTCTGCCGACAAGGGCACTTACCGCTGCCGATTGAATGTGCTCTACTTCGACAACACCGCCCAGAAGGAGTTCAGCATTTCCGCTTACTCGCCCGAGATTACCACACAGTACAGCAAGCGCACACCCAAGTGTGAGCTGAATGTTACGGCAGAGAATGTACAAAAAGACAACACTGCTCAGTTTGACCGCACGCTGCACATCAACGCTAAAATGAGTTCCGCGTCTGCTACCTCCACCATCCCGACCGGCACGCTCAGCTTCCTGATTCGCGGCACGGACTTCTCTACCACGGTTGCGGCTGAGATTGACAGCAAAACCGGCAAGGTTACAAAGGATGTTATCGTGCCCGCAGACGGCGCCTACACGGTTACCCCGTATTATCCGGGCAGCTATGTATTCAAGGATATGAGCAACGCGGAAGGCCAGATGGTTCTCGTTGGCGAGAACGCGACCGGCTATCAGCTGACGCTCACCAACGGCAAGGATAACAACAGCGTCACCCGCTTCACCTACGGCGATACGGTAACGCCGTCGCTCTCCCGCATGAGCAACGATACGAAGGGTCTGCAGAAGGTCACTAACGCAACCTTCAAGTACGCGGTTTCCGGTTCCAAGGATTCGCAGCCGCTGACAGAGAACAATAAGCTGAATGTCGGCACTTACACGCTGTATGCTTATGTAAACGGCGAAACCAAACCGGTTGCGGAAACCGAGTTTACCGTTGTTCAGCGTGCCGTTACGCTGCGCGTTGTCACCCCGAAGGACGGTGTTGCACAGGATCAGGTTAATCCTGCCGACCCGAACCAGCTTTCTCTCACGGCAGACACGAAAAACATGACTGCTGAAGAGATTACCGCTCTGCACCTTGACTATACCGCAGTCAACACCGCAGGCAACAAGGAAACGCTCGCGCCGAACATTCCGCCCAGCAACTACACGGTTTCTCCGTGCAAGACCGATGAGACCAACGAAACGCTGTACAACAACTTTGAATTCACCTTTATCCCCGGTGTTTACACGGTAAACGGCCTGACTTACATCCTGACCCTCAAGGCTGAGGACTTCGGCGAAGGCACAAACAAGCACTCTGTCGGTTCTGCGTCGATCATTACTGCAGGTCTGAATGCCGGCAAGGCGGATGACGGCAGTGCATTCTCCAGCTTTACCGCAAACACCGATGTTACCCTGACGGCTGTGCCGGATGCAGGTTATGCAGTCGATTACTGGACCTATGACGGCACGGAAATCGAGAACAGCAAGGAGAAGAGCTCGGTTACCATCAAGACCCTTGCAAAACCGGCATCTGTTTTGGTTTACTTCAAGACCACCAATACCAAACTGAATGCTTCCGTTCAGAATAAGCAGGGCGGTACACTCAAATGCACGGATGAAGATGGCTCCGAAAGCCTCAAGAACTTCCCGGCTTACATTGCCAGCGGTGCAAAGTTCAACTTCACCGCAACGCCGAATACCGGCTGGCACTTCAAGCAGTGGATTCTCGCGAAACGCGGTGCAAACAGTTATCCGTCCGGCACCCCGCACGATAACGGATCCAACACGCTCTCTGTTGAGGTTGGCGTGCAGGATATTGATCTGGCTGCCGTATTTGAGCGCGACAGCTACACGCTGACGCTGGAAGGTGAACTGACCGCAAGCTATCAGACGGTTGATCCGAACGATACCTCCAAGACGCTCACCAAGTCTCTCAAGAGCGGCGAAAGCGTCACCGGTGATACGGAAATTACGGTAGCGCCCAAGGCAGGCTATGCTGCCGCCACGGGCGAGACCTATCAGGTGAACGGCAAGGCTGTTGAAGCAGGAAAGCTCAACGCTGACGGCAGCTATACCTTCCCCATCACCGAGAACACCAAGGTTTCGCTCAAGACCGACCGTGCCGCATTTGCGATTTCCACACCGAAAATGGAGCATGGCACGATCATTGCAACCGTAGACGGCGAAGCTGTGGACGATCTGTCCAAGATTCCCGGCGGCAGCAAGGTTGAGCTGCAGGCACGCGCAGACCGCGGCTGGCATTTCAAGAACTGGGTTGTAAACGGTACTGCTCAGGATGAGGCTGCGGCAAAGACCAACGGCACTTACACCATCAGCGAACTGGCCGGCGATCTGTCCATCAGCGCTGAATTTGCCCAGAGCGCTTCCTACACCGCCAAGGCCACCGCTGCAGCCGGCAACGGCACCGTAAAATACACGCTGTATGATATCTACGGTGAGGAAGTTGAGACCAAGGCTATGCCGACTGATGGCGTAACCATCTATAAGGATGAGGAAATCACCTTCCATGCAGCGCCGAAGACTGGCTATCAGGTTGAACAGTGGGAAGTAAACGACAAAAAGACTGCCGGAAACTCCAAAACCAATCCGGAAGGCAAAATCCGTGCGGACAAGAATATTACTGCAACCGTATACTTTAAGGTTACGGCAAGCTATCCGCTTACTTTCGGCACTGCTGATGAGAACGGCCATCTGACCGCCAAGATTGACGACACCGCGATTAACTCTCAGACCAAGCAGCCGAACGGCAGTGTAATCACCTTCACTGCAGCACCAAACACCCAAAAGATGGTCGAAAAGTGGACGGTTACCCAAGGTTCTATCTCCACTAAGGAAAACGATGCTGCTGTACAGGTTGATGGTGTAAATCTTGTCGATCCAATTTATATTCACACACTCGATGACAACCAGACCATCCGCGTTCACTTCACCGACCTTGTACAGTACGATGCCAAGATTTCCGGCACGAACGGCACCGGCAAATTCACCTACACCACGCCGATTCAGCCGAACGACACCGGTGCAGTCAACAGCGCATCCGCTCAGGTTCGCAAGAACGGCACGGTCAAGCTGACGCTCGCACCGAGCGCAAACTGTGTCGGCATCGCCGAGGAAATCAAGTCCGAACTCCAGAAGGCGGCTCCGAATGCCGTTGTTTCCGTAACCGAGAAGGACGGCAGCTTTGAAGCCGTTATCCGTAACATAACGGCAGCTCTGGCGGTCAACACCGACAATCTGTTCCACAAAACTTACGCAATTACGGCCGGCAAGGCCGAAAACGGCAGCGTTTCCGCTTCTGCGGCACGCGCCAAGGCTGGCGACAAGGTAACGCTCACCGCTGCACCCGCAAGCGGCTATCAGCTGAAAACCCTGACGCTGACACCGGAGACCGCGCTCGACAAGACGGTTTCCGCGTCCACCCTGACCTACACCTTCACCATGCCGGCGAATGACGTTGCAGTCACCGCGACCTTTGCCGTCAAGCCGAGCAGCGGCGGCGGCGCAGGCGGCGGCGGTGGAGCAGGCGGCGGCGCTGTTGCACCGGCTCCGACCGACAGCGGCTCGTCCTCCATTACCGCACCGGACGGCACCAAGGTTCCCGCAACGGTTGAGGTAAAGAACGGCACCGCAGCGGTTTCCGCCGACAGCTCTAAGCTGACTGCGGTTTCCGGCAAGGATTCGCTGACGCTTGACCTGTCCGCAGATTCCACCGTACGCACGGTATCGCTCACCGGCGATGTGGTAGCTGCTCTCGCCGGTGCAAAGAACGGCGCAGCGCTTACCCTGCCGAACGGCACGGTTGCACTCGACCGTGAGACGCTGACCGCACTCGGCAGCGCCGCACAGGCCGATGGTATGGCAAGTATTTCGATCGCTTCCGCCGACAAGTCCTCCCTGACGGACGCTCAGCGCAAATACCTGCCGAAGAACGGCACCATCCTGAACATTTCTGCGCAGGTGCAGCCGAAAAACGGCACTGCAACCCGCATTCATGCGCTGAACGGCACGGCTTCGGTTTCTGTAGCATACAGCCTCAAGAGCGGCGAGAACGCCGCGCATCTGGTTGCATACTATCTTGCTGAGGACGGCTCGTTCGAGAAGCTGCCTGTCATTTATGATGCAGCGACCGGAAAGGCTACCTTTAAGACCACCCACTTCTCCACCTTCGTTATCACCCACGAGTACAGCAGCGACTTCTCCGATGTCAACTTGCGCAAGTGGTTCTACAACGAGGTCAACACTGCACTCGAGAACGGCTGGTTCAAGGGCCTGACCGCAACCAGGTTCGGTCCGGATGACGGCATGACCCGCGCAATGCTGGTTCAGGTGCTCTACCGCATGAGCGGCAGCAAGGCCGCTTCCACCGCACAGTTCACCGATGTGGCGGACGGCAAGTGGTACGCAGAAGCCATCGCATGGGCCTCCGAAAACGGCATTGTCAACGGCTTCACCGACGGCAGATTCCAGCCGGATACGCTGATCACCCGTCAGCAGCTGGCAGCCATCCTGTACCGCTACGATACCTATCGCGGTCATACGCCGCAGGGCAGTGCAGCACTCGATGGCTACGCAGACGCGGCTTCTGTCGAGTCGTGGGCTGCTGAGGCAATGAGCTGGGCGAACGGCAACGGTCTGGTAACCGGCGTTACCCCGACTACGCTCGTGCCGAACGGCACCGCAACCCGTGCTCAGGTAGCGGTTATCCTCAGCCGCTACACCGACCAGTAATCCCATCCGATCCATACCACCCAACGGATATGGTATGAACAACCGCCCTGCAAGGGCAGACAATACCGACAGCGCCTGAAAACGCACACAAGCGACACCAATCGAAATATGGTGTCGCTTGTTTTTTTGCTTCTCACACGGAATACGCTCACGCAAGAACGAATCGAACAGCCGCAGCATAAATTCCATGCTCATATATCAGCTTCTCCGGCGTGATATACTCTGCCAACCGAATCGCAAGTATTTTCAGGCGCGCGGCTCATTATATCGTACATCATGTTCTATATTTGCATAATACTGTGCAAATTCGACTTATTTTGATTTACAACGTCGTTGCAGGGTGATATACTGAAATTACCATATAAGATGCGCCGGATTATGCTTTGAGGAGAATGCTATAATGACCATGAATGACCCGCTGCTCCGCACGGACAGCTATGCAAAAATCTTCCTGTATAACACCCATGAAACCGTCGCCTGTGTGCCGCGCCACACCATCCGCATGCGCGATAAAGTGCGCCCGGACAAGCTGCGCGAAGCCGTCGAGCAGGCACTGCTGCGCTTTCCGCACATGATGCTGACCGCCGAGCCGACCGAGACCGCGTTCCGCTACCGCCGCAACGTGCAGCCCGCCGTAGTGCTGCCGTTCGACGGCGTATCCACCCGCTACACCATCGGCTCCAAGGATACGAACGGATACTTATTTCTCGTCGGCTACCACGACAAGACCATCTATATGGAGTATCAGCACTCTATCTCGGATGGACGCGGATTCGAGGAGTTTATCCGCTGTGTACTGTTCCAGTACCTGAAAAACTGCGGTTTCCCGGTTGAGAATGACGGCTCTGTGCGCGGTATGGATACCCGCTGGTCTCCCGAGGAGAGCGCAAACGGCTACGAGCAGCTGGCAGACCGTGAATTTTCGCCGGATGGCATCTGGAAAAAGCCGGAGGCTGTTCATGCCCCCGAGGTACAGTGGGGCGCTGACGGCTCCGAGGTCGTCACCGAGGTGACGTTCCCGTTTTCTCAGCTGCACGATTACGCAAAGTCCATCGGCGTCAGTCCGCTGTCTGTACTGGCTCCGCTGATGATGAAAGCGTTTGATGATAAGTTCGGCGGAACGGACAAGCCGGTTATCGCGGAGATTCCGGTCGATTTGCGTCCGCTGCTGCCGACGCTTACCACGCGGTATTTTATTTGCTTTATCGATCTGCCGTATTTTCCGGAATACCGCGATCTGCCGAATGACGAGGTGTTCCGGCGCACGAAGGCGTTTTTGAAGGATCAGATGCAGCGCGAACAGCTGCTCTATCGTGCAAAAGCCGCCGCAGACCGCTGTGAATCGCTGCATGAGGCAGATATGCCGCTCGCAGAGAAAATGCAGGCGGCACAGAAGGTCACGACTGATTTTGTGCTTGAGGACAGCTTTCTCATTACCAATGTCGGCCGGTTCGCCCTGCCGGAAAGCTGCCGTCCGTATGTACTCGATTACGGCGCAATCCTGCCGTGTGCTGTGCAGCCGTTTGCGCTGCTGATCTCGTCGTATGGAGATAAAATGAAACTGTCCGTTGCGCAGCGCGACCACGATATGCAGGTTGTCGAGGATTTGTGCGCCGGTCTGCGGCAGCTTGGCATCCAGCCTGAAACACTCAGCTATCCGTTTGTAGTGACACGGTATAACGGACTTGAGTGCGGGATGTAAGTTCAAAACTGTAATTTCAAAAGCAAAACGCTCAGCTGCCAAACGATAGCTGAGCGTTTCGCTTTCTTTATCCAAGCCGCGCGACTGTGTAGCCGACATACAGACCGGCACCGGTCACAAGTGCATTCTCGTCCACATCGAAGCCGCCGTTATGGTTGGTGATCATCGTGTGCGGCAAATCCGGATTGCCGGTGCCGAGATACGCATATGCGCCCGGCTTATACAGCTCAAACTCGGCAAAATTATCGCCGCTGAGCGACAGCTCACGGTCTGTGACAACGTGTCCTTCTCCGAGCAGCTCGTCCACGACCTCCGCCGCTTCTCTGCAAACCTGCGGGTCATTGACGAGCGCAGCGGCAAAGTCCGTCCACTCGATTTCCGCCGTGCCGCCGTACAGCGCCGCAATGCTCTGCGCGGTCTCACTGACCTGTGCACGGACGCGGTCGCGGCTCTCCTGCGAAATGGTGCGCGTTGTGCCCTCCATTTCAGCAAATGCTGCCACGGCGTTGTATGTCGTGCCTGCATTCAGCTTGCCGATACCGATGATGACCGGCTCGGTCGGTGAAGTGCGGCGCGTAACCAGTCCCTGCACTGCCACGACAATCTGGCTGGCGATGTACAGCGCATCTACGCCCAGATGCGGCGTGGAAACATGCGTGGACTTACCGTGCACGCGAATGCGGAAATGATCGACTGCGGCGTTGTTGATGCCCGGTTTGAGTCCTACCGTGCCCGTCTCCAAATCATACGCGGTGTGCAGACCGAACACGCGCTCGGCACCATCTAGCACACCGGCTGCGACAAACGGCTTTGCACCTTTTCCGATTTCCTCTCCCGGCTGAAACACAAGACGGACCTTTCCGCTGAACGCGTCTCTGTTCTCCGACAGGATTTTCGCGGCACCCAGAAGGCAGGCAGCGTGCGCATCATGGCCGCAAGCGTGCATGACGCCTGCATTCTCCGAGCGATAGACGCACTTATGCGTCTCCTCAATGGGCAGCGCGTCGATATCCGCACGCAGAACCAACACTTTTCCGTTGTCCTTTGCGCCCTTCAGCGTGCCGAGCACGCCGGTTTCGCCTACGCGCGTGTGCGGAATGCCGAACTTGTCCAGTTCCTCCTCAATGCGCTGTGCCGTGCGGAATTCCTGCAGGCTCAGCTCCGGGTGCCGGTGAAATTCCCGACGGATGGATACGATGTAGTCCTTCGTTTCCGCTGCGGCTTTCTTTACATCCATGACGGCTTTTCCTCCTGTTTATCGGTGTTTCGGTTTGATCTTATCACGCAGACCTTCCAGACGGTTGAGTGCATCGAGCAGCGTTTCGTCCTTTTTCGCAAAGTGCAGACGGATCAGGTTATTGACCGGCTCCCGGAAGAAGCTCGAGCCCGGAACCGCGCCTACGCCGACATAATGCGCCAGATCCTCGCAGAACGCAAGATCGCTCTCGTAGCCGAACTCGGCAATGTCGAGCAGAACATAGTACGCGCCCTGCGGGTCGGTATGGGCGATTTTAAGATCGTCCAGACCTTTCAGGAACAGATCCTTTTTGTGCGTGTACTTGGCCTGCAGATCGTCGTAGTAGTCCTGACCGAACTTCAGACCGGTAACAACAGCCTCCTGCAGGGGGGCTGCCGCGCCGACCGTCAGGAAATCATGCACCTTTTTCGCGCGGTCGATAATCTCCGGCGGCGCGATGATGTAGCCCAGCCGCCATCCGGTAACGGAATACGTCTTGGAGAGCGACGAGCACGACAGCGTGCGCTCCCACATTCCCGGCAGAGTGGCAAAATAAGTGTGCTTGTTGGGTGCGAATACGATATGCTCATACACCTCGTCGGTGATAACGTAGGTATCGTACTTCTCCGCGAGAGACGCGATAATCTCCAGCTCCTCGCGGGTGAACACCTTGCCGCACGGATTGGACGGGTTGCACAGGATGATGGCCTTCGGGTGCTGACGGAACGCGTCCTCAAGCACATTTGCGTCAAAGTGGAAATCCGGCGGCACGAGCGGCACATAGATCGGCTCTGCGCCGGACAGGATGGTATCCGCACCGTAGTTCTCGTAAAACGGGGAGAAAATGATAACCTTGTCGCCCGGATTGGTGACTGTCATCATCGCAGCCATCATCGCCTCTGTGCTGCCGCAGGTCGTGACGATTTCGGTGTTCGGGTCGATCCTGCGGCCCATGAAATAGGTCTGCTTGGCGGCCAGCGCCTCGCGGAAGTTCTGCGAACCCCAGGTGATGGAATACTGGTGGTAATCCTCGTAGGCCACCTGCGCCAGACGGTCGAGCAGCTCCTTCGGCGGCTCAAAGTCCGGGAAACCCTGCGACAGGTTTACCGCGTCATACTGCATGGAAACGCGCGTCATGCGGCGGATGACCGAGTCGGTAAAGCCGGCGGTGCGTTCGGATAAGCTCTGCATGGTTATTTTCCTCCCATAATGTAAGATTTCTGGTCGTTCAGTGTATGTTTCGGGTCGAGAGCGGTCTTGATGGTGTTCATCACGGCAAGATTCTCCTGCGCGGTCTCCCGCAGGAAGTACGACCGCTTGGAAATGCCGATGCCGTGCTCACCCGAGGCTACGCCGCCGTAGGAATACGCCTTGGCGTAAGCCTGCTCCATGTTGTCGTGCAGTTCACGCTCCCAGGTCTGCTGGTCGCGGCCGTCACGCACCACGCACAGATGCACGTTGCCGTCACCCGCATGACCGAACGCGATCATGCGCACGCCTGAGGATGCTTCCAGCTCGTTGATATAGCGAACGAAATCCGCCGTGTGGCTGATCGGCACCACGATGTCCACCGGCTCCTGCTCGGACACGGCCTCGACCGCCATAACGAGCGCACCGCGCACCTTCCAGATGTCGGCAGCCTGCTCAGCGCTGCGCAGCACGATGTAGTCGATGGCACCGTTGTCAAGTGCAAGGCGGCGCACGCGCTCGATATTCGCGTTGACCTCGCTCTCGTGGCCGTCAAACGTCAGCAGAATGTACGAGCCCGCATCCGGGCGCGGATATTGCACGCCGGAAAAGCTCTCACCGAGGGCTACGACCTTGCGCTCCATGAACTCGACTGCGGTCGGGTTGGCGTTCGCCTGCAAGATGGTCAGCACGCTGCGGATACCCGTGCCGAGGTCAGCAAACGGTACGAGCACGCTCACCGTGGTCTCCGGCTTGGGAAGAAGGCGCAGCAGGCACTTGGTAATAACGGCCAGCGTGCCCTCCGAGCCGATGAGCAGGTGCTTGAGCGACAGTCCGCTCGCGTCCTTCACCTGCTTGCCGCCGACTTTCAGCACCGTGCCGTCCGCAAGAACGACCTCCAGCCCGCGCACATAATCGCGTGTTACGCCGTACTTGACCGCACGCATGCCGCCCGCATTGGTGCTGATGTTGCCGCCGATACTCGAGGCCTTTTCGCCCGGGTCGGGCGGGTAAAACAGACCGTGCTCCTCGACATACGCCTGCAGATCCTTGAGCAGCATACCCGGCTCGACGGTGATGGTCATGGTGTCGCGGTCAAGCTCGAGCACGCGGTTCATGCGGGATACATCCAGAATGATACCACCGAACAGTGGGATTGTCGAGCCCACCAGATTGGTGCCCGCGCCGCGCGGCGTGACCGGGATGCCGTTTTCGTTGGCGTACCGGAGCACGCCGCTGACCTCCTCGGTCGAGCGCGCGAACACGAGCGCATCCGCCGTGCCGGTGCGGCGGCCGAGCGCATCGCTCAGGTATTCCGCCGGGATGTTCTCTGCGAAAAGCAGACGGTCTTCATCCGAAATGATATTCTGCAAAGCCTGTTTGCTTACTTCCATTGCTGTTTCCTCCTGCCAATTCCTGTCGCGAAACTACAGTTTCGCCGACAAGAGGAACGGACCGTGGGCCGTTCCAA
>OFMO01001589.1_pt1 | contig 13972 bp, 9 predicted proteins | sample 1541821 | NCBI WGS metagenome assembly OFMO01 (sample SAMN04209253, study PRJEB22552) | human gut metagenome | biome: gut; material: feces | host: Homo sapiens | place: USA: Oklahoma | reverse complement strand
GCGGCTTTTTCCGGCTTCTTGCAAAAGTCGGTGACGGAATGATGAAGATGCAGATTGTAAAGATCAGATTTGGAGGCAAGCAATGAAAATTCTGGTATATGGTGCAGGTGTTTTAGGGTGCAATCTGGCAAGGAATCTGTTTCACGCCGGAAAGGATGTGACCCTGCTTGCCCGGGGAAACTGGGCAGAGGAAATCAGGAAGAACGGACTGCGGATCAAGGATCAATTCTCCCTCCGCACATCGGTCAGCCGCATTCCGGTGGTGACCGCGCTTGCACCGGATGCAGCATACGATGTGATTTTTGTGGTTCTGCGCTATACACAGTTGGATTCCGTTCTGGATACGCTACGAACGAACCGGACGAAGAACATCGTTTTTGTGGGTAATAATGTGCAGGCAAGAGCGCTGGCGGCGGCACTGCCGGAGAAAAATGTCTTGTTTGCCTTTGCGCTCTCTGCCGGGCATCGGGAACCTGACCGGGTCGTTTCTATCGACCTGAAAAAAATAACCATTGGGCAGTTGCGTGGGGCGGTCTCCAATGCGGAACTGATCGGAGAGATTTTCGGCGGTACCAAATACAAGGTCGTCTATGAGCCGAATATGGAGGACTATCTGCTCTGCCATGCGGCCTTTGTGATGCCTGCGGCCTTCGCCTGCTATAAAACAGACGGCGACCTGAAAAAGCTTAGGAGAAATACGGTGTACCTTGGACGGGTGATCGATGCCAATATTGAAGGCTACCGTGCCATACGCAATGCGGGACACGACATTTTGCCAAAGGCGGATGCAGACTTTGAGAGCGAAAAGTACCGCAAGACCTGTCTGCGCTTCTTTAAACTCATGTGCGCCACCTCACTGGGCAAACTATGTGCCTCCGACCACGCCATGAACGCCATAGACGAAATGAGCGCCCTGAATCGGGATATCAAGCAGTTCTTTGATGAGAACGGCGCGGCTTATCCCGTGTGGCAGGCGCTGGAGGCGGAGGCCGGGAGATACTTACGATGAAATACGCCGGAATGCCTTTCGGCATGTGGACGCTGTTTGCGCCGTCCTTCCGAAACCAGCTGACAGCGGTGTTCGGCTACGGTACGAATACGGCAAAAGCCATCACGAAAAAAGCAAAGCCGAAATACAGGGAGATCATCTCCGAGCTGCCCGAATTTGAAAAAGGCGATCGCTTCAAGATGAACATCGTCAACTGTGCAATGCTCGGTGCGTTCATCCTCTCCATGCCGGAACACCCGGATGTGGAGCGGCTGACGGAGTATTATGCAAAATCCATGATGACAAAGCCCATGAAATGGTTTTGCCGCAAGAGCGGAAAAAACAAGTTTACCCCCAAGGATATTTCCGGCATGAAGGCGACCGCCACCTTGAAAGCCGCCGACCGCAACCCATATTCGTGGAACATGGAGTTTTACGAATATCCCGACGGCAGCGGCTACGAGGGACGCTTCACCAAATGCGGCATCTGCGTGCTGATGAAAAAGCTGGGGCTGTACGATTTGACCCCTGCCCTGTGCCACCTGGACTACACCATGAGCGAAGCCGGCGGCGCGACTGACTTTGTGCGGCAGTACACTCTCGCCTCCGGCGGCCCATACTGCGATTGCGGGTATAAAAAGAAGCTTTAAGAGGGAGGCACAGCGATGAAAGAAAGCTATATTACAAAGGCGTTCCGAAAACGGTGCGTGAAAGATTCCCGGAACAGGAGGTACGAAAATGATCCAGACAACAGTTAAGGTTTCCGGCATGGCCTGCTCTATGTGCGAGGCGCACATCAACGACGCCATTCGCGCCGCATTCTCGGTGGAGAAGGTTTCCTCATCCCATTCCAAGGGGGAGACGGTGATCCTCTCGAAAGAGCCGTTGGGCGAAAATGCCCTCCGTGCCGCCATCAATGCCACCGGCTATATGGCGGGAGAGATCAGCACCGCAGTCTACGAGAAGAAAGGCTTTTTCCATTTCGGGAAGAAGAAACAGTAGGATCATTCCGATGCCGCCATCGCGGCCATCGGTTTGACATATATATTTTATAAAGGAGGACAATCATTATGAAAGAACTCGGTTTATTTGCAGCAGGCGTGCTGTTCGGCACGGCGGGGATCAAGCTGCTGGGCAGCAGGGATGCCAAGAAGGTCTACGCCCACACCACCGCCGCCGCCCTGCGTGCCAAGGAGGATGTGATGAAAACGGTCACCGCCGTGCGGGAGGGCGCGGATGACATCTACGCAGAAGCCAAGGCCATCAACGAGCGCCGCGCAGAGGCGGAGGCCGCCGCTGTGGTGGAGGACGCTTCCGCGGAGGACGCTAAGGCGGAGTGAGCCATGAAATGCACGATCTTACATGATTTACCGGGGCGGCTGCGGGTACACCTGTGCTGCGGACGGATGACGTTATCCCAAGCGGATGTGCTGGAATACTATCTGCGCGCCCAGGACGGCGTACAGGAGGTCAGGGTCTACGACCGGACGCAGGACGCGGTGGTGCTCTATGACGCGGAGCGTGGAAGCGTACTCCGTGCGCTGGCGGTATTCTCCTTCGCCAAGGCGGAGACCATGGAGCTGGTGCCGGAGCATACCTCCCGGGCACTGAACCGGGAGTTTGAGGACAAGCTGGCAGTTGCCGTTATGCGCAGATGCATCTCCAAGCTGTTCCTGCCTGCGCCCATCACCACGGCGCTGGCGGTGTTCCGTTCCGTAAAGTACATCCGGGAGGGGTTTTCGGCACTGCTGCACGGACGGCTTTCCGTCGCCGTGCTGGATGCCACCGCCGTTACGGTGTCCATGGCACGGGGCGATTTTGCCACCGCAGGCTCTGTCATGTTCATGCTGCATTTGGGCGAAATTCTGGAGGAGTGGACCCACAAAAAGTCCGTGGCCGACCTCGCCTCCGCCATGAGCCTGCGGGTGGACAGCGTCTGGCTGCAGGCAAACGGCACCGAGGTGCTGACGAAAATCACCGATGTGAAGCCGGGGGACCGTATTGTGATCCGCACCGGCGGCATGATCCCGCTGGACGGCCGAGTGGTGGAGGGAGAGGCCATGGTGAACCAGTCCTCCCTCACCGGCGAGTCCATGCCTGTGGCGAAGCACCCCGGCAGTCCCGTCTATGCCGGAACGGTGGCGGAGGAGGGCGCGTGTGTCATCTCCGTGGAGAAATCCTCCGGCAGCGGGCGGTATGACCGGGTGGTTCACATGATCGAGGAGTCGGAGAAGCTAAAATCCACCGCCGAGGACAAGGCATCCCGAATGGCGGACAGGCTGGTGCCCTACACGCTGGGCGGCACGGCACTGACCTATCTTCTGACCCGGAATGTGACGAAAATGCTCTCGGTGCTGATGGTGGACTTCTCCTGCGCCCTGAAGCTGGCCATCCCCATTGCGGTGCTGTCCGCCATGCGGGAGAGCAGCGGCTATCACATCTCCGTCAAGGGCGGACGCTTTTTGGAGGCGGTGGCCAAGGCGGACACCATTGTGTTCGACAAGACCGGCACGCTGACCTATGCGACACCCACCGTGGCGGCGGTCATCCCCTTCGGCGGACACGATGAGGCGGAAATGCTGCGCCTTGCCGCCTGCCTGGAGGAACATTACCCCCATTCCATGGCAAACGCCGTGGTGGCGGAGGCAAAGCGGCACGGGCTCACCCACGAGGAGTACCATTCGCAGGTGCAGTATGTGGTGGCCCACGGCATCTCCAGCATGGTGGAGGGCAAGAAGGTCATCATCGGCAGCGCCCACTTTGTCTTTGAGGACGAGGGCTGCCGCATCCCGGAGGGAGAGCAGCCGAAATTTGACGCGCTGCCCGCCGCGTATTCCCAGTTGTATCTCTGCATAGACGGGACGCTGGCGGCGGTGATCTGCATCCACGATCCCCTGCGCCGGGAGGCACGGGAGGCGGTGAGGGCGCTGCACGAGAGCGGCTTTGCCAACGTGGTGATGATGACCGGCGACAACCGCCGCACGGCGGAGGCTGTGGCCGCCGAGGTGGGCGTGGACGCCGTGTACGCCGAGGTGCTGCCGGAGGACAAGGCCGCGTTTATCCGGCAGGAAAAGGAAAAGGGACACACCGTTATCATGGTGGGCGACGGCGTCAACGATTCTCCCGCCCTCTCCGAAGCGGACGCGGGCATCGCCATCTCCACCGGTGCGGCCATCGCCCGGGAGATCGCCGACATCACCGTTGCCTCGGAGGATCTGTTTGCGCTGGTAACACTGCGCAGGCTCGGTGAGGCACTGATGGAGCGTATCTACGGCAGCTACCGCTTCATCGTGGGCTTCAACCTGACGCTGATCGCACTGGGCGTGGCGGGGGTACTGCCGCCCACCACCTCGGCATTGCTGCACAACGGGTCCACCCTGGGCATCAGCCTGCGGAATATGACCGACCTGCTGGACGATGAAGAAAATACCCAAAAATAAACAAGCAAGTGAGGGAGCAGAGAGGCGGCAAGGTGCTTCTCTGCTCCTTGCAGATGCTGTGTTATTAGCGTTAGGGGGGCGGATAAACGCGGAGCATAACAAAGCCCGTATCAGTTTAACTGGTACGGGCTTTGTTGAATAATATGCAAAGTGAAATCAGACCTTCCACCCGGCGGCCTGCTGCCGCTCCACCACGAAGCGGCGGTAGAGCTCGTCAACAGCAACCAGCTCGCCATGGGTGCCCTGCTGAACGATCTTACCATGATCGACCACAACAATTTGGTCGGCATGGCGCACGGTTTTCAGCCGGTGAGCAATCATGATGACCGTCTTATCGTGGGTCAATTCCGCAACGGCCTCCATCAGCTCCTTTTCATTTTCGGGGTCAACATTGGCAGTGGCCTCGTCCAGAATGACGATTGGCGCGTCCTTCAGCACGGCCCGGGCAATGGAGATGCGCTGCCGTTCGCCGCCGGAGAGGTGTCCGCCGGATGCGCCGCATACGGTCTGATAGCCGTTCTCCAGCCCCATTATGAACTCGTGGCAGCCGCATTTCTTCGCGGCGTCAATGACCTCCGCATCGGTCGCACCCTTTCTGCCCATGCGGATGTTGTCTATAACCGAAAGGTCAAAAAGGTAATTATCCTGCGACACATAGGCGATGCGCTTCGTGCACTCCGCCAGCGGAAGTGTACGGATGTCCACGCCGCCCAGCTTAATTGTGCCGTCCTTTACATCCCACAGGGAGGCAATAAGCCGGGCGATGGTGGACTTGCCGCTGCCGGAGGAGCCTACAAGGGCATTGACCGTCCCCGGGGCAATGTGCAGATTGATTTCGTGCAGCATCTCCTTGTCGTGATAGGCAAAGCGGACATTTTTTAGCTCGATGGCGTTGTCGGCCGGCAGCCTTTCCACCGTCCTTGGATGCTGCATATCCTCGCCGGACAGCACCTCCGCTATCTCGTCCACGATGGTCTTGACCTGGGCGATGTCATCGGTGTAGGAAAAGGCGGTGATCAGCGGCTGCATAACGCCGAAGGACAGAACGATAACCGTCAGGAACGTCTCTGCCGACAGAGTGCCATGCATATGAAGAACGCAGCCCACCGGCAAGATGCCGAGAAGTGTCGAAGGGAGTATCGCCATTCCGGCCACCTGTCCGAAGAGGCTGCCCCGCATCCAGTCGATGAAGGCTGCTTGTCAATGCGAATTGCACACTCCTTTACAAAAACATACCTTGACAAATCTCGTCTCAAAAGAAAATGCTGACACAAAAGGCAAAGGAATTAGGTTTATCAAATACCAAGTATTATGTTGATGACGGTTATACAGGCACGAACTTCAATAGACCTGCTTTTCAGGAGCTTCTTGACGATATTGAAATGGGATATATCTCAGTTGTTATCGTCAGAGACCTTTCCCGATTAGGCAGAGATTATGTCTCGGTTGGTCATTACACAGACAACTATTTCCCTGAGCATAATGTAAGGTTTATCGCTGTTAATGATATGGTTGACAGTGATGAGGGTGAAAACGAAATCGCACCATTCAAGAATGTTATGAATGAAATGTATGCGAGAGATATCAGCCGTAAGGTAAGAAGTGCTCATCGTATTCGCGGAAATATGGGAGAACCGTTATCTCAACCGCCTTACGGGTATATGAAAGACCCACAGAACAAAAAGAAGTGGATTATTGATACCGAATCTGCAGAAGTAGTCAAGAGTATCTTTGCAATGTGCATTGAGGGTAAAGGCAATGAAACTATTGCCCGTATCTTACAGGAAAACAAAGTAATGATACCGATGACATATTGGCAGAGCAAAGGTCTTAACAAGGGCGGTAAAAAAACTCAGCCTGACTCTTATAAATGGTGTAAGACGACGGTACAGAAGATTCTTGCACAACAGGAATACTGCGGTGATGTTATCAACTTCAAGACTTACTCAAAAAACTTCAAGAATAAGAAAAGACTTCAGAATCCCGAAGAGAACTGGAAGATTTTCAAGAATGTTCACGAGCCGATAATTGACAGAGATACTTTTGAAACTGTTCAGAAGATGAAAGCCAAAGGTAAACGCAGAGCGCCGAATCCCGAACATGCTGAAAAGAATATGTTCTGCGGATTGTTATACTGTGTCGATTGCGGAAGTCCTTTATGGTTCAATGTCAATCACCCGAATACTGATATCAAGTATTTTATGTGCTTCAACTACAAAGGTCGCAGAGGCACCTGTGAGGGTGCACATTATGTCAGAGCTGATTCTTTGGAGCAGATTGTGATGCTTGAGCTCAGAAGTCTTGCAAGCTTTCTCATTGAAGATGAAGAAGCGTTCGCAGATATTCTTGAAGCAAAGACAAACAAAAGCATACTCAATCAGCAGAAGTTTCTTGAAAGCAGTATTGATAAAGCAACAGCAAGAACTAAGGAGGTTGCCGTGATGTATGAAAAACTCTTTGAAAAGCACATCAACGGTATTGTTAACGAAGAAAGCTTTATGCAATTATCTCAGAGGTATGAAACAGAACGAGACGAGCTGAAACTAAAAATCAGGCAATACCAAGAAGAGCTTTCAGAGATAGAAAATCTTCGTACAAGCAAAGAACAATTCACATTGGCAGTCCGTAAGTTTATGCAGATGGAAACTCTTACACCTGCACTCCTGAATGAACTTATTGAGAAAATCGAGGTTCACTCCATTGAGGGTAAAGGTAAGAACAGAACGCAGAAAATCATTATTCATTACCGCTTCATCGGGGTTATTGAAAATCCCATAAAAGAGAAAAACATAGTCCTCGAAGCAAGACAAGGAGTCGCCGTAGAATAACAGTGGCTTTAATAAGAGGGTATAGCGGCTCGCCTTTCAGAGCGTCTAACATAGTGATAATCTCGTCAGAGTTATACCACTCATACTCACGCCTTTCGAGCTTTGAAAGACGCACGAGCTCACAAGGATTTGTACTTATCAGCCTGTGTCGCATATCCGTTTTTTATTGCTTGCTTAACTATTTCTTGCTTTTTTCTTGCTTCTTGTTTTATCATATTCATGAGAAGTACTTCTTTCTTGGTTAATGTTGTTTTGCGATTTCATTATACCATATTTTGAAGCTACTTCTCTTTTTTGGGGGTCACATCATTTTAACAAATACATTCTGTATTTCGGTACTGGTATTACATGATATTGACACTTCCACCTTGTGTGTTATAAACTACTTTCGTCCATTTATTCGTCCTCCTTTGATTCTTTACGGTTGATGTTGCTTCTTCCATTATATCAAAGGAGGACTTATTTTTTTTGAATGAACGCTTTCGATTTTTACTCTCCACAAGTAAAACTTGTGGTTGGGTATATAATCGAAAGAAACACCAGTTTGTGTGTTTTTTTCTCTTGCAAATTTTTTATAAATAAGTTAATATATAAGTGGAAAATATCGGAACAGGTGTGAGGCTATTAAGAAAAAATCAAAAGTCGCTTTCGCTGTAATCTGTGTTGCTGTGTTTTTCACCGATAGTTTTCTTTACGCATATGCCTCAGGTCATGAAACCTAATATGCGGAAGGTCGTACTTCTTCAACAGTTTCCCAAACCTATGAGCAATGGATGGGTAATAAGTATCTCCGTTCGGTTTCTTAAAGATGTAGTCGTTTTCGGTATATGCATTACTAAAGAAGTCTCCGTTATTGTTTTCCTCATCTTTGGCCAAATCAGTAGATTTCTGATTTCCGTAAACAGCGGGAACGCACGATAACTTGAATTAGTCTTTTTCAACAACTTTAGTTTCTACCGATACGGTGTGCGTATCAAAATAGAGTTTCCATTAAAATCAACACTTTGCCATTAAAGTCCGAGAACCTCACTGCGGTGCAAGCCATACATAACGGTTGTTTTAATAATAGTATTTTGCTGATTTATTTCAAATTTTTTATCTTATAGTCCATTTAAAAGCACTACAATAATTTTTTCTTTATTATTTTATATAAAATTTTTTGATATGATTTAGAAGAAAAAAGAAATTTTACAAAAAAATAAGACCTACATAGCAGTAGGTCTTGCTCACACACTGTGAGGCCGCATAAACGGCGGGTTGAATAAATTTTTATTTGAACTTGTAGTGTAATCTCATAAGGTTTTTGAGATTAACTAAAGTATAAACTAAAAAAATATTTTTGTCAAGAGGTAATATTATGGAAAATTATTACTTAGGATTAGACTTAGGAACAGACTCAATTGGTTGGGCAGTAACAGATAAAAATTACAATATCCCTAAATTTAAAGGAAACTCTATGTGGGGTATTCGGCTCCTTGAGGGCGGAAATACTGCTGTTGAAAGAAGAGAATTTCGTAGCAGCAGACGAAGATTAGAAAGAAACAAATACAGATTAAACTGCTTAGAAATGCTCTTTAATGAGGAAATTTCCAAGAAAGACATTGCATTTTTCCAAAGACTTAAGGATAGTGCACTCTATGATGGAGATAAGAATGTTTCTGGCGAGTATTCTTTGTTCAATGATCCTGATTATACAGATAAAGATTATTATAAAAAATATCCAACTATTTATCATCTTAGAAAAGAGTTAATTGAAAGTGTTGAACCACATGATGTTCGTCTTGTGTTTTTAGCTTTGCATCATATCATCAAAAACAGAGGTCACTTTTTATTTGATAATGATGATTTAGGTAAAAACGGAAATTTTGATTTCACAGCAATATTTACTGAACTAAACGAATATATTAAATCAAATTCAAACTATGAATCAGAGGGTTTTAGCTGTAATGATTTAAAACCTGTTGAAGATATTATTAAAAATAGTTCTTTAACGTCAAGCAAGAAGAAGAAAGCTCTTATTAAAGAATTTGCCTTAAATAAAAAAGTAGATGTTTTTGAAGTAGCAATAGTAACACTTTTATCAGGAGCCACAGCTAAAGCTAAAGACCTATTTAATACAGACAAATACGATGATACCGAAGGTAAAAGCATATGTTTTAAGAGTGGATATGATGATAAGGCTACAACCTATGAAAGCGTTTTTGGTGAGAACTTTGAACTCATTGAAAAGTTAAAAGCTATATATGATTGGGCAATTCTCGCTGATATTTTAAATGGAAAAGAATACATTTCTTACGCTAAAGTTGACACATATGAAAAGCATAAAAGAGATTTAAAGCTTTTGAAAGAATATGTTAAAGCTTATGTACCGGAAAAGTATAGTCATATCTTTAATGAAAACAGTGATAAGGTTTCAAACTATCTTTCATACTCTGGCTATTCATCAAAAAATCCTGTTATGAAAAAGTGTGATCAGGAAACATTTTGTGACTTTTTAAGAAAACAACTTCCAAAAGAGCTATTAGATGAAAAGTATGCACAGATGTATAAAGAGATAGAAACATCTTCATTTATGCCCAAAGCTGTAACAAAGGATAATTCTGTTATTCCTATGCAGCTTAATAGGGCAGAGCTTGAAGCAATTTTAAGTAATGCAAAGAATTATTTGCCATTTTTAGCTGACAGGGACTCAAGTGGAAAAACTGTCAGCGAAAAAATAATAGACATATTTAAATACAGAATTCCTTATTATGTTGGTCCGCTTAACAAGCATAGTGAAAAAAGCTGGCTTGTGAGAACAGGTGAGAAAATCTATCCATGGAATTTTGAAAATGTTGTTGATGCAGATAATAGTGCTGAGAAGTTTATTAATAATTTAACAAGCAAATGTACTTATTTACCTAAAGAAGATGTTATTCCAAAGAACTCGCTTCTTTATAGTGCATTTACCGTTCTTAACGAAATCAACAATATAAAAATTGACGGTGAAGAGATTTCTGTTGAGTTAAAGCAAGGGATCTATAAAGACCTGTTTGAAAAAAGCAATAAAGTAAAAGTGTTTGATTTAAAAAAATATCTTGCATCAAATGGTTATATGAACATTGAAATAACAGGAATTGACACAACTATTAAAGGCAGTCTTAAACCGTTTATAGATCTTCAGAATATTGACCTTTCGTATAGTGATAAAGAAGAAATAATCAAATCTGTCACGATTTTTGGTGATGACAAAAAACTTCTTAAAAACAGGCTTAAAAGATTATATGAAGATAGATTAACAGCGGATGATATTAAAAAAATATCAAAACTTAAGTACACAGGCTGGAGCCGTTTATCTGAAAAGCTTTTAACAGGCATTGAAACAGTTTTGCCATCAACAGGTGAATATACAAATATCATTCATGCTTTATGGGAAACAAATGACAACTTAATGCAACTTCTCAGTTCCAATTATGACTTCAGGAAAAAGATTGATGAAGAGAATGGTGATAGCACTTTTACTTCTTTGAGGGAAGAAATTGACAATCTTTATGTTTCTCCAAAGATTAAGCGCCCTATTTATCAGGCAATGCAAATTGTTGAAGAAATAGTTAAAATTCAAGGTCATGATCCGAAGAAGATATTTATTGAAGTCGCAAGGGATGAAGGCGAAAAAAAGAGAACTGTCTCAAGAAAGCAAAAATTAATAGAACTTTATAAATATTGCAAAAAGGACGAGCAGAAACTTTACGAACAGCTTTGTAATACAGATGAAAATGATTTCAGAAGAGATGCCCTTTACCTTTATTACACACAGTTAGGTAAGTGTATGTACACAGGAAAACCTATTGAATTAAGCGAAATTTACAACAATAATATTTATGATATTGACCATATTTTTCCACGGTCAAAAATCAAAGATGATAGTCTTAATAACAGAGTACTTGTTTTAAAAGCAGAAAATGCAAAAAAGGGCAATATTTATCCTATAAATAGCTCTATTAGAAACAATATGCTTCCTTTCTGGAAAACACTTTTTGACAAAGGCTTAATTTCAAAAGAGAAGTTTGAAAGACTTGTTAGAAATCAACCGCTTACAGATGAAGAACTTTCATCATTTGTATCAAGACAACTTGTTGAAACCCGCCAGTCTACTAAGGCAGTAGCGCAGCTTCTTAAAAAGCGTTATCATGATACAGCCGTTGAATATATCAAGGCAAGCCTTGTATCTGACTTCAGACAGGAAAATGACTTTGTCAAATCTCGTGATGTTAATGATTTTCATCATGCTAAAGATGCTTATCTAAATATTGTAGTTGGTAATGTTTATACTGTCAGATCTCATCTTGCGCACTTCATTGACAATGTTCAAAGCGGTAAATGGAGCGTTAACAAAATGTTTGATTACACAACAAACGGTGCGTGGATTGTAGAAAATAATAAATCTATAAACATTGTTAAGTCAAATATGGCAAAGAACAATATTCGCTTTACGAGGTATGCATTTAAGCAAACCGGTGGTTTGTTTGACCAAAATCCGCTTAAAAAAGGTTTGGGACAGGTGCCTCGTAAAAAGGATATGGACATTGATAAATATGGTGGATACAATAAACCTTCATCAGCATATTTTGCTTTTGTTGAATACAAAAACAGTAAAGGAGAAATTGTTCGTTCTTTTGAACCTGTTGATTTATATGCTGAAAAGGAATATATAAGGAATCCACAGGAGTTCATAAAACGCAAGCTCGGAGTTGATTATGTTAAAATTATCATTCCTTGCGTTAAATACAATGCTCTTATCAGTATTAATGGTTTCAGAATGCACATAAGTAGTAAGAGTAGCGGAGGAGCAAATTTGATCTGTAAACCTGCTGTTCAACTTGTTGTTAGTCAAGAACAAGAAAAATATATTAAGAAAATTTCAAGCTATCTTGCTAAATGTGCAGAGCTGAGAAAAGAAAAAGAAATAACGTCCTTTGATGGAATAACAGAAAAAGATAACGCGGATTTATATGAAGCCCTTAAGCACAAGACTAATCATACGATCTACAACGTTAAATTTTCAAAATTGGCAAATATATTGATTGACAAGCAATGTGAATTTGAGGGCTTATCACTCTATGAACAATGTTATATACTTATGCAAATAATCAACATTCTCCACGCAAATGTTATGAGTGGTGATTTATCGGCAATAGGTGAGGCTAAAAAGAGTGGGGTAACTACAATCAGCAATAAAATGCAGCCAAGTTACAAGACCGTAAAACTTATTAACCAGTCAATCTCCGGGCTTTTTGAGCAGGAAATAGATCTTTTAAAATAAGGAGATAGTTATTATGGGATGGAGGACGGTAGTAGTTTCAAAGCCATCTAAACTTGATCTGAGGCTTGGCTATATGGTTGTCCGTGATGTTGAATCAAATGTACAAGTGCATATAAGCGAAATTTCAGTTTTAATTATTGAAAACACTGCGTCCTCCATTACTACTGCTCTTCTTTGTGAACTGACTAAACAAAAGATAAAAGTAATATTTTGTGATGAAAAGCAAAATCCTTCCTCCGAACTTGTCTCATATTATGGCTGTCACGATTGTTCTTTAAAATTTAAAAATAAAGTTTGCTTTATTTCTAACTTCTTTGACTTAAGTTTTTCAATACCGACACTTAAAAAACTATATGAAGATTTATCTTCTTATTCTAATAATTTCCTTCAAGACTATGTTGTGACACTAAAAAAAGATATATTAGATTTTCTCGAAAAGCTCTCAACAGAATACGATTTTGATTTTTCGTTTGATGACGATACTGATTTAGTTGATATTCTTAAAGCTCATAATTTTAAACCAAATGTTGATAGCGATGATTTGTTGACGGGACTGCTTGACTTTATAGTTTTAACTAATAAATATTTTTCCTTTGAAGCCTATGTCCTTTTAAACTTTCATTGCTATTTTGATGAAGAAGAAATTGAAAAAATCTATGATGCTTTGAAATATCAAGGCATTGAAATTCTTATTATTGAAAGTCAAAACAGCTTTCACTCACTTCCGCAAGAAAATCTTTATATTTTGGATAAAGATATGTGCGAAATTGTTGAAGAAAGATGATTTTTAGCTTATAATATAACCACTTTATGATGTTACCCTGTGAATTGTAGTGTCGCAGCTTATTCTCATTTGAGGTTTGAGAGTAGTGTAATTTCATAAGGTAGTAAAACTAAAAAACGGGAGGCAACAACATGAAACAGTTTGAGAGTAGTGTAATTTCATAAGGTAGTAAAACAGGCGGCACAGACCAGATAGCATGGGACTCCGTTTGAGAGTAGTGTAATTTCATAAGGTAGTAAAACCGGCTCGAAGAGCTGACCGCATCACCGTGGTTTGAGAGTAGTGTAATTTCATAAGGTAGTAAAACTATAACGGCTCTGATGTCGGCTTAAAAGGCGTTTGAGAGTAGTGTAATTTCATACCATTTTGCGAATCTATGAGTTATTGTGCATCTAAATAAAGAAACAATCTGGAAACAACTAAAAGAATTGTACGGTGCAACATGAAAGAAAAGCTTGCCTTCTTCTATGCCCACTATAAAATTTTAGATTTAAGTTTGCAGAGACAGGGATTGAACCTGTGTTTCTGAGTACAGCTACTCAGCGAGTTTCCTTTACTCCACTCTGCAATATAATTAAAACAACAGCAAGCAAACCGTCTAACAATTGTCTAACACTATTATTATTTAGC
>OFMO01001587.1_pt1 | contig 13994 bp, 10 predicted proteins | sample 1541821 | NCBI WGS metagenome assembly OFMO01 (sample SAMN04209253, study PRJEB22552) | human gut metagenome | biome: gut; material: feces | host: Homo sapiens | place: USA: Oklahoma | reverse complement strand
ACGTGCGGGTTCAAGTCCCGCCTCGCGCACCAAAACCCCGAGAGCTTCGGCTCCCGGGGTTTTTTCTGTCTGCAGCAAAAAAGCGCCGGTCTCCCACAGGAGACCGGCGCCGGTTTTTTTTACGCGCCGAAGCACGTGAACATGATGACAAGATACGCGATATACAGTCCGCCGATGAAAAAGCCGACCCAGCGTTTGAACCTGCCCTGCACGAGCGCCGGGATGAGCGCACCTGCGCACACGACAAGACACGCCGGAATGTCCAGCAGCATGCCCTGCCGCTCGACCGGCAGCGGCTTGCCGAGGATGAGCGCGCACAGCGGCATGATAAGCGTGAGGTCCATAATGTTCGCACCGATGATGTTGCCCACCGACAGGGACGACTGCTTTTTGCGGATGGCCGTGATGGTCGTAACAAGCTCCGGCAGCGAAGTGCCGATGGCGATCATGGTCGCGCCGATGATGGCGTCCGGCACGCCGACCATCTGCGCGAGTGCGGTGCCGTTGTCGATCAGCAGCTGCGCGCCAAGCACGATGGCCGCGGCGCCGAGCACGAATTTGCCGATGTTGAACGCGATCGTCCGGCCGTCCGTTTTCGGGCGCTCGCCGGCCTCCGGCCCCTCAAGCGTCTGCTCACGCCGCGCGGCGACGAGGCTCTCGGCGATAAAGCACACGAAAATGACGAGTATCAAAACGCTCTCGAGGATGGACAGCTGCCCGTCACGCGTGAAGCCGAACAGGATCGCGATCGCCGCCAGCAGCAGCACCGCCTTGACGGCATACTGCCGACGCGGCATGGTGCACTCCATACAGATGAGCGACAGGCACATGATCAGGCCCGTATTGGCCGTGACGGAGCCGACAGCATTGCCCACGGCGATGTCCGCGTTGCCCTCGAGGGCCGAAAACACGGATACAAGCATCTCCGGCATGGTCGTGGCAAAGCTCACGACCGTCGCGCCAATGATGAATTTCGGGATGCCGGAAGCCTCCGCGATCCACGTGGCGGCATCGACAAAAAAGTCGCCACCCTTGATGATGCACACAAGCCCCGCCGCGAACAGCAGCAGGACAAGGAAAAGGGTACTGCCGGTAAAATCGAGGTTCATAACGCATTCTCCTTCGTGATCGCGCAAAAAAAGAGACCTTTGGCACGATCATAAATATGATGTGCTAAAAGTCTCATTACCTATCACAATAGGCGCATGACCACCGGCGGGAGCCGGGAGATTGTTGGCCATGCATTTGCAACTACTCCCTTTTAACGAGAAAGCATCATAGCACACCGCACCGGGCTTGTCAAGCAATTCCACTCGTGAACCGCCGCTCAGCACACCAGCTTCATGAGCAGGCGCTCGAACTCGCCGAGCATGCCTACGGAATCGGCAAAGATCATGCTCTTTTCGTACATGCGGCGGTAAGCATCCACGTTCTCGTCCGTGCGCGCAGTATAAATGATGGGGATGACGAGCAGGCCCCGGCGGCGCGCCGTCTGCACAGCCGTGCGCACGTCATCGATTGCCTCCGCCTCGCTGAAATAGCCGGACGGCAGCCCGTCGGAGAGCACCATGAGGATCCTGCGGCGTTCGGTGCGCTTGGCCAGATCGAGCGCGGCGGCGCGGATGGAATAGCCGTCCTTATTGCCGTTGCCGGCGGCGATCTGCGTCATGGCGTCGATGCAGCGGCAGCCGATCTCTTTCTGGTCAAAATCCTTGATGACGCAGTGCTCCACGGCGTTCGTGCCGCCGTCAAAGGCGACGATCTTCGTATAGGCGATGCCCTTGAGCGCCTCCTCGAACACGGCCGCCGTGGCCAGCGCCGTGAAGAGCTTGGAGTTCCCGTCGCCGATGCCGGCGCCCATACTGCCGCTGCGGTCGATGAGCAGGTAAAACGCCGTCTCGCGTTTGGACGGCGGCGCCTTTCGGCGAAAAACGTCCTTGGCATCGAGCGGAACTTTCCACAGCTCCCGCTGCGAGAGCGCACCGGTGCGCTGGCTGGCGCTGCGCTCGCGCTGCTGGCGCAGGAGCTTGTCAAGCCGGTGGTGCAGCGCCTTCGCCCGCTCGGCAAATGCGGGCGGCAGCCGCCCATCACCCGGCGTGATATACGTCTCCGTGAACGTCAGACCGGCGTAACGGTCGGCCAGGCCCTGCCGCTCGCCGGCATCGAGCCTGGCGGCACGCGGAGTCGCAACATGCAGCTGCTGCTCGAGCGCGCGCTCGCGCGTGAGCGCCTGCGCCGCCGTGGCGAGCATCGCGTCCGTCTCGGCCGCGCTGAGCGCAAAGCCGCGGTGTGCGCCCCAGCCCGTGCCAAGCACTTCGCGCAAGCTCTCCGGCCCGCCGGAGGCCGCCTTCTGCGCGGCGGCCGAGGGCGCGAGAATGGCCGCTTCCACCTCCGCCCGGACGGTAGAGAGCGCCGGATCCTGGCATGGGATACCCGTGAGCGCAAAGGCCTCCAATTCACAAAGCAGCGCCTCGAGCGCGCTGCCTGGCTCGGCCGCTTCGAGCTGCGCATAGCACACGAAGCGCAGCAGCGGCAGATAGCCCGGAAAGCGGCGGCAGAGGATGTTATCCGTGCGCGCCTGCTCCAGAATGTTGAGTATCCGGTGCCCGAGCAGCGCCCCGGTCTCGGGCGCGAGGGCATGGTGCGCATGAAAATACGCACTGGCGTCCACCGCGAACGCCGCGCAGACATCCCGGTCGGAGCTGCTGTCGTGCTGAATCTCGCGCGCGAGCAGCACGCGCAGCGCAGCCGTCCAGTGGCGGGCGTCAAAATCCGCGCGCAGCAGATACGCCGCTCCGCCGACGATGACGGCCGCGCCGTCTGTCGTGCAACGCAGGCTGTCGTCCGCCGTGACAGTATCGACACGGATATTTCCCGGGACAAGCAGCGCGAGACTGCGCCGGAGCAGCGGCGTGATGGGTTCGGTTGCGAGAAACGCCCGGTAGCGCGCCAGCGCGGCGTCAAATCCGTCCATCCTGCGGCACCATGCTCTCAATGAGCTCAGTCAGCTGGAGGCGGGTGTAGGCGTCCTGCGGCTTGGAGGCCACGTTGTCGAGCAGGCCCCAGCGCAGGCCCAGCAGCGGCTCTGCGCGCAGGGCGTCGATGAAGCCGCGGATCGTCATGGCGTCCGGCTCGAGCCCGCCGGCGCTGCGGATGCGGTCGCGGATGGCGCAGTAGACATAGTCGCAGATATTCAGGCTGGCGGTGCCCGCCTCCGGCACGACGCGGTGCAGCACATCGACGATGCTCTCCGGCTCCGCGATGTGGATGGGCGTAAAGCGGTCGATCGTCGCCTCGTTCATGAAGTTCGTGCCGGCATAGTCCTCGTTCATCGTGATCGTGAATGCCGAGTGCGGGTGCATCTGCACGAGCCCGTAGCCGGGCACCTGGATCTGGCGCGCGGCGTCGGTCAGCGAGTGGAGCACATCGGCACACTCGGGCTTGATGGTGTTGCCCTCGTCGAGCACGACGTCCGCGCCCGCCGCGAGATAGCGCAGCATGTCGCTCAGACGGTAGCGCATGGTGCCGTTTTCGATCGTCGGGCCGCCGAGCAGGTCGAGCTTGTCGAGCTCGGCATTGCCCTGCATGCGGTACTGCGGCACGTTGAGCAGCCAGTCCACCGTCTGGATGAGCGTGTTCTTGCCGCAGCCCTTGCTGCCGACGAGGCGCAGGTGCATGCCCGAGAGCCGGTAGGCAAGGCAGCGCGTGAGCGCGCCGAAGCTGTCCGCCTGCACATACCGCACCGGCGGGTCCGGCACCAGCTCGGGGTATTCCGGCAGGGAGAACATCTCCGCGAACACGCGCAGGATGATCGGCTCCGGCACCGCCTGCTCGAGCAGGTACTCGGCGCGCGCAGTCAGCGCCTCCGGGGACGCGCACCCGCGCGCGGCAGCGCCGTCAATAGCTGCGCGCACCGCACCGCTGAGCGGGTCGCCGCAGCGGTATTCGGCGAGAAAGCCCCAGACGTCCGGCGCGTCGCCGTCGCACGGCTCGCCCGTGGCGTCGCACAGCGCCGTGACCCGCGCCCGCACGGGCGCCGTGCGCAGCAGCGCCGTGAGTGCCTCCGACGGCGCGGACACGATGCCCACGCGCGAAAACGGATCGCCCGCCGCCGCCTCGGACAGACAGCACACGGGCAGCGGCTCGCCCTCGACGCGGCAGAGCACGACCTCCGGCCACACGTGGCGGTCCTGCGCGCAGAGCGAGCGCAGGAAGTCGAGCTTCATCGGTGCTTTCAGATTGCTGCCGCCGCAGACGGCGGTCTCCGTCTTTGCAATGTTCATGTTCCCTTCCCGCCTTTCTCAGTTGCCCCGCGTCGCGCCCCAGGGAAAGCCCTTGGCGCTGCCGTGGTAGACCACGCGCCGCACATTCAAAAACGCGCAGCGGCCGATGCGCCCCACGCTGTCGGGGATAACGACCGTGTCCAGATTGCTGCACTGGTAAAACGCCTCATCCTGGATCTCGCGCACGCTGTCCGGGATGACGATGCCCGTCAGGCCGATGCAGCGCGAGAACATGCCCTCCGGGATGACGGCGAGGCCGCGCGGCAGATTGGTACTGCGCAGGTGCACCTTATCATAAAATGCATAGGGCTCGACCGTCTCGATGCTGTCCGGGAGGAGGAGCGTGTCCAGATACGTATAGGAGACCATGGCGTAGGACGCCAGCCGGCGCACGCGCACCCCATCGACCGACGACGGCAGCTCGAGCACCGTGCCGGCGTTGAAGCAGCCGTCCGTGCCGATGCGGCCGGTCGCCGCGTCAAAGGCGAAATTCTGCGCCGCCGCCTGCGCCGCCGTCACAGGGTGAGTGTCCCACGGGCGATCGCGCAGCCAGGTCTGAATGTCCGCCTGTGTGCGCTCTCGCTTTTGCGCCAGGTAGTCCTGCATCTGCTGCAGGCCGCACTGCTGCGAAAAAAAGACCGCCAGATCCTCGGCCTCCAGCGGAATGGAAAAGCCCTTCGGCAGCTCCAGGCCGAGCTGCATGGTCAGGATGCGGCGGATATCGGCGCACGCATCATCATAACGCGAGAGCACCTTCTGATCGCAGACGAAGGGCACATCCAGCCGCGAGGCCTCGATGCCGCCGGCCGTCAAAAGCCCTGCAAAGCCATGGGCGCGGTCCAGGATCTTTTTCACGTCGCGAAACTGCGTACTCTGGTAAAGAAGCATCTCCATCACGAGGTCCTCCGTCAATTGTTATAAAACTATCATACAGGCGTGAGCCCCTTTCTTCTGTAACCAATGATGCACAGAAGGCGGTTTCCTTGTCTCTTTTCCGGCGCTTTGGGCAAATTTTGTACACGGTGTACATAGTTTATTCACTGGACAGTTCTTTCCTGATGTGGTAAACTAAAGTTATGTTACACAAGTCCCAAAAGTGCACACATTTTATTAAGATAAAGGAAGCGGTCACATGAATGAAGTGAAAAACCCGAAAAAGCCGTTGGTGTATTATTACGCCATCGTCATTCTCGTGATCCTGGCGCTCAACTTTCTGGCGGTGCCCTGGCTGAGCCAGCGGCAGGTCAAGGAGGTCGACTACGGCACGTTCATGACCATGACGGAAAATCAGGAGATCGGCCGTGTGGAGGTGCAAAACAACCAGATCCTCTTCACGAACAAAGACGACACGCAGGTATACAAGACCGGCCTGATGGACGATCCCGACCTCATCTACCGCCTGAAGGACTCCGGCGCGGAGTTCTCGAGCGAGATCGTCGAGCAGATGTCGCCGTTTCTGTCGTTTCTGCTGACGTGGCTGCTGCCGATCGTGTTTTTTGTCGCCCTCGGCCAGTTCATGCTCAAGCGCATGACGAACAAGGCCGGCGGGCCGAACTCCATGATGTTCGGGCTCGGCGGCTCGAACGCGAAGGTCTACGTCAAGTCCGCCGAGGGCATCAAGTTCTCCGATGTCGCCGGTGAGGACGAGGCCAAGGAAAACCTGACCGAGATCGTCAACTACCTGCACGACCCGGCGAAATATCAGGACATCGGCGCATCCATGCCCAAGGGCATCCTGCTCGTCGGCCCTCCGGGAACCGGCAAGACGATGCTGGCCAAGGCCGTCGCCGGTGAGGCGAACGTGCCGTTTTTCTCCATGTCCGGTTCGGAGTTCGTGGAGATGTTCGTCGGCATGGGCGCGAGCAAGGTGCGCGACCTGTTCCGCCAGGCCAAGGAGAAGGCGCCGTGCATCGTGTTCATCGACGAGATCGACGCTATCGGCAAAAAGCGCGACGGACAGGTCGGCGGCAACGACGAGCGCGAGCAGACGCTCAACCAGCTGCTGACCGAGATGGACGGCTTTGAGGGCAACAACGGCGTCATCATCCTCGCCGCCACGAACCGGCCCGAGTCGCTCGACCCGGCGCTCACGCGCCCCGGCCGCTTTGACCGGCGCGTGCCCGTGGAGCTGCCCGATCTCAAGGGCCGCGAGGAGATCCTCAAGGTGCACGCCCGCAAGATCAAGGTCGCCGAGGACGTGGACTACAACAAGATCGCGCGCATGGCCTCCGGTGCCTCGGGCGCAGAGCTCGCGAACATCGTCAACGAGGCTGCGCTGCGCGCCGTGCGCGACGGCCGCCGCTTTGCCACGCAGTCCGACCTCGAGGAGAGCATCGAGGTCGTTATCGCGGGTTATCAGAAGAAAAACGCCATCCTCACCGATAAAGAGAAGTGGACGGTCGCCTATCACGAGATCGGCCACGCGCTCGTCGCCGCGCTGCAGACGCACTCCGCCCCCGTGCAGAAGATCACCATCATCCCCCGCACGTCCGGCGCGCTGGGCTACACCATGCAGGTCGAAGAGGGCAACCACTACCTCATGACGAAAGAGGAACTGGAAAACAAAATCGCCACGCTCACCGGCGGCCGCGCGGCCGAAGAGGTGCGCTTCGGCGTCATCTCCACCGGCGCGTCCAATGACATCGAGCAGGCGACGAAGCTCGCCCGCGGCATGATCACGCGCTACGGCATGAGCGAGGAGTTCGACATGGTCGCGCTCGAGACGGTCACGAACCAGTACCTCGGCGGCGACACCTCCCTCGCCTGCTCGGCCGAAACGCAGACGCAGATCGACCATCAGGTCGTCGCGCTCGTGAAAAAAGAGCACGCCAAGGCCGTCGGCATCCTCACGGAAAACCGCGCCAAGCTCGACGAGCTGGCCAAGTACCTTTATGAAAAGGAGACCATCACCGGCGAGGAGTTCATGGCCATTCTTGACCGTGCCTGACGGACTGCGATGCGGTCGTGCAGCGATCCCCGAATTCCCCCATGAAAGGAGGACCACCGCAACCGTATGAATGAAAAACTGAAAGAAAAAGTTAAGGAATCTCTCTCGAGCGTGCTGCCCATCACCCTGATCGTGCTGGTGCTGAGCGTCACGCTCGTCCCGATGGAGATCGGCACACTGGCGCTGTTTCTGACCGGCGCCGTGCTGCTGATCGTCGGCATGGGGTTTTTCCAGCTCGGCGCCGAAATGTCCATGACGCCGCTCGGCGAGGGCGTCGGCAAGACGCTGGCAAAGCGCGAAAAGGTGCTGCTGATCGTGCTCGTGGCGTTCGCGCTCGGGACGATCATCACCATCGCGGAGCCGGACCTGCAGGTACTGGCAAACCAGGTCGCATCGATCCCGAACAGCGTTCTGATCTGGACGGTCGCCGTCGGCGTGGGCGTCTTTCTGGCGCTGGCCGTGCTGCGCATTTTGTTCCGCACCTCGCTGGCAAAGTGCCTGCTGGGCGCGTATGCGCTGCTGTTTGTGCTGACGCTGTTTTCTCCGAAGGAGTTTCTCGCCGTCGCGTTCGACGCCGGCGGCGTCACGACCGGGCCCATCACCGTGCCGTTTATCATGGCGCTGGGCGTCGGCGTGTCGGCCATCCGCAGCACGCAGGGGCACGATGACGACAGCTTCGGTCTCGTCGCGCTGTGCAGCGTCGGGCCGATTCTGATGGTGCTGCTGCTCGGCATCTTCTACCACCCGACGGACGCGGCCTACTCCGCCGTAGAGATCGCGCCGGTCATCACGACGCGCGACGTGGCGCAGCAGTTCGCGCTCGGCTTCCCGGGCTATGCCGAGGAGGTGCTGCTGAGCATCCTGCCGATCGTGGCGGTGTGCGTACTGTTCCAGCTGCTGACGCACTACTACCGGCGACGGCAGCTGCTGCGCACGGGCGTCGGCTTTCTGTACACCGTCATCGGCCTGATCCTGTTTCTGACCGGTGTGAACGTCGGCTTCACGCCCGTGGGCAATCTGCTCGGTTCGGGTCTGGCCGGCAGCGCGTACCGCTGGGTGCTCATCCCGATCGGCGCGCTCATCGGCTACTACATCGTCAAGGCCGAGCCCGCCGTGCAGGTGCTCAACAAACAGGTCGAGGACGTCACCGGCGGCACCGTGTCGCAGAGCATGATGAACACGGCGCTGTCCATCGGCGTCGCCTGCGCAGTGATGCTGTCCATGGTGCGCGTGCTGACCGGCATCAGCATCTACTGGATTCTCGTGCCCGGCTACGCACTCGCGCTCATCCTCGCACGGTTCGTGCCGTCCGTGTTCGTAGGCATCGCCTTCGACTCCGGCGGCGTCGCGAGTGGGCCCATGACCTCCACCTTCCTGCTGCCGCTGGCCATGGGCGCGTGCACCGCGCTCGGCGGCAACGTCGTCACGGACGCCTTCGGCGTCGTAGCGCTCGTCGCGCTCGCTCCGCCGGTGGCGATCCAGATCATGGGCGTCCTTTACGTACATAAATCCAAAGCCGTGGTGCAAAACAAAGCTGACCTGCTGTCCGATGACGGCGTCATCGACCTGGAGGACGAAGAGATATGATACATTCCGAAAACCGACTCGCACCGCGCATGGTGCTCATCATTACGAACCATGAATACCGCCGCAAGCTCGAGCAGACATTTCAGAATTTCCGCATTCCGATCTATTATCAGTGCCAGGGGTATGGCACCGCACCGTCGGAGATGCTCGATATCTTCGGGCTGAGCGGCAGCGGCCGCCTGCTCACGATCGGGCTGCTGCCGAAATTTCTCGTGCGTAACCTGCTCGATGCGCTGCAGCAGCGCATCCCGCTGCACAAACGCGGCGGCGGCATCGTGCTGACGATCCCGATCACGGGGCTGCAGCGGCCGATGCTCCAGCTTCTGAACGACCAGGCGCGCGAAACCATTGAACAGAAGATCGAAGAAAGGGTGGATAGCGATATGTCCGATATGCAGATCAGCGCCGGTTACACCGCCATCTGGGTCGCGCTCAGCAACGGCTACAGCAGCGACGCCATCGACGCGGCCAGAAGCGCCGGCGCCATGGGCGGAACGATCCTCAAGGGCCGGCGGCAGAATTCCGAACGCATCAGCCAGAAGCTCGGCATCTCCATGCAGGAGGAAGAGGAGTTCGTCGTCATCGTCACGCCGCGCGAAAAGAAGGCCGCCGTCATGAACGCGATCAGCGACGCCTGCGGCCTGCGCACGGACGCGCACGGCATCATTCTCTCGCTGCCGGTGGACGAGGTCATCGGTCTCGAGACCGGCGAGAACACGCTGTAACATTCCAAATGAGAATCGCGAATGCCGCAGGCAGCTGCCTGCGGCATTTGCGCATCCGCGCGCTTTTGCAAGATCCTTTCAGCCACTGTAAGTGGATTCTGCATGCCGGATGTTGTACCATGGCAGCAGAAAGCAAAGGAGGTACATGCAATGGAACCCATTCTCGAAATTGCAGCCCTGAAAAAATATTACGGCAAGGAGCCGAATCTGACCCGCGCGCTCGACGGCATCTCGTTTCAGGTCATGCCGGGCGAGTTTCTCGGCATCATGGGCAGCAGCGGCTCGGGCAAATCGACGCTGCTCAACTGCATCGCGACCGTCATCGCGCCGACCGGCGGTGCCGTCGCCCTGCACGGCAAGTGCATCACGACGCTGCACGGCAAGGCACTCGCCGACTACCGCGGCAAGGAGATCGGCTACCTGTTTCAGAACTTTGAGCTCATCGATAACCTCACCGGGCGGGAGAACATCCTCCTGCCGCTGGCGCTGCACGGCGTGTCCGAGGCCGAGAGCCGCGAGCGGCTGACAAAGCTTGCAGACTATCTGGAAGTGGCGGATGTGCTCGACAAGTTCCCGGCGCAGATGTCCGGCGGACAGAAGCAGCGCATCGCAGCGGCGCGCGCACTCATCCTCGACCCCGAGATCGTGCTGGCGGACGAACCGACCGGCGCGCTCGACTCGAAAAATGCGCGCTCGCTCATGGAAAAGCTCTCCGGCCTGAACGCGGACGCCGGCACGACCATCCTCATGGTGACGCACGACTGCAACGCGGCGAGCTACTGCAAGCGCATCCTCTTCATTCAGGACGGTGTGCTCTTCCACGAGCTGCGGCGCGATGTGCCGGATGAGACGCAGCAGGAATTCTACGGGCGCATTCTGGCCGTGATGGCGCAGCTGGGAGGGGGCAGTGCCAATGTTCTCTGAACTTGTTGCGCGCAACAGCCGCCGCAGCCGCCGGGAAAACGGGCTGTTTTTCACGTCCCTGCTCATCTCGATCATCGCGTTTTACATCATCCTCTCCCTGTCGCATCAGGACGTGATGGTGTTCCTCCAGCGCATGGAGAGCAACGCCGTGAACCGGCTGCTGTTGCTCGTCCCGGTGCTGTATGGGCTGACGCTGTTCATTTTGTTCTTTCTCGTGTACTATGCCAACCGCTTTCAACTCGCGCGGCGGCGGCACGAATTCGGCGTGTACCTCATGCTGGGCATGCAGCGGCGCAAGCTCTTCGGCATGCTGCTGGCGGAGGATCTGCGCTCCAGCCTCATTGCGCTGGCTATCGGCCTGCCGGCGGCGCTGCTCATTTCGGAGGTCATCAGCCTCGTCACGGCGCGGCTCGTCGGGCTCGGCATCGTGGGGCACCGGTTCACGCTCTCCCTGTCCGCCATCGGGTGGACGGCCGTGGGCTTTCTGGCGATCAAGCTGCTGGCCTCGCTCATCCTCAGCGGGAAGATCGTGCGCGAAGAGATCGGTGCGCTGCTCACAGAGACGCCCGAGGGCACGAAAAAGCAGCGTCCCGCCGTCGTTTACGCCGCGGCGCTCGTGCTGGGCATCGCGCTGCTCGCTGCTGCCTACACGCTCGCCATCGGCGGACGCGCATGGAGCGGTCTGCGCTACATGGCGGGCACGCTCGCGCTCGGCGTGGCGGGCACACTGCTGCTGTTTTACGGGCTGCGCGTCATCATCGACCGGCTGGCCCGGCGCGGAGACCGCGCGGGCAAACTGCGGGTATTTAACTTCCGCCAAGTCGAGGAAACGGTCATCCACCGCTCCGGCGCGCTGGCAATCTGTTCGCTGCTGATTTTGGCTGCGCTGTGCTGCTTCGGCGCGGGCGTTGCGACCGCGCGCTCGTCCCGCGCCGAGACGCACGCGCTCGACTATACCTTCCCCACCGACAGCAAAAGCGCCGACACCGTGCGCGAAACGCTGACGGCGCACGGGCTCGACGATGCATTTTCCGACCTCTTTGAGATGCGCATCGGCCGCGTGCGCACGAGCACGGACTACCAAAACACCGTGAAATTCCCCGCCTTGCAGCGCACCATCGATGCCATGCCCGTCTCCGACGAGCGGCAGCAGCTGCAATACATGCTGGAGGCCGTGGGCTACCCGCACCTCATCGCGCTCAGCAGCTACAACCACCTGCTAGCCGCGGCCGGTCTGCCGGAGCTGACGCTCGCGGACGATGAGGCCGCAGTTTACTGCGACAGCGAGGTCTCCCTGGCCAGCCGCACGGCGCTGATCAACCGCCTGATCGCAGAGGACTCTTCCATTACGATCGACGACGCGCCGTTCACGCTCCGGGGGCAGGTGCAGTCGGTGAGCGTCGTCACCGACCGGTCGATCACGATGTCGTTCGCGCTCATCGTGCCGGATGCGGTGTTTGAACACTACACGCAGGGCGACTATGACGTCTACCTCGACGGTGTGCTCGCCCCGTCCATGACGGAGGGCAAGAGCCTCATGAACGCCATCGCGGACATGAACGCGCTGCTCGACCCGCTCGGCTTGAAATACGAAAGTTACCTGCAGAACCTCGGCCGTGAGCTGTTTTACATCGTCGCGGCAAGCTACCTGACCATTTACCTCGCCATCATCTTCCTCGTCGTGGCCAACACCATCATCGGCGTGCAGTTTCTCATGGGCCAGCAAAAGGCCGCGCGCCGCTACCGGACGCTCGTGCGCCTCGGCGCGGAGCATGACACGCTCTGCCGCGCAGCAAAGGCGCAGATCAACTGGTACTTCGGCCTGCCAGTCGGCGTGGCGGCGGTCAGCAGCCTGTTTGGCGTGCGCGCGCTCTTTTCCGGCATCCTCTCTGCCAGTGCACAGAGCGGCATGGCGGAAATGATGATCGCCGCCGGTGCTATGATTTTGCTGCTGTGTGTGGTAGAATGGCTGTACATGGCGGCCGTCAAGCGGTCCAGCAGCCGGTATCTGCTGGGGCTGATGGCGCCGGAACGCGAAGAATAACACATGCAGAAAGGGGGCGGCGCGATGAAGCACATCGCTGTCGTGGAGGACGAGGCGCTCATGCGCGAGGAGCTGGCGGACATGCTGCGCCGGGCGGGCTACACCGTCACGGAGGTCACGGACTTTGCGGACGTGACCGGGCAGCTGCTCGCGCTCGCCCCCGATCTGGTGCTTCTGGACCTGAATCTGCCGGAGGTGAGCGGGTTTCAGATCTGCCGCGATATCAAGCAGCGCAGCGCCCTGCCGGTGCTTGTGCTGACATCGCGCGATCAGCTGCGCGACGAGGTGCATGCGCTCGAACTCGGGGCAGACGAATATCTCACCAAGCCCTATCGAAAGGAGCGGCTGCTGGCGCGCATCGGCAACGTGCTCAAGCGCTACGAGGGCCGGCCGAATCTGCTCGAGGGGGCGGACTTTCTGCTCGACCGGCAGACTTACACGCTCTACATTCACAATCAGTCCGTCGTCCTGCCGCCGAATCAAGGCAAGCTGCTCGAGACGCTGCTGGCGCACGGCGGGCAGACCGTCGCAAAAAACGACCTGAGCCGCGCGCTCTGGGGCACGACGGAATTCATCGACGAAAACGCGCTGCAGGTCAACCTCACGCGGCTGAAAAAGACGATGGCGTCCCTCGGCATGCGCCAGCAGCTCGTGTCCGTGCGCGGCGTCGGCTACCGCTTGGAGGTGCCGCATGAAGCATAACGGAAGCCACCTGCGGCAGTACCTGCCGTGGCTGGGGCTGCTGCTGGGGGTGGACGCGCTCGCCGCGCTGCTGCTCTGGCTGGCGGACGCGCGGGCCTTCGCCGCCATGACGGCCGTGATCGTGCTGGCGACGGTGTTTCTGTTCGCCGGCGTGTGCACGGTGCTCTGCACGCGCTCGAAACGGCGGGAGCAGGCCTTCACGGCCTTTCTGACCACGCCGGACGCGGCGCACGAACAGGCGCTGTGCCGCCTGCTCTCCCCTGCTGAATCACGGAGCACGCACCTGCTCGGCGAGACGCTGCGTGCGCAGCAGCAGACCATCGCGCAATTACAGGCACAGATGGACGACTACGAAAACTACGTGGAGCTCTGGGCGCACGAGGTGAAAACGCCGCTGGCACTGCTGACGCTCGTGCTCGACAACCGGCGCGACACGCTGCCGGAGGCCGTGGGCTTCAAGCTCGACTACGTGCGCAACCGGATGCAGGCGTTCATCGACCAGATGCTCTACTACGCACGTCTGCGCGGCGCGCGGCGCGACTACCGCTTCGAGCGGCTGGCGCTGCGCAGCTGCATCGACGAGGTGCTCGACGATTACCGCCCGCTGCTGGAGGAAAAACACTTCCGGGTCGAGCTCCGGCTTGCGGACGAGACAGTGTTTTCCGACCGGCGCGGGCTGTGCTTCCTGCTCAGGCAGGTCGTGAGCAACAGCGTGAAGTATGCGCTCGATGCGCCGGTGCTGACATTTTCCCTGGAAAACGGCGGCACGGCGACCGTCCTGT
>OFMO01001569.1_pt1 | contig 14114 bp, 14 predicted proteins | sample 1541821 | NCBI WGS metagenome assembly OFMO01 (sample SAMN04209253, study PRJEB22552) | human gut metagenome | biome: gut; material: feces | host: Homo sapiens | place: USA: Oklahoma | reverse complement strand
GGGCCACGCCGACTTTGGCGGCGAGGTCGAGCGGATCCTGAAGATGGTCAACGGCGTCATCCTGCTGGTGGACGCCGCCGAAGGCCCCATGCCCCAGACCCGCTTCGTCCTCTCCCGCGCCCTGGATCTGGGCCACCGGGTCATCGTGGTCATCAACAAGATCGACCGCCCCGACCAGCGCATCCACGAGGTCATGGACGAGGTGCTGGAGCTGCTGCTGGACCTGGCCGCCACGGACGAGCAGCTGGACTCCCCCATGCTCTTCTGCTCCGCCCGCCAGGGCATCTGCTCCCGCGACCCCGACGTGCTGGGCACCGACCTCAAGCCCCTGTTTGAGACCATCCTGAGCTACATCCCCGCCCCTGAAGCCGACACGGAGAAGCCCTTCCAGATGCTCGTCTCCTCCATCGACTACAACGAGTTCGTCGGCCGCATTGCCATTGGCCGCATCGAGCAGGGCACCATCAAGCAGAACCAGGAGATCACCGTCTGCAACTACCACGACCCCGACCAGAGCCGCAAGGCCAAGGCCGTGAGCCTGTACCAGTTCGAGGGTCTGGCCCGCGTGCCCGTCTCCGAGGCCAGCGCAGGCAACATCATCGCCATGTCCGGCATCGGTGACATCACCATCGGCGACACCATCTGTGCCGCCGGACTGTCCGAGCCGCTGCCTTTCGTAAAAATTTCCGCCCCCACCATGGAGATGACCTTCTCCGTGAACGACTCCCCCTTCGCCGGGCGGGAGGGCAAATACGTCACCTCCCGGAACCTGCGCGACCGTCTCATGCGGGAGACGCTGAAGGACGTGTCCCTGCGGGTCAGCGACACCGACTCTACCGAGGCTTTCAACGTGGCCGGCCGCGGTGAGATGCACCTGTCCATCCTGATCGAAACGATGCGCCGAGAGGGCTATGAGTTCCAGGTCTCTCCCCCCCGCGTGCTGTACCAGGAGATCGACGGCGTAAAATGCGAACCCATGGAGCGCCTGGTCGTGGACGTCCCCTCCGATTCCGTGGGCGCCGTCATTGAAAAGATCGGCTCCCGCAAGGGCGACCTGCTGGAGATGACCCCCGTGGGCACCCGGATGAAGATCGAGTTCCTGGTCCCCGCCCGCGGTCTGTTCGGCTACCGGAATGAGTTCCTGACCGACACCCGCGGCGAGGGCATCATGGCCTCCGTCTTCGATTCCTACGCGCCGTTCAAGGGCGACCTGAGCCGCCGCAGCTCCGGGAGCCTCATCGCATTTGAGACCGGTGACTCCGTCACCTACGGCCTGTGGGCCGCCCAGGAGCGCGGTGCCCTGTTCATCGGCCCCGGCGTTCCCGTTTACGGCGGCATGGTCGTGGGCGAGACGCCCAAGAGCGAGGACATCACCGTGAACGTCTGCCGCAAGAAGCAGCTGACCAACATGCGTGCCTCCGGCTCCGACGAGTCCCTCCGCCTGGTGCCCCCCCGCAACATGAGCCTGGAGCAGTGCCTGGAGTTCCTGGCCGACGACGAGCTGCTGGAGGTCACCCCCGAAAACCTCCGCCTGCGCAAGCGTATCCTCAACCACGAGATCCGCATGAAGGCCCTGAAGGGGAACAAAAAGTATCAGGATCTCTGATCCACAAGACAGCACACAGCCTGCCGGGAGCATATCATTCCTCTCCCGGCAGGCTGTTTTTCTGTTGCTTCTGCAACAGACTTTTTTCGTGTCCCGTGAGATACTGGCCTCATCAAGGCACCAGAAAGGAGACTCCCCCCATGAAAAAGCCTAAAATTCGTCTGACTCTCATCGACCACAAAGGTGCGCACCCCTGCCACCGGGGCCACAAGATCGGCGACAGCTTCGACTTCGACACCCAGCGCGGCGAGCTATGTCCCATGGCCTGTCACGTGGCCTTTCCCTACATCGACATCCTTCGCTACGGCGGCCACCTCCCCAGCCGGGAGGACGGGACCTTTGCCTTTTGCTGCCCGGATGTGGATGTGATCAATGTATTTCAGATCACGGTAGAAGAGTAAGAAATTGCGCCACAGGCTTTCGATCGCCTGCGGCGCTTTTCAAAGCCTTCCCCGAGGGGGAAGGTGGGCCGGGCGCAAGCCCGGGTCGGATGAGGGCTACTTATCGCAAAGAATCGGTTGTGTACTAAGGCAACACCGCACGACGTGGAACCACCCACGAGATCCATCTGGCGAAGCCAGACACCATGAGGGGCAGGGTACCTCTCCAGGCTCTGCCTTAGTACACTACGGCTCACTTTCGGCAGGTAGCCCTCATCCGTCCGCTTCGCGTCCACCTTCCCCCTCTGGGAAGGCTTTTTTCGTGGTTGCATCGACTTTCATTATATCGTATTACCCAGCCCGCTTCTCCATCATCCGCACCGCCACCGGCACGGACAGCAGGCAAAGCACCACGCCGCCCAGCAGAGCCAAGGGAGCGCTTACGCCGAGCGCTGAATGGAACGGAAAGCTAAGGTTACTCAGCACAGCCATCAGGATCGCCGCCGCTACATAGGTCAGCCAGATACAGATCCGCCCCTTCTCTACCCCCACCCGGAACAGGATCGGGAAAGAAACCGCCTGGGTCCCCAGCGCCAGGGCCACCAGCCAGATCAGACCGGTCACCTCCGCCAAACCAAGCCCACGCCCCTGAATGGTATAGCCCAGCAGGCACATAACAGCCCCAAAGGCCAGCGCCGCCCAGCCGGAAACATAGCGGCTGAGCACCCGCTCCCGGTCGGCGTAGGGCAACATCCCCGCCAGGGTGTCCCACTTGCTCCGCTCGTCGAAGCTCATCAGCGTCGTGGGAAACATGATCCCGGCATAGATCAGGAAAAAGCCATTGAGCCGAAGCTGTGGCATCAGGCAGAAAAGGGCCACCAGCAGCACCAAAATCTTGAGCTGGCCCCAGATCACACAGGCGTCTTTATACAGTAAAGCTTTCATGTCCAGACCTCCTAGTTCATCGTTCATACAAGCGCACGGACACGGTGAAGGAAGCGATTTCGATGAGCACCATAACAATGCCCAGAAGCTCTGTGTGTTCATAGGCGGAACACAGATAGACGATCCCGTCACAGCCGAAAAACGCCACGATCGCCATCGTCCAGGACAGCAGCGTATCCTCTTCCACCTTTTCCCGGCCATAGAACGCAAAGGCCGCCGGGAAAAAGGCCGCTTGCCCAACAAACGACATGACCGCAAAGAGATACCAATATTCTTGCCCCACCGGGGTACCTACGCCGGTGATATACAGTACCTTCTCCAGGATCACCATCAGAATGACACCCAGGGCGAAGGAAGCAAAGCCCAGCAAATATTTCCCCAGCACCACCGTCCAGGGCGGATAGGGAAACATCCGCTCACCCCCGTCCCGCTTCATCAAAAGCACGGGCACACACAGCGCAGGGATCATCAGCACGGCGTATCCTAAATATTCCTCTCCACGCATGAACGTCAGAAAGATCCAGAATCCTATTGTCCCCAGCTCCGCCGCCAGAACGGAGCGGAACAACGTCCGAACGTCTCGGAAAAACAGCGCCCGCAGACAATTTAGCGTCTTCACCCCGGCTCCCCTCCTTTCCGGGCCAGAAAGAGGATAATATCCTCTAGGCTCGTGTGTTCCATGACAAAGCCGGCCGGAATTTTCTCCCGGCGGACCAGGGCTTCCGCGCCGTAAGGTCCCACCCGCTGGCCCGCGATGGCGGCAGGGTCCAGCTCCTGAAGCTGGGCAGCGGGGAGCCTGACCAGAGCGTACTCCTCCAGCAGGCGGTCCTTTTCCTCAAAAAGCAGCAGCTTGCCCTGGCAGAGAAAGGCGATATAGTCGCATACCTTTTCCAGGTCGCTGACGATATGGGACGAGAGGACCACGGTGTGGTCTTCCTCGCGGGTGAAATCCAGCAAAATATCCAGGACTTCCTCCCGCACCATCGGGTCCAGGCCGCTGGTGGCCTCGTCCAGCAGCAGGAGCTTGGCCCGGTGGGACAGCGCCACGGCCAAGGCCAGCTTCATCTTCATGCCGCGGGAGAAGTCCTTGTTGGCTTTGTCCAGAGGAATGGAAAAGCGCGTGAGATACCCGGAAAACGTCTCCGGCTCCCAGCGTTCGTAAGTCAGGGCCATAAGCTTTCCCACTTCCCGGGCGGTCAGCGTCTCCGGCAGACAGGATTCGTCCAGGACGATGCCGATGTCCTGCTTCACGCGCAGGAAGTCCTTGCTCTGGTTATCCACGCCCAGCAGAGAGACGCTGCCCGCGTCCCGGCCGATGGTGTTCATCAGCAGGCGCAGGGTCGTGGATTTGCCCGCGCCGTTCTCCCCCACCAGGCCCAGGATGGTCCCGCTGGGCAGGGAAAAAGATAGGTCATGCAGGGCAAAGCCCTCATAGGTCTTGTGCAGCCCCCGGCAGTCGATGGCGTTCATCGCGGTCCTCCCTTCGCGTCTTGGTCGGCTTGGTAGCTTTGGCGCAGCAGATCCACCAGCTCCTCCTCCCCCAGCCCGCAGCTGGCGGCCAGGGGCAGGACGGCGGAAAAATGCTCCTCGATCTGGGCCAGGTAGCCCTCCCGGATCTGCGCCGTGTTGTTCTCCGCCACATACGAGCCTTTGGCGGGGATGGTGCGGATAAACCCGGCCTGCTCCAGCTCCTCATAGGCCCGTTTCGTGGTGATGACGCTCACCCGCAGGTCCTTGGCCAGCGCCCGGATGGACGGCAGCGGCTGGCCCGGCACCAGCGTTCCGCCCAAAACTTGGTCCCGGATCTGGTGGTAGATCTGCTCGTAAATGGGCCTGTCGGTGGCGTTACTTAAAATTAAGTTCATCGTGTTCACGCTCACTGTTCATGTGGTATATATACAGTATATTCAGTTTCCTTCTCTCTGTCAAGCCCCAATTGACAAATGCCCCGGCATAGGCTAAAATAAAGTGGCTGTCTGAAAGACGGCCACGCAAATAAACTTTATAAACCTATGTCTCAGTAGCTCAGCTGGATAGAGCACACGCCTCCTAAGCGTGGGGTCGGAGGTTCAAATCCTCTCTGGGACGCCAGAGGACACCGCTGCAAGCCCTTTTTGGGGGTTTGCAGCGTTTTTTCTCCTTGACAAGAGAAGAAGGCAATTATATAATGAACATCGTTCATGTTGAGGTGGTTGGATGAATACAGCGGTAACATCAAAAGATGAGATCTTGAAAATCAGCCGGGAACTGATTCGACAGCAGGGCTGGTCAGCGCTCAGCATTCGCTCGGTTGCCGCCGCCTGCGGCGTATCGGTGGGGTCGATCTACAATTATTTCGATTCCAAAGCGGTCCTGCTGGGGGCCACGGTAGAAAGTGTCTGGTGTGAGATTTTCCACTGCCCGGAACAGGAGGCCGTGTTTCAGGACACGCAGGCCTGCATTATCTGGATGTATGAGCGAATGAACTACGGCTGCAAGCAGTATCCGGGGTTTTTTACCCTCCACTCCCTGGGCTTCCTGCGGGAGAATAAATCGGATGGGAGACGCCGGATGCAGCAGACCTGGCAGCATATTCTATCGGGCCTGTGTTCTGTCTTGAAGCGGGACGCAAAGGTTCGTCCGGATGCGTTCACGGAGCAGTTTACCGCAGAGAAATTTGCGGATGTCCTGTTTTCCTTGATCCTCTCTGCCCTGCTGCGCCAGGATTATGACCCAAGTGCCGTGCTGGAGATCGTTCGCAGGACCCTGTATTAAACCAAAAATTCCCACTGTGGCGTGGGGATTTTTTATCCCGGAAAATGAACATCGTTCAATTTCGGTTGATTGCCGTCTTTTATACCGGCCTGGGGGCTTCCCTTTTGTTGGCCGGATTGTTGTTCGGCGGCAACTTTGGCAAAAGCATGTTGGCCAAGTCCAGGCTGCAACGCGATAAAAACAGCATATAAAGAAGCGCTGGTGGTTCCATGACGGACCGCCAGCGTTTTTTCTGCTCTTTTATTGGTTGGTTTCTTCCTCCGCCTGCTCCATCTGCATGAGCGCATAGCAGAGCTGAAGCTGCCGCGCCTTATGGATGCCGGTCTTTTCATAGAGTCTTTTGCGGTAGGTCGCGATGGTGCTGGGGGCGCAGCCCGCCTGCTCTGCGTACTGACGGGTCGTCAGACCGCTGGCAAGGGCCTGGCACACCTCAAGCTCTTTGGCGCTGAGCTTGGCGTAGCCCTCCAGAAATCTCTCGTAGTCAGCCGAGTTGATCTCTTTGTTTCCGAAATGCGCCAGGCGGCGGATCTCCGTCTGGGAATCGTCCAGCTGCCCCTGCATGTCCTCCGTCTGGCTGCGCATGTCCTCCACCTGCCCTTGCAGGTTCTGCTTTTCGGTGAGCAGCCGCTCGTTCTGAGAGCGGAAGCGGTCGGCCCGCGCCTGGATGTCCTGCTTCTCCGTTTCCAGGTGCGTGATGGTCTGCTCATGGAAGCGCAGCCTTGCGGAGACGGGCCGCAATTCGTCAAAGGTCATCTGGGCCTCGCCGCCGTCCTTCTTCTTGAGCAGGTCGATGTCCTGCATGACGGGGCGCAGGTAGCGGCGGGTATAGTACAGGCAGCAGACCACGCCGAAAAACAGCAGCAGCAGCAACAGTCCGCCGATCTCCAAGGCGCTTTTCAGCAGGACCTGGTCATAGTCGCTCTTGGGGAGCATCACCGTCAGCGTGTGCGGCTCCGGGTCCCCGCTGGCCACCAGAAACGACTTGGAAAGCCCCACAAAGGAGAGGTCCGTTCCGCTGTAAGCCGTAAGGCCCTCCCGGATGCCCTTTTCCGTCAGAAGCTCCTCCGGCACGAAGCAGAAGCCGTCGGCGGGATAGGTGATGAGGCTTTGGGGGATCTCCAGCCCTGCCGTGCCGTCCGACAGGACGCAGGCGAGGCTGCGGATGCCGGAGGGCTGGACATGGTGGGTGGCAAAGTAGCTCTGGTTGATGGCAAAGCCGCACAGCCCATACACCGTACCGTCCGCCCCCAGCATGGGCACGGTCAGCAGGATCGCCCGCTCCGAGGTGTCGGGCAGGGTCAGCAGCGCGGTGGTCCGGCAGTGGCGGTCAATGGGGGCGGTCGCCGTATGCAGATGCTCGGCAAGGCCGGGGAACTCCGCCAGCGCAAACTCCTGCGCCCACTTCCGGTGGGGCATCACATGATGCTGCCGCCCAACGTCCGCCATGCCCCGGTAGAGCAGGAAGTCGCTGGCCATGCGGGCGGAGTTGCTCCGCTGGATGTACAGGCCGCCGCAGGACCCGTCCCCGCCCAGGGAACTGTTCAGCAGCACGAAGGCGCCGGAGCAGTCCACCTGCCGGCCATACTGACACAGCGGCTCCAGCATGGCCTCCTGCAACGCCTCCATCGCATCGGCGTCTCCGCGGAGGGCGGAAAACGCCACAGTCTGTTCCTCGATGAGGTCGGTCATGTCCTCCGAAAGATGGACACCCATGACGGAGACATTCCGCCACAAAGACTCCATATCCGAGGCAAAGGCCTCCATGCGGAAGTTCAGGGACGTGACCATCCCCTCCCGCGGGCTTTTGAGCTGGTCGAAGAAGAACAGGCCCGCGACCAAGGTCGCCGCCAGAAGGATGGCCAGGGTGATCATATAGAAGGCCAGCCGCTTCTGCATGGAGCGCCGGATGCTATGCAGTTCTGAAAGAGCGGGTCGCGTCATGCCCCATAACCTCCAAAGATCGTTTCCGTCACTGGATCGAGCAGAGCAGCGCCCAGGTCTCCTCCGCCAGGGCGTCCACGTCCTCCCCGGCGGCGGCGCGGGCGGGCAGCTCCTGCTGCAGCTGGCGCAGGCCGTCATACAAAGCCGTCACCTTGCCGTAGTAGCCCTCGAAGCGCGGCTCGGACACGGGGGTGTCGTTCTCCCGCATGGTCTTCAGCGCGGCGTAGAGCTGCTGGTAGCTCTCCACCGGCTCCGGGAACTTGTCATAGGTCTCAATGTCGTCAAAGGCCCCGTTGCGCACCGGCATATAGCCGGTCTGGGCCACGAAGTCCAGGTTGCGCTCCGCCTCCGTCAGCCAGCGGACGAAGAGCGCCGCGGCCTCCGCCTTCTGCTCCGTGGTCCGGTAGGCGCACAGGCCCACGCCCGCCTGCGTCATCAGGGCGTCGCGGCCTGCGGTCATGGGCATGGGCAGGACGTGGAGGTCCATCGGCTCCTGCGTGCCGTCCCGATAGGTGACGGTATCATTATAGTACAGGATCGCCGCCGAGGAGCCGAGGCCGGAGAGCACCTCGCCGGTCATCACCTGGGTGTTGGAATAGAGGTCGGACACCACGATATGCCCCTGGGCCAGGGCGCGGGCAAACTGCATCCAGCTCTCTTTGAACACGGCGTTGTCCGTGTCGTACCAGCCGTCCTCGGTGTAGAAGTCCTCGCTGCCGCGCTCCAGGGCGCAAAGCTCCACGGCGCGGAGGGGGTAGTCCAGGGCGCAGAAGGGCTTGCCGGACCAGTCGTAGAACTGCCCGGCGGCGTCGTAAAAGCCCTCCCAGGTGGCAAGCTCGTCATAGCTTACGCCGGTGGCCTGGGCGAAGCGGTCGAAGCCGCTGCCGTTGCACATGAGAAGCTGGGTGGACTTGGAGATGGGAAAGAGCAGCAGCTTCCCGTCCTCCGCCGTGCCGTCGGCCAAAAAGCCGGGCACAAAGTCGGACAGCTCCTCCTGCGTGAACCAGTCGTGCCAGTCCACCAGGTTCTCCTCCCCCAGGGCCGTGGCGTCGCTGATGTGGCAGGTGAAGAGGTCCGGCATCTCCTGCAGGTCGCCGCCGTTCTGGGCCTCCTTCAAAAAGCCGCCGATCTTGGAGGCGCTGGAGAGGTTCGTCACCTGCACCCGGACGCCCTGCTCCTGCCCCACGGTGTGGTTGAACTCCTGCACCAAAACATCCATGGGGGAACCGGACTGCTCGCCGTAGACGTGCCAGAAGTTGACCGTGACCGGATCGTTTTTGTCCAGCAGCGTCTCCTCTCCGCAGCCGGTGAGGGCCAGGAGAAGGGCTGCCAGCAGCAGCAGGGGCAACATGCGCTTTTTCATGGGCAGGACCTCCAAAAATAGAACAGGCGTTCGTGAATTTGCGGTGTTTTTTCGGGTTTTTTGAAAATTTTTTTCTGGTTTGTCCCCCAAACGAGGCTTTTGGGGGACAGACAGGATCCAAAATCTATGGTATAAGGGGGTACACAGAGCCGCCCCCAGGCGGGACGGCTGCCGCGTGTACTTTCCTATTGTAGCATATCTCCCGGCCTATTTACAAGGCAAAACCAGAAAAAGAAAGGAGGGCTGCGGATGGCACAGGCAAAGAAAACGGCGACCTACCGGGTCGTCACCGACGCAGGCGGCGGCAGGAGCTTCCGCTTCTACTGCGACCTCTCCGGTGAGCTGTGCTGCGTGACGAAGCCCCTCCGGGCGGACACGGAGCAGGCCGCGCTGGCGCTGGCGTGGGAGACGGAGGGCCGGTGGCACTTCAACCGCTGCCCGGCGTGCGGCCGGTATGTCTCCTCCGCCATGTTCAACGTCAACGCGGGGCGGTGCCTGGACTGTGCGCCGTGGGAGAATGAGTACCCCTCGTTCTGCCACCACTGCGGCGTCCGCCTGCGGGAACCGGACGCCTGCTTCTGCCCCGTCTGCGGGGCGAGATTGCAGGTGGGCGGCACAGACGGAAAGGAGGAAGCCACCAAATGACAGACTATGACCTGAGGACCCGAAAAGCCCTGCGCCGGGTGATGCTGCTGGAATATGGCTTCGGGCCGGAGACGCTGCAGCAGCGCAAGGTCTGCCCGGCCTGCGGCAGAGCCAACCGCGCCCAGGACACGCACTGCACCGACTGCGGCGCGGCCCTGCCGGAGAAAACGCTCTACGACCTCTACCGCGCCCGCCACCGCTGCTGCCTCCACTGCGGCGTGGTGGTGACCGACGTGGCGGTCTACTGCCCCGAGTGCGGCACTCGCCTGCCCAAGGCGGCGCGGAGACGGGGGGCGGCGGGATGAACCTGTTCCGACTGTGGGAGCCGGCGAAGGTCGCCGTCTGCTGCGCCGTCCCCGCCATGACCCGCCGTGCGGCGGACTGGCTGCGGAAGCTGGGGGGCTGCCGGCCCATCGCCGTCCTCTCCGACGAGTGCGAGGACGTGGTCTGGCAGTGCGCCACGGAGCAGGTGGACCTGCTGCTGCTGGAGACCGACTTCTCCGACGGCGTGGAGGACAAGGACGTCTCCGCCCGCTGCGAGATCGCCGTCCGGGTCCGGCAGGCGCTGCCAAAGTGCCGGGTCTGCCTTCTCTCCCAGGTGGGCTACCCGGAAAAGCGGGCCGCCCTGGACAAGGCCGTGGAGCTGCACCTCATCGACGGCTACTGCCTGGGCGACCTGACGGCCCGGCAGGTGCGCTCCTGGCTCAGCGAAGCAACGCAACCCACGCAAAGCCCAAGCACCCGATGAACCAACCCCCCGGCCACCCCAGGCCGGAGAGACCAACAAGGAGGAAGAAAGACATGAGAAAACAAATCACCAGCCTGCTCCTGACGCTGGCCATGCTGCTCTCCCTCGTGCCCACCCTGGGCGTGACGGCGAGCGCGGGAGAAATGCTGCCGCCTCTTGAGGTTGGAACTTATCAGGAACTGAGAAGTGCGATTCTCAGCGGAAAATCGAGGATTAAACTCAAAAATGACATTAATACACGCGATGTGTATGCCTCTGGCGTGGGCATACCGGAAGACCAGATGATACCTATCGGGTACGATGCAGATATCACTCTTGATCTGAACGGCTGCACGCTGGCGCTGGAAACTCTGGTCAGAGGTGGGTTTAGCTTTTTTACGGTCTACGGAGAGTTGGAAATCAAAGATTCCAGCCCTAGTCAAACCGGAAAAATCACCGGGAAATTCCCATCCGATATGGCCTCAATGTTCCGTATGGGCGCGGGCGGCGGCAGGCTGACACTGCAAAGCGGCACACTGATGACCTCTTCAAATAAAAATGATGTAATCACGGTCGGAAGCTCCGGCGGCCATGTTGTGATCAATGGCGGCAGGATTTGCAGCGGCATATGGGACACCAGCTCGGCTTCTCCGTGCGGCTATGCTGTGCTTGCCGTGACAGGTTTTGTGGATGTCGAGGAAATGGAGGTCACCATCAATGGCGGCGTATTTGACGGCGCAGTTGGCTTCTTCCCGCTCAGTGAATTTACTTGCGAGAAGCCGCGCTTCCACATCTACGGCGGTACCTTTAAGAAAGATGTGCTGCTCCGGTGCGGGCAAAAGACGTTCAAGACCCATTCGCCCATTCTGGAGATATGCGGTGGCAGCTTTGAAGGTGGATTGAAGATATACGATTGGGGAGTGGACCTCATCGGTGATGCTGCGCAGAGTTATCCGCCTTTTAAACTGCTTGGCGGTACGTTTAGCTGCACGATGGACCTTTGTTATGAGAAAAGCTCTTGGGGATTCTATTCGTTGGACCGATTTATAGACGCACTGAAATATGAACGTATGGGGCCGGTGTTTGCGGCAATGTTTGAAAACAGCGCGATTGTTAAGCCGAGCGGTACTTGTACCACTGATAATATCGGCAAAGGCATGGATTGGGCAGAAAGGGAAGGATACGGCGGTTATTATCAGATGCTTCTCAAGGGCACTGCTGACAACCCCGTCCGAATCATCCCCGACGCATGGGACATGAAGTCCGTCACGCTGGACGGCAAGTCCATCGACTACTTCAAGGACTGGAAGGGCACCGTTGAGAATATGGACAACAGCAAGGCGCACACCCTCACCTTCCAGTGGAAGCCTTTGGCGCAGGAGCTGAAGGACGCGGGCTATACCTATCGAACCAAGTGCGAGCATTATATCTCCGGTTCTACCGCAGTACAGAAGGCAGAGACCATCGATACCAATAAAACCTCGCATACGGTCACCATTCCGAAGGGCGCAGACCCCAAGGTCTATTCCTTTGATTTGCAGCTGAATCTGGATAAGAACGGCAGCTCCGTCGGCATTTTCACCAACAATCATATCGTCAAGCTGGTGGTGAGCGAAGCGCCGGAGGTCAAGACCCTCACGGGCAAGGCGAGCTACATAAACAGCGCCGTTTTCGGTAAGCCCGTCCTCTTCTCCGGCACCATCACCCCGGGCGTCTACATCTGGGAGTGCCAGTTCCAGTGGCAGCGCAGCACGGACGGCGGCAGCACATGGAAGGATATTCCCGACGCGACCGATGGCCAGTATATCCCCGGTGCGGCTGACATGGGCGAGAACGTCCGCATCCGCGTCGTCATCACGAAAAATGGCTATCTCGGCGAGATCGTCAGCACACCGGCGAAGGTCAGCAAGGCCGCCAACGACAACACCCCGGCGCTGCCGAACGTTACGGCACAGAAGAACGCCGACGGGACCTACACGGCGTTTCAGATCAGCAACTTCAAGTCCGATCAGGAGTACATCTACACCACCAGCGCCCCCACCTCCGGCAACGGGTGGCCCACCGGCGGCACGCCGATCACCTCCGCCACGGTGGACGGTCTGACCAAGGGCAGCACCTGTTACATCTTCACCCGCTACAAGGAGAGCAACACCCACCAGACCGGCTCCAAGATCAGCAGCAACAGCGTGCTGCTGGACGAGATCACCAAGCTCAACCGCGTCATCCTGACGGACGCAAGCGGCAGGGAATACGGCCCCTACGGAAACGGGAACACCATTTACATCAAAAAAGGCGAGAGCATGACCCTCACCGCCAAGACGAACCCCGTCGGTGCTACGACATGGTCCCAGTTTACCTTCAAGTCCCAGTACAATGCATCCGCTCCGTTCACCGTGACCGCCCCCACCGGCCCGGTGGCCTCCGGCAGCACGATCCCCAGCGTCACCATCCGGGGCGATACCGTGGGAACGGGCACATTGGCGGCGGAGTACAGCAGCTATCCGGCGCCGCAGTCCTACGGCACCTGGAGAGTGCATGTCTACGAGAAGGTAAGCGACATCGGCACGGCCGCCGACATCATCGTCGCCCCCAGCTTCCCCGACCTGACGATGCACCCCGGCGAGACCACGCCCCTGCCGGAGTATGCTGTTTCCGTGTACCCCAAGGGTGCGCTGGACAACTACACGCTGGAATGGCGCATCATCAAGGTCGGAAGCGGCGGCGCTGCGTATTCGATGCGTGATGATCACATGACGCTGGAGAACGGCAAGATCGAGCCGACAAAGGCGCATACCGGATCGGAGAAAAGCAGACTGGAGCTGGTTGCCGTCAACAAGACCAAGCCGACGAATATCAGTTCGTTTTCTCCGTCTGTCGGCTTCTATATCACCGTGGGCGACGCTCCTCTCGTTGCACTGACCGGCCTGACCCTCACCCCGAAGAAGGTGGACCTGGAGGTCGGCAAGACCTACCAGCTCTCCGCCGTGAAGGAGCCTGCCAACGCAGAGGGCAGCCTGACCTGGACGAGCAGCAAGCCCGCCGTTGCGGCGGTCGACAAGAGCGGCAAGGTCACGGCCAAGGGCGAAGGCACGGCGACGATCACCGTCACCTGCGGCACCAAGTCCGCAGCCTGCACGGTCACGGTCAGCAAGCCTCTCGTTCCCGAAGTTCCCGGCACCTCCTTCACCGACGTGCCCGCAGGCGCTTACTATGAGGAGGCCGTCGGCTGGGCCGTGGAGAAGGGCATCACCAAGGGCACCAGCGACAGCACGTTTACCCCCGACGGCGTCTGCACCCGTGCCCAGGCCGTCACCTTCCTGTGGCGGGCCGCCGGCAGCCCCGCTGCCAAGGCCGGTTCCCTGCCCTTCGCCGATGTGAAGGCGGGCAGCTACTACGATGACGCGGTGCGGTGGGCCGTGGAGAACGGCGTCACCGTCGGCACCTCGGCAACGACCTTCAGCCCCAACGCCACCTGCTCCCGGGCGCAGATCGTCACCTTCATGTGGCGGGCGCAGGAGTCCCCGGCGGCAGGCAGCGCAAATCCGTTTGACGACGTTGCCGGCAGCGCTTACTACGCCGACGCCGTGCAGTGGGCCGTCCAGAAGGACATCACCAAGGGCACCGGCGCCACGACCTTCAGCCCCGACGCCAACTGCATCCGCGCCCAGATCGTCACCTTCCTCTACCGCAGCATGAAGTGACGTTTCGAGGCATTCTCCAGCCATCGCATCATAGCATAACAGAGAACGAACC
>OFMO01001566.1_pt1 | contig 14134 bp, 15 predicted proteins | sample 1541821 | NCBI WGS metagenome assembly OFMO01 (sample SAMN04209253, study PRJEB22552) | human gut metagenome | biome: gut; material: feces | host: Homo sapiens | place: USA: Oklahoma | reverse complement strand
ATTTACAAGGTGCACGCCACTTCTCAGCGGGTGAGCTATATCTTAGCACAGCTCTCAGCGCTTGTCAAGAACTTTTTTCAAGTTTTTCAAAACTTTTTCTGTTTCTTAACTTCGTTCTTCACTTTTGCGTTCCCGTCTCGCGACAGCTTTGATAGAATACCACCCATTTCAGGAAATGTCAAGCTCTTTTTTCAAGTTTTTTCGATTTTTTTGAAATTCTTTCTTTTCTCAAGGAATTCATCTCAGAAGCAAGAATACTCCCATTCCCAAAAAGGCCCCAAGAATCGCAAGGGGCAGATTCTTCTTGGCCACAGCTACCATCTCTCCGTGCGCTCTCCCCTTATATACTTCCGCAACATACCGAAGCATCAGGTAGCCCACAAAAAGTCCGCACTGCATCCATAGGCCTTCCAGCCGCAGGATCAGACACACAGTCAGTCCCGTCAAGAGGCCATCCACGATTTGCACTTGCTTTTCCTGTTCCATCCCTAATTTTACATAGTATATGACCGTCGCCAGCTGTACTGCCGCCAGCACCACGATCCCCGCCAAAAGAAGTAGTGTCATCGCCCTCTGCTCCTTTCTGGTGTTCTTATATTGTATTGTATCGTACTTCCCACCCCAAGGCAAGTATTTTCTTGCTTCTGCAACTACCAACCGAAATCCAAGGTTGCCATTCCCGTAAAAGTATGGTTTAATAGGTGTATCATCGTGCGCGTACACCCCAGTGTACCGCCAAGCCAAGTTGGGAGGTTCCCCCATGCCCATTAAAATCCCAAATTCTCTGCCCGCAAGGGAAACCCTGGAGAGCGAGAATATTTTCGTCATGACCGAATACCGGGCCATGCACCAGGACATCCGTCCGCTGAAATTGCTCATCTTAAACTTAATGCCCACCAAGATCGCCACCGAGACGCAGTTGCTGCGGAAATTCTCCAATACCCCCCTGCAGATCCAGGTGGAGCTGCTGCAAACCATCAGCCACAGCGCCCAGAACGTAGACCGCAGCCACTTAGAGTCCTTCTATACCTCCTTCGACCAGATCAAGGACAAGTATTACGACGGCCTCGTCATCACCGGTGCCCCCGTGGAGATCATGGACTTTGAAGCGGTGGACTACTGGAGTGAGCTCTGCCAGATCATGGACTGGTCCAAGACCCACGTCCACTCCACCCTCCACATCTGTTGGGGTGCCCAGGCCGGACTGTACTATCACTACGGCATCCCCAAGTATGAGTTGCCCCAAAAGGTCTTCGGCGTCTTCGACCACAAGGTCTTAAAACCCTCCTCCCCCCTCTTCCGTGGCTTCGACGACCGTTTCTACGCTCCCCACTCCCGCCACACAGAAGTGCTGGAGGATGACATCCGCAAGGTCCCCGGCCTGGAAGTCCTGGCCGTGTCGGAGGAAGTGGGCGTCTTCGCCGTAAAGACGGAGGACAGCCGCCAGTTCTTCTTCCTGGGCCACCTGGAATATGACCGGGACACCCTGGCCGGGGAATACTGGCGGGACGTGAAGCGTGGCCTGGACATCCAGCCCCCCCGCCACTACTTCCCCAACGACGACCCCAACCAGACCCCCGTCGTCCGCTGGCGCTCCGCCGGTCAGCTCATCTATACCAACTGGCTCAACTACTACGTCTACCAGACCACCCCCTACGACCTCACTTCCCTGCACCATCCCAAGTAACCTGATCCCTCCGCCCCAGGCCAATCCCATGGTCTGGGGCTTTTTTCAAAAAACTTAGAAATTTTCCCCATTTCCTCTTGACAAATGGAGGATTGTTTTGTATGATATAGCCAGAGATAAGGAAAGGATTCCACACTCTCAAACCCAAATAAAACCCCATCGCAAATGCAGAAAGGTCAGGTGAGTCCCATGGGTCAAATCGAACACAAGCAGAGCATGGGAGCCGCCCATACTTTCGACAAGTCGTAACGAACTGATTCCCACAGTTCCGTTCCTTGTACTTTGCAGCAGTGGCTGATTCGGTGGCGGTTCCTAAAGGCTCTTCGTATTCAACCTAGGATCTATCAAAAACGCAGCGGTCAATCTTATGCGGTTTCAAATTCTTCCTGCTAATTGAATATAGAGACAAGTAAATACAAAAGTTTTACAGAGGATATGCCGTCGCATATCCTCTGTTTTTTACGGATTTTTACCCTATTTTGTAATTTTCCGTAACCTTTCTTATGTTTTTATTAAATCTATTGACATTCAGCTCCCCCTACGTTACATTGTTGCTGACATTTCCCAGATCGAGAAAGTGAGGTCTTTCCCATGACAGAAGAAAAGAAACGTACCGCGACCGTCCTGGCCGTGGTGTTGGTCGTGGCCATCCTGTGCAGTCTTTGCGCCAGCCTCTACAGCGCCAAAGGGATCTACGACCTGAAAACCGAGGCCAACGCCGCCCAGGAGACCATCGAGGATAACGTCAAGATCATGAACGGCGAGTATGAGATCCTCTCCACCACCCAGATCTCCGACGCCTACAAGTCCGGCAACACCAGCGGCCTGAGCGAGAAAGATAAGGAGACCCTGGAGATGGCCAAGGCCGTCCTGGAGGAGGTCATCACCGATGACATGACCACCGCCTACGACAAGGAAAAGGCCATTTACGACTGGATGACCAGCAAGCTCAACTACGACACCGGCGTGCTCCAGGTCATCCCCCAGACCTCCGCCGACTGCGACAACCCCTACGGCGTGCTGAAGTATCACAACGCCGTCTGCGTCGGCTACGCCACCACCTTCCGCCTCTTCATGCAGATGCTGGACATCCCCTGCATGGTCGTGCATAACACGGAAAAATACCACTCCTGGGACCTGGTCCAGCTGGACGGTGACTGGTACCATGTGGACGTCTACTCCGACCAGAACGGCAGCAGCTACGCCAACTTCAACATGAACGATGAGCTGGCCGGCCAGACCCACGATTGGGACCGCGACTTCTTCCCCGCTGCCACCTCCCTGAAGTACAACTACGGCTACCAGAACAAGCAGCCCGTGAAGGATATTTACAGTATCCCCAAGATGATCCGTCAGGCTCTGGAAGACAAGCAAGGCTGCCTCTTCCTGGACTTCGAGACCATCGACGAGGAACACGCCCAGATCGTGGAGGCCATGCTCAGCGGCGTCCAGTCCTCCATGAATATGCACCCCGACTACGAGATGATGTGGAGCAACTGGACCTGGATCCACGTCACCGGCAACGAATACGTCCTGGCCTACTTCCTCCAAGGCTACGACAACGAGGAACAGCCCGGCATCGAGCTCTCCGATGAGGAACAGACCAAGGTCGAGGATGCCGTCAACAGCGTCTTCGGGGAAGACGTGGATTGGGCCACCATTCAAGAGGAGCTGGAAAACCACAACGAAACCAGCGGTTCGACCACCGTCGCGACCACCGTCGACGCTGCGGAGGGCTGACCAATGAAAAAAGCCCTGCTTTCCCTCCTGGCCGTCTGCCTGCTGGCCGTCTCCCTGACGGCTTGCAGCGGCGGCGGGACCACTACCTCTAAGCTGGTAGATATGAATCTACTTCGCGTCAACATGATGTCCGCTGCTTCCTTGCGGGATGGTGTGACTTCCGTCTCCGGTAATATGGAAGATGCCGAGAAAAACTTCTCTTACATCTCCACGCTGTCCTATGATAAGGTCGCTGATTACTTCATCGTCTACTCCACCGAAGGCACCGCCGACGAGATCGCCGTCATCGCCGTGAAAGACGCCGCCGATGTCAGCGAAGCCGCCAGCACCCTCCGCGCCCATGTGGACGACCGCCTCAAGCTCTTCCAGCAGTACGGCCCCGACCAGGCCAGCCGCGTGGAAAAGGCCGAGATCTTCACCAAGGACCAATACGCCGTCCTCCTCATCTGCGACGATTCCGACGCGGTCAAAACCGCCTTTGAAGATTTCCTCAGCTCCAACAACTGATTTCCCCAAAAGAAGACTGCCCCCGGCTGTGAACTTCCACAGCCGGGGGCAGTCTTTCGTTGTTTATGGTTCCCGCTCCAGCAGGCCCCGGTCAAACAAAATGACCGAGCGCCCGCCCTTTTCTTTGTATAAGCTCCGCCCCACCCTAGGCCCATATGGTCCTGGATGGGAGGGTTCTTCCCATCGGATCTGATCCAAATGCCGCAGATGGACGCCCACCTGCGCCTTGGCAATGGGCCTGGGTGCATGGCTGGCCAGATAGCGCTCGAAGGGAAGCTGCTCCACCGCTTCCAGCGTCGTTCTCAGCTGGGCAAAGGAGCCAGCTTCCGGTCCCAGCATGAGCAGGGTCGGGTTCAGCCCATCCCCTGCCAAGAGCAGGCCCTCGTCCTCCAGGAGCAAGCCGACAGACCCCCGCGTATGTCCCGCCAAGGAAACGACTTTGACCCGCCGTCCTCCTAAGTCAGCAGACATCCCCGCCTCCAACGGCGCCGCGTGCCAGTCCCGCCCCGTCATGTGGGCGTGGGCTTCCAGCAGCGGCCAGTCCGCCGGGTGGGCATAGACGCCGGAAAAGCGGAAGTTCCCCCCGATATGGTCCGCGTGCCCATGGCTGTTGCACACCAGATACGGGGTCCGGACCCGCTCGGCCAGATAGGCCGCCAAGTCCTGCTTTCCCTGTCCGGTGTCCCAGAGGACCGCCAGGTCCTTTCCCTGCACTAAGGTGCAGTAGACCCGATAATCCTCCTCCAGATGCCACACACCGGGGGCAAGCTCCGTCTGATTCACGGGATTTATTCGGGCCGCAGGCCTTCCGCGGCCCCAAAGAGCATCTCGCTGAAGGTGGGGTGGGGATGAATGACCTCGGACAGATCTGCCGCCGTCAGCCCCTTCTGGATGGCCAGGGTCAGCTCACCCACCATATCCGTGGCACGGGGGCAGACCAGCTGAGCGCCCAAAATGCGCCCATTCTCCTTGTCCGTCACGAGCTTGACATACCCGCTCTCGGTCCCCTCGATGAGGCACTTGCCGTTGGCACCGGTCAGATACTTGCCGGACTTCACGACGATCCCGTTGGCCTTGGCGTTTTCCTCGGTCAGGCCCACAGAGGCGATCTCCGGGGTCGTGTACACACAGCTGGGTACCACGGACATATCCAGCGGCGGCTTCTTGCCGGTGATCACGGCCACGGCGTTCTCGCCCTGGGCGCTGGCCACGTGCGCCAGCTGGATGTTCTTCGCCTTGGCGTCGCCGATGACATAGACGTGAGGCACACTGGTCCGCCCCTCCACGTCGCCGACAATGGCCCCGCGCTCCATCTCCAGCGAGAAGTTCTCGCCGAGCAGCCCGTCCACGTTGGCCTTCCGGCCGGCCGCAGCCAGCACGCCCTGAGCCGTCACGGTATGCTCCGCGCCCTTCTTATCCACGTAGGTCACGGTCATGTTCCCCGGCTCACCCTCGATCTTCTGGACCGTGGCCTTGGCTTCAATATCCAGGCCCCGCTTCTTGAGGATCATGGTCAGGCGCTGGGCGATCTCCTTGTCCATAAAGGGCAGGATGTGATCGGCCGCCTCCAGCACCGTCACAGAGCAGTCCAGGCAGTGGTACAGGGCCGCGCACTCCACGCCGACCACACCGCCGCCAATGATGACGAGGGAATCAAAATCATGCCCGCCGCCTTCCAGAATGTCCTTGCTGTTATACACGCCGGGCAGGTCGATGCCGGGGATGGGGGGATAGAAGACCTTGGAACCCGTGGCAATGATGATGTCATTGACCTCATAGGTCTCCCCGTCGCAGGTCACGACGCCGGGGGCCTCGATGCAGCCCTGGCCCCGGACCACGGTGATCTTGTTGCTCTTCATGAGCTTCTCCACGCCCTGGCGCAGGGTCTCCACGACCTGGTCCTTCCGGGCGTGCATCGCGCCGAAATCATAGTCCGTCTCATAGGTCCGCACGCCCAGCTCCTCGGCCTTCCCCAGGATGGAATAGGTCTCGGCGCTGTGCAGCAGGGCCTTGGTGGGCATACAGCCCCGGTTCAGGCAGGTGCCGCCCAGGTCTTCCTTCTCGAACAGAACGACCTGCAAGCCCGCCTTGGCGGCTTTCTCTGCGGCGGTGTACCCGCCGGGGCCGCCGCCGATGATGGCAATATCAAACTTCATGTGATCTTACTCCTTTATCAGCAGAGAGAGAATGTCCTCCACCATCTCCGCCTGGCTGCCCGGCAGGGCCGACAGACGAGTGCGAATGTCCTCCGCGTTTTTCGGGCACCCTGCCAGTGCCTCCGGCACCAGGCTGAGGAAATCCCCTTCCAGTCCGTCAGACCAGAGCGCCGCCTGGGTGATGACCCCATCGGCCTGACTGTGGTCCACCCGCAGGATCCCCCAGGGAAATGCCGCTTCCCGGCTCACTTCCAGAGGCTGGCTGTCGCCATAGATCCAGGCCGGGTCCGAGAATCTGGCCTGTCCCGCCGCCAGCTCGTCGGCGTCCAGTTCTTCCTCGGTCAGGGTCTGCACCGGCAGCTCGTAGACCTCGCCAAAGGCTTTGACGAGCGCCGCCCGCAGCTCTTCCAGCGTCAGGTCCGGCCGGAAGTCCCGCAGGTTCACCACGCGGGAACGCACGGACTTGACCCCCTTGGCCTGCAATTTCAAGGGAGAGACATTCAGATATTTTTCCAGGGGAGCCAGATCCACCGACACCATCAGCGTGCCGTGGTGGTAGCACTGCTCCCCTGCCCGATAATAGGCGTGGCCGGAGAACTTGCCTCCGTCCGCCGTGAGATCATTTCGCCCGGTCTTCTCCGCCGGGATGCCCAAGGACCGCACGGCCTGCAAGATCGTGTCGGTCTGTTTCTCCACATCGTAGTCATCCCGGACCGTGAGGAACGTAAAGTTCAGGTTCCCCAGGTCATGGTAAACCGCCCCACCACCGGACAGACGGCGGACAAGATGTCCGCCGTCTGCTTCCAGTGCTTGGATGCGGCATTCATTGGATGCGTGTTGGTTGCGCCCGATGACCACGGTGCGCTGGTTCTGCCACAGGTAAAAGATACACTCTCCCGGCTTCACATGCCGCAGAAGATACTCTTCCAGGGCGATGTTATGGCGGGGATCCACGCTGTGGCTGTCGATCACGTACAGGCTTTTCAGCATAGTGCACGCCTCCAGTTTGTCGCAAAGTTTTTTCTATTTTATGCGGTGCGCTCACGCGCCGAAATCATACCGCAGGATGGGAGAACGTGCTGCCGTGACCTCATCCGGCCGCCCGATGGGGCAGTCGTGGGGGGCGTGGTGCAGGCTCTCGGCGTCGGTCTTGGCCTCGGCCAGGATGTCCAGGAACACGCGGGCCGTCTCGTCCAGGGTCTCCACGCTCTCGGTCTCGGTAGGCTCGACCATCAGGGCCTCGTGGACGATCAGGGGGAAGTACATCGTTGGCGGATGCATCCCGAAGTCCAGAAGCCGCTTGGCCACGTCCATGGCGGTCACGCCCGTGTCGTGGGCCAGGCCCTGGAGGGTCATGACGAACTCGTGCATGCACTGGGTGTCATAGGACATGTCATAGGCCCCAGCCAGCTGCTTCATCAGGTAGTTGGCGTTGAGCACAGCGCCAGCAGAAGCCTCGGGGATGCCCTCCTTGCCCAGGGTGATGAGGTAAGCCAGCGCCTTCACGACCACCAGGAAGTTGCCATAGAAGCTCCGGACCTGCCCCATAGTGTGCTCCGGGGCGGCAAAGACGAACTTGCCGTCCTTCTCCTCCACGTGGGGGCTGGGCAGGAACTGCGCCAGCATGGCCTTGCAGCCCACAGGACCGCTGCCGGGACCGCCGCCGCCGTGGGGGGTGGAGAAGGTCTTGTGCAGGTTCAGGTGGACGCAGTCAAAGCCCATGTCACCGGGACGGACATGGCCCATGATGGCGTTCAGGTTGGCGCCGTCATAGTAGCACAGGCCGCCTGCGTCATGGATGATCTGGGTGATCTCCAGAATGTTGGGGTCGAACAGGCCCACGGTGTTGGGGTTGGTCAGCATCAGGCCGGCGGTATCGGGGCCGACCGCCTTCCGCAGGGCGTCCAGGTCCACGCCCCCCTGCTCGTTGGAGGGCACGGAGACCACCTTGAAGCCTGCCATGGTGGCAGAAGCGGGGTTCGTGCCGTGGGCAGAGTCCGGCACAATGATCTTCGTCCGGGCCGTGTCGCCCCGGCTCTGGTGATACTTGCGGATGAGCAGCAGGCCGGTATACTCGCCGTGGGCACCGGCAGCGGGCTGGAAGGTCATGCCGTCCATGCCCGTGATCTCGCAGAGCATCTTCTCTGCGGTGTGGATGACCTCCATGGCCCCCTGCACCGTCTCCACAGGCTGGAGGGGATGCAGCTGGGTAAACCCAGGCTGGGCAGCGGCCTCCTCGTTCACGCGGGGATTGTATTTCATGGTGCAGGAACCCAGAGGATAGAACCCGTCGTTCACGCCGTGGGTCTGCTTGGCCAGCTCCGTGTAGTGGCGGCTCAGGTCCACTTCTGCCATCTCCGGCAGACGGGGGGCCTCGGCCCGCAGCAGGCCCTGGTCATAGGTGACCACCGGCACGTCGCAGGCGGGCAGCAGGTCGCTGCCGCGGCCGGCGCGGCTCCGTTCAAACAGCAGTTTCATTATGCCAGCACCTCCCCAATGACCTTGATGAGGCGGTCGATCTCCGCCTTGCTGTTGCACTCGGTGCAGCACCACAGGATGCCGCCGTCCACAGGCAGACCGCCCAGAATACCCTGCTCCTCCAGCTTGGCGCAGAGGGTCTCAGGCTCAATGGGGCTGTCGGTCAGGAACTCATGGAAGAAGGGCTTGTCGCCGCTGCGCAGGCCGAAGCCCAGCTTGGCCAGCTCCCCGGCCAGATAGTGGGCGTGGGCCGCAGAGGACTCCGCCGCCTGGCGCAGACCCTTGGGGCCCATGGCGGCCAGATAGACGGAAGCGGTCATGGCGCACAGGGCCTCGTTGGAGCAGATGTTGGATGAGGCCTTCTCCCGGCGGATGTGCTGCTCGCGGGCCTGGAGGGTCAGCACGAAGCAGCGGTTGCCGTCGTCGTCCTTCGTCTCACCGACGATCCGGCCGGGCAGCTTCCGCATCATGGCCTTCTTACAGGTCATAAAGCCCAGGTAGGGGCCGCCGAAGGACAGGGGCATGCCCAAAGGCTGGCCCTCGCCCACGGCGATGTCCACGCCATACTCCCCAGGGGTCTTCAGCAGGCCCAGGGAGATGGGGTTCACGCCCATAATGACCTTGGCACCGGCGGCATGGGTCGCGGCCACAATGGCATCCATGTCTTCCAGCACGCCATAGTAGTTGGGGCTTTGGACATAGACAGCAGCCGTGGCCCCGTCCAGCGCCGCCTGGATGGCGGCGGGGTCGGTGGCGCAGCCGTCGGCAGGCACCACGATCACGGGCACTTCCCGGCTCTCGCAGTAGGTCTTGATGACCGCGATGGTCTGGGGATCTGCTGCCCCGGAGACGACCACGGCAGAGCGCTTGCGCTCCTGGCACATGAACACGGCTTCCGCCGCCGCCACAGCGCCGTCATAGACAGACGCGTTGGACACGTCCATGCCGGTCAGCTCGCACATCTGGGTCTGATACTCAAAGATAGACTGCAGCACGCCCTGGCTGATCTCCGCCTGATAGGGGGTGTAAGCGGTCAGAAATTCTTCCTTGGAAGTCACCGTCTTCACGATGGAGGGGATATAGTGGCGGTAAGCCCCGGCGCCCCGGAACACAGAGGGGAACACCCGGTTCTTTGCGGCCAGCTCGGCCATCTTCTGGTCCACCTCCAGCTCGCTCAGGCCCTCAGGCAGATCCAGGCTCTTCACCCGGACGCTCTCAGGGACCACGTCGAACAGCTGGTCGGTGGAGGTCAGACCGATGGTCTGGAGCATGGCCTGCCGCTCTTCCCCGGTGGAGGGAATGTAGCTGCCCATGCTTATGCCTCCTCTGCGGCCACCACGGCCTCGTAGCCCTCGGCGTCCAGCAGCTCCTCGGTGTCGCTGACCTCGGAGACCTTGATGAGCCAGGCTTCATAGGGAGCCTCGTTGACCTGGGCGGGATCGTCCAGCAGGGCCTCGTTCACGGCGGTCACGGTGCCGGTCACAGGGGAGAACACGTCGGAGACGGCCTTCACGGACTCCACGTCGGAGAAGGACTCACCGGCGGTCACGCTGTCGTCCTCTTCGGGGAGGTTGATGAACACGATGTCACCCAGGGCATTCTGTGCGTAGTCGGTCAGGCCGATGGTGAACACGCCGTCCTCTTCCAGGACCCACTCGTGAGACTTGCTGTACTTCAGATTTTCAGGAATGTTAGACATGATAGAGTTCCTCCAATTAGATGATATTCGTTTTACTATGTGAATCGTTTACTTACTTCTTCTTCGGTCTGGTGTAGAAGGGCAGCGGGATGATCTCCACGGCCACGCGGCGGCCACGGACCTCGACCTCCAGCTTGGTGCCGACCTCTGCGTGCTTGGCGTCCAGCATGGCCATGGCAACGGCCTTGCCCAGGAAGGGGCAGTGGGTACCGGAGGTGGTCATGCCAATCTTCTCGTCGCCCTGGAACACGTCCTGGTGCTCCCGCACGATGCCGCGGCCGGTGACTGCCAGGCCAACGCGCACGCGGGTGGGCTTACCGGCGGCGACCAGGGCATCCTTGCCGATAAATTCCGGCTTGTCCAGCTTCACGGCGAAGTCCAGGCCGGCTTCCAGAGGGGTCACGTCCTCGTCCATCTCGTGGCCATACAGAGGCATGGCGGCCTCCAGGCGCAGGGTGTCGCGGGCGCCCAGGCCGCAGGGGATGAGGCCGAACTCCTCGCCTGCCTCGCGCAGGACCTTCCACAGCTTGGGGCCGTTCTCGCTGGCGGTGTAGATCTCATAGCCCAGCTCGCCGGTGTAACCGGTGCGGGAGATCATGCAGTTCATGCCGGCGATCTCGATGTTGGGCAGGGCGGTGTAATAGCCCTTGGGGATCTGGTCTTCGGGCAGCAGCTTCTTCATGATGGCAGGTGCCTTGGGGCCCTGGAGGGCCAGCTGGGCCACGGAGTCGGAGATGTCCTCGGCCTTGGTGCCGGGCAGCACGTTCTTGGCCATGTGGGCAAAGTCCTTCTCCCGGTTGGCGGCGTTCACCACGGCCAGGTAAGACTCTTCGCCGAACTTATACACCACCAGGTCGTCGATGGTTCCGCCCTTCTCGTTGCACATGGCGCTGTAGCGCACTTTGTTGACGGGCATGCCGTTGTAGTCGTTGGTCAGCAGGTGGTTCAGGGTGTCCAGGGCCGTGGGTCCGGTGAACAGGACCTCACCCATGTGGGACACGTCGAACAGGCCGCACTGCTCGCGCACTGCCATGTGTTCCTTGATCACGCCCGTGCCATACTGCACCGGCAGCAGATACCCGGCGAAGGGGACGATCTTGCCGCCCTCCTCCACGTGGACATCATACAGAGGGGTCTTTTTTTCCATCTTAGTTCGCTCCTTTTCTTATGACAAAAGTGGTCGTATTGTGGATAGAAAAAAGTGGAGGCACCTCACTCAGCCCACGCCAAGTCCCGTGCCTCCGTAATTAACCTGAAAGATTCTCTGCCAGCGCAGATTGCCTCTTCGGTGCGTCATGCGCTCTCCAGAGTCTCGTCAAAAACCGGTCCTTTTGCCTGAGAGTTTTCGCATCCCCTTCGGCGCTGTGTCGTCACAGTCTCTCCCGGTCTCATCATCCGAACCATATCCGGTTGTGGTGCCCTCCCCGCGCTTCAAACTTCCCGCCCATTCCGGCAGGACGCGGTACACTTTCTGTACTTTATTATAATAACCACATTTTCCCCTGTCAACGAATTTTTTCCGTCCTTTTCCAAGAAGAGAAGGCTTTTTCAAGTACTTCCACTCTATAGAGTTGTAGCGCGTTGACAAAGCCTTCCCCAAGGGGGAAGGTGGCTGCGAAGCAGACGGATGAGGGCCACCTGCCGCAATTGATCCGTATCAGTAAAGAGGCAGCATTAAAAGGACTCCCTCTCCTTACTCTTTGCAATCACTTCGATCAACCCTTGCAAAACCTTCTCTGTACACTCCTGATAGCGAATATCCAATTGCTGTATTTTCTCAATCGTCCCAGACCAAGCCCCTGTGTCTACCCGATCCCCGAACAAGATATAATCGCTGCTACAAGAGAGAATGCGACAGATCGTCATCAAAGAATCCAGGCTAAAGGTCGATGTTCCAAATTCAACATTCGCAATAAAGCGAGGGCTGAGCGAACACAGTTCTCCTAGCTGTTCCCTCGTGTATCCCGCGCTTTCCCGTTTTTGTCGAAGACGAAGGCCAATTTCTCGTTTCATTTCCACGTTCATCTAATCACCTCTAATCGCAAGTTTAATAGGAATAATTAGATGTTGAAATGCGGTAGCATCTCATGTATAATATGTGATACAAAGTGCAAATCTACTTCGATCGACAAGAAAAGAGGGATACTATGAAAAAACTACTTCCAATCCTGACGCTTGCGTTGCTTCTCCTGTGCGGATGCACAAACCAAGCCACAGGTGAAGCACAATCTGAAGTACCGGAAAACCCCACAAACGCCAGAGAGGTCGCTCCAGACTACACCTATCTCCGTAACGACGTTGACGGACTCAACTTCGTATATGAAGAAGATGAAGATCTCTACGGCCTCTATGTCTCTGGGATCTCTCAGGAACAATATCAGGAGTACATGGACAAGTTGACACAAGCTGGATTTGATGACATCATCGGCGAGCATGACGGAAATGTCGTTCTCAAGCACAACAGCGGTCTCTACGGCGCTGTTGTCATGTATGATGACGTCGATATGACAGTTGGGATCACAAAGTACGATAACCTGGATGCCTTATATTAAACACCGCATCCGTTCTTCCCTTCCGGTGACTCTGCCCGGTGACTCTGCATTCCAAAACGCGCGAATTTTGCAGATTCTCTTACGGGAGCAAATTCGCTCTACAAACATTTTGGAGGTCATCCCCATGAAACAACAGAAAACGATCCGCACTATGTCCGCTCTGCTTCTCGTTACAACCCTTCTCTCTCTGGTTACCTTGTGTGGTTGTACAGCACCTGCCGTGGTACCTCTTGAACCTAATGCTGACACGCTCTCTCAAGGTGTCCGTCTTCATGATATTTTTGGAGAGGATTCACAGAAGTTTGAATGGTCTTATGAGAAATCCGAGGATAAAGATGATAATTGTCCCTATGACTCCTACGAGTGGGACGTCTCTGGTGCCGAACCTGAGGATTTCGAACTGGCTATGAACAAACTTAAAGAAGTCGGCTTCACAGAAAATGTCAACTACAATGGTATGACTGAGTCATTCTGTTACGTTGCTGACAAAGATGGCTATGAAGCATATCTTTGTCTGGCATTTGGTAGCATGTATCTCGTAATCCGTCCAGTCGGCTGGCAGGATTTATATTTGGATAGCTTAGAAGACAACGAGAATGATACTTAATTCTATGAGCACCACAGATAGCAATAAATCAAAGAGAGAAAAGGAGTTTTCCCCATGAACCAACAAGAGCAACACAATCCACCACACATTGTCCATAATCTAAAAAACATCGTTCTTATCGCCCTTGTCGTTGTCCTGGCGATCACTGTTGTAGGACTTGGCTTCAAAGTCAGCCACACGACAGAGAGCAAAACCACCAAGCTCGGCTTCGAGGACATTGGCGAGTTTGCCACGCAATCCGCCTACTGTACCGAGGTCTCCTCCACCGCAAACGCCAGAAAATTATTTGGCCACAACCTTCCCTTCACACAAAGTAAAATCGTCTTCAGCTATGACGTTGTGATCAAGGCCGGATATGATTTCAGCGCCATCACTTGGGATGTGAAGGATACCACCATCACAGTAAAACTCCCGGAGGTCAAAGTCCTGAGTAACGAAGTCAAAGAGGACTCGTTCAAGGTATATGTCGAAGATCAGAACATCTTCACCCCTTACACCTTAGAGGATAACAACGATGCCGTGAAGAATCTAAAAGAAGACGCGCTGAACACTGCCGTTGAAAACGGCCTGTACGAAAATGCGCGGACCAACGCCGAGACGCTCCTGACCACCTTCTTCGCCAGCGCCTACGACATGAACGAGTACACCATCGTCTTCCAAGATTCCTAACTGGCTCCCCTGAAAGGGGAGCTGTCAGCGCAGCTGACT
>OFMO01001560.1_pt1 | contig 14161 bp, 18 predicted proteins | sample 1541821 | NCBI WGS metagenome assembly OFMO01 (sample SAMN04209253, study PRJEB22552) | human gut metagenome | biome: gut; material: feces | host: Homo sapiens | place: USA: Oklahoma | reverse complement strand
ATGATTATCCTAGACTGGAGATATTTTTGTAGACGGTATTTATTTGACGCTTACGGATCTTTTTTGTTATAATGCTGATAGAAAGTATTGAGGAAAATATCATGGCAATTACACTTGGGGTATCTGTATACCCAGAACAGGAAACGATCGAACAAATCGATACGTATTTAAAGCTTGCGAGCAGTTATGGTTTTACAAAAGTATTTACAAGTATGTTTTCAATTGAAGGAAGCAAAGATGAAGTTGCACAGTATTTTAAGAATTTTACAGGTATTGCACATCAATACGGGATGAAAGTATCAGGTGACTGTAATACGAAATTCTTAGAAAAGATGGGTGCAGATGAATCAAATTTATCTATTTTCAATGAAATGGGAATTGATTCCATTCGTATGGATCTTTGCTATTTTGATGAAAGAGATACAAAACTGATCAATAATGCATATAACATTGGTGTTGAAATGTCTGCAGCATTTATTAAGCCAATTGATGAAGCAATTGCACGTGGAGCAAACATAGATAATTTAGTTTGTTGTCATAACTTCTATCCTGAAAGATATACTGGTGCAGATTTAGAATCTGTAGTGAATGTAAATAATCACTGGAAAGAAAAAGGAGTCAAAGTAGCACAGTTTATTTCATCTAATGTAGAAGGTACACATGGTCCTTGGCCAATTCAGGAAGGCTTGCCAACAATGGAAGATCATCGCTGGATGTCTGTGGATGATCAAGTTAGACATTGCTTAGCAATGGGAAATGTAGATGAAATTATTTTTGGTAATGCATTTGCTTCCAAAGAAGAATTTGAAGCAATTCAGCGTGTCATGAATCTAGTTTATGTAAATATTCCAAAGAAAGAAGGGATTGGTCCATTTGCGGATTATATTCCTCATGGAGAATTAAAGCGTATTCCATTTAAAATCGAAATGGCAGAGGGAGTAACGGATCTAGAAAAAGAAATTCTGTATTATGAAGCTCATACAGCTGGTGAATATCTGTACTATATGATTCGTGACCGCTGGACACGTATTCTGTATCATAATACAAGTATTCCTTGCAGGAAAAATGATAAGGAAATGTATCATAGAGGTGATGTAGTAATTGTGAATGATAACTGCAAACATTATCATGGTGAACTGCATATTGTCTTAAAAGATACACCAAATGATAATCAAAAGAATTATATTGGTCATATTCCAGCTGATGAAATGTGCCTACTTGAACATTTCAAGTCAGGTACTGCATTCTGTTTTGAAAAAGAATAAGTATATTTTAGTATAAAAGATAAGACTTACAGCGGAATAGCTGGTACAGTCTTATCTTTTCTCGTGCTGATTGATTCTATCCATAAAAAGATCTAAACTACTTATATATGACAAAGGTATTAGGATCAAAAAGAATTTTTTCAGATATTACAGATGATGAGTGTATGGAATTTTTAAACTCTGTCAGCAGCATTGTACAGATTGATGCATATCAGCAACTGAAAAACTATACACATCATTACTATACAACGCGTTATCAGCATTCTTTAAATGTAGCCTGGTATTCGTACCTGATGTGTAAAAAAATGCATTTAAATGCGGTTAGCTGCGCACGTGGTGCGATGATGCATGATTTCTATCTATATGATACACATGATTCAAAATACGCTAAAAAGCACATTCAGACACATCCTTCGATTGCTTTAAAAAATGCACAGAAGTATTTTAAATTAGATCCAGTAGAAGTGGATTGTATCATTCATCATATGTGGCCTAGGGTGAAGGGGAAGCCAAGAACGAAAGAAGGGTACATTGTGACGATTGCTGATAAATATGCAGCAAGTCTAGAGGTTTGTTCTCATCCTTTTTTTGCTTTACCTGCGTATTTTAAAAAGATATTTTAATTGAATTATGAGTACTAAAAATGTTTATTATCATTTACCAGGATTGTTTGAATTCTATGATTTTTATGAAAAGTTTCTGCCATTGTATAGAAATAAAAGACATTATTTTTATGATTGGTGTGAAATAGGTTCTATCTATGGTTCACCAGCAGATTGTATCTGGTCAGGAGGGAGAATCAGTTATATAAATCACAATCCTGATAAAGTGTTTACTTTTATGAAGGATTTTAATATATCAGCAAGACTGACATTCAGTAATTCTGCAATTCAACAAAAAGATTTAAGTGATTTACGATGCAATGAATTATGCAGGTTATTATCTGAAATTGATGGAAATGGTGTTATTGTTCATTCAGATACATTATTGAATTATTTAAAAGAAAAGTATTCGAATTTGTATTTTGTTTCTTCTACAACAAAAGTACTTATTGATTTTAATGAATTGATAGATGAAGTGAATCGTGATGATTTCAAGTATGTTGTTATTGATTTTCGATTAAATAAGGCATTTGCTGAATTACAGAATCTGAATCAGATACAAAAAGATAAAGTTGAATTTTTATGTAATGAATGCTGCTGGATTGGATGTAAAGACCGCAAGAAGTGCTATGAAACTGTCAGTAGACAGAATCTAGGAATTGATTGTGCTGATCATGTATGTAAAGCACCAGATTCTAATGAAGGATATCGATTTTCAAAAGCAATGCAGAATCCATCATTTATCAGTAAAAATGATATTCTACAGACATATGTTCCTATGGGATTCAGTAATTTTAAGATTGAAGGAAGAGACCTTGGCAACGCATTGTTATTGGAATTTATATTGTATTATATGGTAAAACCGGAGTATCAAATCCATGTACGTGAAGAGATGTATTTAGATACAATGTTAGATTTATTCTAGAAAAAAATCGCATAAGATACATTATGCGAAGTGATATAAAATCTCGAATATAGTTAACAATTAATATTGTCTTTTGACAATTTATTGGGTAACAGTACAATTTATTAGGTAACAGATAATATAAAATTGCAAAACTGTTTGACAATTTATTAGGTAACAGATCCTTTCAAAATTCACTTGAAAATACCACTGTTTTGATTGAACAGTGGCGTTTTTTGTTTTTGTTTACAATAAAAAAAGGAACCGTTCAGGTTCCTGTGGTCATGTGATTCTGCATCTGACTTACTGATGGTACGGAGTCTTTTTTATGTCTGGCTCGTTTGTCTGTATGTTTTCTACTGAGTTCTCTGCACGTTTCAGTAAGCATTTCTTCAGGTGACAGTTCTTTGTTTTTTCGAGCAGCTTTTTCTCTGACGATTTCAATGTTATGTGTAAATGTTATGTGTAATCGTTGCGTCGTTGTATGCTTTATAATCTGGAAGAAGTTTAATGATTTTCAGAACATAGTCTGTACAGTCATTTGTACTCCAGATACTATCACGGTTGGAATTCTCTTCATTGAGATATTCTTCTGCATCTGATATTTTTGCTGCCTCCTGCATCATCATATCAATATCAGTTACCAGAGAATTCTGATACTTTGCAATAGTTGATTCGTTTGCAAGAACGTCTTCTTTTGTAAGCCTTCGTGTTTCAATAATCTTTTTGAGTTCAGGAAAGTGTTTTTCCATGAGAAACTGTACATATTCAGGCGTTACAGTTATATCTTTCTGCCCAAGAAGGTCTACCTGCAGGCGTTCGTAAAGGAGAATAATATAACAGATAACCCCTCCTGGTGGCAAGATGGTCTGGAACGAGGAACTGAAAAGAGAAATTCCAGAGGGCTGGGAAGCAAAAAAATTAGATGACATTGTTATTCTTCTCAAGGATGGAACTCATAATCCCCCAAAACGAATTAATCATGGGATTCCTTTATTAACTGGAACCATGTTTGGTAAAAATTTTCTTGATTATTCAGGTGTAACATACATCTCAAATGATGACTTTCAAAAAATTCATTCCAAATATGCTCCTGAAAGTGGAGATATTGTAATGACAAAAATCGGAACGATTGGTAACGTGAATATGTTATGCGAAAATGACATTCCTATTGCAATACACTGTAACAGCGCATTGTTACGTTTTCCTAGAGAAATTCAAGGAATGTTTCCATTGCAAATGCTTAAATCTCAAGAATTTCAAGCAAGAATACATAACAATAAAGGACAAAGCATACAAGAATTTTTAAGCCTATCAAAACTTGGATCAATTCCTGTAATTGTGCCACAAGAACAAACAATCAAAAATTTCAACACACTTACCTCTCCATTTTTGGAAAAAATGGGTTCAATTCGTGAAGAAAATAAAACATTACAATCTTTACGTGACTTCCTGCTTCCAATGCTGATGAATGGTCAAATCACGTTCAAGGAGGAATTATGAAAACTATTGCGTTACGATATAGTGAAAATTTTGCACCTGATGAAGGAACAATATCTGCACATCAAGAAATAATTGAATCAAACGGTTACGTATGGTACGGAAAACTTGGAACAAAGATATCTACTGAAGCAAAAAACAGTATCTTAACAGAAGATAACCCTAAAATTCTGTTGATACACAGTGGCAAAAAAGATAGATATTGGGCATATGTAAAAGAAATCTTATTTGAATGCCCTGAGGACATTGAAAATATTCCTTCTTACTATAGAGATGATAGAATCAAATTCAAAACTTGGTTCAAAGTCACACACTTCGAAAAAGCATCAAATGATGTTTTGTCAAAATGTATCGTTGCATCGTCAAAACAACCATTATCCCTTGTCTCAAAACATAGTATGAGTCCTTACTTTAAAATTGAGTACAAGTAGTTGTTTGCTTATGTTCAAAAATTGATTGAAAATACCGCAAAACGGTTCAGCAGTAATTTGTGAGTGTTCCACGGATGCTGTGATAGGAGGATTTTATCATGAACAACAATGCATTATCACATCTGAATATCCCAGCAATTCAGGAGGATGAACTATTCTCAGGTTATCTGGACCGTTTATGCGTTCTGAACCACCTTTCTATGGACGAACTGCGAGCTGTGATAACAAACAATACACCTGTTACTCCCTCAATGTTTGCCAATGATGCTGCAACAATAATCACTGCGGCAGAACAGAAAATGAGTGCAGAAGAGGTTTACAAAAAAAATACCCAATTTCGCATTCTGAGGTTTGTGATACCAAAAGTTGAACAGGAAACTATTTTTTCAACTCTGAGAGAAAACAGGAGAATCATAAATGAATTTGAGAACCTTCATAGAGTACCTTTGTACTGCCCTGCCTGTATAGAGGAAGATATCAAAGTGACTGGCTCTGCATGGCAGCATATATATCATAACTGTGGAAATGTAAAAGCATGCTGTAAGCATCATTGCAGGCTTGTACCTGGAATTGATGCCGCACGTAACGCTCAGATTGAAACGGCTGATGAAGAAATGATTGCCTATGCTGAATGGCTGTATAAACTATTCCGTATTGAAGGCGTAGATGCGTGCCGTGAAAAAACATCAAAACTGGCATTCAAAACACTGAGTGAAAGATTTCCAGATGTTTATAACAACAAAAGCAGTGGTGATCTCAGAATTCTTCAGGCAGCATACAATAGATTCAAATCATATACTTTGCGGGATACTGATTTTCTCAGACTTACATTTCTGCTATGGAATGACAGGTTTGATGAATTCTGTGAAAAGTATCCAAGATAGTAAAAATGTTTCGGCACCTCACAGCAAGGTGTCGTTTTTTCAGCTTCGCATTATGATATAATTTTCATATGGTAGATGAAGCAACAACCCTTTACAGGAAAAGAAAAATCACAGAAATCAAAAGCCGTCTTCCAGAATTCTGTGATGCGTATTTTGAATATATCGACAATAAAACACTGGGAACAAAATTTGTTTATCTTACCTTGATAAACAGTTTTTTTGAATATGTTCACGATAGCTTTTATAGTGATAAACCTGTCAAATGTTATACGGCTGATGATTTTTTTGATACTGTGACTGAAGATGTTATATCTGGGTTTTTGCGTACATTTGAGGATTCACCATCTTTTACAGATCTGTCGATAGAGCATGGTTCCACTGCAAAAAAAGCTATGTCAATAATTAGAACATTCTTTTCGTTTTACCTGAAAACTGGTGTTATACTGACAGATCCTTCGGCAACACTTGACAACAAAAATAGAACAAATCGAGTTTTTATTCAAACTCTTGATGATGATGAAATTGAAAAAATGATTGAATCGTCACGTGCTGTCTGGAATAAAACTCGAAGTATGGCACTACGTAATGAAATTATTATAAAACTGATGTTGCACTATGGTTTGAAAACAAATGACATCCAAAATTTCCAACTTCAGGATTTCAACTTTGCAGAAAAGACTCTTCGAATATTACGAACTGCTGGCATATACTACATATTAATGGCAGAAACCGATGCAAATCTAATACAGACCTATATAGAACAATATCGCAGAAAAAAACTTGAGGATGATGAAGAAAAAAACTTGCCATTATTTATAAGCTCTCAAAATAAAAATCTTTCTGAAAGATCCATTCTGAGGATTTTAATGGACATTGCTGAAAATGCTGGTATAGCCTTTCCCGTTTCACAAAAAACATTATATGGTACTTTTGCTCAAAAATACTATGATGCTACTGGAGATACAGATATTATTAAAATAATAATGAATATTGACAGCGATCCATATGACAGATTTATTATTCGCAAGAACAGAGTTGTCTTGGATATCGGAGACAAAGCTTTCTAATATTCTGTTCAAACTCAAAAATTGTTGAAGTTGGAACGGTACGTTTCCCCCATTGGGAGGCGCCACCGTTCCAGCTTTTTTGCAAGTGAAGTTTCAGGTTGATTTTGTGATTCATCAGGAATTGAATGAAGTGTTTGGTCGCAATCTTTGGTTGAAAAAATAATTGAAGCCTGTTGATGACCCAGATGTCTCCCCGTAATCTTTGATATAATATAACTACAAGGAAGGTATTTCTCATGCCAAGAAAACATATCATACTGATGTCTTTGACTGCTTTACTTGCAGGATGTAACAATAAACCTGTATCTTCTGAAAGAGCATCAAGTACTCTCAATACACCAACTCCTGCAACACCAACACCGTCAGCAGTTTCACTTCCAGCAGCCACACTACAGCCTGCTGATGAAGGCCAGAAGGAAAAAAGCCTGTTTGGAGCGATGAGATACACTGTCCCTGAAGGATGGGAGATTATTGCTACAGGTGTTGAAACTGCCGAGTTGGAAATGACAACTGATTATCTCGGTGTGAGAAACGGAGACAAACAGATTGAGATCACATTGCTTATGAGATGCCCTGCAGGAATTGGTGGGGATCCATATTATGAAAGGTTCATCAATGACAAATCTATCGGAAACTACACATTGTCTGGCGGAATTTTTGAGAGTGGCACAAAGCTTTCATTAACGGACGAATTGTTTGACAATCCTGAACATGGCAGCATGTTTGTTGATTATACAAATCCAGAAGGAGCTTCAGAAGATGATCCTGCTCTTGCAGAATTGCTGAAAAGCTTGGAAGTTAACGATTGCTTTGGAACTGTGACAGTTGAAGCAGACGAGATCAATATTCGTGATTATAACAGTACAGACAGTGATATTGTCGGTACTGCAAGAAAAGGTGAAACCTACAAGGTCTACAGTATATCATACCCAAATGTCTATACTGGTGGATACACTTGGTACAACATTGGAGAGCTGGAATTCATTGCAGATAAGGATGGTGAATGGCTCAGTTACACTGAAAACAAATAAAGTTTCAATCAGAAAAACGTCTGGTCGCATTCTTTGGTTGAAAGCAAAGAATGTGCTATAATATTCGTGTAAGAAAAATTCGTTCGGAAAGCCAGTTGGCCAGAGAACGTTTTTTTGTTACAATATATATGTAAAAAGAACTTGTTCAGGCACAATTGTGGCATTGGCAGGTTCTTTTTCTATTTGAGAGGACTTGCCATATCTGGTGAGTCCTCTTTTTTTGATAAAAGGAGGAACAAAAAATGTTTTCATTAGTCGAAAAATTAGCCGCATCAGGCAAGAAAGCTCGCTACGACAAGCAGGCTCTTGCTATTCTGTCTCAGAAAAAGCTCATGGCAAAGCTTCTCAAGGAAGTGGTGCCGGAAGTAAAACAGTATTCAGTGGAAGAAATTGAAACTTTCATTGAAGGTACGCCCAAAGTTTCAGAAATTGGCGTACATCCAAACACAAAGCTTCTGCAAAAAATCGTTGGCAAAGCTACGGAAAGCAAGCTTCTTGGAGAAGGTGTCATTAAATTCGATCTCTGTTTCAATCTTGACATTCCAAACGAAGCAAAGCCTATTCGCATCATCATTAATGTGGAAGCACAGGGAAAAGAAAACCCAGGATACAATATTGTCACTCGTGCAATCTACTACTGCTGCAGGCTTGTCTCTGAACAGTATGAAACAGAGTTTTCCAATTCCAATTATGATGACATTAAGAAGGTATACAGCATCTGGGTATGCATGCCGAGAAAGAAGAAGAACAACTCTGTTGAGTCATATTCTCTTGAACGCCGTCAGGAGTATGGACAATCGGGTGGAACACAGGACAGATACGATCTGATGACTGCTGTTATCATCAGGCTTGGAAAGAACAAGTCAAAAGACAAAAGCTTTTTCAATGTGCTTTCTGCCATATTTTCTGATACAATATCTGTAGAAGAAAAGCTTCATATCTGTGAAGAAAACGGTACAGCTATTACAGATGCTGAACTTCTGGAGAGGATTGGAAGTATGGCAAGTTATGGAAAAGCAATTGCTGACGAATACTTTGAACAAGGAATTGAACAAGGAAAAATCAAAGGTGCTATTGAAAAGCAGAACAGTTTAATCAAACGTATGTTTGAGAAGAATATGACTGCAGAAGAAATTGCAGATATAACTTGTCTGCAAATTGAAGAAGTTCAGAAAATTCTGAATGACATTACCAAGTGACAAAAGAACTCTCAGCGTAGGTCTGGGAGTTTTTTTTGTTATATTTCCAAAGTTCCGAAGCTTTCAACCAAATATTTCAGTTAACCTATTTTTTAAGAAAACTATTTTCTTTCAGCGTTCAGCCAACGAATGATTATGTCCTGGATAGACAGCTTACATTCAATATCGCCAGACGCATCACATTTTGTACATGTTCCATTCTTTCTTGCATTCGGGCAAAAATCCATACAGAGGTCTTCTGGATAGAATTTGCCGTTTGATAGATCCGTCAGCCAGTCTGCAAGTTCTTCATCGCTCAGGCTTGAGAGCCATTCTTTATTTGTCATCTTTGCCCTCCTCGTCCATAATTGCACCACAGAACGGACAGTGTGGCTTTTCCATGTTTACTTCTTTACCACAGTTTGAGCAAGTACATTCTCTTGCATAGAAAAAGCCTGAAACTGCTGTCGGATCCTCAATTTTCTTATGAATCCAGTGTGCATGTATTTCTTTGTTTTGTGTCATACGAATATTCCTTTCTTCATTTAAAAGAGTTTTGATTGTTCTACCAGTATTGACCCTTTTACAGAATGTTCCCGTTTTGAAAATGATCTGACAAAGGCATCTATATCTTCTTGCGTGCTGATTGACATGGCACCGTACTGCTCAACAAGCATCTGGTTTCCAGCCTGTTCAACCATATCTGGTGACAGACAGCCGATTGGTCTGTGCAGTTCAGCTGCTTTTCTTACTGCGTGCATTGTTCCGCCGTCTTCAGATGTTTCAAGGACAATCAGCCCGTCAGCAATGCCAGCCTGAAGTCTGTCTCGTTCTACATAGGATGCTTTGGTTGGAGCGTGTCCGATTGGATATTCCGATATCGCAAGTGAACCATTATCAATCATCTGCAGAAACAATCCTATATTTTCTGACGGTACTACCATATCCAGACCACATGGCATGACGGAAATTGTATATCCTGTTTCCATTGCTCCTTTGTGACCACAGGTATCACTTCCAACAGCAAGTCCACCGACAATTACATACTCTTTATCTGCCAGTATGTGTGCCAGTCGTGTACCAACTCTTGCAGCATACTCAGATATGTTACGACTGCCAATAACTGCAATGAATCTGCATGGCTTACGCAGAAGCATAGTATTTCCCTTGGCAAAGAACAGCACAGGTGCATCACTTCCAAGTGCCTTGAAGTTTTCAGGGTAAAGGTAATCATACAAGGATATTGCCGTGATACCCATTGATTCCTGCTTTTCAAGGATGCGTCCTGCCTGATATAAAACGTTTTTGAGTGTCACTTCATCAACTGGCTTGATTCGTGCGTTTGTTCTGGTAAGTACATTGACAAGTCTGAGCAACGTGTCAATTTGTACATATCCATTCGTCAAAATCTTCCTGTATGGAATAAGAAATTTGTACAATGTTTTTCGTCCAACTCCAGACAGCAGAGAAAGTGCAAGTATTATCTGTTGGTGTGTGTATCTCATAACATTAATTATTATACTACTGTACAAGATCAGTAAAAGAAAAAGGAAAACGAAAGAAGTCTCCCTGAATTGTAATACTTTACATATGTAGAGGTGCAAAATATTTATCTGTTACCTTTTAAATTGTCAAAAAGATTTACGATTTTTTTATGCCAAAAGTGTTTGTTTACCTTTTGAAATGTCAAAAAAAGAAAATAATCTTGCGGAACATTAGTATTTTTGGGGATTATGTGTTACCCAATAAATTGTCAACGGACAAATATTGTTAATTTGCAAAGCTATCCTTTACTTAGCACACTATTCTTTACTTAAGCGTAATATTTCAAAGTGATGAGTTGCATTCTATCCTTTACTTAATTATTTAAAAGTACTAACTGTTTAGGATTTCCGTCTAGAATACTTCCACTAGCTCTCCAATTGTTTGAGGTGTTGAAATTCTTTCAATTCCTCATGTTATTTGAAAATCAAATTTTTGACACCTCATCCAATTTTGGAGCACCGTTTTATGTTTACTCCCTCAAAAAGTGCTCCCACAAACTTCGCAAGCAACTTGGAAGATTTAATTCTCGAAATTTTCCTACAAATTATTTGACTTCTCCGCTAAATTTTTTGGAGAGCCTAAATTTCATCTGCTTTATATTAACTCATAACGCATGTGCAAAATTCAATAGGATGGATTATTCCGATCAACATATCTGATTTCGTATATACCATCTACGTATGTTTCTCTTTCTTTTTCAATTGTCTTTACGATAACGTTGCTGTTGCCATCTTTTCTGACAATCGGATAAAAATAGACTGTCAGAATGCTATCGGATTTAACGGACAATTCCTTAGTCATTTTGGAAAAATCACTTCTCACCAAATGTGTTTTGCCTGATTCCTTGATATAAACAGTAACCGGCGAATCTGGCAAAAATGGACAATCTGTATTCGTTTTATAGTCTTCAAGCATCTTTAATGGCTCGAATAAAGTAAAGCCTTCTGGATTTTCGCTCAGGTATTCCTGATTTATAAATTCTATATCCAGTTTATTGTAGTCTCTGTCATAATAAATACTGTTATCATCGAGAGAAAGAGATTCCGACACTTCCAGTTCGTTACTGTCATAGATATACGAATGAGAACCGTTACATCCACACATCAGAATAAATGGAATCAACAGAGATACTATCGTTCTGATTTTTTTCATATGATCTCCTGTTTATTTATTATTGAGAAATTGTTTCGTAAGCTTTCAATCATGATAGATTAATATAGATTGATTGAAAAAGAATAAAATAATTTTAAATATTGCAACGTGCATTGGCTATTATTTAGCCTCCTGTATTTTTTTGCAATATTTGCTTATAAGTCAAATATACACAGTTTCAGGTAATATGTCAATAATTATAAGTATCCGCTTTTTTGCAAAAGTCAATATAAAAATATAGGTTTTCATACAATTTAATTTTGTATGTTTCCTACATTCTTATTTTAGATTTTGCACTTTCGAAGGTTAGGTTACTATTCAACAATAAATAAAGAGACCAGTCAATTGATCTAAACATTCAGATCCTGCTCTCTTTTCAGTTTTCAATTATTTTTGAAAATATTTATTATTAAATTTTGATAAGTAAACTATAGTTTGTAAGTTGCTTGAATATTCTGCATTTTACAGTGTGATTGCTAAGTAAAAGATAGCTTTGCAAATATATTTATAATAGACTGCTTTTAAGTAAATGATAGGTTTGCAAATTAGCAATTTTCCAATTTGAAGTGCAAATGTCCAATTTGAACTGCAAACAAAGCAATCGTAGTCGTAAAACCTTTTCCAATTTGAAATGCAAACGTGGTCATGAAATACAGAATTATATAAAAGGCTTATCCGAGAATGATAAGCTATTTGTTCTATTTACATTGAATTTTGTAACCCTTGACCGTTATCAGATTTGGAATTGTAATATCTCCAACGGAGTGTCTGAAGCAGTTTTGCCCCCTCTTGCAATTGGAACATACATTTCTAAAAGGAAGTGTCATTTGAACTGGAAGTGCAAGTAGATCAGTGCTTAGAAAAAAAGGAACAGCTATGCATCCAATGTCATTAAGTGATGTATTGCTATTCCTTTTTATTTTTCTGTCATTAGAATCTGCAAACTACTGCCGTAAAGGCAGAAAAACAAAAATCGGTCATTGACGCTTTGCAATATAGTAGCGGTCATTTATCTGTACTGCAACGGCTTCGGTCTTTTCTGTACCATGAATTTCGTAAATATCTTTGTAAATCCATTGTTCCCGATGTTGTCCTGCGTTTTCCCCATACCAATCAATTTTTCTTAGTTCCTCCTTTGACAAAGGAATTTTTGTTTCTGCATTAAATATGACATTTTCCGCAAGAATACCAATGTAACTTCCCAATTCATTATTTGATACAGTATCAGAAGTTACTTGATAAACCGTCCCATCACAAAGAAGCTGCGTTGCATTTTGAGGATTGATTTCAAACTTGCCACTCATAGATTGCTCTATATCCTTAAAGTCAAAAACTGAATCTGTGCCTTTGATATTTTCATCTATAACAGCTTTGTGATACCCTCCATTTATATCTACAATCAGATAGTCGTCAGCGTTAGGAGCTGCATACACATTTAAGAATGGAATAATATAGGCGTCATTAGGGGCTTTATCCACTAAATCTGCTGAATCTGCCAACGTCTGAAAGGTAGCAGTTTTGAGATTTTCTTGAAGTAATATTTTCCCTGATTCGTCTACAGCCACAAGTTGTCGGATATACCCAATCCATTCTCCGAGTCCACTATTAGAGGCAGTATCCGCTAAAATCGTGTAGTCATTTCCCTTATAGGAAAATTGCGTCACATTTTCCTTATCCAGATAGCATTGCTCTCTGGAATAGTCCCCGATTTTGTCCTGTAAAGAACAGCCTGCAAGAGATAAACATATAATAACAGCAAACAGCAATATCATCATTTTTTTACTCATTTTCTTTTGCTCCTTATAATCAAGTCCTTTCTTTGATTTTACGGATAGCATACCGGGCAATTTTGAAGATTTAATAAAGAAAATTATTTTGTATTTTCAGAAGAAAATTGAGTTGTTATCTTCTGCCATGGAGGTGATGATAATGAATAGTCACATTTTAAATATGCTGAAGGCTGATTTAACAGTTCTAGATAAATTAGAAATCAAGCCGAATTTTGCAGATCTTGCTAGAAAATACAAGATGGATTACAGGACAGTAAAAAAATACTATGAAGGCTATGAAGGCAAGCCTAAAAACAGAAAGACCAAAAGCAAATTAGACCCTATGCTTCTATTATTGAAGAAAAGTTTTTGACATTTTCCAATTCGAACCGAAAACAAAAGCGTAACTTAAGAAATAGTCTTTCCAAGTTGAATCGAAAACAAACTATATTATCTGAACAAATAAAAATAATTCTGTGGTTATAGATAAGCTTTCTGCATCCGCTGGTACTAGATTCAGAAAAACAACTGACAGGGTTCTGATCAGCTGTGCTGCATCTTGCGTATCCAATTTACCCATTTCACATGCTTATCAGTAAATTCAGGTCTTCATCTTTTGAGTAGCCAGGGCACACCTTGTTTGCTCGTCAAGAAGTGCAAAAAAAATCCGTCAGCTTTCTTCCTTGATAAGAAAGTTGACGGATCATATTTTATAAATAGTACGAAACTGGAATTTTCTCAATTCTTCATCTCTGTTTTTTTCCTTTTCCAATTAATTAGGCTATATTAGCAAAATGGTGAACATATTTTAATATTGTACGAATATATGGACA
>OFMO01001559.1_pt1 | contig 14168 bp, 12 predicted proteins | sample 1541821 | NCBI WGS metagenome assembly OFMO01 (sample SAMN04209253, study PRJEB22552) | human gut metagenome | biome: gut; material: feces | host: Homo sapiens | place: USA: Oklahoma | reverse complement strand
GCCGCCGGAGCGGTGCTTAAGCCGTAAGGCGGGAATTGTGCGGTGTTGCCTTAGGTAAAAAAGCAAACAAACAGAACACTTCATTCAAATGCATATAGCGGCTATTTATTTCATACAGAGACAAATAGCGGCACAGAACAGATATAATAAAAGAAGCTATAAAAAGCAGGTATTCACGTGGAGGACGATATCGTTTCTACATGAACACCTGCTTTTTTATTTATTATTTACTGGTGAAACAAATAGTGGTAGCCAAGTATTCATCACTGACCCAACCATAAATCCCATTGTAATATACAACAACCCAGTCAGGCACATTGCTGCTATAGCCGCATTCCCATACGATGATACCGTAGGGGATATTATCCATTTTTTCATAATTTGTACCGGGACCTTTACGCATAACCAGCCCATGATCAGCAGTGGTGTAGGTACAAAGGCTATCAATTCGGCTAAGCGTTACATCTGGTGCAATGCATCCATCCGGCAGAATAATGTCGGCATTGTTTTCGGTATAATCCTGTACTTGCAGCAAGCCCCAAAGGCCATTCTGTTTTGCCCATACGCAGCCATCGCGCGCGGGGGCTAAATCTTCATATTGCCCAGCGGAAATTATCTCATTGCCGTAAACATCCAGAACTAGCTTTTGTCTGGATTGATTTTTCACAACTACCATGCCAGATAAGTCTGCGTAAGGATATTCAACCGTTCCGTTCATGATGGTATAGCTGTGGCAACAGCTTCACTGGTCGGGGAAAGAGCAGCGGAGGAAGCAGGTTTATTTTCTGGCGCTGCAGCACAAGCGGTAAGCATTATTGCGGTGATAACACTGGCGGAAAATGAGAATAACTTCCTTTTCATGGCTTTTCACTCCTTGCGTAAATGATTTTTCGGTAAGATGAAGAAGTAATATAAGAAAGTGAAGTCATAAACCCTATAATATCTTATTTTATCAAAAATATCTGCTAATGGGAATAGCTAACAATTCTACATGGATAAATTTGGATAGTATGACAAAGATTGCAGAACTGGAGTGAAAGTCCGAATTATGGGATGAGTGATCTGCTATAATAGAGAAAAGCAAAACAGAAGGGAGTTTGATTATGCACCAGGAGAAAAAGATGCTGGCTCATATCAGTGAAGACGGAACCCGCGTCCAAACGGTAGCGGACCATTTGCAGGGAACGGCAGTCCTATGTGGGCAATTTGCAGCAGCCTTTGATGCCCAGCAACAGGGAACTTGGCTTGGATTACTGCATGATATTGGTAAATATAGTACAAAGTTTCAAAAGCGCCTGCAAGGTGGAGAGAAAGTGGATCACTCAACGGCTGGTGCACAGGTGGCTGCCCGATATGGTCAAATCCCACTGGCTTTTGCTATTGCGGGACACCATAGCGGCCTGCCGGATGGAGGAGGCCGAAGCGATACCGCGCAGGATGCGACAATGTTTGGGCGATTGAAAAAGAGCGTTGAACCCTATACCCAATGGACGAATGAGATTAAACTGCCGTCCATACCGCCCCAGCCGGAAATGATGAAGGAAAATCGTTTTACACAGGCATTTTATACCCGGATGTTGTATTCCTGCCTGGTCGATGCGGACTATCTGGATACGGAAAACTTTATGAGCAGCCCTAAACCGCGCGGACAAGGCCAGACAATGGATGAACTGCTGAAAAGGTTGAACCAATATACCGCAAAATGGAGCCATCCCCAGGGAACCTTGAATCAGCGCCGCAGTTCAATTTTGAGTGCCTGTACAACGGCAGGGCAAACAGGGCGGCGCGGCCTTTATTCCCTGACCGTTCCTACAGGCGGGGGAAAAACGGTAGCGTCATTGGCATTTGCGCTTTCGCTAGCGGTAAAGAACCATATGGACCGGGTTATTTATGTGATCCCTTATACATCCATTATTGACCAGACCGCGGATGTGTTTTCGGAAATATTAGGAGCAGAAAATGTTTTGGAACACCATTCAGGGGTGGACTACTCTGCCAAGGAAGATGATGAGCCGGCAGCCTACCGCAAAGCATTGGCGGCGGAAAACTGGGATGCTCCGGTGGTGGTTACCACATCCGTGCAATTCTTTGAATCACTTTACGGCAACCATGCGTCACAATGCCGTAAATTACATAACATTGCAAATAGCGTGGTCATTTTTGACGAAGCACAAAACCTGCCGGTTCCTTATTTGCGCCCCTGCGTTGCGGCAATCGCGCAGCTGGTACAGCATTACCGCGCAGCAGCGGTGCTTTGCACGGCCACACAACCAGCTTTGCAGCCCTTGTTTGATGAACTGGCGCCTGGGCTGCAGATGACGGAACTTTGCCCACATCCCAAAGAGCAATATCAAGCATTCCGGCGTACAACGCTAAAAATGCGCGGAGAGTTGGAACAAAGCCAGCTTGGCGCAGAACTGGCAGCGCAGGAACAAGTGCTGTGTATTGTAAACCGGAGAAAAACAGCACAGGAATTATACAATAACCTGCCCAAAGAAGGCAGCTACTGCCTGACAACATTGCTATACCCAGCCCATCGCAAACAGTTATTGCAGGAAATCCGGGAACGCTTAAAAGATGGGCTGCCCTGCCGTGTGATATCAACTTCTTTGATCGAAGCGGGTGTTGATGTGGATTTCCCGGCTGTGTACCGCGAGGAAGCAGGTCTGGATTCCATTTTGCAGGCGGCGGGGCGCTGCAATCGAGAGGGAAGACGCCCGGCGGAGCAGAGCTTGGTACAGATTTTCACATTGGAAGGGCAGCATGTACCGCGCATGCTGGAACAGAATGTATCCGCAACGCAAAGCGTCCTGAAAAAATATGCAGATCTGGCATCTCTGGAAGCAATCGAAACATACTTTCTGTTTTACCGTACCTTAAAAGGAGATAAAAGACTGGATGAACAGCAAATTCTGCAAGGGTTCGAGCAGGATATGGAAGGGCGCATTTTCCCCTTTGCAACAGCGGCAGAGAGGTTCCGCTTAATTGAAACACCTGCCGTGACCGTATACATTCCCCAAGGGAAAGGGGAACATTTGCTTGCACGATTGCGTGCAGGAGAGGTAAGCAAAACTTTGTTCCGTCAACTGGGGCAATATGGTGTTCCGGTTTACCCGGATCATCTGAAAACGCTGGAGAATGCCGGGGCAGTTTGCCAAATCAGTGAAGGCATATGGGAATTAACGGACGGAAGCCTTTACGATAACAACACGGGCCTTGCTATGGAAGCTGAAACGGGAGCAGCCTGGTTTGCATAAAGCAAAAACGGCAGGGAGCCTGCCCTGCCGTTTTTGTGCGCTAAAGTAAAATCAACTATTTCTATCCACGGCATAAGCTGCCGACGCAACTTATTATAAAAGAAAACCGGATGAAAAGCAAACAAAAAGTATACATGATAAAAGGATTGACATTTGGTGCCAAGTAGCGTATATTGAAACTATAGCAAAAATGTAAATTAAAAACAACTGAAAATAGAAATGCAAAGGAGTTGATGCAGATGATCCAGCTGGAAGTATGGGGGAATTATGCTTTGCTCTCGAGGCCTGAGCTAAAAGTCGAAAGGGTTTCATATGAAGTCCTCACCCCTTCCGCGGCACGCGGCATAGTAGAAGCAATCTATTACCACCCCGGTTTACGGTGGAAAATCCGGAAAATCTATGTCATGAATCCCATCCGCTTTACCAACATCCGTCGGAACGAAGTAAAAAGCAAAATTCTTTGTTCCGATGTACGCAGCGCGATGCAGGGAACAGGGAAAGAGCTTTACCTTGCCACGCCCCAGCAGATCGTTCAGCGTGCGGCCATGGTGCTGCAGGATGTTCATTATGTGATTGAGGCAGAATTTGAGATGACTGACCGTGCGGCACCGAGCGACAATCCGGGAAAGTTCCAGGATATTGTTACCCGGCGCATGTCCAGGGGTCAGTGTTTTCATACTCCCTATCTTGGGTGCCGTGAATTTCCTGCCGCATTCCGCGCATGGCCCGGCGGGCCAATCCCGACCATTGAGGAAACACGGGATTTGGGATTCATGCTATATGACTTTAACTACACTGACCCGCAGAACATAACCCCGATGTATTTCCATGCAAAATTGGAACATGGTGTGTTGAATGTGGCAGACTGCGAGGTGTACCGATGATTTTACAGGCTTTGGTACAATGCTATGAAGATTTGCTGGCCAATGGCAAAATCACGCGCCCCGGTTGGACAAGCGCAAAAGTCAGTTGGGCTTTGGAACTGGATGAAAACGGCCAACTGATGGCATTGCACCCCTTGCAGCAAGAGGAAAAGCGCGGTAAAAAAACAGTGCTTGCTCCATGTCAGCTGCAAGTTCCGGAACAGGTTAAACGCTCTAGTGGTGTGGCAGCCAATTTTTTGTGTGATAACAGTGCTTACATGCTCGGCATTGACGGAAAAGGCAAACCGGAGCGTGCAATGCAGTGCTTTGTCGCTGCAAAGGAGCTGCATCTTGCCATTTTACAAAATGTTCCCGGTCAGGCGGCACAGGCAGTGCGGAACTTTTTTATAAACTGGGACCCCAAGGCGGCGGAGCAGAATCCAGCGCTGGAACAAAGTCTCAAGGAACTTTACAAGGGTGGCAATCTGGTATTTCTGATTCGGGAAAACTATGTTCAGGACGATCCGGAAATACAGGAAGCCTGGCAGCGGCAGTGTGATAAGAACACGGATGCACCGGAAATCCGATGCCTGGTTACAGGGCAAAAGGCACCGCTTGCCCGCCTGCACCCGGCGATTAAAGGCGTGACCGGGGCACAGTCTTCCGGCGCATCGATTGTTTCTTTTAATGCGGACGCTTTTTGCTCATACGGACATGAACAGGGGGGCAATGCGCCGGTTGGCAGTTATGCGGCCTTTGCCTATGCACAGGCATTAAACTATCTGCTGGCAGACAGGGAACATGTTCAGCGCGTGGGCGATACCACCATTGTCTGCTGGGCAGCAGGTGGTGAGACCGCCTACCAGCAGGTAGCAATGGATGCATTGTTTGCCATGGATGCGCCTGTCAGCGAAAGCGATGTGCGAAATGCAGTGGACAAGCTGGTCCATGGACAGAGTGTAGAGTGGCAGAACGTGACACTTGACCCACAAAGGCACTTTTATGTGCTTGGCTTGGCCCCTAATGCGGCGCGCCTCTCGGTTCGCTTTTTCTGGCAGGATACATTTCAAACGCTGCTTGATAATGTGCAGAAGCATTATGACCGCTTAGAGATTGTGCGCCCCGCTTATGATAAATTCCCGCAGCTGGGGGTGTATTGGCTGCTGCAGGAAACCGTCAACACCAATTCCCGCAACCCATCGGCAGCACCGCAGCTGGCGGGCGATGTTCTGCGTGCAATCCTGAATAATACAAGGTACCCGGCAACCCTGCTGGATGGCGTTATGATGCGTATCCGCGCGGAGCAAAAAGTAACACGCGGCCGTGCCGCTATTATAAAAGCATACTACCTGCGTAATGAAGATCCCCGTTGCCCAAAGGAGGTATTAACTGTGGAAAATAACAAGGAAACAAATTATCAACCGTATGTTATGGGTCAGCTTTTTGCTGTGCTGGAAGCAATCCAGATGGCGGTAAACCCGGATATCAATACAACCATCAAAGACCGCTATTTTAATGCGGCGGCATCCACCCCAGCTACTGTATTCCCGACAATTCTGATGCTGGCACAAAAGCATATGCAAAAAATGAGCAAGCCACAAAAGATTTATTACGATAAGCAGATCGCTGCGCTGGCGGGCGGAAAACTGGAAGGAAGCTTTCCCGCACGGTTGACCTTGCCGGAACAAGGCGCTTTTATCCTTGGCTATTATCATCAAACACAGGAACGCTATACAAAGAAAGTGGAGGAATAACAATGGCACAGGCAATCAAAAACCGGTATGATTTTGTAATTCTGTTTGACGTTGAAAACGGAAATCCGAACGGCGACCCGGATGCAGGCAACATGCCGCGTGTCGACCCGGAAACGGGATATGGCATTGTTACAGATGTCTGCTTGAAGCGTAAGATTCGCAACTATGTCGAAGTGGCCAAAGAAGATGAAGCAGGATACCAGATTTACATTAAAGATCAGGTCCCCCTGAACCGCAGCGATAAAAAAGCACTCGAATACTTGGGCATTGATGCTGATGCCAAGGATGCCCTGAAAGTCGCCAAGAAAGATGACCCGGAATTGGACCGTAAAATCCGGGACTTTATGTGCCAAAATTTCTATGATATCCGTACCTTTGGCGCTGTTATGACAACTTTCGTAAAAGGCGCACTGAATTGCGGGCAGGTACGCGGCCCTGTTCAGTTGAGCTTTGCACGCTCGGTAGACCCTGTTCTCCCGCAGGAAGTGACCATTACCCGTATTGCCATTACGACCGAAGCGGATGCAGAGCGAAAAGGCACTGAGATGGGCCGCAAGTATGTGATACCGTATGGTTTGTACCGTGCAGAGGGTTATGTTTCGGCCAACTTGGCCCGCAAAACTACAGGATTCTCAGAGGATGACCTGCAGCTGCTGTGGCAGGCAATCCTGAATATGTTTGAAAATGACCACAGTGCAGCCCGCGGCAAAATGGCAGTTCGGGAACTGATCGTGTTCAAGCATGATTCGGAGCTGGGCAATGCGCCGTCCTATAAACTGTTTGATGCAGTGCATGTCACGCGTGCCGAAGGGGTAGCCTTCCCGCGCAGTTACCATGACTATGTGGTAACGGTGGATGAAAATCTTCCCGCAGGGGTAACGTGCGAGAGGCTGTCGTAATGGCTTCCCCAGATGATTACCTGCTGATGTCCGGTATCCAGCATTTCAGCTTTTGCCGCCGTCAGTGGGCGCTCATACACCTGGAACAACAATGGTCCGAAAACCAACGCACCGCCGAAGGCCGCCTGCAGCATACCCGCTGCCATGATGTTACCCTGACGGAAAAACGCGGCGATTTGCTGATCGCCCGCGGTATGAGGGTCGTCAGCCACCGTTTAAAACTGACCGGCGACTGCGATGTGGTAGAGTTTCACAAGGATCCAAACGGCGTGTCATTGCAGGGCCGCCGCGGCCTGTGGCAGCCCATGCCCGTGGAATATAAGCATGGCCGCAGCAAGGTAAACGATGCCGACCGTTTGCAGCTCTGCGCACAGGCCATGGCGCTGGAAGAAATGCTGGTGTGCGAGGTGCCGGAAGGGGAAATCTTTTATGAAGAAACCCGGCAGCGGGAACATGTTTCCCTGACGCCGGAACTGCGCAGCACCGCGCAGACCATGGCGGATGAGATGAACCGCCTGTTTGCGCGCGGCTATACCCCAAAAAGCAAACCCGGCAAGCATTGCAATGCCTGCTCACTGAAAGAGCTTTGCCTGCCGGCGCTGTATCAGCAGGCAGACCCGGCGGCGTATCTGCGGGAGCATATTGAGGAGGGCGCGCCATGAGAAAGCTGCTCAACACCCTGTTCGTCATCAATGAGGACGCTTACCTGACATTGGATGGCGAAAACCTTGTTGTTACCCGCAATAAGCAGGAAACCCACCGCTATGCCCTGCATACGCTGGAAGGCATCGTCTGCTTTACTTACGCGGGTGCCAGCCCCGCTTTGATGGGAGCTTGTGCCCGGCGGGGCATTGACCTTTGCTTTTTTGACCCGTATGGCAGATTTCAGGCCCGCACCGTGGGGGAAGAACGCGGCAATGTGCTGCTGCGTCAGACGCAGTACCGCGTGTCGGATGACCCGGCCCAGAGCTGTCACTATGCCCGGAGCTTTATCCTTGGTAAAGTGTATAACGCACGCTGGGTGCTGGAACGCGCAACTCGCGATCATCCCCAGCGTGTCCCGGTCGAAAAACTGAAACGCACCTCCACCCAGCTGGCCGCCGCGCTGCCGCTGATACAGACCAGCGATGATCCGGAACAGCTGCGCGGCCTGGAAGGCGAGGCAGCCCAGCGCTACTTTGACTGCCTGAATGACCTGATTCTGCAGCAAAAGCAGGATTTTGTGTTTGAGGGCCGCAGCCGCCGTCCACCACTGGACAATGTGAATGCGCTGCTTTCGTTTGCCTACAGCATGCTGGCGCGGGAGTGTGCATCCGCCTTGACCGCTGTGGGCCTGGACCCTTATGTTGGCTTTATGCACCGCCCGCGCCCCGGCCGCAAAAGTCTGGCACTTGACCTGATGGAAGAACTGCGGGCGGTTTATGCAGACCGGCTGGTCATCAGCTGCATCAATCAAAAGATCATCACGGCAAAACACCTGCAAAAACAGGAAAATGGTGCCGTACTGCTGACGGATGATGGCCGCAAAGCTTTCCTGACCGCATGGCAGAACAAAAAGAAGGAAGAGATCACCCATCCGTTTTTGAAAGAAAAACTGCCCTGGGGGCTGGTGCCCTATGTTCAGGCGCTTTTGCTGGCCCGTGCTCTGCGCGGCGACCTGGAAGTGTACCCACCGTTTTTCTGGAAGTGAGGTGCCGTTATGTTGGTGCTTGTAACCTACGATGTCAACACCGAAACAGCCGCCGGTCGTCGCAGGCTGCGCAAAGTAGCAAAAGTCTGTGTAGACTACGGCCAGCGGGTGCAAAACTCCGTATTTGAGTGCCTGCTGGATGCTGCGCAATACACGATGTTCAAAGCAAAATTGACCGAACTGATCGATTCGGAATCGGACAGCCTGCGCTTTTATCAACTGGGAAACCATTACAAAAGCAAAGTCGAGCATGTGGGTCTGCACCCGGATTTTGATCAGGATGGAATCTTGTTTGCTTAGTGCGAGGGGAAGGCAATCATAAAATTCCCGGTTCCTTCGCACCAGAAAATATGAAAAAAACAGGGGCAGAAAGGGTAAAATACAGCCTTGCCTGTCAGCATGAAGATGTAATCTCCATAAAATTTATTTCATATGCGCAAAAGTACCCCACTGTTTTGTGCACTTTTGCTGTCGCTCTCCGCAAGGAGAGCGTGGATAGAAATTACTGGTCGTTCTGTCGAGTTTCACCTTTTCTCTTGTCGCTCTCCGCAAGGAGAGCGTGGATAGAAATACCTTTTCTCTTCCTCTGGTGTTGATTTCGCCGAGTCGCTCTCCGCAAGGAGAGCGTGGATAGAAATGTGCCCAGGGAGAATCTGATCAACGGCATTGGCTTGGTCGCTCTCCGCAAGGAGAGCGTGGATAGAAATGTCCGGCCACCGGCAGGCCCACACGTCGCCCACAAGGTCGCTCTCCGCAAGGAGAGCGTGGATAGAAATAGAAACACCCCAAACAAGCTCGTAAACGCGCACAGTCGCTCTCCGCAAGGAGAGCGTGGATAGAAATGAGTTTTATAATAGTCGATGTCAAGGAACGAGGAAGTCGCTCTCCGCAAGGAGAGCGTGGATAGAAATCTCTGCGAATATTTTCTTCAAGCTTGAAATCATGAACGTCGCTCTCCGCAAGGAGAGCGTGGATAGAAATATCTGGGTCGACAAAACCCAGAGCGCGCCGAGAAGTCGCTCTCCGCAAGGAGAGCGTGGATAGAAATATCCCAAGCGTGATGCAAAGACCATCCTGCAAAAGTCGCTCTCCGCAAGGAGAGCGTGGATAGAAATAGATTTTGGCAGATAACAACGCTGCGGACAGCAGCGTCGCTCTCCGCAAGGAGAGCGTGGATAGAAATAATGATAAAATAACAAAAAAGAAAAATCAACCCAAGTCGCTCTCCGCAAGGAGAGCGTGGATAGAAATTAACACGCGGAGCCAGCCGAGCAAGCCCAAAGACTGTCGCTCTCCGCAAGGAGAGCGTGGATAGAAATCACCAGAATCTTGACGGCAACCTGCTGGACATACAGGTCGCTCTCCGCAAGGAGAGCGTGGATAGAAATACAAACTGCTCCTGCGCCGTCTGCCCGCCGCTTGTCGTCGCTCTCCGCAAGGAGAGCGTGGATAGAAATAACACATGCTTGCAATACTGGTCAAGCTCGTTCAGGTCGCTCTCCGCAAGGAGAGCGTGGATAGAAATACCGAAAATGCCGTCCTGTTTTTGATGACCACCGGTCGCTCTCCGCAAGGAGAGCGTGGATAGAAATTTGATGAGGATGACCCTGACAACCTGTGGAGCGGTCGCTCTCCGCAAGGAGAGCGTGGATAGAAATACCACTAGCAAACAGCTGGTACACGAGACGACCGCAGTCGCTCTCCGCAAGGAGAGCGTGGATAGAAATAAGATGTCAAAAATTGCGGGCATGTACGAGGTGGTCGCTCTCCGCAAGGAGAGCGTGGATAGAAATAGAGCAATTTAATCAATAGCCGGCTTGCATATGTGGTCGCTCTCCGCAAGGAGAGCGTGGATAGAAATCGTCCGATAAAAAAAAATAGGCCGTCTGTTGGTGGTCGCTCTCCGCAAGGAGAGCGTGGATAGAAATAGCATCGGACCGGCGAGTATCAGGGTATCCACTAGTCGCTCTCCGCAAGGAGAGCGTGGATAGAAATTGCCCCACTTGTCAATGGCGGCGCTCTGTGAAACGTCGCTCTCCGCAAGGAGAGCGTGGATAGAAATATTCCGCCCATCCCCACAAGTCAAACCAGTTCGCGGTCGCTCTCCGCAAGGAGAGCGTGGATAGAAATCGCGAACGCTGTTGACCAGATTTTGCCCGGGCATGGTCGCTCTCCGCAAGGAGAGCGTGGATAGAAATCATCGTTGGAGTTCTCGCCACTCTCGTTACTGCGTCGCTCTCCGCAAGGAGAGCGTGGATAGAAATACAAGCCCTCACTCTATCAACTCTATGACACATGTCGCTCTCCGCAAGGAGAGCGTGGATAGAAATTCTTTTGGTCTATCTCGCGCTGATACGGTATCTCAGTCGCTCTCCGCAAGGAGAGCGTGGATAGAAATTGCCGCATGACGGCGGAAAAATAGTCCAAAATAGTCGCTCTCCGCAAGGAGAGCGTGGATAGAAATCTGCTTGCTGATTTTGTACATGTCCACGCTCTCGCGTCGCTCTCCGCAAGGAGAGCGTGGATAGAAATAACGACAACAGCCAGTACCTTTGCAAGGCCGGAGGTCGCTCTCCGCAAGGAGAGCGTGGATAGAAATCGCGCTAAAACCGCGCATATTGGAAATTGTGGATAGGTCGCTCTCCGCAAGGAGAGCGTGGATAGAAATCCGGGCAGTGCGGATAGAAATAATTGCATTCTTGTCGCTCTCCGCAAGGAGAGCGTGGATAGAAATGTAATGTTGTTTTGCAGCGTGCTCACAGCGTTTGCGTCGCTCTCCGCAAGGAGAGCGTGGATAGAAATAATCATCTGCTGTGATGTGGTCACGCCGATATTGGTCGCTCTCCGCAAGGAGAGCGTGGATAGAAATAGCGGTCGCCTGCTGTGCGCCGCTCTGTATGCCAGTCGCTCTCCGCAAGGAGAGCGTGGATAGAAATACGGCTTTGGATGCCTTTTTGACCGCGCCTGCGGGTCGCTCTCCGCAAGGAGAGCGTGGATAGAAATAGGCATGGATTGTATACAGCAAATGCAGGCAATGTCGCTCTCCGCAAGGAGAGCGTGGATAGAAATCTTGGAGCTTTCGATCGTCATAAACTCACGATCGGTCGCTCTCCGCAAGGAGAGCGTGGATAGAAATACCGGCCTTGCAAAGATACTGGTTATTGCCACCAGTCGCTCTCCGCAAGGAGAGCGTGGATAGAAATAGAGTGGCAATCCCTCTTGGATTCCATTTCAGCAGGTCGCTCTCCGCAAGGAGAGCGTGGATAGAAATCGCCAACTTCTGCAAGAACCGTTTTTGTCCTACGTCGCTCTCCGCAAGGAGAGCGTGGATAGAAATACACATCCAATATTGTTGTTCCGCCTGCCGTTAATGTCGCTCTCCGCAAGGAGAGCGTGGATAGAAATCCCTGTGTTGTCACTGCCTTTCGGGGCGGTGTGGGTCGCTCTCCGCAAGGAGAGCGTGGATAGAAATATCGTTGAGATTCACCCGGACGGCCGCCTGACATGGTCGCTCTCCGCAAGGAGAGCGTGGATAGAAATCACGATGACTATCTCAAACTTGCAAAGTTTGAGGGGTCGCTCTCCGCAAGGAGAGCGTGGATAGAAATGATTGGCAAGCAGAAGAGCGTTGACGAGATTATTGGTCGCTCTCCACAAGGAGAGCGTGGATAGAAATATCTTGCAGCCGATGTAGTGACGGCCCTGCTTGGTCGCTCTCCGCAAGGAGAGCGTGGATAGAAATCACCAACCGACGGGAATTTCGGAAATGGGGGTGCCGTCGCTCTCCGCAAGGAGAGCGTGGATAGAAATAGTTTGATGGTCAGTCTGTTATTTAGTTTTTCGGCGCGTCGCTCTCCGCAAGGAGAGCGTGGATAGAAATTGCCGTACCAGTGGGGCGTGTGGACCACGGCCCACGTCGCTCTCCGCAAGGAGAGCGTGGATAGAAATTAACGTCGGTTTTCCGATCGCCGCATTTTTACTGGTCGCTCTCCGCAAGGAGAGCGTGGATAGAAATCTCCAAGTACGCATTGTAACTTGAGGATTGTTCCGTCGCTCTCCGCAAGGAGAGCGTGGATAGAAATGTTTTTCCAACAGGCGGCAGACATAACCCGTAAAGTGTCGCTCTCCGCAAGGAGAGCGTGGATAGAAATGCACATGTCATGCTCTGGCTCAAAAACTCCCATGTGTCGCTCTCCGCAAGGAGAGCGTGGATAGAAATTTGCCTAAAATCATTGTTAAGCGCCATAGCACTGGTCGCTCTCCGCAAGGAGAGCGTGGATAGAAATAAACGCACGCATCGGATACAGACAATTGCACAAGTCGCTCTCCGCAAGGAGAGCGTGGATAGAAATTTGTGATAGCGCCCGCATATACGCTTCAAGGCTTGCGTCGCTCTCCGCAAGGAGAGCGTGGATAGAAATACGCCCAGGACCGTAACGCCCTCGCGGATATTTGTGGTCGCTCTCCGCAAGGAGAGCGTGGATAGAAATCGTGCTGATCGTCGAGGACGGCAAGGAGTACGCGCGTCGCTCTCCGCAAGGAGAGCGTGGATAGAAATTCCAGGTGGCGTTTGCCGTAGCCTTGGCCCCGGCCGTCGCTCTCCGCAAGGAGAGCGTGGATAGAAATAGGTCGGCAACGCCGTTCAGGTCAATCTCCGTGTGTCGCTCTCCGCAAGGAGAGCGTGGATAGAAATACGAGACCCCCGAACAGGCAGCAACAGAGACCGGTCGCTCTCCGCAAGGAGAGCGTGGATAGAAATCTCGTAATTCACATCAGGGTTTGCGCGGGGCACAACGTCGCTCTCCGCAAGGAGAGCGTGGAATGTTTCTCTTTCTGACTGTTCAGGGTGGTTTTGTTCATGCGGATATCCGCTTTAATTTTAAAAATTGCTATAGTAAAGAACTCTCGCATAAAATAATATAAAAATATTATATTATCTACTTGACAAGGTACCCCGGCGGGGTATATAGTGAATATACCCCGCCGGGGTACCTTGCATGTGATGGGAGGGTAATATAATGCAGGAAAACGAAAAGAAGGAACCGTGTTGCTGCTGTGCACACAAAACAAAGCATCGCAGTGAAGAAGAGTATAAAAGCCTGGTCCACAGACTGAACCGGATCGAAGGGCAGATTCGGGGCATCCGTGGGATGGTGGAAAACGAAGCGTATTGTCCGGATATTCTGGTGCAGTCGGCGGCGGTAACGGCGGCGATGAACGCGTTCAACCGTGAGCTGCTGGCAAACCATATCCGCACCTGTGTGGCGGATGGTATCCGTGCCGGGAATGACGAAGTTGTGGATGAGCTGCTGAAAACGCTGCAGAAACTGATGAAATAAGCATTGCCTGCACAAAATAGCAGAAGCAGAACATGAAATAAATGCACGAGTGTTTGAGCCAGCAAAAATGCTATGCCAGTGCCCAGTACGATTGTTTTTCTGTTCACAAACATCGGTAAAAGTTTGTGTAACATTACCAGAGCCATGAATAAATTCCAGTCATTCCCTGTGAGCGGGTGTGGATAGAAATGCCGCATCGGCCTTGGTTTCCCCCAACGTATCGCTCTCCGCAAGGAGAGTGTGGATAGAAATGGTAACCTCAATAATACGTCGAATTGCAGGCTAGCCGCTCACCAAAAGGGGAGTGAGGATAGGGCAACACCGCACAATTCCCGCCTTGCGGCTTAAGCACCGCTCCGGCAGCTG
>OFMO01001550.1_pt1 | contig 14301 bp, 10 predicted proteins | sample 1541821 | NCBI WGS metagenome assembly OFMO01 (sample SAMN04209253, study PRJEB22552) | human gut metagenome | biome: gut; material: feces | host: Homo sapiens | place: USA: Oklahoma | reverse complement strand
ATCGTTGAAGGTGCCATTGCAAGAACAAGAGAAGCAAGATTATTCATTATGGATACATGTATGAAACCAGCAATTGCTGAACCTCGTAAAGAAGTTAACGCATATGCACCAAAGATTGAAACAATCCAGATTAATCCTGATAAGATTGGTGATGTTGTAGGTAAGAGTGGTAAGGTTATCAATGCCATTATCGAAGAAACAGGCGTTAAGATTGACATTTCTGATGAAGGAATGGTTTCAGTATGTGGCGTTGACAAGGATATGATTGATAAGGCTCTTAAGTACATTAAGACAATCGTAACTGATTTCGAAGAAGGAATGATTCTTGAAGGAACAGTTGTAAGCATTAAAGAATTTGGTGCTTTCATCGAATTTGCTCCTGGCAAGGAAGGAATGGTTCACATTTCTAAGATTGCTAAGGAAAGAGTTGAGCATGTAGAAGATTACCTTACACTTGGTGACAAGGTTAAATGTAAGTGTCTTGGAAAAGATAAAATGGGAAGAATCAGCTTCTCAATTAAGGATGCTCAGTAAGAACTTACTTGAAATAAATACATTAAAAATATTAACCTGCATTGGCTTTGCTGATGCAGGTTTTTTAAAAACAGCATTAAATAAACAAAAGAAGAAGGTGAAAATATGGCATATAATGAGTTGGTTAAAAATTTCAAACGAATACGTGATTATATGAGAGAATTTTATGTTTACGGATTCAAAAGCCGAGATGAATTTAACAAAAAGAGCGCACGCTCATATGACGATGAACGGCGCCGTTTGGAAAGCTGGCTTGGTGATTATATGCAGTTTCGCCAGACAGCAGAAGGCAAAAATATGTTTCTCTCAATCGACAGTCGTTTAACTAAACATAATCCACTGTTTAAAGCGTGGAAAACGAAAAGCTTTACAGATGGAGATATTACCTTACACTTTATTATTATGGATATATTGTCAGAGCCGGGAATTAGTATGGCACTTGGAGAAATAACAGATGTTATTGATGAATATTTATCTAAGTTTTCTAATCCAAGAATGTTTGATGAATCTACAGTTAGAAAGAAACTTAAGAAATACGTGTCCTTGGGTATTTTGACGTCAAAGAAACAGGGAAAGACAGTGTATTACCAAAGAGCTGAAAGCGTAGATTTGCCTGACAAAAGTATGCTTGACTATTTTTCGGAGGTGCTTCCCTGTGGAGTTATAGGTTCCTATTTACTTGATAAGACGGAGAGTAGTGAGAGTAATTTTGCTTTTAAACATCATTACATAACTGGGACAATGGACAGCGAAATTCTTTATTTGATTTTTAATGCAATTAGAGAAAAGAAAAGTGTAACACTTGAAACGGTTAACAAAAAGAAGATGTTGATTACTGAAGATAATGTGATTCCAATTAAGGTAATGATAAGTGCGCAAAGTGGCAGACAGTATCTTATGGCATATGCACCACGAATTAAGAGAATAAAATCATTTAGAACAGACAATATAGTTTCTATTAAACTTAAAGATAAATGTGAACGTTTTGATGAACTTCAGGAACAATTAAAAAAGATGCAGCCACATATTTGGGGAGTAAGCACTCAGGGAAGTCCCGGTTCAAGAATGGAGCATGTGGAATTTACAATTCATTATGCAGATAATGAAAAGTTTATCAGAAGGCGTTTGGAGAGAGAAAAGCGTTGCGGAATAGTTGAACACATTGATGACAACACAAGTAGATTTTCGGTGGATGTGTTTGATTCAAGTGAGGTTATTCCGTGGATTAGAACTTTTATTTGTAGAATTATGGATATTCAGTTTTCAAATAAAGAATTGGAAAATCAGTTTAAAAAAGATATTGAAGATATGAACAGGTTGTATGGCATAGGAGGTGATGAGTAAATGATTTTCAGTGAACTATATGGAGCATATTATAATACAGTTGCGGCAATTCTTACGGAAGCCATTGCTCATCCCCTAACTGACCGATGTATGAATGAAATTATAAAGAAATATGCTTTTTCTGAAAGTATATGGGCAATTCCAGATGCCATAAAGGAAGAAAGATGGCAATTAATATTGCCTGATGGAACAACCCCGATTAAAAATAAACCTTCCATGCCAATTACACTATTACAAAAACAATGGCTGAAAGCTATAGGGTGTGATCCAAGAATAAAACTTTTTGGTGATTTTGATTTTGACTATGCTGATGTTGAACCCCTTTTTTTACCAACGGATTATATTATTTTTGACAAATATTCTGACGGTGATGATTTTACAGACGAAAATTATATTTCGAATTTTAGACTAATCCTTGATGCAATAAAAAACAAACATCCGTTAAGGATTGAAACTTTAAATAGAAAAGGAAATTTAGTAGGGCAGGTTGTTTTGCCTGAGTATCTTGAGTATTCAGAAAAAGATGATAAGTTTAGATTAATCAGTGCAGGAAAGCGATTTGGCAGCACAATAAATCTTGGCAGAATTGTTAGTTGCAAGAGGGAAGAAAAGGCATTTGAAGGAGTGCCTGAGAAAAGAAGTAAGGCAAGACCAAGAAGTGTAATATTTGAATTAAAAGATGAAAGGAATGCAATGGAACGTGTTCTTTTGCATTTTGCACACTTTGAAAAGACAGCCGAGCGAATAGGCGAAAATCTATATTCAATAAAAGTTTATTATGACAAAGAGGATGAAACAGAGATAGTAATCCGCATATTATCATTTGGTCCAATGATTAAAGTTACGGCACCTGTGCATTTTATAGATTTAATAAAACAAAGATTAATTGAGCAAAAGAAGTTGTGAGCATTATGTTCGCAACTTTTTTTCCGTGATAAAGAAATGAAAATTTTATAGAATAACGGTGTAATCAAAAAGTAAGCGATAAGAAAAAATAAGTGGATAATACTTTTGGCATACCAATTAAGAAAGAGGGAGTGGTATTATGTTGGAAATAAAAGGAAAAGTAAACACAGCAATATGTTATGCTAAAGTTATAGATGAGGGGGCAATAGACCAGATTCAAAGAATGTGTGATTATAATTTAACAGAAGGCTGCAAAGTCAGAATTATGCCTGATGTGCACCAGGGAAAGGGTTGTACCATAGGAACAACAATGACGGTTAAGGATAAGGTTTGTCCTAACATTGTTGGAGTTGATATTGGCTGTGGAATGTACACTGTGAAGTTGGCTGATAAAACGTTGGATTTTGAAAAAATAGATGAGGCGTGTCATTATATTCCATCAGGAATGAAAGTGTGGGAAGGAAGAATGGAAAGATTTGACCTTACACAACTTCGCTGTTACCGAGCTTTGAAAAATTCAAAAAGACTTGAGCGTTCTTTGGGAACACTTGGAGGGGGGAATCATTTTATAGAAATTGATAAGTCATCTGATGGAACGTATTATCTTGTAATTCATTCAGGAAGCAGAAATTTGGGAAAACAGGTAGCAGAAATATACCAGCAGCTTGCAATTGATCTTCATTCAGGAAAAGAGGAGTATTTCAAAAAAAGAGATGAAATTATAAGTACATATAAAGCAGAAGGACGACGAGCAGAAATACAGAATGTTTTGAAAGAACTTAAAAAAGAATATACATCAAATGAACCGGATGTGCCTATGGATCTTTGCTGGTTATATGGAAATTTTATGGAAGATTATCTTTATGATGTGGAAATATGCCAAAGATTTGCCAAGAGAAGCAGAGAAAAAATGGCTGAGATTATTTTGGAAAGAACAGGAATGACGGCTAAGGAGCAGTTCCATACAATTCATAATTATATTGATGTTGACGAGATGATTCTTCGAAAGGGTTCAATTGCAGCTCATAAGGGTGAGAAAGTTTTGATTCCAATTAATATGCGTGATGGCTCAATTATTGCTATGGGGAAAGGTAACCCGGAATGGAACTATTCGGCACCTCATGGGGCAGGGCGTGTAATGTCAAGAGCAACGGCTAAGCAGACAGTAAATATGGATGAGTATAGGGAGGCAATGAAAGGTATTTATACAACATCAGTAAACGAAAATACAATTGATGAGGCACCTATGGTTTATAAATCTTTAGATGATATAATTGATGTAATTAATGAGTCCGTAGATATAATTGAAGTAATAAAACCGGTATTTAATTTTAAGGCATCAGAGGATCAAAGACCATGGAAAAAAGAAGGAGATGAATCAAATGGAAAAGCTGATTTGCAGTAAGCTTCATGAAATTGAGAAAGAGAATAATGTTAAAATATTGCTGGCAGTTGAATCGGGAAGCAGAGCCTGGGGATTTGCTTCCCCTGACAGCGATTATGATGTAAGATTTATATATGTACGACCAAAGGAAGATTACCTTCGTCTTGAAAATGTTAGGGACGTTATAGAATTGCCAATTGATGATGTGTTAGATATTAATGGTTGGGATTTGCAGAAAACACTTAGACTGCTTTATAAATCAAATCCAACATTGTTTGAATGGTTTTCTTCTCCAATAGTATATTTAGAAACAGACTTTGCTGACAGATTTAGAAAAATTATGGGAGAATATTTTTCTACAAAGAAAAGCCTGTATCACTATATAAGTATGGCAGAGGGAAACTATCGTGAATATCTAAAAACTGAAATGGTAAGGGCAAAGAAATATTTCTACGTACTAAGACCAGTGTTGACATGCAGATGGATTCTTGAAAGGGGAACACCGCCACCGATGTTGTTTAGAGAATTAATGGAAAGTGAACTTCCAAAAGAACTAGTGCCGGAGGTGGAAAAACTTCTGGACTTGAAAATGAACTCACCGGAAATAAAAGAAATTCCACGCGTTGACAAAATCAATGAATACTTAAATGAATCAATTGAGGAAATAAAATTTAAGTTAAAATCAGTGGGAGAAAATAAAGAAGTGCAGTGGGAGGAACTGAATAAAATGTTTTTGGAAGAGGTTGATTAGCATATGTACCCCAAAAATCAAGAAAATAATTATATCTGGGTACAGGGCGCAAAAAAGGGGCCAAGAGATAGAATGTCTGCAAGTAATAGGTAGTTTTTACAAATTAACTTAATGACATTGTCTCTTGGCCCCTTGTAATTTTTTATCTATTTTTTCTTATTCAAGAAGTACAATACTTCATGTTTTCGTGGGTCTTTTACATTTGGTGCAGGGAATTTAACCTTGCCGAACCACCACTTAAATACTACAAAATATAATCCGATTGAAAGTATGGCTCCGCAGATTAAATCAATGACTGAGTGCTGTTTCAGGAAAACAGTTGAAAGGCAAATGAGAACCGTAAGAACCCATGAAACTTTCTTAATGCGTTTTCTTGAATTAAGTTTCTGCATATGCTTACTTTTAACCAAACAAAGATGAGCAGAAATTGTGGCGAAAACGTGAATGCTTGGGCAAACATTAGTAGGTGTATCGCTAGCGTAAAGGAACTGAACGATAGTTACTAGAATGTTGTTGCGACCAATATCTGTCAATCTTAAATTAAGTCCGTTAGGAAATACTGTGTATACAATAAGTGCAATTGTCATTCCTGTAAACTCATAGGCACACATTCTATAGAATTCTTTCTTTGAATGGTAAAACAAAAAAAGAAAAACAGCAGGTATGTACAGAAACCAAATCAGATATGGTATTACAAACCATTCACAGAATGGAATCATATCATCAAGGGGACAATGTATAATATGTAATCCGGCATAATCCGGAGTTATTTTTTGCTCTAATATTAAAAACCATGGCAAATATATAAAAAAATACAATAGAGGCCAGGCGTGTTTGTACTTTGGAAGTTCTTTTTTTACTCTATTCATAACTCACCTTCTAAAATTGTATGAAAATAGCAGAAACTAAATGAGTAACTGCCACAATATTTTACATAGAAAAATATCATAAAATAAAAACAAATTATTAAAAATCTGTTATAATACTAAAGAATTTGAAAAAAACATATACATATCTTTAGAAACACATAAAAAGAAGTATAACATCCTTGTGAAAAAATACAAGCAGACATTTACAATGAATATAAAAAAATCAAAATTGAGTGTTTTGACACATAAATCGTATAAGAAAAGAAATGATACAAAACATCAAAAATGAAAAAGGAGAAATTAGTAATGAACATTAATCATATTATTGCAAATGAGCTTTCAGTTAAGCTTTGGCAGGTTGATGTAGCAATAAAACTTATAGATGAAGGAAACACCATTCCGTTTATTGCAAGATATAGAAAACCGGTAACAGGTGAATTAAATGATGAGCAGTTAAGAACACTTGATGAGCGTTTGAAATATCTTAGAAATTTGGAAGAAAAGAAGAAAACAGTTGTGGATTCCATAACAGAGCAGGGCAAGATGACAGACGAAATAATGTCTAAAATTGCCATAGCAGAAACAATTGTTGCAGTGGATGATATTTACAGACCTTTCAGACCTAAAAGAAAAACAAGAGCCACAGAGGCAAAGGCTAAAGGACTTGAACCTTTAGCTGATATTTTCTTAAAACAGGAAAAAAACAAAAATCCAGAAGAAGAGGCGAAAGCTTTTGTTAACGAAGAAAAAGGTGTAGCCAATGTTGCAGAAGCAATTCAGGGAGCAAAAGACATAATTGCAGAAATGGTATCAGATAATGATGAGTTCCGTAAGGCTATTAGAAATATAGTTGTTAAACATGGTTTAATTGTTTCCAATACTAAAAATCCTGAGGAAAAAACACCATATGAAAATTATTATGATTATAGCGAAGGGGTAAATAAAATTCCGGGGCATAGAATTCTTGCCATTAACAGAGGTGAGAAAGAGAAAGTATTAAATGTAAAAATAGAAATGCCGGAAGAAAATATAATTGCATCCTTAGACAAAGTTATTATAAAAGGCGAATCTCAATTTAAAACGCTGTTAAAAGAGGCGATTGAAGATGGCTTTAAACGTCTTATAAAACCGGCAATTGAAAGAGAAATAAGAAGTCAGCTTACGGAAAAAGCTGAAGATGGAGCAATAACTATATTTGGACAGAATCTTAAACAATTACTTATGCAGCCTCCTATTGCCGGAAGAAATGTTTTGGGCTGGGATCCGGCGTTTAGAACAGGATGTAAGCTTGCAGTTGTAGACAACACAGGAAAAGTATTGTATACAACGGTAATTTTTCCTACGGCACCGCAGAATAAGGTGGCTGAATCAAAGAAGATTGTTCTTGACATAATTAAGAAATACAATGTTAGTCTTATTTCCCTTGGAAACGGTACAGCTTCAAGGGAATCAGAAGCAGTAATTGTTGACATTATAAAAGAATGCCCTACAAAGGTAGAATATATTATTGTAAATGAAGCGGGAGCTTCCGTATATTCAGCAAGTAAGCTTGCAACAGAAGAATTTCCTAATTTTGATGTTGGACAAAGAAGTGCCACATCAATGGCAAGAAGATTACAGGACCCATTGGCTGAACTTGTAAAAATAGAACCGAAAGCAATAGGGGTTGGTCAGTATCAGCACGATATGAACCAGAAGAAATTGGATGAAGCATTATCTAACATTGTTGAAGACTGCGTTAACAATGTAGGTGTTGACTTGAATACAGCCTCAGCACCGTTACTTGAATATGTTTCAGGTATTAGTAAGACTATTGCAAAAAACATAGTTGAGTATAGAGAAGAAAACGGACAGTTTCAAAGCAGAAAAGATTTGCTTTCAGTAGCAAAGCTTGGACCTAAAGCTTTTGAACAGTGTGCCGGATTTATGAGAATAAGAGAAGGAAAAGAACCACTTGACTATACAAGTGTTCATCCTGAAAGTTATTCATCAGCAAAGAAACTTTTAAAAAAATACGGATTTACAACTAAGGATATTCTTGGTGGAAATATTCATTTAACTGACGAAATAAAAGATGTTAAGGAAGTTGCCAAAGAAATAGGCACTGATCCAATAACATTAAGAGATATGATTAAAGAATTGGAAAAGCCGGGAAGAGATCCGAGAGAAGAAATGCCAAAGCCTGTTTTGAAAAGTGATGTTTTAGATTTTGATGACCTAAAAGAAGGAATGGAATTAAAAGGCACAGTAAGAAATGTAATAGACTTTGGTGCTTTTGTGGATATTGGTGTACACCAGGACGGACTTGTACACATATCAGAAATGAGTAACAAGTTTATAAAACATCCGTTGGATGTTGTTTCTGTAGGAGACGTTGTAGACGTAAGAGTTCTTAGTGTAGACAAAGAAAGAAAACGTATACAACTCTCCATGAAGAAATAAAAATTAAATATTTTCAAACCAGTTTTTTGTAAACTGAAGAAAATTAATTGCCTGTTTGCTAAGCGAAGTGTTTTCATCCCAGGCAATAACTAAGGTTCTAAAGACCTGTTCTTTTAAAGGTACGATTTTAATGTTGGGATATGGTTGAAGTCTGAAGAATTTTTCAGGCATCAATCCTATCCCTTTATTTTTGCTAATCATATAACGAATGGAAGAATAATCGTGGGACTCAAAAGCTACATTAGGAACAAATCCACCAATATTCTTACAAAAATCATCTGTAAAATCTCTTAAATTAATAGAACGATAATAGGCAACAAACTGTTCATCCCGAAGGTCTTTAATGCTAAGAAGAGAAGAACTGCTTAAAGGATTTTTCGTTGAAATAACAGCAACAATAGGATCGTCCATAAGCTTTTCATATTTTAATCCGTTCATATCTTTTTGAGGTTGCATAAAAGTAAAGTCATATCCGTTTTTATTATCTAATGACAACTGATTAACAGAAGAAATAAAAATATCCCTTGTGGAATATAGAAAATCAGCGGTAAGAAGAGAAACAAAACGACTTCCCGCCTGAGTATAAATTTTAATATCTTTGTGTACAGGGGCTTTAAAATGCTCAATGCCACTGTCAATATTATTAAGAGCAGTAGAAACTTTCTCGTAGAAAAATTTCCCGTTGTCATTTAAAACAATTCTTTTGCCCTGTCTGTCAAAAAGCAAAACTCCAAGCTCATCTTCTAATTTGCCAATTGTTTTACTAATAGATGGCTGTGGAACCATGTTTTTCTTGGCGACCATAGAAAAATTCTCCAGTTCTGCAGCATCTTTAAAATATCTTAATTGAAGTAACTCCATAATAACAGCCTCCCTACAATAAATATATATCCATAGTAGTATAGAAAAATATATAAATCAACTAATATTAAAGAATATATATATCTTTAAAGGTATAATGATATAACCTTTTTTGTATTTTACGTAGCAAAGAAAAATAATTATATTTGAATTAGATAAAGAAAGTGAATTTAGGAGGTAAAAAATGAACGTGAAATTAAAGAAAATATTAGCAATGATACTTAGTGTTTGCCTTGTTTTTTCAGGATTAACCTTTTTTAAAGGGATGGAAACAAATGCAGCAGACAAAGGGGATGACACAATGAATATTTTGTTTATAGGAAATTCAATGACATATTACAACACGCTTTGCAGCGTAGTTGAAGACCTTGCAAATCATTACGGACATAAAGTTAAGTGTACAGCAGCAACAAACGGTGGCTATACACTTATCAGAAATGCAAAAGCCGATAATGTAATAACAGCAATACAAAAAGGTGGATATGACAAGGTAATTATTCAGGACATAGTTGGAAGTTTTGATGCAGATAATCATATGGAAGGTGTTCAGACTATTACTGAAATGATTAAGCAGTACAGCCCTGATGCAAAGATTTATTCATATGAACCATGGCCAACTAAAGATTCAATTCTTGGAGAAAACAGTAAGCTTCCATATTTTACATATTATTACATAAAGGCAGCAAAAAAATATTGTAATGGTGTGGCACCGGCAGGAGAAGCTTTCTACGATATGTATAAAACAGAAGGAAAAGATTACTACTGCACAGATGGCAAGCATCCAATGCCACTTGGAACTTTTGTTTCGGCAACAAGTGTATTCTATACAATATTCCCGGAAGAAGCGCAGAAAACTTTTAGTGGAGACGACTATACATACGTAACAAATTTAATACACAAAAACATTGCATATGTAGGAGCAAGTAATACAGAAGTTTACGACAATGATGAGCTAAATAAAATATCACAGTATTCATATACAAGAGCACATCAGGTAAATGAAGTAATTGAAGCAAATACAACTTATACATCTGTCGCAGGAGAATATGTTGATGCAGATGCAGAAGTAAATCCTGACGAATTAGAACCAATAACAGGTAGTGATGTTGAACGAAGTATATTCGAAGCAACCGAAAATATTGCAAAAGGTTGCAGCGTTGTAGCATCATCAGAAAAAAATGACAAGGCTGCAAATGTTACAGATGGAAAACTTGGCACAAGATGGGAATCAGAGTGGAATGTTGATCCACAGTGGTTATATGTTGACCTTGGCAGCGTAAAAAACATCAACAAAGTAGGCTTCTCATGGGAAGGTGCTTACGCAAAAAGATATTATGTACAGATTTCCAATAATGCAACAGACTGGAAGACAGTTGCAGCAGTAAAAGCAACAAGTGCGAAAACAGTTCAGATAACATTGGATAAAACATATAGCGCAAGATACGTAAGAATGTATGGAACAAGAAGAGGATTAGACGCTTATGGATATTCAATGTATGAAATGGGAGTATGGGAAGCTAAAGAAGTTCCAACAACAGAAACAACTACAACTGTTGATGTAACGACAGAGGCACCAACGACAAAAGCACCAACAGCAGCCGAGGCAACAACAGTGGCACCAACGACAGAAGCGCCTACAACAGAGGCTCCAACAACGGAAGCACCAACAACGGCTAAGCCAACAACAGAAACACCAATAACAGAAGCAGCCACCACAAATAAAAATATTCAGAATGCTTCTACAGAAATTGCAACTGAAACAACTGTTGGACCTACAGTAAAAATAACACCAGCTAAAGTTAAGGTTAAAAAAGTTGCAAGAAAAGCTAAGGGTACAAAAGCAAAAATTTCATTAAAGAAGGTAAAAGGTGCAACAGGTTATGTTGTAAAAATATCAACTTCAAAGAAATTTAAAAAGAAAACAACAATAACAAAAAATGTAAAATTAACAACATTTACATTGAAAAAGTTAAAGAAGAACAAAAAGTATTACATTAAAGTAAGAGCAGTCAGAAAAACAGGAAAAACAAAAGTTTATGGTTTATGGAGTAAACCTAAAAGAATTTAAAGAAAGTTACTTAAATTAGAATAAATTCAGAGTATGTTGTTGAAGGTTTCAGAAAGTGATTATGTAAGAGATTATGTTGCAAAAGCTTATTTAAAGATTAGTTATGCAGACGGAACAAGTGATGGCTTGATAGATGTTAATGGGCTTCCAACATTAGATGATGAAGGATGGTTTGATGAATTTAAATAAAAAACTTTAAAATGTGAAAATATTGTGTTAATATAAAAACGTTGCTTAAATATTTAATACGTAATTAGTTAGAAAAAAACTTTAATGTTTGGCAGGACGTTTTTGTAAAAGATAGATGGCCGAAATTAAGACCATCTATCTTTTTTTTAGCAGAGTAGTTGATAGACAAAAAGATAAAATGAACGGAGAAGTTAAGATGAAGTTTAATATTAAAAGCGAAGTAGACACAACTCGTAAAGAAATTGAATCTGCGTTGAAAAACAATGAGCAGGAAAAACAAGAGGTTCAGTCATATCTTAATAAAAAGAAGAATAACAAAGTAAAATGGGACAGAACTAAGTGGATTATTTCCATAATTCTTTTATTGGCTGGCATTATTTTTATAGGAGTAAACAACGGATTGGCATATAGTACTGTTAGAACAGGACACAAGAAGTACGAAGATTCCAAGGTTTATTATTTAAAATCAGATAGTAAATGTACACAGGAATTTAAAGGTTATGACGGAACCTTGGAAGATATGTCTATTTATATAGACAATCAGGGAAGAGAAAGTTCAAAGGGTTCAATGATTCTTACTGTAGTTGACAAGGATGGAAATGAACTTGCAACTACTTCAAAACCGTTAACAGGAATGAAAACAAGAAAGTATACTCATTTTACTTTTGAGAAGCCTGCTAAACTAAAAAGAAATGAATATTATACACTTATAATTCAGTGTGAAGATGCTTATAATCCACAAAAATTCGGTGTATATACAACAGACAAAAATAACAGTTACTTAAAGAGTGGAACAATTGATGGGCAGAAGTTGGCTGATGGAGAAAAAATAGCCATTTCCATGGAATTTCAGTTTTATAACACAGGTGCTTTAAGAATAATGTTTGGAATGCTTATTCTTTCACTTATTTTTGTTTTAGTACCTTTTGGAGTAATAGAAGAAAAGTTTAATAAGAAGTTTAACAAGAACATCTCACTTGATAAGATTCTTTCGAGAATCTTATTCTGGGTATCTCCTATAGTTGCCTACTTTATGGTTGAAAGTTTGTCATCTTTTACTGTAGGACCTATTTTAGAGTCTTTGTTTACAGTAAGAGGATTGTTAAATATTATTATTTATTATATTGTGCTATTTGTATTTTTTGCAATTACGAACAAGACACAGTATTCAGCTATTTTAATGTGCATAGCAATGTTTGTTCTTGCGTTAACTAACTATTTTGTATTTGGCTTTAGAGGAATACCTGTGCTTGCGGCAGATGTTTTATCAATTGGAACAGCTTTAAATGTGGCAGATAGTTTTGAGTATACATTTGATATATATGTTCTTTGGGCAGTAAGCTTTTTAGTGGCATTCTCAGGAGCAATGTTTAGCTTAAAGAGCTATAAAGGATTAAAATTAAAGAAACGTTTGGTATCAGTAGCAGTTATTATTGCTATTGTTATCGGTGGATATAATTTCTATATTAATTCAAGTGGGGTAGTAAATGCTGGCATTATTGACAGTCAGTGGAAACCACAGTTAACATATGCTCAGAATGGCAGTGTGTTGTCATTTACAACATCTTGGAAATATATTAAGAATAATAAACCGGATGAATACTCAACAGACGACGTTGAAAAAATAGCAAAGAATTTTAAGTCAGATTCAACAGACAAAAATTCTGCAAAAACAAAGAAAATGCCTAATGTAATTGCAATCATGAATGAATCATTGGCAGATTTAAATGTGGATGGACCTTTTGAAACATCAGAGGATTATTTGCCATTTATTCATAGTCTTACAAAAAATACAATTAAGGGTAAACTTTATGTGTCGATTGAAGGGGCAAATACTGCTAACTCAGAATTTGAATTCTTAACAGGAAATTCATTGGCGTTTTTTGCACCAAGAGCAGTACCATATAACAATTATGTTAAGGGCGTTGTTCCTTCATTAACAAGAACTCTTGTATCTCAGGGATATATGGGCAATAATTCATATCATCCATATAAGAGAAGCGGATGGAACAGAGAGAATGTATATAACAGCTTAGGATTTAATCATTTCTATTCAATGGAATATTACAAAAAACCTGAGTTTATAAGAAACTTTATTTCTGACAAAACAGACATGGAACAGATTACAAAAGATTATGAAAAGGCAAGAAGCAAGTCATCTGATCCGTTTTATTTGTTTAATGTTACAGTTCAGAACCACGGCGGTTATGTTGGAAATAGAGGTTTTGTAGATGCTGACATTCAGGTAACAAACAGTATGTTAAGCTCAGATGAAGTAGAACAGTATGTTACATTGGCAAAGAAGTCAGATGAAGCTTTCGAGGAGTTGACAAAATATTTTGAAAAAGTGGATGAGCCAACTATTATTGTAATGTTTGGAGATCACCAGCCACCTCTTAGCACAGATTTTTACAGTAATATTTTTGGAAAGAAAATAGATAATTTTACAGCTAAGGATACTGCAACGTGGTATTCAACACCATACGTAATCTGGGCTAACTATGATATAGAAGAAAAGCAGAATGAGGATATGAGTGCAAACTATTTATCTTCATATCTTTTAAACCTTATTGGAGCGGATATGACAGGATATAACAAGTATCTTTTAGACTTACAGAAAAAGATACCTGTTCTTACCGGATTGTTCTACCAGGGAGATGATGGAGAATTTAGAAATATAGATGAAAAGTCAAAATATACTAAATACATAAATGAATACTCAAAAGTTCAGTATAATGGTTTATTTGATAAAAAACATAGAGTGGAGGATTTCTTCTTCCTAAAAGATGGAGATTATCAAGTGAAAGAAGATAATTAAAAAAAGTTTGAAAAAATAAAAAAAGTTGTTGACAAATGTTGCCTAAACGTATATATTAATAGAGCAGTTTAAATCTGTAAGGGATCTTAGCTCAGCTGGGAGAGCATCTGCCTTACAAGCAGGGGGTCACAGGTT
>OFMO01001537.1_pt1 | contig 14392 bp, 7 predicted proteins | sample 1541821 | NCBI WGS metagenome assembly OFMO01 (sample SAMN04209253, study PRJEB22552) | human gut metagenome | biome: gut; material: feces | host: Homo sapiens | place: USA: Oklahoma | reverse complement strand
CAACATCTTTATTTCCGTCCCACACACTCATGTGACAGTTAATTGCAACAGCTTCAAAGCGTACTTATGATGGTATCGTATTCGATTCCATACTTGAAATGAAATATTATCGTGATGTACTTTGCCCCCTAGTGGAGAGTGGCGATGTGGTAAGATTTGAGCTTCAGAAACCATATGAGTTACAACCAAAGTTCAAACATGACGACAAAAACGTTCATCCGATTACCTACGTTGCAGATTTTTTCATTGTGTATAAGGACGGAACTGAAGTAGTTATTGACACAAAGGGATGTCCGGATTCAGTTGCTAATATTAAAAGAAAATTATTTTGGTATAAATATCCGAACGTAGATTATAGATGGATTACCTATTCAGGAATTGATGGAGGATGGTGCTCTTACGAATACGTTAAGAAACAACGCGCCATCCGTAGAAAGATGAAATGCGAATCCGAAAAAGAGAAAATGGAGGAAGAAAATAATGGAAAAAGTAAATAGAATTGATGCATCTACACTGGTTGAAGCTGTAAATAAAATTACAGAACAGACTACAGAGTTTGAATGGAACGGTATGAGTATTGTGGTAAATAGAACTCTTCCAATGGAAACTATGCTTGAGTTCGTTGATTATGTCGTAAAGACATGCTTTAGTGACGATGGAGAGTATCTACCAGAAGTGAAAGACTTCGCAATCAAAAGCTGTTTACTGGAAATGTATGCTAATTTCGATTTACCTACAGATTTAGCTACAAGGTATGCAGTTATTTATAATTCTGATATTGTGGATGCCGTATTGAATCGCATCGAAGGAAGACAGTTTGGCGAGATCATCAATGCTATTGAACAGAAAATAGCAAATTTAGCTCAGGCAAATGTACAAATGGTTTATGCACAAATGAATCGTATCAATGATGAATTCGAGAATTTACAGAACAATATTGCCGCGCTGTTCACTGGTGTGGATCAGGACGATATAAAGAAGTTAGTTAATGCTATCTCGAATGGAAATATTGATGAGGGTAAGATTGTGCAGGCTTTTGCATCTCAAAATAAAAAGGCAAACATTGTAAAGATGCCTAATGGAGAAAAATAATCATGTCTTCTATAAATATGGGTTCCATACTTGCAAAAGCTCAGGCTCATATGGGAAGTAGTGTTGGACAGGCAAAGGTAAATACCACTGTTGAAAAAGTTATGCTTGGACGCATCACTTTAAAATCTGGTGGGAAAACACATACTCCAGAAGAAGCGGCTGAAAAATTTATTGAAGTTCTTAGAAACTCAATCGGCAGTTCGGGGGTTAGCTCCGATGCAGCTGCTGCTATTTCAGAACTCAGTCACTCTTCTGCTGTTCGAGTTGGTGCAAATGTATACACAATCGAAGTATTCTTTACTGGAGATTTAAGTAGACCATCACTTGTACCCGGAAAGTATGGAGGTATCAATAATTTAGCTGCATTGTTAAATAACGGTGTGGATCATGAGATGAATCGTGTTCATGGTATATGGCACGGTCAGGAAACTTGGAGTAGAACTGTTATACCCGGCGCTCATTTCGTAGATGATGCCGTAAGCAGTTTTATGGGTAATTATGCATCCGAATACAATGTTATCGACATTTCTATCGGAGATGCTTTTTCTTAAAACACATAGTGAACATTTAGTGAAAGGATTGGTGTATAAACCAGTCCTTTTCTTTATATTAAAAAGGCGGTGAGATAAATAAATGGCTGACATTTTACTGACAGTCGGCGTGGATACTTCGTTGAGCTATGCTGAATTTCAAGCTGGAATCACCAGCCTTGTTGCTCAAGTCAATGCTAATCCACCGAAAATAAAACTTAAATTTGATGATTCATCCTTGTCTTCTATGAGAAAACAAATTGAATCACTGACTAAAGCAGCGTCAAGTGCGAATGCTATGAAGTCAATGGGTGGGTATACTCAGACGAACTCAGGTATCTGGCTAAAAGATACTGCGGCAATCAAAGCTAATACACAGGCTAAGGATGCCAATGCCAGCGCAACAAAGAAAGCCGCCGATGCTACAAAACAAGCTAAAGCTAGTGAGGACGCTTTTGCTGCTGGAACAAAAAAGCATACAGACGCTCTAAACAAAGTAAATACACTTCTTGGACAAGTAACTGCAAATACACAGAAGTGGACAGCGGCACGGAGTGGGAAAACGAGTTTAAGTTATGACAATCTCAAGTCGCAGATATCATCTCTTACAGCATTGAGGAATGGGCTATTGAATGGTTCGGTGTCTGCGGAACAGTTTGAAGCATCCTTCAGAAGTATTAAAGCAACTGTTACAGAATCTTCATCAGCAATTAGAGCAGCTGGTGAAAATACTAAAGCACTCGGCGATCGTTTTAGTGGACTTGCAACAAAATTTGCATCATGGCTATCTGTTACGCAAGTAATCATGACGGCTGTTAGAACTGCTAAACATATGGTATCCGCTGCGGTCGAAGTAGAGAGTGCAATGAAGCAGATTCAGATTGTTACTGGAGCGTCTGATTCGCAGATGGAATCATTCCTTACACGTTCTATCGCACTAGCAAAAGAGCTTGGTCAAAGTGTTACGGATGTAGCATCTTCGATTGAAACGTTTGCCAGACTTGGATATGGAATGAATGAATCTGCTGGCTTAGCTAAATACGCGAATATCATGGCTAATGTAGGTAATACAGATGTAGATACAGCTACAACTGGTATTACTTCTATTATCAAGGGATATGAAATGGACGCAAGTGATGCAGAGCATGTATCGGATGTACTTGTAAAAGTAGGTCAGGAATATGCTATTTCAGCTGAGGAGCTTATGACTGCATTCCAGCGAGGTGGTGCTGCTCTCCATGCATCTGGAACCGATTTTGAGAAGAGTGCTGCTCTGTTCGCTGCTACCAATGCATCCCTGCAGAACGCTGAAACCACAGGTACAATGTGGAAGACAGTTAGTGCTCGTATTCGTGGAGCTACAACAGAACTCGAAGAGATGGGCGAAGAGACAGACGGATTAGCTCAAGGTTTGTCTAAATATAGAGAAGAAATCATGGCTTTATCCGGTGTTGACATCATGAAAGATGAAAACACATATAAAGACATGTATGACATTTTTGTACAGTTAGCTGAGGTTTGGGATAACATGGAAGATGTATCCCAGTCCCGTGTTGCAGAAATTCTTGGTGGTACACGTAATACTTCTGGTATCATGTCTACTATCACAAATATCAAGGATGCAATAGGTGCTTACTCAAGTGCTATGGATTCAGCCGGAACTGCAACAGAAGCAAATAATCTGTACATGGATACAACGAAAGCAAAAGTCGGAGAACTGAAAGCAGCTTTTCAGGAATTATCATCCGATTTTATCAGCTCTGATTTAACAAAGGGAGCTGTAGATGCTTTGAAAGGTATCGTCGAAGCAATTGACGCAATTATCGATTCGGTAGGTTCACTCGGAACAATTCTTGCTGGATTAGGAATTGCTAAAATAGTAAAGAACGTGGCTTGACCCAAAATCATGGGTTACTTTTATAGTAGAGGTCGGCATGGTTAAGGACATATCATTATGGAGATATGAGCCAAGACTATGGGTGAGCGTTTGAAAATAAATCACACAAAGGGGTAATTGCTGGGAAACTGGTTAAACCAATCATACTACAACGTAATCGGAAACGATATGCGTGAATGTTGCGAAAGCAGAAATAAATGATTGGATGGCATATGGTGATAGTAAGCCTAAGTGCCTTGCAGATATTATCTGCGGATAGGATAACATCAGCCGGACGAAGACTCACAGCTTCATCCTCAGAGACTACCCACCCTTTGAGCCACTACTGCCTAGTGTAGTGACTTTTAATGTATAGTCCTCGTGTAGTGAGAACTTATCTCTCACTTTAAAAATATGGTACGTTAGCTAAAACGTGATAAGATAGCGATTTACGGCTTCCACGAATAGCCGCATTTCCCACAACGATTAACTGTTTTGTTACTTCCGATCAATCCTGTAATAATGGAAAATCCGCGATTCCCAGTAGTAATTTGGTTCGATCCGCATCTCGGACAAATTATCATACATTGTGGGGATTGCATATACATATCAAGGTTACTTGTATTAGACTCAACCGTTTCATCAGAAGCTACGGTTTCAATATTACAACCAAACTGTCGAAGAACCTCAGCTACCCAATTAGCTCTATCTTTTGTGGTTGATCGCAATAATACATATGGTGGATTATCTATGATATCCTTTGCTTCTCTTATGGTCTGCAAATTAAATAATTGCCTCATATATTGAATCAACATAACCTGATTATCGTACTTAGTTTTATCAGATAAAAATCCTTGATAAACAATATCATATAATTGTTTTGCGGGCTCAAGTGGATAGCCACAATAAATACATTGATATGCTTTATCTGAAATATTTTTGCCACATTCAGGGCATTTAATCAAAGCCATAATATCACAACACTCCTTTCAATAAGAATTATACCATAATACTCCAATGTCGTCTATGTCTACTATTAAAACACTTGGAGCGAAAGATTTTTTAGGTGATATAACAACAGGTTTAGAATTAGCTTTCCCTAAAATTGGGAAGGCTATAACTGCGATGTCAGCAGAAGCAGCTTCTGGATCTGGAGCACTTGCATCATTGGGAGCCGGTGCGACAGCTCTATTCGGCACATTAGCACCGCTTGTTGGAATCATTGCAGCTGTCGGTGCGGCTTTCTTAATATGGAAAGCTTATGATAACTATATGCAGAAACAGGTTCAAGCTGCTCAAGAAGCTGGAAATGCATGGAAAGAAACAAGTAATTCACTGAGTGATTATAAAGACAGAGTTGTTGAGCTGAGAGCGCAGCTTGCATCCGGAACTCTTTCGGAACAAGAAGCATACCAAGCAAAATCAGAGCTGCTGTCGATTCAGCAGTCTCTGACTGATTCATATGGAAGTCAGGCTGATGGGATAGATCTTGTAAACGGGTCACTTCGTGAACAAATCGGATTGATGGAGCAGTTGAGTCAGTCTGATGCAAATAAATATCTGAATGAAAATCAGAAAGGTATTGATAAAGCTACCAAGGAAATGGAAAAGAAAAGAACCTATTACCTTGGTCAGTATTATGATACTGGAGACGACGCTTCAGAAGCTCTAAAAAAGGCAATCAAAGCTTCTCAGGAAAAATACGGTGATTTAATTACATCACGAGAAGGTGCTAGTGGTGAAATGCTCCTCTATTTTGATGGAGATGCATCTCAAGCAGAAGCGGCTTTAAACGACTTTATGACAGATGTCCGCAACGCATCCGAAGAGCTCGATGGCAACTATATGTTGGACGATATTTTCAGTTATTCAGAAAGTAGTCTCAAGGACGCGAATAAGATACTTGACAAATATCAAGAAGTCTATGAGCAAGCTAAGGCTGCAGAAATTGCCGGAGATAAAAACCAGTATAAAGGTACTAATGGTGTATCACAGACTGCTGCAAAATGGCTAAATGATTATTCAAAAGCTGTCGAAAATTACAATGATGCTCTAGCAAGTGGTGACACATCAAAAATAGCTGAGGCGAAGGCTGAGTTCGATGCCGTTGACGAATCTGTTCAGTCATTGCTCCAGTCAGATATGAGCGGTTATGCTGATTCATTTAATGAAATCAGTGACCAGCTTGATACTGCTGCTGTAAGCGCGCAAAACTTCAAAGATGCGATTAACGGTGTAGATACATCAAATGCATCAAAGAAAGTAAAAGAGACTGCTGATGCATTAAAAGACTTGAAGTTAGATGATAAAGACTTTGTTTATGCATTCCAGACAGATGGTGTGCAAGAAGGCGAAGAACAGATAAACGCTTTAGTTCAAGCTGCTCTTGATGCAGGTGTTATCAGTGATACCTCTTCAGCAAGTATTCAAAAACTTGCTAATATGCTTGTCGAGCTTGGTATTATTTCCGGAGAGCCAGTGGAAGGTCTTGAAAGTACAACGAATGCCGTTGAAAACTTAAAGTCCGCACTATCCGATTTGCAGGATACGCAGGAGAAAGTACAGACAGCCTTATCAAATTCAAAATCAGCTACTGGATTAACAGCAGATGATATAGACAATCTTACTACTGCATACAAAGACTTAGATGGCTACAACCCATATAAGTTATTTGAAGAAACAGCTAATGGTGTTCATTTGAATGCTGATGAACTGGAGAAATTAAATAACCAGTTAAATGCAAATAAAATACAAGAGTTCTCTGATCAGATTTCAAAATTAAGAGATCAGATATATGAGAAACGTGCCAAAGGTGAAGACACTTCTGAGTTGGAGTCACAGCTTGCAAGCGCGAAATTACTCAAGAGTGAATTAGAAGGTGCTACCTCTGCCTATAACAAGCTTATCAGTGCGATGAATGGAAGCAAGGAAAGAGACTCCTACGAAAGCCTCGGCAATGCATACGAAAGTATGAAAAATACTCTCGACCAAGGATGGTACGGAGATGAGTCTCTGAATGCCTATCTCGACCTTCTGCTGTCTGCTCAGCAACGAACCGGAGACGCAGCAGCTGACTTCGAGAAGCTTGGAAAAACGATAGAAGGTACAAGCCACAGCATACTCGATTATTGGAAATATGACGATGATAACAATCTGGTTACCGATGGTCTTTACGACTTTCTTGATGATGTCAACAGGAAAATGGGCGACTCGTTTGCCAAGATGAATGAGGATGGTACATACCAGTTCGATTTCAATGGAGATAAGCTCAAACAGGTAGCTGATGCATTTGGAATGTCAACCGAAGCAGTTGAGTTGTTTGAGCGCGCCATGATTGATGCTGGCATGGCTGTTGATATGACAGACCTTGATTTTTCCGGAGAGGTAGAAAAAGCTGTAGAGGCACTAAAGGATTTACAAGAAGCTGGTAAGATATCAGATTCAATCAATTTAGATTTTGATGTTGATACCGCTCCTATTGAAGATCTGCAGTCTTATATTGATCAGTTAAAAAATGAACGAGTCAATATTGATGCAGAAACAAATCCGGAGGCTGCCGCAGCATTAGACGAACTTATTGCTAAATGCGAACAGACATACTATGCCAAAATCAATGCCGAAACAGATGGAAGTTTGGATACCGCTATCGCTATTGTAGAACAATTAAGAGCTCTCACTGCTGCTCCGCTTAGCGTTGAGGCAAGAGCTGCAAATACAGACCAGATAGCTAATCTTGCAACACAGTTAGCCAGTCTTCCAGAGTCCGTACAGATTGCAGTTGGCATTAAGGCTGAAAACATAGGTGACGTAAATGCCATTGTTAATCAGCTTAACACGCAACCATCAAGTATACAGGTTCCTGTTAATTATCAAAAAGGAACTGAACCTGAGAAAGTTGATGACGCAACAGGTACTGCAAACTTTAACTTAGGTACATCTCCTACTACGGTTCCAGATGCGACAGGTAGGGCAAATTACACGCTCGGAAGTTATCCTACGTTCCTGCCAACATTAAGGCAAACAATTATTGCGAATAAAGTAGGATTCGCAGATGGTACTGCACACGCAGATGGTACTGTGATGTCTATGTGGAATCATTACAGAGATTCTATTGGAGCATATGCAGCTGGTAATAACTGGTCTCTGATGAAAGATGAAAAAGTTGATATGCAGGAACGAACAATTAAAAGTCTGCAGAAGAAAATTGAAAAATTGAAATATGAAAACAAAGCTTTGCGTGAGGAAAATGCAGAGCTTTCAGATAAAAATCAACATTATGAGCAAATTGTTGGTGATGTAGAGTCTTTGCGAGACGAATGGAACTCACGAATCCAAGAGGCTCTTGCTTATAGGAAGCAATACAAAGAATCTGTATTTGCGATTCGTAAAATCAGAAAAGAATATGAAAAGAGATTCAATCAATTAAATAAACAATTCAAGGTATAGATTGCGAAAGGAGGAGGACGTATGGATAGATGCGATTTTACCTTTAGAGGAGAATCATTGAGCAATCATGGATATATGCTTTGCGAATTCGATAGATCTGGTTCTGTAGAAAATGTCACAACTGATTCACAGAGAGAATTCACTTCGATATCTATGTTTGGTGGGCGGTATTTCCCGATTATATATTCAGTATACGATGGAGCATTTGTTGCAGAAATGTCGATATGTAAAAGCGGGGAAAATGTTGGGGCTGAAATAAAACCAAAAGAATCAGCTGCATTAAAAAGATGGCTTGAAAGTCCTATTGCGTCCGAATTCAGAATTGGTGGTAACGACTATGAAGGTATTTTCTGGAATGGAACATTTAATGTAGAAGAAATACATTCAGACGATGTGTGTGTTGGTTTCCATCTAACATTTACAGCTACTGCTCCATTCGGATATAAGGACAAAGTAGAGTTCAGTGGTTCTGTATCAAAAGATGGGTCTATAAGCATTGATGACACAAGCGACGATGAGGGATATATTTATCCAGATATTACAGTTACATTGAAAGCTGCTGGTGACTTGAAAATTACAAATAATTTCGATAAAAGGACTACGGTTGTCAGAGGGTGTTCGTCTGGGGAGACTCTCACATTCACTCATCTCCTGCAGATTTTATCGAGTAATAAATCTCATGAACTTGGAGATGACTTTAACTACAAATTTATCCGAATCAACAATGAGTATGGCAATGTGGTAAATAAACTTACGTTTAACCTCCCTTGTACATACTCTATTTCATATAATCCGATTGCGAAGGTGGTGATTGCGTGAATACTTCTTTATATGGAGGTCTTATTGAAATAAGTCCTGACGGTCAGCCAATTACACCAGATCTCGTTCTTTCTTATCGTGGAGGAACCAAACAAGGAATTATTCACAATGTCCAATCACTGACGAATGCAAATGCACTTGTAGAAACTGCTGAGATATCCTTTGATGTTTATAAGAAGATCGATGGTGTTGAATGCCAGTTATGGGATGATCTCAGAGATTTCAGACTGGTATATATACCACACCTTGATACATCTACATTCAATCCGTGGTATGAGCTTTCTGTAGAGGTCGATGAAAATGACTGTACAATCAAGCATTGTCAAGGCGTTCATTTACAGGAAGCAGAGCTTGGTCAGCTTACATTGAATGGTGTTGAAATTAACACAGAAGATGATATTGCAAGAGACGACTACTCTCCTACTATTATCTATGACCCAAAGAATCCGGAGGCATCTGCTCTGGACAGAATTTTAAAAGACAAAGCATCTCATTATACTATCGTGCATGTAGATTCATCTATTGCAAATCTACAACGAACATTTTCATGGGACGGCTCGAGTATAAAAGATGCATTTGATGACATCGCAAATGAAGTAGAGTGCCTTTTTAAATATGGCGAATATACAAATAACGATGGCAAAATTCACAGAACTATTTCTGTATATGATTTAAACGACCGATGTATGGAATGCGGCGAACGTGGCTCATTCACTACAAAGGTATGCCCGAAATGTGGCTCTGCAAATATCAATTACGGATATGGAACTGATAGCGGCATTTTTCTTAGTCATGAGAATTTTGCCGGAGATATTACCTATTCATCAAATAAAGACAGTGTAAAAAACTGTTTCCGCCTCGTTGCTGGCGATGATTTGATGACTGCGACGATTCGTAATATCAACCCTAGCGGTAGTCAGTATATTTGGTATTTGAGCGATTCTGTTCGTGCTGATATGTCACAAGCTTTACAGGACAAGCTGAAGGCTTATGATACAGAATACGAATCATACTCAACTAAAAAGCAGATAGACATTCCATCTACTGTAATTGCTGATTATAACGCTCTTATCAATAAATATAAGCTGTATGATGATACTCTGACGAATGTCAAATATCCAATCATAGGATATTCTGCGTTGACAGATGTATATTATTCTGCATTAAATTTCTATAGCTTATTAAAGACTACTCTCGCTCCTGCATCAGAGCATGGCGAAAAAACTACTGCTGCAAAAGAGCTTGCAAAGCTCACAACGAGCTCATTATCTCCTCTCGGTATTCAGAATGCAGAGATTTCATCTTCCGCTACTGTTACATCTGCTGTGCAAAATTATGCAAAAGTGTTCATTGACACTTCCTTGTATAGAATTACTGCAAAATGCAATATTTATGAAGCAAAGGTATGGAAAGGAACTATCACGCTTACTGGATACTCAAACGATGACGATACGGCGACATCCGCAGAATTGACTGTGTATGTATCAGATGCTACTCCAGACTTCATTAAATGTCAGATTGAAAAGGCAATGAAGAAAAATGAAGTCGATGCAACTGGTACTGTTGCTCTGTTTAAAAAGAGTGAATCTGACTTTAAACAGGCGCTGTCATTCTATAGTGTGGACAATCTCAATATTCTTGCGGGTATCGCTCGCGGATGCTTGGATATCTTAATTCAGCAGGGAGTAGCCGACCCTGAAAATGAGTTGTACTCTTCCATGTACTTACCGTACTACAACAGAAGCGTATGGATTCAGGATGAATTAAGAGAACGTGAAGCAGAGGTTCTGAAACTTAGAGGTACAAGAAGTAACCCAGATGGCGTACTGGATTATATTGAGAAACAGCGTCAGACTATTGCAAACAAGCTTGATCTCCGAAGTTATCTTGGAGAAGCTTTATGGGTAGAGTTCTGTTCTTTCAGACGTGACGATACATATCAGAATGATAATTTTATTTCTGATGGATTATCAGACACAGAACTGATTGCTCAGGCAAAAGAATTTATCAAAAACGCCGAACGTGAAATCGTAAAATCTGCAACATTACAGCATACAATCAGTTGCAACCTTAACAATTTCCTTCTGGTTAAAGAGCAGGATGTAGAAGAATCTCCAGTTCCAATCGTTACATTGGATGGAATCCATATCATTACTCACGATCAGCTTTATCTTGTAAAGGGCAATGCAACATTCTCTCCTCTTCTTGTTAATTTCGAGGTCGGTAACTGGGTTCACATCGAGATTGACGGAGTGGTATATAAGCTTCGATTGACCTCTTATAAGATTGACTATGACAATCTTGATAAGCTCGACGTAGAGTTTTCTGATGTCACATATGGACTGGACTACATGTCAGATACACAGAGTATTCTGGCTCAGGCTCAATCTATGGCTACGTCATACTCTATGGTACAGCATCAGGCTAATAAGGGAAACAATGCAAATAAGCAGATTATGGATATGGTTGAGAATGGTCTGAACCTTACGAATAAAAGAATCGTAAATGCTGCTGATAATCAGAATATGGTTGTTGATGAATCAGGTCTCTTAATGAGAGAAAAGAATGAGTTTGGAGACGACTATAGCGCAGAACAGACAAAGATTATCAATCATGGATTTTATTACACCAACGATGGATGGAAAACTGTTAAGACAGGTCTTGGTAAATATATTTACTACGACCCGGAAACAGGTACATATAAAGAAGACTACGGTATTATCGCACATAAGATTGTCGGTAACATCATTCTTGGAAATGAGCTCGGAATTTATAATACTTCAGGTTCTGTGAAAATTGATCAGAATGGTGTGACGATTACTGCCGATGCTGCTGATACGAACAAAGATCTATTTACACTTCAGCGTAAGAACGAAGATGGCTCTTATACAAAATATGTGTATGTGGACGATGATGGAAATATCAAGATTAACGGTAGACATATCCAGATGACAACCAGCGATGACCTTGGCTCTTATATCGATAAAACCATCAAGCAGGAAGCTGCCGCTCTTGTAGTACAGCTTACAAATGAATATATCGGTATTACTACCGACTCAAACGGCAACGGAGGTAATTTCTCTGATTGCTATACAGATGTACTTGTGTTTTCTGGTAGTACAGATATCACAAAATCATCTGATTTAAAGTGGACAATCACTGCCACAAGCGGAATTGAAGGCGAATGGGACAAGACGAACCATAGATACACAATCAAGAACTTAACCACCAGTATTGGGGAAGTTGTATTTGATCTAATCTACATGGATAAGTTATCCGTCAGTAAGAAATTCCGAATTGCAAAACTGAAAGCTGGCGCTGACGGTGGTCAAGGTATTCCGGGACGCGATGGTGTGGACGGTAAATCATCATACGTCCATATCAAATATAGTCCGGTTGCGAATCCTACAGATGAGTTAATGACTGAAGTGCCATCCACATATATCGGTATATGCGTTGATGAAAACGTAAATGACCCCACAACAGCAAATTCTTATACATGGAGTAAATTTACTGGCAAAGATGGTAAGGACGGCGCTAACGGAACGGACAGCTATGTACATTTTGCATATGCTCAGTCAGCAGACGGTAGTGTGAATTTTAGTGTAGTCGAATATGAAGGCGCTACGCACATCGGTGTTTATACCGACAATGTGAAAGAAGATAGTACAGACTACAAAAAATATGCTTGGTCGCAGATTCGTGGAGAGGACGGTACAAGTGTTTATATCGTTTCTACTGAAGTCGTATACATTCCAAGCGATAGCGGTACCACTCCGCCGACTGCGAACTCAATGGCAACTAATGATGGAAAAATTATCATAGACCATAACGGAAACGAACTTGCTACAAACAAGTGGCTCACAACAATTCCGGATGTCATCGAAGGATCGTATCTATGGACAAGAACGACTGTCAATTACTCAGATGGAAATTCTACTGTAACATACAGTGTATCGAGACAGGGTATTGATGGTACGGACGGTATTGATGGAATCAATGGACGTGACGGACGCGATGGTTCAAGCAATTATGTTCATATTAAATATTCCGCATATCCGAATCCTACAGACAGTCAGATATCAGAAGTTCCTTCCGATTACATTGGTATTTGTGTTAATGACGTTATCAAAGACCCTGATACAGCGAACTCTTATACATGGTCTAAGTTTGTAGGAAAAGATGGAGAAGATGGTATTCCGGGTAAAAACGGCTATGTACATTTTGCTTACGCTATGAGTGCTGATGGCAAAGAACACTTTTCCAAATCAGAATTCACAGAAGCGACCTACATCGGTGTATATTCTGATAACACAAAAGAAGATAGCGGAAATTATAAAGATTATGCTTGGTCTCTTATCAAAGGTGCTGACGGTAAGACGCCTGTCAAGGGGGTTGACTACTTCGACGGTGTGTCGTCTTACCTCTGGATAAGATATGCTACAGACGCTAATGGTAGCGGAATGACGACAACACCATCAAATGCAACGAAATATATTGGTACTGCATCGACAACCACTTCCACTGCGCCTACAGCGGCAAGTGCCTATAAGTGGTCTAAATATGTTGGTGAAAATGGCACTCCTGGCGAGAATGGCTATGTTCATATAGCTTATGCAGATTCAGCCGATGGTAAAACTGGATTCAATACAACTGTCGGTATAGATAAAAAATATATCGGACAGTACACAGATAATATCGAGGCTGATAGTACAGACCCTACAAAGTACACATGGTCTCTTATCAAAGGCGCTGATGTCACAATTACTTCTACAAAAATAGAGTATATTGCAACAACCGAGAATAGCACCACTCCACCGGAATCAATAGAGCTTGTTACTAGCAACGGATTATCACTGGTTGACAATTCTTCAAGAATATTTGTGACAAATAAGTGGTCTGATGAGATACCAGAACTTGCTGATGGCATGATTCTTTGGACAAGAACAACTGTCAACTATTCAGACGGTAACTCAACTGTAACATATACAAATGCAAAACAGGGTGAGACCGGAGTGACAGGAAGAACATACTTCCTTGAAGTTGATACATCCGCAGTCAAAATTGACGGAAACAATATTATTACACCAGATACAGTTAAAGTCAGAGGATATTACAGAGATGGCAATGGAGATCGAGAGGTCTACCCTTGCCGTTTTGTTATTACAAAGACTTATAGCGATAATCGATCTGAAGAAGTTATCAGCTCATCAAGCAATGTTGCCGAGCAAAGTTTCACTATTGATGGCGAATCTGATATGCCTACTTTCTACACCATAGAAATGCATAAGGCTAGTCAGTCTCCTGACGAAAATAATCTGCTCGATATTCAGACCATCCCGATACTTGTTGACAGTTCAAATATGATGATTGGAGCAAGAAATTTGCTCAAGAAGTCTAATAAGCTTGAAGGCTGTCATTATTATGGAACAGACGGAGTTTACAACATTTCCGAAGATGAAATTGATGCAAAACGACTGGTTAAAATTCAATCTGCCGCAGGTTCTAATGCAGCGAAAGCTATTTACTACGAAATTTATACTGACAATCTTGTCGCTTCTGAGATTGGAACAAAATTAACCGTATCAATGAATGTTTATTCCCGTCAGAGTACAACCATCAATGTATG
>OFMO01001531.1_pt1 | contig 14462 bp, 10 predicted proteins | sample 1541821 | NCBI WGS metagenome assembly OFMO01 (sample SAMN04209253, study PRJEB22552) | human gut metagenome | biome: gut; material: feces | host: Homo sapiens | place: USA: Oklahoma | reverse complement strand
TTGGCTGAAGCGAACACCGCCTTGCCGCTCACCGCCTTATAAGCGTTTACGGCAATGCCGCAGAATTCCGCGCGGGTGATCTCGGCCTTTGCGTTGAGCGCTTCGAGCGCGCTGGGCATCAGGCCGGCAGCCTGCGCGGCTGCGACGCCCTCCTCCGCCCAGGAGGAAATATTGGAAAGCGCGCCGGCCTGCTGGACGAACAACGCCGCTGTCAACGCCAACGCACCCGCCCGGCGGGCAAAGGGATGGGACATAGGGAAAGACCTCCTTAAACGATAAGAATAAATATAGTATAGCGCTCCGCGCGGCCGGTTTCAATACAAGATGAACAAAAATGCGGGAAAGGTTGTAAAAAAACTGTGAAAAGCCGCGTTTATATGGTATACTGATACAGATTTGAAAAAATGGATGGAGGAGACGAACGCGATATGATCACGATTACCGACCTGAGCCTGAACTTCAGCGGCGAGCCGCTGTTCAAAGATGTAAACCTGAAATTTACCCAGGGCAACTGCTACGGTGTTATCGGTGCAAACGGTGCAGGCAAGTCTACATTTCTGCGCATTCTGTCCGGCGATTTGGACCCATCCACCGGCACGGTTTCGATTGCGCCCAAGACCCGTATGAGCGTACTCAAGCAGGACCACTTTGCCTTCAACGAGGAGACTGTTCTCAATACGGTTCTCGGCGGCAATGAGCGTCTGCTTGAGGTCATGCACGAAAAGGATGCGCTCTACATGAAGGATCCGTTCACCGAGGAGGACGGCAACAGGGCTGCCGAGCTGGAGTCCGAGTTTGCTGAAATGGGCGGTTGGGACGCCGAGACCGAGGCCAGCCAGCTGCTGAACGGTCTGGGTCTGGATGCAGATGCCATCCTGTACACCGAGATGAAGAACCTCGGTGACGTCGAGAAGGTCAAGGTGCTGCTGGCGCGTGCACTGTTCGGCAAGCCGGATATCCTGCTGCTGGACGAGCCTACCAACCATCTGGATATTCAGGCAGTCCGCTGGCTGGAGGACTTCCTTGCCGATTTTGAGGGCACCGTCCTCGTTGTATCGCATGACCGTCATTTCCTGAACAATGTATGTACCCATATTGTTGATATCGACTACGGCAAGATCAAGCTGTATGTCGGCAACTACGAGTTCTGGTATGAGTCCTCTCAGCTGGTTCAGCGCATGATCAAGGATCAGAACCGCAAGAACGAGGAAAAGATCAAGGAACTGCAGAACTTCATTCAGCGTTTTGCGGCAAACAAGTCCAAGTCCCGTCAGGCGACCAGCCGCCGCAAGCTGATCGACAAGCTGTCCGTCGAGGAAATGCCGGCTTCGTCCCGCCGTTACCCGTGGGTAGCGTTTGACGCGGACCGTGAGGCAGGCAAGGACATTCTCGAGGTGCGCGGCATCTCCAAGACCATCGACGGCGAGAAGGTGCTCGACAACGTATCTTTCATCGTGCGCCGCGGTGACAAGATTGCGTTCATCTCGGATAACGAGCTGGCAATGACTACGCTGTTCCAGATTCTTATGGGTGAGATGAAACCGGATGAGGGCAGCTTCAAGTGGGGTGTCACCACCTCGCAGAGCTATTTCCCCAAGGACAACAACGAGTTCTTCGAGGGCCACGAGGAGAATATGCTCGACTGGATCGCGCCGTATTCCCGCACGGATACACTGGAATCCACACTGCGCGGCTTCCTCGGCCGTATGCTGTTCTCCGGCGACGATGTTTACAAGCCGGTTCGCGTACTGTCCGGCGGTGAGAAGGTTCGCCTGATGCTGGCGCGCATGATGCTGTTCGGCTCGAACGTGCTCGTCATCGACCAGCCGACCAACCACCTTGATCTGGAATCCATCACCGCAGTCAACAACGGCGTTCGTGATTTCAAGGGCACCGTGCTGTTTGCTTCCCACGACCACGAGTTCGTGCAGACCATTGCGACCCGTATTATCGAAATTCGTGAAAAGGGCGTTCTGGACAAGGAATGCACCTATGACGAGTTCCTCGAGTTCCGCGAGACCTACAAGGGCTGATGCCGGAGCGCTTTCGGCGCGGTCTGAACGGCCTGCTCGTGCTGCTGATACTGGGTGCGTTGGCATATGCCTCGGCGCTGCTGTTCGGCTGGAACTGTCCGATCAAATACTTGACCGGTGTGCCGTGTCCCGGCTGCGGACTGAGCCGCGCACTTGCCGCTCTGCTCCGACTGGACTTTCGTACGGCACTGCGGTTTCACCCGATGGTTTTCGTGCTGCCGCCGGTCGTTTTGTACGCGCTGTTTGGCAAAAAGCCGCTTTTCGGCTCCAAAAACCTCGAGCGCGTGCTGCTGTGGAGCGTTATCGTGCTGGATATCGCAATTTGGCTGATACGTCTCGCGCTGCATGACCCGCTGATTTTTTGAAGATTTCCCGCTCGAACTGTACTGCACGGTTCGAGCGGATTTTGTTTTATTCGACATTTTGTGCAATATGCAAAGATTAGCCGGAAATTTGATCGGGTTTTGCTGTACTTTTTCGTATGCACATGCTATACTGTTGCCAAAGGAGGGGATAGTTTATGATGTTTGGAATTGACAGCCTGTATGTCTGGCTGGCTGTCATTATCATCAGTGTAGCGGTAGAGGCGTTTACACTCACATTGTGCGGCATCTGGTTCGCTGCCGGCGGTGTCGCGGCACTCATTGCAGCCAGCCTTTCGGTCGGACTGATGGGGCAGTGGATTGTGTTCATCGTGTTCTCCGCGCTGCTGCTTGTACTGGTGCGTCCGCTCTGCCGCCGTTTTCTCGGCAGTCGGCAGCAGGCAACCAACGCAGATCGTATCATCGGACAGACTGCCGTTGTTACCGAACCGATTGACAATGTTCTGGAGACCGGTGCGGTGAAAATCAACGGAAAGATCTGGACAGCCCGCAGTACGACTGACGCGCAAATTGCAATCGGGACAAGAGTCACGGTTGTGGAGATCCGCGGCGTCAAGGCGATTGTAAAACCGAACCAACTGTAAAGGAGCGTTATCATGGATTATATTATTGTACCCATCATCTGGATTGTGCTGATTGTTCTGCTCATCGCGTTCATTGCAAGCAATATCGTGATCGTGCCGCAGGCGAAGGCGTATGTTATCGAGCGTCTCGGTACCTACCGTGACACATGGAGCACCGGCCTGCATTTCAAGGTGCCGCTGTTTGAGCGCATTGCCCGCAAGGTAACCCTCAAGGAGCAGGTAGTCGATTTCCCGCCGCAGCCGGTTATCACCAAGGATAATGTAACCATGCAGATCGACACGGTCGTGTACTTCCAGATTACCGACCCGAAGCTGTTTGCATACGGTATCGAAAGCCCGATGGCGGCAATCGAAAATCTGACTGCAACCACACTGCGAAACATCATCGGTGATCTTGAGCTTGACCAGACGCTGACCAGCCGCGATATCATCAACACCAAAATGCGCTCCATCCTCGATGAAGCGACCGATGACTGGGGCATTAAAGTAAATCGCGTGGAGCTGAAAAACATCATTCCGCCGGCTGCCATTCAGGAATCTATGGAGAAGCAGATGAAGGCCGAGCGCGAACGCCGTGAGTCCATTCTGGTAGCGGAAGGTAAAAAGCAGTCCGCGATTCTGGTGGCTGAAGGCGAAAAGGAAGCAACTGTTCTTGCTGCAGAGGCAAATCGCCTTGCCAAGATCAAGGAGGCCGAAGGTGAAGCGGAAGCGCTGCTTACCGTGCAGAAGGCACTGGCAGACTCCATCACTCTGCTGAATGAAGCGGCACCGACCGAGCAGGTTATCAAGCTGAAATCTCTCGAGGCATTCAGCAGCGCCGCCGACGGCAAGGCAACCAAGATCATCATCCCGAGCGAGATTCAGAGCCTTGCGGGTCTGGCAACTTCATTCAAGGAAGTTATGACCGATCCGAAGCGTGAACAGCCCGAAAAGTAAAAATTGCGTTCAAGTCCTGCAGACCGTATCCGGCCTGCAGGACTTTTTTGCACGCAAAATTGTCATTTGTGTCCGACTCGATTCTTGACAGAAGTGGACTGGAATGTTATCATAAGTTGAATAGATATGCACATATTGCGGGAGGGATCAAATTGTCGGCAAAGCATACAGACGCAGAACTGGAGTGCTGCGAGGAGCATATCGTCCATACAGATGCAGTTATGGCAGCGCGCAGCGCAATGCCGGCAGAGGAGATCACTACAGCCGCATCAGATTTTTTCAAAGCGTTTTCCGACAAGACCCGCTTGCGGATACTGGCGGCGCTCGTTTCCGCGGAGCTGTGTGTCTGCGATATTGCATCGCTGCTGAACATGAGCCAGTCCGCGATATCGCATCAGCTTCGTTTTTTGAAGCAGGCGCGGCTGGTCAAGAGTCGAAAAAACGGAAAAACAGTATACTATGCGCTGTGCGATGATCATATTCAGACCATTTTGGCACAGGGAATCGCGCACGTGCAGGAGGGATAAACGGAATGAGCGAAAATAACCGCCCTGATTCGGAACAGAAGAAGGACCAGACAACGGCGGAAGATATTTTAGCACAGGTCGATTCGATTTTAGCGGATCTGGAAAATTCGGCAGTAGCGCAGCTGTTTGCCGCTCCGGAAAAACCTAAACCCGAAGAGAATAAAAAACTGCCTGAAAAAGAAGAATCAGCGCCGCCCGGCGAGCCTGAGCCGCCGGACAAGAATGCAGAACAGCCGGAAGCCGATACATCGCACCAAAGTGAAAGCGAATCTCCGGAGGCGGAAACGCCGCCCGAGGAAGCGGCGGCAGCTGAGCCTGCAAAGCCCTCGGAGGAATCAGACGCAGCTGAGGAATCGCCGGAAAATTCGGAAGACGAATTTGACGAAGAAGAAGATTCGTCGGATGAGACCGAAGACGAGGGCGACTGGGACGAACCGGAATTTGACGACGAAGGTATAGAGGACGAGCTTCCTGAGGAAGAACAATCAGAGGAAGCGGAATTCGAGCCTATCATAGAGGAAAAGCCGGACAGGCTGCAGAAGCTAAAAGAAAAACTGAAAAACCATGAAAAGGACAAGGCGGAGAAAAAGGAACAGGCAAAATCCGCACCTAAGGAGAAGCCTAAACCAAAGGATGAAAAAAAGCCGGAGGAAAAGAAGCCGGAACCGTCAGTAATCGAAGCTCCGGAGGACGCGGACGATACCACCGGTATGAATTTCGTGCAGAAGGCACAGTACCGGGCGAAAATGCGTCGGCGTGAGCAGACCCGTCTGCGGCGAGAAAATGCACGCCGTATACAGGAAGGTGCTGAAGTGACCTATCAGCCGATGACACGGCTGGATATGCAGAGTGTAGGTGCACGGCTGGCTGCCGCGGCAATCGTTCTTGTGGCCGGAATCGCAATGGGAGATTCGAGCGCGGCATTGCCGCTCTGCCTGCTGGCGTTTTTGATCACAGCGCTGCCGATTGCAGCGCGTGTGCTGACCAATCTGACACACGGCTCGTTTTTCGATGAATATCTGCTCGTGCTAATAGCGTCTATCGGCGCATTCGCGCTCGGCAGCCGTGCAGAAGCAACGGTTGTGCTCATCCTGTTCGAGATTGGCAAAATCGCAGGTGATATCGTTCTGGCATCCACCTATCAGGCGTTGCCGCAGCAGCATGATTTCATGCCGGAAAAGGCAACGGTCGTCAACATGAAGGGCGAACAGCGTCAGGTTCCGCTGGCAGATATCCGTCTGGGCGAGCTGGTTCTGGTGCACTCGGGTGAGCGCGTACCGATTGACGGTGTTGTGCTTCGCGGAGACGGCACGGTGGATGACAGCGTGCTTACCGGCGAAAACGTGCCGATGGCAGTTGATAAGAATACGCGTGTGCTGGCAGGCAGCCGGTATAACGGCTCTCTGATGCTGATTCGTGTGATCTCGCGCTACGAGGACTGCGCGGTTCGTCAGATTCGCCGCGTACAGAATGCAGCTGCCGAACACAAGGCAGCGTTGGAAAACAGTGCGCAGCGTAATGCCAAGCGCCTGGTTCCGGTTGTGATCGTCATTGCCGTACTGGCAGCCGCACTTCCGCCGCTGTTCATGCCCGGTTCGGATATAACCGGCTGGGTATATCGCGGACTGACGCTTCTCATCGCCTGCTGTCCGACCGCACTGGCGTTGGCTGTACCGCTTGCTTTTGTATGCGGCGGCGGCCGACTTGAGAGCGAAGGCGTTCACATGAAGGGCAGCGAAGCGATGGAACGGACTGCAGATCTGCGTCTGGTCGTATTCAACAAGACCGGCACAGTGACCACCGGCAATCTGCAGGTTAAAAAGATTTATCCCACGCAGGAGTTCTCCGAAAAGAACTGTCTGGCACTTGCCGCAGCAGCCGAGCAGCTTTCGCAGCATCCGGTTGCACGCGCAATCGTAAGTGCATGCCGGGAAAAGCTGCCGAAGATCGAGGAATTCGAGGAATTCCCGGGCCGCGGCGTGCGCGCCCGTATCGGTGATCACGTTCTGCTGGTAGGCAACCGAAAGCTGATGGTCTCCCGCGGTGTCAAGGGCTTGCCGGATATCGACGGCACGGTTGTTTACATCGCCTGTGAAGGGGAGCACATCGGCGTGATTGAATTGGAGGATACGGTTCGTCCGTCCGCTGCTGACGCGATCAAGAAGATCAAGGATCAGGGCGTTGAGCGTACTGTACTTATCACCGGTGACGCTGAGACACCAACCCAGCGAATTGCAAATGCCGCCGGTATCGATACCGTTCACTGCAGCTTGATGCCCGAGGAAAAGCAAGCGAAGCTGGACTTTATGATGCGCACGATTCCGACAGACGGTACGACCGCCTATGTCGGCGACGGCGTAAGCGATATCGAGCAGCTCAAGATGGCTGATGTCGGTGTGGCAATGGGCACGCGCGGCTCCCGCTATTCAGCGGATGCGGCGAATGTACTGATTACCGCAAATGATCTGAGCGGTCTCGGCGAAGCTGTTCAGGTCTGCAAGAGTACACACGGAGTGGCAATGCAGAATCTGACACTGCTGGCCGCCATCAAGCTGGTGCTTGCTGTACTGGCGCTGATCGGTCTGGCGCAGATGTGGATGGCAGTTGTCGTTGATGCCGTACTCACGGCGCTGACTGTGTTCAATACGTCCCGACTGCTCGGCAGTAAGCCGGAAATTTCAGAGGAATAAGCAAAACGCGAAGAAAGTGTAAAGGCTTTCTTCGCGTTTCTTTTTTTGTTTTGTGTACTTTCTGCGCGAAAACAGTCAAAAACAGTATGGTTTTTTTCGGAAGGATATGATACAATAATCTGTATGAATGAAAATGGAGGAATACGTCTTGCATAAAAAGATGGAAGCCATTTTGTCCCGTGTACAGAAGCCGGCACGCTACGTCGGCGGTGAATGGGGCTCGGTGATGAAAGATAAAAAGAACATCGATCTGAGATTTGCGTTCTGTTTTCCGGATACCTATGAGGTTGCCATGTCTCACCTCGGTTCGCGTATCCTTTACGGCCTGCTCAATGATCAGAAGGGCATCTGGTGCGAACGCGTCTGCGCGCCATGGATCGACATGGAGGCTGAAATGCGCGAGGCCGGTCTGCCGCTGTATGGTCTGGAGAGCGGTGATCCGCTTTATGACTTTGATATTATCGCGTTTACGCTGCAGTATGAGCTGTCGTTTTCCAACATTCTGAATATGCTGGATCTCGGCGGTATTCCGGTGCTGGCAAAGGACCGTACCGAACTCAAGCATATTGTAGCCTGCGGCGGTCCGTGTGCCTACAATCCGGAGCCGCTGGCTGACTTCGTTGACCTGTTCATGATCGGCGACGGCGAGGAGATCATGCTGGAATTTACCGATCTGTACCGCAAGGCCAAGCGCGAAGGCTGGTCTAAGCAGGAATTCCTGATTGCGGCAGCACAGATCGAGGGCATGTATGTACCTTCGCTGTACGAGGTCAAGTACCACGAGAACGGCACAATTGAGAGCGTTACGCCGACACACGGCGCACCCGCACTCGTGCAGAAGCGCATCGTCAAGGATCTGGATACCATGTACTATCCGGAGTCCTTCGTCGTGCCCTCGACGGATATTGTGTTCGACCGTGCGATGATCGAGTTGTTCCGCGGCTGTCCGCGCGGCTGCCGATTCTGTCAGGCCGGCCACACGTATCGTCCGCTGCGCACCAAGTCCAAGGAAGTGCTGCTCAAGCAGGCGCAGGCGGTGCTCAAGAACTCCGGTTACGAGGAAATCTCTCTGTCCTCGCTGTCTACCAGTGACTACGGTGAGCTGTCCGGTCTGACCGAGTGCATGCTCGACTATTGTGAGCCGCGGCATATCAGCCTGTCGCTGCCTTCTCTTCGTGCGGACAGCTTTTCCGCCGAACTGATGGAGCGCGTACAGAAAACCCGCAAAAGCGGCCTGACGTTCGCATGTGAGGCCGGTACGCAGCGCCTGCGTGATGTTATCAACAAGAACATCCGCGAGGAGGATGTACTACATGCCTGCGAGATTGCCTTTCAAGGCGGCTGGAATAACGTCAAGCTCTATTTCATGATGGGTCTGCCGACCGAGACATACGAGGATCTGGACGGCATTTCCGACATTTGCAAAAAGGTCGCCTATTGCTGGCGTGAGAACACGCCCAACCGTGCGCGCGGCGTGCGTATCACAGCGTCGGCTTCGTGCTTTGTGCCCAAGCCCCAGACCCCGTTCCAGTGGGACGCGCAGGACACGCTCGAGCAGTTCCGCGAGAAGCAGGCGCACCTCAAGGTGGTCATGAAAACCAAGAATGTCACCTACAACTGGCATGATGCCGAGACCTCGGTGCTCGAGGGCGTTATTGCACGCGGCGACCGCCGTCAGGGCAAGGCGATTCTGCTGGCGTGGCAGCGCGGCTGCAAGATGGACGGCTGGGATCAGTGCTTCGACTTTGACAAGTGGATGCAGGCGTTTCGCGACTGCGGACTCGATCCAGAGTTCTACGCATCTCGTCAGCGTCCGATGGACGAGGTGTTCCCGTGGGATCACATCGGCTGCGGCACGCGCAAGGAGCATCTCAAGCGTGAGTGGGAGCGTTCCCGCGAAGCGGCTATCACGCCGGACTGTATGCACCAGTGTGCCGGCTGCGGCGCAAGCGCTCTGCTGAAGGGAGGCAAGTGCCATGTTTAAGGCTCGAATGAAATTTGCCAAAGAAGGAAGAGCCAAGTATATCTCTCACCTTGATCTGATGCACGCTATGCAGCGTTCGATGGCACGCTGCCAGATGCCGCTGTGGTTCACCGAGGGTTTCAATCAGCACGCCTACGTTTCGGTGGCGCTGCCGCTCTCGACCGGCTACTCCGGCGAGTGCGAATTTCTGGATTTCAATATCACGGCAGAAGCCGTGCCGGAAAATGCGGTGGAAGCGCTCAATGATGTATTTCCCGAGGGCCTGCGTGCAATCGAGATTTACCCGCTTGCCGACGGCGGCATGAAGGTCGGTTCAATTGAATGGTCGCAGTACCGCATCACATGGGGTTTTGAGGATGGTACGCCCAAGGGCTTTGCCGACGATGTGCGCAATCTGTTCCGCCGCCCCATGGTCGAGATCGTCAAGCGTTCCAAGCGCGGCGAAAAGACGGTCAATATGCGTGAGCTGATGCGCGATCTGACCGTTACTGACGGCCCTGATGAGGTGACCGCTGTTGTCACCACCGCTGCCGGCAATAACAACATGAGTCCGGAATATCTGACCCGTGCCATTCGGCAGTATCTGCCGCAGTACGAGATTCCGTTCAGCGCGTACCACCGCATGAACGTGTTTACTTCTGACGGCACTCCATTTCGATAAAAGGAGAGTTTCATGGCAACCCAGAATGTTTCCGAAGAACAGCTGCAATCGCAGTTTACCTATATTGACGCAGTAGCCCGCCTATTGGGGGACAAGCGCCCCAAAGCCTATACGCATACGTTCGGCTGCCAGCAGAACGAGGCGGATACCGAGCGTATACGCGGCATGCTGTCTGAAATGGGCTACGAAATGACCGATACGCCCGACGAGGCAGATTTTATCCTGTTCAACACCTGTGCTGTGCGTGAGCATGCCGAGGATCGTGCGTTCGGCAACGTCGGCGCACTCCGCCATCTGAAAAAGGAGCGCCCGGGCATTGTTATTGCAATGTGCGGCTGCATGGCCCAGCAGGAGAAAAACGTCGAGAAGATTAAGAAAAGCTATCCGCAGGTAAATCTCCTGTTCGGCACGCATGCGCTCTGGCGATTTCCGTCGCTACTGTACCGCGTGCTGACCGAGAAAAAGCGTGTGTTCGACATCGGCGGCGAGGACGATATCGCCGAAGGTCTGCCGGTGCTGCGTGCCAAGGGCGCAAAGGCGTGGCTGTCCATCATGTACGGCTGCAACAACTTCTGCACCTACTGCATCGTGCCGTATGTGCGCGGCAGAGAGCGCAGCCGCCGACCGGAGGAGATCGAGAAAGAACTGCGTGAGCTGGTCGCGGCGGGTTACAAGGAGATTACGCTGCTCGGCCAGAACGTCAACTCCTATGGTAAGGATCTCGGCATTGACGTGGATTTTGCCGATCTTCTGCGCCGTCTCAACGCCGTGCCCGGCGATTTCTGGCTGCGGTTTATGACAAGCCACCCGAAGGACGCGTCTCCCAAGCTGTTCTCTGCTATGGCAGAGTGCGATAAGGTTGCAAAGCAGCTGCATCTGCCGTTCCAGTCTGGCAGTGACGAGATTCTGCACCGCATGAACCGCCGCTATACGGCAGAGCACTACAAATCGCTGATTGCGGATGCACGGTCGAAAATGCCGGATATTACGCTGTCAAGCGATATTATCGTCGGTTTCCCGGGCGAAACGGACGAGGATTTCGAGCAGACCCTGAAGCTGGTGCAGGATACCCGGTTTGATCTGCTGTTTACCTTCCTGTATTCGCCTCGCACGGGCACGCCCGCAGCCTCCTATGAGGATAACGCTACGCCGCAGGATAAGCAGCGCCGCTTCGAGCGCCTGCTCAAGGCGCAGGATGAAATCGTTGCTGAAAAGCAGGCAGCTTATCAGGGCAGGAAGCTGCGGCTGCTCGTAGACGGCAATGCCAAAGGACCGGAATATCCGTTTACCGCCCGTACCGAGGGCAACCTGCTCGTGTGCGTGCGCGGTGACGATATCAAAATCGGTGAATTTATCGAGGCAGAGATCGAGAAAACCTCGCTTCGCTGTCTGTTTGCACACAAATTATAAGAAAGAGGTAAGAACATGGCTGAACTGACGCCCATGATGCAGCAGTATTTTGAGATCAAAAACAAAAATAAAGATTACATTCTGTTTTACCGTCTGGGCGATTTTTACGAAATGTTCTTTGACGATGCCAAGCTGGTCTCCCGCGAGCTGGAGCTGACGCTGACCGGCCGCGACTGCGGTCAGGGAGAACGTGCACCGATGTGCGGCGTGCCGTATCACAGCGCGGAAGGCTATATTGCCAAGCTGGTGCAGAAGGGTTACAAAATCGCAATCTGTGAGCAGATGGAGGACCCGAAAAAGGCAAAAGGTCTGGTCAAGCGCGAGATCATCCGACGCGTGACACCGGGTACGGTCGTGGAAGCCTCCATGCTGGATGAAAACCGGAACAACTTTCTCGGCTGCGTATATGCAGCCGGTGGTTCCGTCGGCGTATGCTTTGCTGATATTACGACAGGTTCGGTGTACGCGACCGGCTCGGATAACTGGAATGACATCACCAGCGAGTTCGGACGCTTTGCGCCGCGTGAGGTGCTGGTCGGCGGCGGAGCCATTTCGGCAGACGGCCTTCAGTCCTTTCTGAAGGAACGTCTGGAGGCGCTCATAGAGCCGATGCCGGAGGAGTGCTTTGAGGCACAGCGCAGTGCGGAACGCATTCAGGAGCACTTCAAGGTGCAGGACTTTGACGCTGCCGGCCTGACTGACCTGCCGTGCACTGTGCAGTGCCTCGGCGGTCTGCTGGATTACCTAGAGCAGACGCAGAAGGCCAGCCTTTCCAGTCTGAATCAGCTGCAGGTGTACCATCAAGGCCAGTATATGGAGCTTGACCTGATCGCACGCCGCAATCTCGAGCTTTGCGAGACCATGCGCACCAAGGAGAAGAAGGGCACGCTGCTGTGGGTACTCGACCACACGCGCACGGCAATGGGTTCGCGCCTGATTCGTCAGTGGATTGAAAAACCGCTGTATAATCCGCTGCATATTGCACGCCGCCAGCAGGCGGTAGGTGCATTGTGCGACGATGTAATTGCCCGCACGGCATTGACGGACGCACTCAAGCGGGTGTTCGATATGGAGCGCCTGATTGGGCGCGTAGCCTACGGCACTGCAAACTGCCGTGATCTGCGTGCGCTGTCGGCGGCAATTTCTTGCCTGCCGGAGATCAAAACGCAGGCTGCTCTGTTCGGACAGGCTATGTTGCGTGAGCTGACCGGCAAGATTGATCTGCTTGAAGACATTCGCGCGCTGGTCGAGCAGGCCATCGTGGATGAGCCGCCGATTCTTCTTCGGGAAGGCGGCATGATCCGCAAGGGCTTCAACGAGGAGATTGACCGTCTGCGCGACCTTGCGTCCGGCGGTAAGGGCAAAATTGCCGAAATCGAGCAGGCGGAACGCGAGCGTACCGGCATCAGCAAGCTGAAAATCGGCTACAACCGTGTGTTCGGCTATTATATTGAGGTCAGCCGCTCCAATGCGGAGGCGGTTCCGGAGAACTATATTCGTAAGCAGACGCTTGCGAACAGCGAGCGCTATATCACCGAGGAGCTGAAACAGCTCGAGAGCACCGTGCTCGGTGCGCAGGAACGCCTGACCGCACTCGAGTATGAGGTGTTTGTCTCTGTGCGTGACCAGATTGCCGCCGAGGTACACCGCGTGCAGAAAACCGCGCAGGCTATCGCAGCGCTTGACGTTCTGTGCGCTTTGGCTGATGTGGCATGTGATAACAACTATGTTTGTCCGGTGGTGGATTTTTCCGACCGCATTGACATCAAGGACGGCCGTCACCCGGTTGTTGAGAAGATGCTGTCAGACAGCCTGTTCATCCCGAACGACACCCTGCTCGACAGCAAGGAAAACCGCGTTGCTATCATCACCGGCCCGAATATGGCAGGCAAATCCACCTATATGCGGCAGGTGGCACTGATTACCATCATGGCGCAGATTGGCTCGTATGTGCCGGCCTCATCCGCGCATATCGGCGTGGCAGACCGCGTGTTTACCCGTGTCGGCGCGTCGGATGATCTGGCGAGCGGTCAATCCACCTTCATGGTGGAGATGAGCGAGGTCGCGGACATTCTGCGGCACGCTACCAAGTCCAGTCTGATCATTCTGGATGAGATTGGACGCGGCACATCTACCTATGACGGCATGAGCATTGCCCGCGCAGTTGTAGAGTATGTAGCGGACAAAAAGCGCATCGGCGCACGCGCGCTGTTTGCAACGCATTATCACGAACTGACGGTGCTTGAAGATCTGGTCAAGGGCGTCAAGAATTACAATATTGCGGTCAAAAAGCGCGGTGATGACATTACGTTCCTGCGCAAAATCGTGCGTGGCGGCGCGGATGACAGCTATGGCATTGAGGTTGCAAAGCTGGCCGGTGTGCCGAATCCGGTCATCAAGCGAGCAAAGGCTGTGCTGACTGATCTGGAATCCACCATGCCGAAAATCGAGCTGCACGCCGTAGCCGAGGAACCGGAAGACGTTCCGCAGATTACGATAGATTCGCTCTCCGGCGATGCAGTCGCAGAGCGGCTGCGTGCACTGCAGGTGGACACCATGACGCCGATCGAGGCGCTCAACGCACTGTATGAGCTGAAAAAGCTGGTTTAATCATTTATCAGGGCAGGAAAGACCAACCATGATTTGTTCCGGAAAGGAAAACAAAGAAAAATGGCAGTGATTCATGAATTATCTCCGCATCTTGCGGATCTGATCGCGGCAGGAGAGGTTGTTGAACGGCCGTCCTCTGTGGCGAAGGAGCTGGTCGAGAATGCGATTGACGCAGGTTCTACCCGCATTACGGTGGAGATCGAAAACGGCGGCATTACCTATCTGCGTATTGCGGATAACGGCTGCGGCATGTCGGCAGAGGATGCACCTGTGGCCTTCCGCCGCCACGCGACCAGCAAGCTGCGTACCGAGGAAGATTTGAATGCTATCGGCACATTGGGCTTTCGCGGTGAAGCACTGGCTGCGATTTCGTCGGTTACGCGCATTGATCTGTTCACGCGTCAGGCAGGTTCGATTGCGGGTCTGCACCTGCATCTGGAAGCCGGTGAGATTCAGACACAGGAGGAAGCCGGTTGTCCGGAAGGCACAACAATCGTTGTGCGCGATCTGTTCTTCAACACACCGGCTCGCATGAAGTTTCTCAAAAAGGACTTCACCGAGGCGGGTTACATTCTCGGCGTAGTACAGCATGCGGCGCTCTCCCATCCGGAGATTGCGTTCACGCTCATTCGCGACGGCAAGCA
>OFMO01001506.1_pt1 | contig 14660 bp, 6 predicted proteins | sample 1541821 | NCBI WGS metagenome assembly OFMO01 (sample SAMN04209253, study PRJEB22552) | human gut metagenome | biome: gut; material: feces | host: Homo sapiens | place: USA: Oklahoma | reverse complement strand
CAGTTGACGTAGCCCGCTACGCCGCCCTCATTCAGGTAAAATCTCCCACAAATTGTAACGCACATCTTGCAGAAAGCATTTTTCAAACACGCTCTAGATCTGTCAGTAGGAATGGTTTATAGATTAAACACATGTTAATAACTCCATTGCAAGGATTTTCATAATTATAGTATTTGGGGTTACAGGGTCTGTAAAATAGTAAACTTAATAAAAATTCTGCAATTAGCAGGAGCCAGGGGGAGTATATGAGGGTAATTACAATGATTGTTATAGTTAGTATTTTACTGGTTATTTCTATAATTGATTTTAAAATCAAGATAATTCCGAATCAGTTAAATGTACTTTTGTTTATTTCAGGAATCTGGAGTGGTTTTGTTTTCCAGGAAGTTACATTCTTAAGTCGCTTTTTGGGAGTGTTTTCGGTTAGTATTCCGATGTTCATGCTTGCAATTTTATGTTCAGGCGGACTGGGTGGAGGAGATGTTAAGCTAATGGCGGCAAGTGGAGTGTTACTAGGGATAAAGTGGAATATATTTGCTGCTTGTGCGGGATTACTTTTAGGAGGATTATATGGATTTTTTCTACTGATTACAAAGCGTGCGAAGCGAAAGGATTGCTTTGCGCTGGGACCTTTTTTGTGTATAGGGATTGCTGTTGTGTTTTTTAGATATATTTTTATGAAAGTGTGAGGGAGATAATATGGAATTACCGTGGATTCCCACTTAATTTTCTTTTCATCACTTCTGAGTAAAAAGTCGTTTTTCGTGAATTGTCTCATTGACATTTTGTCAAATAACGTGCCTGTTTTCCTATAGAGTTGTGTTGGCTTCATTCAGTTGACGTAGCCGCCCGTTACGCTGCCTTCATTCAGGCAAAATCTCCTGCAAATTGTGACACACATCTTGCAGAAAGCATTTTTCAAACACGTGCTAGTCGATTAAATTATGTAAAATTACGAAATTGTTATTTTTAAAAGATGGAGATAAATGGTGAAAACAAAGAGGAATCTCATAAAATAATTAAAAAAATGAAGAAAAAATATTAGAATTTTAATCCTGAATAATCCTAAAATTACAACAAAAAATTATTGAGAAAAAATCTAAAATAAGCCATATGTATATTGTATACAAAACTGTTGGTTTTATAGCAATTTTAACCTAAAATTGTTCTCGGAAAAATACGTTGTCAAGGGGAAAAATTGGCATAAAAAGGCTGTTTCGGGCAAGATTTTGTATTTTAGAAGGAACAGTTCCGAATAAGCTTTACATTACCTCAAAAAAATGATAATATTATGTCGAATTTAAAATAAACCACAACTTTTGACAAGGAGGAATAATCAATGCCTAGAGCAAAACAGTCTATGGATGGAAATACCGCAGCAGCTCACGTAGCATATGCGTATACAGATGTTGCAGCTATCTATCCTATTACACCATCTAGTCCAATGGCTGATTCCGTTGACCAGTGGGCAGCAGCAGGACAGGAAAATATTTTTGGTAACCAGGTAGTTGTTAGTGAGATGCAGTCTGAGGCAGGTGCAGCAGGTACTGTTCACGGTTCTCTTGCAGCTGGTGCTATCACAACAACATTTACAGCATCCCAGGGTCTTCTTCTTATGATCCCTAACATGTATAAGATCGCAGCTGAGCAGCTTCCATGTGTATTTGATGTATCTGCACGTACAGTTGCTACACAGTCTCTGAACATTTTCGGTGACCACAGTGACGTATATGCATGTCGTCAGACAGGATTTGCTATGCTGGCAGAAACTAACCCACAGGAAGTTATGGACTTAAGCCCTGTAGCACATCTTGCTGCAATCGAAGGTAAAGTTCCATTCATCAACTTCTTCGATGGTTTCCGTACATCTCATGAGATTCAGAAGATCGAAAAATGGGATTATGCAGACTTAAAAGAAATGTGCAACATGGATGCAGTTAAAGCTTTCCGTGAGCATGCTCTTAACCCAGAACACCCAGCTATGCGTGGTTCTCACGAAAACGGTGACGTTTTCTTCCAGCACAGAGAAGCTTGTAACTCTGTTTACGAAGCTTTACCAGCTGTTGTTAAGAAATACATGGGCAAAATCAACGAAAAACTGGGAACTAACTACGATTTATTCAACTACTATGGTGCAGAAGATGCAGACCGCGTAATCATCGCTATGGGATCTATCTGTGACGTAGCAGAAGAAGTAATTGATTACTTAACAGCAAAAGGTGAAAAGGTTGGTTTAATCAAAGTTCGTTTATATCGTCCTTGGGTATCTTCTGCATTATTAGACGTTATTCCTAAGACAGCTAAGAAGATTGCTGTTCTTGACCGTACAAAAGAGCCTGGAGCATTAGGAGATCCTTTATATCTTGATGTTGCTACAACTCTTAGAGAAGCAGGTCTTAACGATATCGTTCTTACAGCTGGACGTTACGGATTAGGTTCTAAAGATACTCCTCCTTCATCTGTATTTGCTATTTATAAAGAACTTGAAAAAGACGCTCCAAAGAGCCGTTTCACAATTGGTATCGTGGATGATGTTACAAACTTATCTTTACCAGAAGTTAAACCAGCTCCTATCACATCTGCTCCTGGTACAGTAGAGTGTAAGTTCTGGGGTCTTGGTGGAGACGGTACTGTAGGTGCTAACAAGAACTCTACAAAGATTATCGGTGACCACACAGATAAATACATTCAGGCATATTTCCAGTATGACTCCAAGAAGACAGGTGGTATTACAATTTCTCACCTTCGTTTTGGTGACAATCCAATCAGAAGCCCATACTACATTAATCAGGCTGACTTCGTAGCATGTCACAACCCATCTTATGTAGTTAAAGGTTACAAGATGGTTCAGGATGTTAAACCAGGCGGAATCTTCATGATCAACTGCCAGTGGTCTGATGAAGAATTAGATCATCATATGCCTGCAGCAGCTAAGAAGTATATTGCTGACAACAACATTCAGTTATACACAATCAACGCGATTGATAAGGCTATCGAGATTGGTATGGGTAAACGTACTAACACAATCTTACAGTCCGCATTCTTCAAATTAGCGAACATCATGCCTATCGATGACGCAGTAGAATTCATGAAAGCAGCAGCTAAGAAGTCCTACAGCAAGAAGGGTGACGCTGTTGTAGAGATGAACTACAAAGCTATCGACGCTGGTGTAGATGCTGTTCATAAAGTAGAGATTCCAGCTTCCTGGTCTAACCCAGCTGCTGATGCTCCTGCTAAAGAACTTACAGGACGTCCAGAGACAGTTAAGATGGTTAAGGAAATGATGGAACCTATCGGAATCATGGATGGTGACAGCCTGCCAGTATCTACATTCGTAGACAACGCTGACGGACAGTTCGAACTTGGTGCTTCCGCATACGAAAAACGTGGTACTGCTGTATCTGTTCCAGAATGGAATCCAGAAGCTTGTATCCAGTGTAACCAGTGTGCATTTGTATGTTCCCATGCTACAATTCGTCCTTTCTTAGTAAGCGAAGACGAAATTAAGGCAGCTCCTGACAACATGAAAGTTGCAGATACAAAGCCAAAGGCAAGCGAATACAAATTTACAATGAGCGTATCTCCATTAGACTGTATGGGATGTGGTGAGTGTATCACAGTTTGTCCTGCTGCAGCTAAGGGCGCATTAAAGATGGTTCCACAGGAAAGCCAGGCAGCAGAACAGCCAGTATTCGATTACTTAGTTGCAACTGTTGGAAGAAAACCAGGTGCTCCTGCCGATACTACAGTTAAGGGATCTCAGTTCAACCAGCCATTACTTGAGTTCTCCGGATCTTGTGCAGGATGTGCAGAGACATCTTACGCTCGTCTGATTACTCAGTTATTCGGAGAGCATATGTACATCTCCAACGCAACAGGATGTTCATCCATCTGGGGTGGTCCTGCAGCAACAGCTCCATATACAGTAAACAAAGATTCCAAACAGGGACCAGCTTGGGCAAACTCCTTATTCGAGGATAACGCAGAGCACGGCTTTGGTATGTATCTTGGACAGAAGACTTTACGTGACCAGGCTATCGCTAAATTAGAGAAGATGGCAGCATCCGATAAAGCATCCGATGAATTTAAAGCAGCATTTGCTAAGTTCATGGAAACAAAAGACAATACAAAAGAAAATACACCTGATGCTCAGGCATTAATCGCTGAGGTAGAAAAAGCAGCAGCAGCTGGATGCCCAGATGCAGCAGAAGTATTAGAGAAGAAACAGTATCTCGCTAAGAAGTCCGTATGGATCTTCGGTGGTGACGGATGGGCATATGATATCGGTTTCGGTGGATTAGACCATGTATTAGCTTCCGGTGAGAACGTAAACGTTATGGTATTCGATACTGAGATGTACTCCAACACAGGTGGACAGGCTTCTAAAGCTTCTAACATCGGTGAGGTTTGTCAGTTCGCAGCAGCTGGTAAAGAAATCAGCAAGAAGAGTCTTGCAGAGATCGCTATGAGCTACGGATATGTATACGTTGCACAGATCGCTCTTGGTGCTAACCCTAACCAGGCAGTTAAATGTCTTGCAGAAGCAGAAGCTTACAACGGACCATCCCTGATCATCGGATACGCTCCATGTGAACTTCACGGTATCGCTAAGGGTGGTATGAACCACTGCCAGGATGAGATGAAGAAAGCCGTTAAGGCTGGTTACTGGAACCTCTTCTCCTTCGACCCAGCTAAGAAAGCTGAAGGAAAGAATCCATTCACATTAACATCTAAAGAAGGCGACGGATCATATCAGGAATTCTTAAATAACGAATCCCGTTACACTCGTCTGATTAAGCCATTCCCAGAAAGAGCTGAAAGACTCTTCAACGAATCTGAGAAGGTTGCTAAGGCTCGTTACGAGCACCTGCAGAGACTCGTTGAGCTTTATAAATAATAAAGCCTGAACTGGTCAGTCAGATTAGTTACAAAAGATAAAACTTTATGAAATACAAAAGAGAAGCTATGTGTCAGCTATGCTGATGCATGGCTTCTTCTTGTATGTTGAAAAAAAGAAGGGAATTGTATTATAATAAATCATAACAAATTAATGACTGATAGATGTACTGACAATGGTTTTGAAGAGGGACAGGAATGCTATATAAAGAAGATTTTGGAGAAGGAAAAAATATAGAATTTAAAAGAGAGATACCGAAAAGACATGAGAAGTTATTAAAAGATGTTATTGCTTTTTCCAATTCTACGGGGGGTAAAATTTTTATTGGAATTGAGGATAAGACGAATGAAGTTATTGGGATTGGAGAGAAGAATCCATTTAGATTAGCAGATGATATTTCAAATATGATATTTGACAGCTGCACTCCAATAATTGATCCGGAAATTACAATACAGACATTAGAAGGAAGAACAGTTGTTGTTGTAGAAGTTTTTCCAGGACGTATGCGTCCTTATTATCTCAAGTCATTTGGGAAGGAACAAGGTTCTTATATAAGAATAAATGGTACAAGTCGTCCTGCTGATGACAGAAAGTTAAAGGAACTAGAATTAGAAGGTCAAAAGATTTCTTATGATACTTTACCGGAAATAGACATGGAGTACTCGGAACGAGAGGCGAAGATATTATGTAATGCAATGGAAAAAGTGGCATATGATGTGCAGACAACATGTGTAACAAGAGCAATACAGGAAACGTCATTAGATCCCAAGCAAAATACAGAAAAAACTGAAATTATAAATAAAATGACAATCGAGAAACTAGAAGACTTAGGGTTATTGTGCCGAATAGGAAAAGACCTTCAACCCACCCATGCGTTTAGACTAATGACGAAGAATAAAATACGGTATGCCAAAATTCAATGTGCGTTATTTAAAGGAACAGAAAGAGATATTTTTATAGATAAAAGAGAATTTGATGGACCATTATATGTACAGCTGGAAAATGCTTATCAATTTGTATTAAAGCATATCAATCTTGGTGCAAAGATAGAAGGGTTACATAGAAAAGAAGCGTATGAACTCCCGGTTCGAACAATAAGAGAATTGATTACTAATGCAGTTGTTCATAGAAGTTATTTGGATGAGTCTTGTATACAGGTTTGTGTCTATGATGACAGGATAGAAGTAACATCTCCCGGAATGCTTTATGGGGGACTGGATATACAGTCAGCTAAATCAGGTAAATCAAAGTGCAGAAATACAGCGATTGCTGAAGCATTTCGTTATATGGGACTTATAGAAGCGTGGGGAACAGGAATCCCAAGAATGATAAAAGAATGCAGAGAATATGGATTGAGAGAGCCAGTGTTTGAGGAACTGGGAGATGGTATACGAGTAACTATATTCCGGGAAAATGAAGAATTGGAGATGCGAAAACGGGCGGAGAATATACAGAACGCTGAAAATAAATACCAGTATATGAATAATATAAATAGTGAGAACTTAGCATCTGTAGTAAAAGAACAAACAGTGGAATATAGAGAGCAAAATCACTGTTTCAATACAGAAAAATCACTGTTTAATGCGCTGGATTCACAAGGAAATGAAAAAAAATACTGTTTGAATGATGAAAAAACACTGTTTGAAACAACAAGTCAGGATAAAACCCACTGTTTTGAAACGTCTGTATTGACTGCAGAGAATAAATATATGTTATATAAAAAGCTGAAAGAACTACAAGTTAATAAAAGCATAGGTAGCGTCACTGCATTAAATATAAAGGAGATTATCGAAAGCTTTTCAGGAGAAGAAGTCTTTGGGCGAAAAGAAATAAAACAAAAACTGGGATATAAAGACAGTAAGGCGGGATTTCTGATTCAAACAATGCGGGAATTTGAGTTGATTAAAGCTGTGAAAGGAAGGGGCAAGGGAAAGTATTGTTTTGATATTTAAAACTCTATCTTGGCTTTCATAAGAAAATTTAAAGCCGTACTTCTGTGAAGAACGGCTTTAATGTATAATTGAAAATAGTATTGAATAAAATTATATAGAAGGACTATTTTAATTTTTTTGAGCGTATAGATTCTTTTACTGTGGAAATCAATACAAATAAAGTACTAATTACATCATAAGCATCAGATAAATTATCGTATGTATTTTTTGTTTTAAGAAAAAACTTTTTAAAAGTTGATAAAAGTTGAGTTGCTTTTTTTGTGGATAATGTTAAATGGAATTTATTTTGTTTCTTATATGTATTATATGTATTATATGTATTTGTAGCAACTTTCTTTTTGTAGTTTTTAGGATTACGTTGCTCTTGGTTTTTGTTTGTGTATTGTTCTTGTATTTCGGATAATTTATTTTTCCCTTTTTGGTGAGAAGATCCATCAGAAATATCTAAAATACTAACTTGTACAGTAGGGTGGTAGGTAGGCGTTGGGAGAGTGTTAATGGTATTAAATGGCATACAAATTAAAGTGGCTATTATAATAAGAGATAAAGTTTTAGAAATTTTGGGTACAATTGAATGCTGCTTAGCTTTAGCTTTTTTGTTAGATAAAGCTTTAAAAATCTTTGAATCTTTTTCTAAAGATTTTACAGTGCAAGGGACTGTCGTTAGAGTATTATTAATTGCTTTTCTATTTTCTGGCGTGTTAGGGATTAAAATATAATCAGATTCTAGTTTGTTGATAAGTTCCTTGTAGAGTTTTTCATAAAATTTGTTAATAATCATTGTGATTTCTTCTTTCTTTTTTCTATAATAATAAATGCGTATTTTTTTGCGAAATGGCCTCTCCTTTCTGTATCGAATTTCAACATTTTTTGTTGATTATTATTAATATGTATAATTTTTTCTTTTTGTATTGCTCTGATTTGCCATGTGTGTAATTAAAATCTCCTTTCTTACATTAGTATGAGAGATTAGGGAAATTTTCTTTTTGAAAAGATAGTTTACGAAAAAAGAATCCGATTCTTTTTTTGCTTTTTCACTACAAATAGTATGCTAGTTTAGACAATGGAATAAAATTGTAGAATTCAACCAATTACTTACTTAATTTTCTTAAGTTATTTTGTATACAATGTTAATAAAATGCAGGATTTGTATTTGAAAATTACATTTATAATTGTATGAATTGTCTTTAAATCTGAAAATAACGATGAATAAAGAGGTGAAATCACAAACAAAATTGTACTTTTATAAGAACAATATAATCTAAAAAGAAATAAAAACCAAATAAACTAACTACAATATCCCCTAAAACAAGAGTAATAATCAGAAAATAATATATTAAAAAATAAATAATCAAATTATTAGACAACTCACCTTAATGTTTATATTTACAACCTATTTAAAATGTTGTAATATGATAACAACAAAAAGAAATGCAGGAAGTCATTACAACTACTTCTGAAAATGAATTTGTTACTTTTTAAATATGTAATTATTCAGAGATTTATAGATTTTTATTCAGACTATAGATACTCATTCAGGATTATGAAATCATAAGATTACAAGAGCATGAGAACATGAGAATCATAAGGTTTGATTAAGAGTTCCTGATAATTACTAATTACAAAAATATAATTTACAACTGATGAATATTTACTATTTCATAGTGATGCAAGAAAGGGTGAGACCATGTATCAGGACAATATGCGACAGGGTCTATATGATCCAAGTCTGGAGCATGATAACTGTGGTATTGGTGCTGTAGTAAACATCAAGGGTCTTAAGAGCCATGAGACAGTATCGAATGCCTTGAAAATTGTTGAAAATCTTGAACATAGAGCCGGCAAGGACGCCGAGGGTAAAACGGGTGACGGAGTAGGTATCTTAGTGCAGATATCCCATAAGTTCTTCGAAAAAACCTGTAGTACTCTCGGCTTTTCTATTGGCAAGGAACGTGACTACGGTATTGGTATGTTCTTTATGCCACAGGATGAGTTACAGAGAAACCGTGCTAAGAAGATGTTTGAGATTATCGTTGAAAAAGAAGGCTTAAATTTCTTAGGCTGGAGAGAGGTTCCGGTTCAGCCGGGCATCCTCGGAAAGAAAGCAGCGGACTGTATGCCATGCATTATGCAGGGATTTGTAAAGAGACCGTTTGATGTTCCACGAGGACTTGACTTCGATAGAAGACTTTATATTGTAAGACGAGTATTTGAGCAGTCTAACGATTCTGCTTATGTTGTTTCTTTAAGCAGCAGAACAATCGTATATAAAGGTATGTTCTTAGTTGGACAGTTAAGATTATTCTATAATGACCTTCAGGATAAGGATTATGAATCTGCAATCGCATTAGTTCATTCCCGTTTCTCCACAAACACAGTTCCAAGCTGGGAGAAAGCACATCCTTATCGTTACATCGTTCATAATGGTGAGATTAATACTATTCGTGGTAATGCCGATAAGATGTTAGCCCGTGAGGAAAACATGGAATCTGATTATCTGAAGGATGAGATGATTAAGCTGACACCAGTTGTAGATCCAAACGGTTCTGACTCTGCAAGATTAGATAATACATTAGAATTCCTCTTAATGAGTGGAATGCCACTTCCTCTGGCAATGATGATCACGATTCCAGAACCTTGGGAAAATAACGAGGGCATGAGCAGAGAGAAGAGAGACTTCTATCAGTACTACGCAACAATGATGGAGCCTTGGGATGGTCCTGCATCTATCCTCTTTACAGATGGAGATATCATGGGAGCCGTACTTGACCGTAATGGTCTTAGACCTTCCCGTTACTATATTACAGATGATGACCAGTTAATTCTTTCTTCTGAGGTTGGTGTGTTAGACTTTGACACAACACATATCGTAAAGAAAGAGAGACTTCACCCAGGTAAAATGCTTCTCGTAGATACTGTAAAAGGTGAGCTGATTGACGATGAAATCTTAAAAGATTCTTATGTAAAGAATCAGCCTTACGGTGAATGGTTATCCGATAACCTTGTATTCTTAAAAGACTTAAAGATTCCGAATGTTGCAGTAGAAGAATACAGCTATGAAGAGAGCAACCGCCTGATGAAAGCATTTGGTTACTCTTATGAAGAAGTGAAAGATTCTGTATTACCGATGGCATTAAACGGAAGTGAAGCAATCGGAGCGATGGGGGTTGATACTCCATTAGCAGTACTTTCTAAGAGACATCATCCATTATTTGATTACTTTAAACAGCTTTTTGCACAGGTAACAAACCCTCCTATTGATGCGATTCGTGAGGAAATCGTTACATCTACTTCCATCTATGTTGGCGGAGAGGGGAATGTGTTGGAAGAAAAGGCAGAAAACTGCCATGTATTAAAGATTCACAACCCTATTTTAACAAATACAGACTTATTAAAGATTCGTTATGCAAAAGTAAAGAATATCAATGTAAAAGATGTGCCGATTACTTATTACAAAGGAACACCGCTTGATAAGGCTATCAATCATTTATATGTTGCTGTTGACCAGGCGCATAAAAATGGTGCAAATGTTGTTATTTTGACAGATAGAGGTGTTGATGAGAACCATGTGGCAATTCCATCTCTGTTAGCAGTATCTGCTGTACATCATCATCTCATTGAGACAAAGAAGAGTACTTCTGTAAGTATTATCTTAGAGAGTGGTGAGCCAAGAGAAGTACATCATTTCGCCACACTGTTAGGTTACGGCGCATGTGCTATCAACCCATATCTGGCACAGTTCAGTATTAAGAAGCTGATTCAGGATGGTTTATTAAAGAAAGATTACTATGCAGCAGTAAATGATTACAATAACGCAGTACTTCACGGTATCGTAAAGATCGCATCTAAGATGGGTATTTCCACACTGCAGTCCTATCAGGGTTCTCAGATTTTTGAGGCAGTTGGTATCAGCAAGAAAGTCATTGATGAGTACTTTACAAACACAGTAAGCCGTGTAGAAGGTATCACAATTGAAGATATCGCAGAAGATGTAGATTACCATCACTCCAAAGCATTTGATATGTTAGGACTGAAAAATGATCTTAGTCTTGACAGTGAAGGTGATCACAAATATAGAAGTGGTAAAGAAGAACATCTTTACAATCCACTGACCATCCATACATTACAGACAGCAGCATGGACAAATAATTATGAACTGTTTAAACAGTATACTTCCATGATTAATAAAGAAACTTCTCCAGTAAGTCTTCGTGGATTAATGGATTTCAATTATCCATCCAAAGGAGTTCCTATCGAAGAAGTTGAATCTGTAGATTCTATCGTGAAACGATTTAAGACAGGTGCTATGAGTTATGGTTCTATTTCCAAGGAAGCACATGAGACTCTGGCAATCGCGATGAACATGATTCACGGTAAATCAAACACTGGTGAAGGTGGAGAAGATTTAGAGCGTCTGACAGTTGGTCCAGATGGACTGAATAAATGCTCTGCAATCAAGCAGGTAGCTTCCGGTCGTTTCGGTGTAACAAGCCGTTACCTTGTAAGTGCACAGGAAATTCAGATTAAGATGGCACAGGGAGCAAAACCTGGTGAAGGTGGACATTTACCAGCAGGAAAAGTATATCCTTGGATTGCAAAGACAAGACATTCAACACCTGGTGTAGGACTAATCTCACCACCACCTCATCACGATATTTACAGTATTGAAGATTTGGCACAGTTAATTTATGATTTGAAAAATGCAAACAGAAATGCCCGCATTTCTGTAAAACTGGTATCTGAAGCAGGTGTCGGAACGGTCGCAGCCGGTGTAGCAAAAGCTGGCGCACAAGTAATCCTTATTTCCGGACATGACGGTGGTACAGGTGCAGCACCTCGTAATTCTTCTATCCATAATGCCGGACTTCCGTGGGAGCTTGGACTTGCTGAGACACACCAGACATTAATTAAAAATGACCTTCGTAATAAAGTTATCATCGAGACGGACGGTAAGCTTATGAGCGGCCGCGACGTAGCAATGGCAGCAGCACTTGGAGCAGAAGAATTTGGATTTGCTACTGGTCCGCTGATCACAATGGGCTGCGTTATGATGAGAGTTTGTAACTTAGATACTTGTCCAGTAGGTATCGCAACACAGAATCCGGAACTTAGAAAACGTTTCAAAGGTAAACCGGAATACGTTGTAAACTACATGAAGTTCGTTGCACAGGAAATGCGTGAATACATGGCAAAACTTGGTGTCCGCACTGTAGATGAACTGGTAGGACGTACAGACCTTCTGAAAGAACTTCCAGAAGCAAAAGAGTACCACTTAGATTTATCTGCTATTTTAAATAATCCATATGTAGATAAGAAGCATCCAATCTGCTACAACAAGAAGAATGAATACAACTTTGAATTAGAAAAGACATTAGATGAAAAAGTTCTTCTTACTAAGTTGAAGACAGCGCTTGATAAAAAGCAGAAGAGAAGCATTTCTATCGATGTTGGAAATACAGACCGTTCCTTTGGTACAATCTTTGGTTCTGAAATTACAAAGAAATATTACAACACACTGGAAGATGATACATTTACTGTACAGTGTACAGGCGCCGGCGGACAGAGCTTTGGAGCATTTATTCCAAATGGTCTTACATTAGAGCTTGTCGGTGACAGTAATGATTACTTCGGAAAAGGATTATCCGGTGGTAAATTAATCGTTTACCCTCCAAAAGGAATCCGCTTCAAAGCCGAGGAAAATATTATCGTTGGTAACGTAGCACTTTACGGTGCAACAAGCGGTCAGGCTTATATTAATGGTGTGGCTGGTGAACGTTTCTGTGTTCGTAACTCCGGTGCAACAGCCGTTGTAGAAGGTGTCGGCGATCACGGATGCGAGTACATGACTGGTGGTAAAGTCTTAATTATCGGTAAGACTGGAAAGAATTTCGCAGCCGGAATGAGCGGCGGTGTTGCCTACGTTCTTGATGAGGATAACGACTTATACTTAAGCCTCAACAAGGAAATGGTTTCTTCCGAACCAGTTGTTTCTAAATATGATGTCATGGAAATTAAGGATATGATTACCGCCCATGTGGCATATACAAACTCTGAAAAAGGTAAAGAAATTTTAAATGATTTTAGCAAATATTTACCGAAGTTTAAGAAAATCATTCCACACGATTACAAGAAAATGCTCAAGAAGATTTCCGAAATGGAGGGAAAAGGTCTTAGCGCAGAGCAGGCACAGATTGAAGCATTTTACGAAATTAAAAGAGGATAGGAGGAGAGCGCTATGGGAAAACCAACTGGATTTTTAGAATATGAACGAAAAGAAAGCGTGGGAGAAGCGCCGTTAAAGAGAATCAAACATTTTAACGAATTTCACACTCCCCTGTCCAAAAAAGAACAGGAGAGACAGGGAGCAAGATGTATGAACTGTGGAGTTCCATTTTGCCAGTCCGGTATTTTGATTAAAGGAATGGTTACCGGATGCCCGCTTAATAACCTGATTCCTGAATGGAATGATGCAACTTACACAGGTAACTGGGATGAAGCTTATAACCGTCTTAGAAAGACAAATCCATTTCCAGAATTTACAGGTCGTGTATGTCCACATCCTTGTGAAGTCGGATGTACCTGTAACTTAGGCGGGGATCCGGTTAACATCAAAGAAAAAGAGTTAAGTATTATAGAGCGAGCTTATGAAAGTGGCCTGATCAAACCGGAACCACCAGAAGTCCGCACAGGAAAGACAGTTGCTATCGTAGGTTCCGGTCCATCCGGACTCTGCGTGGCAGAATACTTAAACCGCCGTGGCCATTCTGTAACTGTTTACGAGCGTTCCGACCGTGTTGGTGGACTGCTCATGTACGGAATTCCTAACATGAAGCTTGAAAAAACATATATTGAGAGAAAAGTAAAGCTCATGGAAAAAGAAGGCGTTGTATTCAAGACAGGCGTAAACGTTGGTGTAGACGTAAAAGCACAGGACTTAAAGAAACAGTATGATGCTGTTGTGCTTTGCTGTGGAGCCTCTAATCCAAGAGACATCAAAGCACCAGGCAGAAAGAGCAAAGGAATTTATTTTGCAGTAGATTACTTAAAGGCAGCAACAAAGAGCCTTTTAGATTCTAACTTCGCAGATAAAAAATACATTGATGCCAAAGATAAAAATGTAATGGTTATCGGTGGCGGTGACACAGGAAATGACTGTGTTGGAACATCCATCCGTTTAGGATGTAAGAGCCTCATTCAGTTAGAAATGATGCCAAAACTTCCAGATGAACGTCAGCCAAATAACCCATGGCCAGAATGGCCTAGAGTCTGCAAGACAGACTACGGTCAGGAAGAAGCTATCGCTGTATTTGGCAAAGACCCACGAGTATATCAGACAACCGTAAAAGAATTCATTGCCAATGAAAAAGGCGAAGTCTGCAAGGCAAAACTCGTAAAACTTGAAAGTAAATTCGACAAAAAAGCCGGAAGAAATATCATGGCAGAAGTCGCTGGCAGCGAGTATGAAGTACCTGTTGATTTGGTATTAATCGCAGCAGGATTCTTAGGAAGCCAGCCATATGTTACAAAAGCTTTTGGCTTAGATCTTACAGAACGCACGAATGTAAAGACAGTAGAAGGACATTTCAAGACAAATGTAGATAAAGTCTTTACTGCAGGTGATATGCATCGAGGACAGTCACTTGTTGTATGGGCAATTCGCGAAGGTCGCGATTGCGCAAGAGAAGTTGATAAAGCCCTGATGGGATACTCAAATCTGTAACTTCTGGTTTGCCGCAGGCAAAGAGACGCTCGCAGTAAATAAAAGAACCTATATTTGTGACTTTAGTCGCTGCGGTTTGAATACTCGCTTA
>OFMO01001499.1_pt1 | contig 14700 bp, 10 predicted proteins | sample 1541821 | NCBI WGS metagenome assembly OFMO01 (sample SAMN04209253, study PRJEB22552) | human gut metagenome | biome: gut; material: feces | host: Homo sapiens | place: USA: Oklahoma | reverse complement strand
TACTCTTTACCATGGTTGTTTTCTCCGCTCTGCAGTGTCTTTTCTTCCGAGTCTTTGCACTGCTCATTTGGATTTCATTGTAGTTGAAATTTTTCAACATGTCAAGTATACTAATGGAAAAAGCTAGTTTAAGGAGGCCGTTTTCACCATGGCATTTGACGGAATTACAGTTTCTGCTCTCGTGGCAGAGATCGATGATAATTTAAAAGGCGGCCGTATCAACAAGATCGCCCAGCCGGAAAACGATGAACTTTTGATCACAGGAAAGGGCGCAAATGGACAGAAACGTCTTCTCTTAAGTGCAAGCGCATCCCTTCCTCTGATCTATTTTACAGATAAGAACCGTATCAGTCCTTTAACCGCACCGAACTTCTGCATGCTTCTCAGAAAGCACATCGGAAGCGCCCGTATCCTTGATGTGAAGCAGCCTGGAATGGAGCGCGTGGTGGAATTTGAGCTGGAGCATCTTAATGAGCTGGGGGATCCCTGCAGAAAGCGTCTGATCATGGAACTGATGGGCAAGCACAGCAACATCATCTTCTGTGACGAAAAGGGAATGATCCTGGACAGCATCAAACATGTCTCTTCTCATATGAGCTCTGTCCGTGAGGTTCTTCCCGGAAGAGAATATTTCATTCCCAATACCCGGGATAAAGAAAATCCGCTGACAGTTTCCGAGGAAGAATTTACCGGACATATCTGCAAAAAACCGGTAAACATTTCCAAAGCGCTTTATACTTCCCTCACCGGTATGAGCCCGGTAATGGCTGAGGAGATCTGCTACCGTGCATCTATTGACGGAAGTGATGCGACACAGTCTCTGGATGAGACGGCCTGCACCCATCTTTATCATACCTTTCTCCGCCTGATGGAACAGATCCAAAACCGAGAATTCACTCCGAATATTGTCTACCGCGGAGAAGAACCTGTGGAATACGGTGTCTTTCCTTATCAGCAGTTTGGCAGTGAATACCGCAGCGAAACTTTTGACAGTGTTTCTGCCATGCTGGAGACTTATTATGCTACCAAGAGTCTGCTGACAAGGATCCACCAGAAATCTTCCGATCTTCGTCGCGTAGTACAGACTGCTCTGGAACGTAACCGAAAAAAATATAACATCCAGAAAAAACAGCTGAACGATACTGCCAAGAAAGATAAATTCAAAGTTTACGGCGAACTGATCAATACCTACGGATACGGGCTTGAAGAAGGCTGCAAATCGTTTAAAGCGCTGAATTATTACACCAACGAGGAGATCACTATCCCTCTTGACCCGACACTGACTCCGGCACAGAATTCCAAGAAATATTTTGATAAATACGGAAAGCTAAAGCGTACAGAGGAAGCCGTCACAGAACAGATCACAGATACGGAAAGTGAGATCTCTCATCTGGAATCTATCTCCAATGCTCTGGATATCGCCAGATCTGAAAGTGACCTTTCCCAGATCAAGGAAGAGCTCACTGAGTACGGCTATATCAAACGTCACTACACAAACAAAAAAGGCCAGAAAGCCCAGCCGAAATCCAAACCGCTCCACTACATATCCAGTGACGGTTTTGATATCTATGTAGGAAAAAACAATTTCCAGAATGATGAGCTGACTTTCAAGTTCGCAACCGGAAATGACTGGTGGTTCCATGCAAAGAAAATGGCTGGTTCCCATGTGATCGTCCGCACCAAAGACGGTGAACTTCCGGACCGTACTTTCGAAGAAGCAGGCCGCCTGGCAGCCTGGTACTCCAAAGGACACTCTGCTCCCAAGGTAGAGATCGATTATATCCAGAAAAAGCATGTGAAAAAACCTGCCGGTGCGAAACCCGGTTTCGTTGTTTATTACACCAATTATTCTCTCATGGCTTCTCCGGATATTTCGGATCTGAAAGAGGTTACGGAGTAATAACTATTCAACAAAAAACCTTCCTGTGTTCTCGTATTTCTTCGAGACCGGATACCTGTATCTCTGCAAGTATCTGTCCTGAGAAATTTTTCTGTAAACACAGGAAGTTTTTTTTATTGAACATTCGCACTCCGCTTCGTTACATGCTCACGAACAAAAATCGCAAAACGATTTTGTTCAGATCTCCAGTTTTTTCTTCACTGCCGGTGCAATAGACGTATCTGCTTTATGATATGGGATCAGTGTAGACTGCAGTGCATGGTACAGATCGGATTTTCCGGGCCATACGGTTCCTTTCAGATGATTCTGCTCATCCAGCTGATGAAACCAGGAGCCGTTTTCGTGATCCATGACCACTTCATCCAGGTACTTCATAAACGCAGCATAATCTTTCGCATATTTCTCCTTACCGGTCACATGATAAAGAACTGCAGAGGTATTGATCGCTTCCGCAAGAGTCCAGTGCATACGGTCATGTACCACCGGTTTGCCATTCCAATCTGTCGTGTATACAATTCCCGGTGCACCATCTGCGTTCCAGCCGTCTTTTATTGCTGTTGTGTAAAGATTTTCTGCTGCCTGAAGATGTTTTTCCAGTTTTTCTTTCTCTTCTCCACAGTTTGCAAGCGTCCACTGTGTGATCAGCCTTGCCCATTCGATTCCATGTCCCGGTGTTGCGCCGTATGGCTTGAACGGATCATCCGGACGGTCACGGTTGCAGTCAAGATCTGCCACCCATTCCTTCGTAAAATGTTCCGGGATCCTCCAGGAGTTATCTTCTGCCCACTGGATCACATGATCAATGATCCTGCCTGCACGAATGTGATATTTTTTATCCCCGGTGACATCTCCTGCTGCCAGAAAAGCCTCTACCGTATGCATATTGGCATTTAATCCCCGATAATCATCCAGCACGGTAAATTCCGTATTCCAGGTGTCGCAGGCCAGCCCTTCCTCTTCATTCCAGAAATGTCGGTCATAAACAGCCAATGCCTCTTCAAGGAGCTCTTTCGCCCCGGACCTTCCGGCTGTCAGTGCGGAAGATGCAGCCAGGATCACAAATGCATGGGCATAACACTGTTTATTGGGCACAATACCTCCTTCCGGTGTTACACCTGCATACCAGCCACCGTTTTTTTCATCGTGAAGCTCTCCCTTCAGACCTTTCAATGCCGCATCCGCAAGCTCTCCGCTTCCCTCATGGCCAAGCATCAGACCCAGACTGTATACATGAGCCATACGACAGGTGATCCAGGTTTCCCGGTTTCTGTCCTTCCATGGTGTTCCGTCGTCCCCCAGATAATAGGAACCTCCATTCGGTGAAGGAAACCGATGTCCGAAATTCAAAAGCTCCTCACAGGATGCTTTCAGGAATTCCCGGTTTTCTTTTGTGCTGATCTCATATTTGCTGTTCATTTCAACCACCCCATCTACTTTTTTCTTTAGGATACCATTCTTTTTTGGGGACTTCAATTCCTTTGGATTCTTTTGACAGATTGACGAAAAAAGGAGAATGCCCTATATGCATTCTCCTCATATCAGATTTCTTAATTCCATTACCGTAACGGTCACAGATATCCCTGTATTAATCTTCAAAACAGGTGATCACATAACGCTCACTTTCCATGATCACATCAGAAACATTGTCTCTGTCCCAGATCGCATCACTGATGATATCTTTCAGCTTATCATCCATAACGATATTAAAATTCTCCTCGATCACCTGAAACGGGACTCCCTCATTCTCCTGTGCATACTCCATGATAAAATCAAGAATCTTCTCTTCCATACCTTAAAATCTGCCTTTCTGTAAATACTAACGTTTAATATATTACATCAGATTTCCGCAGATGTCCAGATATTTTCCAGCCATGTCCATGCAGTATTCCATAAGATATTATGCCAGTATACACACCCCTTTACATTTCGTTCTATATCAGAATCTGGTATGTCGGTTCACATATTTTGCTTTATATTTGGAGTACACAATGGTCTGATCCTTGTAAAGGCCATAATATCCCGATGCTGCATAGCTGATAGATACTGCGATCAGATAGAAGGATACTCCCTTAAATCCAAACATTTCAAAAGCGATCAGGATCGAAGTAATCGGACAGTTGGTCACACCGCAGAAAACTGCTGCCATTCCGCAGGCTGCACAGATCGACGGAGAAATTCCCAGAAGATTACCCATCACACAGCCAAAGGTAGCTCCAATGCAGAAAGAAGGTACAATCTCTCCCCCGCGGAACCCTGCGCGCATAGTCAGTGCTGTAAGCACCATTTTCCAAAAAAAGGCGAAAGTATCCGCCTGTCCGTTTTCCACCGCTTTTTCAATAAGCTCCGCACCAGCGCCCATATATTCATCTGTTCTCAGAATAAAGGTGACAACAATGACCAGGCAGGCGCCCACTGCAACCCTGACATATTTATTCTTAAACCATCTGCCATAAAGTCCTGCTGCACCATTCAGCGCAATACAGAACATAATGCTGACAATTGCACAGCCCAGAGCGATCACTCCCATTTTCAGGCCAGTTTCCACAGTCAGTGCCGGAATATCCGTCACATGAAAACTTTCCGGTGTGACTCCCATTCCGGCTGCAAATCCGGAAGCGATCAATGACGCGATCATACACGGCATCAGTGCTGCATAATACATCACGCCCACACTGACCACTTCCAGCGCAAAAACTGCCGCTGCCATCGGTGTTCCAAACAGCGCGGAAAATGCCGCACGTGACAATTACATGACGGTCCTCCTCGTCCAGATGGCTCCATCTTCCAAGCTGGTTGGCAATACTTCCTCCAAGCTGGATCGCTGCTCCCTCACGTCCCGCAGAACCACCGGTAAGATGAGTCAGCGCCGTTGTGATAAAGATCAGAGGCGCAGAAAGGATTGGCACATCATCTCTGGAACGCACGGTAGAAAGAACCTGATTGGTCCCTCCATCCTCTTTTCCAAGCTTCTCATACAAAAATACAATGACAAGTCCGGATAATGGCAGCAAAAGAAAAATCCATTCATGCGCCTTCCGGTAACTGGTCACTGCCTTCAACGTAAAAGAAAACAGTGTGCTGGCAGCACCTACGATACATCCTGTAATGACAGCAAGAACCAGCCACTTGATCAGATTTGAGATATCCCGGCTGATTCTTGCACTGTAATAATATAAATGTTCCTTTAATCTTTTGTTATGATCGATCCCCATGTTCCTTCCCTTCTTTTCTTTACTGTCTGCATTATACTAATTATACTACATTTTTCCTCTCAGTAAAAGCAGGAAGAGAAAGCCCTGTTATTTTTTCTTCCGTGAAATATGCCTGTGTATCAGGATCGAGAATACACTGATCATCACAAGAAGCACTGCGGAGAGCCAGAATGCCGGAGATCCGGGATTCTTGATATTTGCTCCAAATATCGTGGCTAGGATAACTCCCGGAAATGTTCCCAGCATCCCGCCCAGCATATATACTTCAAACGGGATCTTCACCGCGCCCAGAAACAGGCTCACTGCATCCCCGGGCAAAAAATTCAGCGTTCTCATAAAAAAAGAGATATACAGCGGATTTCCGTTCTGATAGTCCACCACTGTTTTCAGCTTCGGATATTTGGAAGTAAGATTCTCCACCATGGAAGAGCCGGAAAAACGTCCCATCCAGTAAGGAAGTGCCAATGTGACTGCTCTTCCCAGAAAGTTCACCAGAAGTGCTGTTCCTGTAGAAAACAGATGCCCTACAGCAAGCTGCAGGATCGCAATGGGGAATACAAAGGAAACACTTTTCACGGCATAAAACACAAGCATAAGCAATGCAGCCTTAACAGGTTCCTTCGGCGTATAGCGCAGAATCTTTTCCACAGACAGATCCTCTCTATAACGGATACAGAAAAGGAGAAGCACAAGAAGGAGCACCGCCGGCAGATATTTTCTGATGTTATCAATCATTTTTTTCATGGTCTGATCCCTCCGTTTTCAAAAAAAGAGCACCGGCACCTGTTTCCGGTACCGTGCTCTTTCATAAGTTCTGCTTTTTTAAGTTTCAGGATCAGCAGCCTTTCTTCGCTGCCTTTCTCTCCTGGTCTTCCTTCCACATTTCCTCTGCTACCGGCTTCCAGTTTTCAGCATACCGGTCACATTTCGCACAGAGATGCTCTGCACTCTCCGGTGACTGAAGATCTGTGGAATGTGCTCCGGATTTTTCTACCATTTCTCTCAGCTTCTGCGGATTTTCAAGCATCGGGCATGGACGGTACATATTGTCATTAAACGGCTGTCCGTCATGATATGCCATCATCATCGGAGACTGCAGTGCTTCCAGAAGTGTTTTCTCGCGGATATTGGAATCAGAATAATGGATAAACACACATGGATCGATATCGCCGTTTGCATTGATATGCAGATAGCGACGGCCGCCTGCAATACATCCTCCCACAAACTCTGCATCATTCTGGAAATCCATGGCAAACAACGGCTTTGTTGCACGGTATTTACGGATACGCTCATAGGTTTCTCTTCTCTGTGCAGGAGTAGGAAGCAGCTCCGGTGCTGCATCATTTCCAACCGGCATATAATGGAAATACCAGATAAAGTACGCTCCAAGATCGATCAGGCTGTCGTAAAATGCCTCTGATGTGATAGACTCGAAATTTGCACTCGTATAACATGCAGAGATACCAAATACAAGCTTCTTCTCTCTGAGAAGATTGATGGCCTTGATAACCTTCTGGTATACACCATTTCCTCTTCTGCCATCTGTTGCAGTCTCAAATCCTTCCAGTGAAATTGCAGGAACAAAGTTTCCTACCCGAAGCATATCATTTGCAAAATCCTCATCGATCAGTGTTGCATTTGTGAAGGAAAGGAAGATACAGTCATTATGTTTCTCGCAAAGACGGATCAGATCCTTTTTTCTTACAAGTGGCTCTCCGCCTGTGTAAATATACATATAAACGCCAAGCTCCTTACCCTGGCGGATGATGTCATCGATCTCATCGTAGGTGAGGTTCAGCTTGTTTCCATACTCTGCTGCCCAGCATCCTGTACAGTGCAGGTTACATGCACTTGTTGGGTCAAGAAGGATTGCCCACGGGATATTACAGCCATATTTCTCACGGCATTCATCCTGTTTCTTCCAGCCTGCAAGATTTGCATTGATAAAGAAGTTTGCAACCAGAGTTTTCATAACATGCGGATCAATATCAGTTACCAATCTATGAATAAACGGATAATACGGATGTTCCGGATTGGAAATGGCTGCGCGGATCATTGCTCTCTGTGTAGGAAATCCACCACCGGAAAATTTATCTGCCCAGTCCATGATCTTGATAAAATTCTTATCCGGATCTTTATAAACATAATTGAATGCCTGTTCAAGTCCGAATTTCTTAAGTGTGTTCATTGCGCTCATACTATCTCTCCTTATTTCTCTCAATGTAAATATGCAATCTAGCTAAACGGACATCTTCATTCCGTCACACTGCATTTCGAGTACCAAAGCTTTCTTACTATCTTTGCCTGACTCATGGTGTTACTGTACGTTTTTTCCATTTGAATAACAATAGACAATATAATTGGCATGACCAAAAACTAGGCAAATCTATTAAAATGCCTAAATATTATTAGCATTTATTCTAAATAACATTAGTTATTTTTGTGCATACTTACCGATTTTACGATGTTTATCCATATAAAAAACACCCTGGCAAAGGCAGAAATATCTTCCGCCCTGCTTCGGGTGTTTTTGATTTATCTTATTACTTTACTACAATATTGATGATCTTCTTCGGTACGTAAATCTCTTTGATGATATTTCCGGAAATCTTATCTGCAACTGCCTTCTTTCCTTCGGCAATCGCATCTTCTTTGGAGATTTCTGCCGGAATACTGATAACAGCCTTGGTCTTGCCGTTGATCTGAACCGGAACCTCGATCTCATCATCCTTCATAAGCTCCTCATCGTGAGCCGGCCACTGTGCATGGAAAATGGAATCCTCATGACCAAGCTTCTCCCAAATCTCCTCTGCAATATGAGGAACAAACGGTGCAAGAAGGATGGTAGCTGTCTCAATGGTCTCTTTATCAACAGCGCCGCCGTTCTGTTTTGCGATAGCGATCAGCTTGTTTGTGTATTCCATAAATCCGGATACTACCGTATTCAAGCTGAAGGCCTCAAGTCTGCTGGTGATATCGTATACCATCTTATGACGGGTCTTCTCCATCTCTTTGGTAGCCGGGATATCTTTCTCAATGCTGTCAAGAGCCAGATTCCAGAAACGTTTCAGGAATCTGGATACACCATCGATTCCTCTGTCATCCCATTCTGCATCCAATTCCGGCGGTCCTACGAACAGCTCATACATACGTAAGGAATCACATCCGTAATCATTTACAAGATCATCCGGTGAAATAACATTTCCTTTGGATTTACTCATCTTGATTCCGTTTTTACCTGTGATCATACCCTGATTGAACAGCTTGACAAACGGCTCATCGAAATCAATAGCTCCGATATCATACAGGAACTTGGTGTAGAATCTGGAGTACAGAAGATGAAGAACAGCATGCTCTACACCACCGATATACATATCTACCGGCAGATATTTATCAGCTTTCTCTTTGGAAACCAGTTCTTTATTATTCTTATTATCTACATAACGGAGGAAATACCAGGAAGATCCTGCCCACTGAGGCATGGTGTTTGTCTCACGTTTTGCGGGAGCACCACAGCATGGGCATGTGGTATTTACCCACTCGTCAATAGCTGCAAGCGGTGACTCTCCGGTTCCTGTCGGCTGGTAGCTTTCTACCTCCGGAAGTCTTAACGGAAGCTGATCCTCCGGTACCGGTACCGCACCGCATTTCGGGCAGTGTACGATCGGGATCGGCTCACCCCAGTAACGCTGACGGGAAAATACCCAGTCTCTCAGTTTGTAGTTGACAGTCTTACGTCCGATACCCAGCTTCTCGATGATATGCGGTGCTTCCTTCTTCAGTACGGAAGATTCCATTCCGTTCCACTCACCGGAGTTGATCATGGTTCCGGAAGCCTCTGTGTAAGCTTCTGTCATATTCTGAATTTCTTTACCATCTTTTGCGATAACCTGGATGATCGGAATATCGAATTTCTTTGCGAACTCAAAGTCACGGTCATCATGAGCAGGTACACACATGATAGCACCTGTACCATAATCAGCAAGTACATAGTCAGAAAGCCAGATTGGAAGCTTCTCGCCGTTCAGCGGATTGATCGCATAAGTACCTGTGAACACACCGGTCTTCTCTTTATCCTGAAGACGGTCTACATTGGATTTCATGGAAGCATCAAAGATATATTTCTCTACAGCCTCTCTTGTCTCGTCTGTTGCAAGCGATTTTGCAAGAGCATGCTCCGGTGCAAGTACCATGAATGTTGCTCCATGAAGAGTATCCGGTCTTGTTGTATAGACCGTGATCTTCTCTTCTCTTCCCTCAACCGGGAAATCGACCTCTGCGCCGTAGGATTTGCCGATCCAGTCTGTCTGCATCTTTTTAACCTTCTCCGGCCAATCCAGTTTATCCAGATCACTTAAAAGTCTGTCTGCATATTTTGTGATGCGGAGCATCCACTGACGGAGGTTCTTTTTGGTAACCGGAGTGCCACAACGCTCGCAGCATCCGTTTACAACCTCTTCATTTGCAAGACCTGTCTTACAGGAAGGGCACCAGTTGATCGGGAACTCCTTCTCATATGCAAGCCCCTCTTTGAACATTTTTACAAAGATCCACTGTGTCCATTTATAGAACTCCGGATCTGTTGTGTTAACCTCCATATCCCAGTCATAGATCGCTGCGATATCGTTGATCTGACGTTTGATATTTTTGATGTTTGCTGCTGTAGATACTGCCGGATGAACACCCATCTTGATGGCATAGTTCTCAGCCGGGAGACCAAAAGCGTCCCATCCCATCGGATGGATCAGGTAATAACCCTGGAGCATTTTATAGCGGCTCCATACATCAGAGATCACATAGCCTCTCCAGTGTCCTACATGAAGACCGTTTCCGGACGGATACGGGAACATATCCAGACAGTAGTATTTCGGTTTCTTGCCATCATTGACATTTACCGGCTTTTTCTCCCAGTTTGTGCGCCATTTCGCTTCGATGGCTCTATGGTTATAAGGTGCAGCCATTTTTTTATTCCTCCTGACAAATTACTCAGTATTAATACTTTAATGCTTTCACACACTGCTATTAATTTTAACTACTTATGATGTATTTGTCAAACAAAAATCCAAAAACAGCCCTTTTCCATCAAAATATACATGAACCTGCAATCCTGGCCTGGTTTAGTTGACGCTTCTTTTTTCACATGATATAATTTCCTGCATGTATTTTCCTATATTATACATACCATACATATTTATCTTAGGAGGGAACACATAAATGAAATCTTTTTATTCCTGGTACCGGAAGCATATTACCGGTGCGATCTTTACAGGACTGATCCTGGGTATCCTCACAGGACTTTTCCTGGCCGGACGGTTTGAACCTGTCCTCACTGTGACCAGTCTGATCGGAAGTATCTACATGAACGCCCTGAACATGATGATCTTTCCCATGGTCTTCTGTTCCATTGTCATTGGAATCTGTTCCATCGGAAACGCACGTACTACCGGCAAGATCACTGCAGCATCCATGATCTATTTTCTCTGCACAACGGCACTTGCCAGCCTGTGCGGACTGATCATCCCGAGACTGATCCATCTCGGAAAGGGAGTCAAATTTGAGATGGCAACAGCCGATATCCAGGCTACAGAAATGAGCAGTATCCTTGACACCCTGAAAAACCCGATCCCTTCCAACCCAATCGCCGCATTTGCTGACGGAAACATGCTCCAGGTTCTGGTGTTTGCCCTGATCATCGGTTTCACACTGATCGCAGTCGGTGAAAAAGGAACTCCATTCCTGAATCTGATTGATTCCATCAATGAAGTATGCCTGAAGATCATCACAACCATCATGTACTTTACACCCATCGGTGTTTTCTGTACCATCGTACCGGTTGTGGAAGCCAACGGAACTGAAACGATCATTTCCCTTGCAACACAGCTTGTCATTCTGTATGTGGCATTCTTTGGCTTCGCTATTGTAGTGTACGGTCTCTCTGTAAAGCTGATCGGCAAACAGAGTCCGCTGAAATTCCTGAAAGCGATCCTGCCAGCAGCACTGAATGCCTTCGGAACCTGCTCAAGCTCCGCAACCATTCCATTAAGCAAGCAGTGTATGGAGGAAGAAATGGGCGTATCCAACCAGATCACCAGCATCGCCATTCCTCTTGGTGCTACCGTTAATATGGATGCTGTATCTATCCTGATGTCCTTTATGATCATGTTCTTTGCAAACGCCTGCGGGATCCATGTAAGTATTCCTCTTATGATCATTATCCTTCTTGCAAACGTACTGCTTTCCGTTGGTACTCCAGGTGTTCCCGGTGGTGCTATCGCATCTTTCGCAGCACTGGCAACTATGGCCGGACTTCCTGCCGGAGTTCTTGGTGTTTATATCAGTATCAATACCCTCTGTGATATGGGCGCCACCTGTGTCAATGTTATCGGTGACATGGCATGCTGCTCTGTACTGAAAAATGTTATCCAGATTGAGGAAGAAGCATAAACAAATCTTTCTGAAGTGTTATTTAAACAGAATGCGAATTACTTTACATAAAATATTTTATGTAAAGCAGCAATAGCAAAAGCCGTAAGATATATGTTTAAGAAACTTTCACATATACTTACGGCTTTTCTGTTTATCAACTGTTCACATCCTGTATTCTTTATACTGTTTAACGTAAATGATGTAACACAGAAATTTATATTTCATTTTGCTGACTTTATTTTTTCAGAACACGGTAATTTTCTTCTCTGTCGTAATCCTTATGGACCCCATCGTCCTCATATAAGGTATACTCCGCACCTTCATATCCGAGAAGCTGCATATTTTTTGTATCCAGAGCTGCCACACATTCCGCTGCTTCTGCAACCGGAATACATTTTCCCTTCCGGATAAACAACGGAATCTCATTCAGTGCCACCTCTACATAATGAACACCCTTTTCAAGGATCTCCTCTGCAATGGTTCCATCCGGAAGGAATTTCACAAACTTCATCTCCTCCGGAAGATATACATAACGGCCTCTTGCGTTCTGTTCATAAACCGGAGCGATCATGATCTCATTTCCAAGAAGCAGCTGGTCTTCCACATGTACAGCAATCTTATCCTCCGGATAAACAAAGCCCAACGGCCGGAAATACATATCATCGTTCAGAGCCGCCTTCATATATTCACTGTAAAGATATGGAATAAGACGATATCTTACACCGATCACATGACGGAAATCTTCCACATTTTCAAACTGGTAGCATTCCTGCTCTCTGGTACCGATCGCTGTATGATCACGCATCAGCGGTGTGAATACTCCAAGTGCCAGGAAACGAAGCAGCAGTTCTCTTGTTGTATCAGCGCCAAATCCACCCAGATCTGCTCCTGCATACAGGAAACCACACATATTCAGAGATGGCATCATCTTCAGGTTCAAAAGGATATGAGCCCACCAGGATTTATTATCGCCGGTCCAGATCCCACCATAACGATGCATACCAATATAGGATGATCTGGAGAACATCAGAAAACGTTTTTCCGGATCGATCCGTTCAAAAGCCTCCCCTGCTGCTCTGGTCATATTGTAGCCAAACAGGTTATGGACTTTGTCATGGCGGATCTTTCTGCCATCCACATTATGGTAAAATCTCCGATAATCTTCCGGATTGTTTGCAACATTGCGAAGTGCACTCTGCATCTTCCAGATATGGATCTTTCCTTCCGTATCTTTTGCAAATTCTCCTGCAAGCTCTTTGACCTCTTTCATTCCCTCTGTGGAATAGAAGATCGCCGGCTCATTCATATCGTTCCAGAAACCGTCGATTCCCTTCTCGATCAGGAAACGGTATTTGTCACCGAACCATTTTCTGGCATCTTTGTTCAATACATCCGGAAAATGAGTATCCCCCGGCCATACAGCAGCTACAAAATCACTGCCGTCCTCTCTCTGGCAGAAGTAGCGGTTTTTAACACCCTCCTCATAAACATCGTATCCCGGCTCTACCTTGACGCCGGCATCGATGATCGGGATCAGACGGATATCCTGATCCTTCAGTTCCTTTACAAATTCCGGAAAATCCTGAAAATTCTCTTCACTTAATGTAAAGTCCTTATAAGACTGCATATAATCAATATCCATATAGATCATATCAATAGGAATATGATTTTCACGATATCCAGCTGCAACCTTCCGGAAATCCTCTTTTGTAGTATAGCCCCATCAGCTCTGGCCAAATCCAAAGGCAAATTTCGGCGGGATATAGCTTCTTCCGATCACATGACGGAACTGCTTTACAATATCATAGGGACTCTCCCCTTCAATCACATAAAGCTTCAGGTCTGCATTTTCGCAGGTTACCTTCATGGTATCCATTCTGGTATAGCCAATGTCAAAGGTGATCGCTGCCGGATAGTCAAAAAACATTCCAAAGGTTTCTTTTCCGGACACAATGATAAGATTATGTGCACCGTACAGGGAATGTTTATCCTCTGTATGCTCCGGATCATCGGTACAGTTACTGGTGTAAATGAATCCTCTCTTGTTGATACCGCGGTTGGATTCTCCCAATCCGTAGACGATATCCTCTTCATCCATGATATAAGTAAAAGAAAATCCATCTTCTGCACAGATTTCTCCATATCCTGGCTTTCCTTCTGCTGTCTCAATGTTTTCTGTCAGTGCCTCAGTCTCAAAGGGCTCTCCATATACATATTTTTTTATCATTTTTCCCTCTCCTGTTACAGATTTCTGTAAAGAACAAATGCCTCATAAGGTTTCAGGACCACTTTCTTTCCAAAATCCTTTCTTCCAAGATTTGTGATCAGACATTCTGCATTTTTCTGAAATTCTTCCGGAATTTCCATTTCTGCCACATGCTCACTGAAATTGCAGACTGTAAGAAGTCTTTCCTCATCCAGCTTTCTCATATATGCGAAAATCTGATCATCCTCACGGCAAAGCGGTTCAAACTCACCGTACACAATAATATCTTTCTCCTTGCGAAGAGCGATCAGTTTCTGATAATAATGGAAAATGGAATCCGGATCATCCAACTGACTGGCTGCATTGATTTCTTTACAGTTCGGATTTATTTTAATCCACGGCTCTCCATCTGTAAAACCTGCTTTTTCTGAACCGTCCCACTGCATAGGTGTTCTTGCATTGTCACGGCTTCTGAGCATCAGACATTTCATCATGTAATCCGGCTCCATCAGCCCTGCATCTGTCAGCTCTGTATAATACTGAATGCTCTCAATGTCCTTATAATCTTCCAGCTTATGGAAATATGCGTTTGTCATGCCAAGCTCTTCCCCCTGGTATACATAAGGGGTTCCCTGCATCATATGAAGACAGGTTGCCAGCATTTTTGCAGAAGTTTCTCTGTATGCCGGATTGTCATTTCCAAATCTGGAAACGCTTCTTGGCTGATCATGATTTCCCAGGAAAAGACTGTTCCATGCTTTTCCCTGAAGTTCTTCCTGCCATTTGATCATCGTCTTTTTGAAAGCCTTAAAGTCATATCTGTCAGTGGTCCATTTACCAAACTCCGCATGCGGGGAAGCATCTTCAACATGTTCAAACTGGAACACCATATTCAGCTCGCCACTTTCTTCCCCGGCATATTTCTGTGCCTCTTCAATGGTAACACCAGAAGTTTC
>OFMO01001491.1_pt1 | contig 14773 bp, 10 predicted proteins | sample 1541821 | NCBI WGS metagenome assembly OFMO01 (sample SAMN04209253, study PRJEB22552) | human gut metagenome | biome: gut; material: feces | host: Homo sapiens | place: USA: Oklahoma | reverse complement strand
ACCGTGTTGAGAGCGTGTAATCCGTGCCCTCGCTCAGTGCCGCGCCTTCCGGAAGATTGCTGAACGCCAAACCGCTAATCCGTGCATCATCATCGCGTCCGTTGCATGTCTTGTCCGCGACTTTCAGCGCTGTTGTATCCAAGGAAATCGTGCGCTTATTGATTGTAAAACTGCCGACATTCACCCGTTCGACCGCAGAAAAGTTATCACTCGATGCAATCCCGACCGCCACGTTGTAAGTTCCGGCACGAACCGGCAAAGCTGTGCTGTCGTTGTACCAAACTGTGACCTCGCCAACGCCTGTTCTCGTCCACACCGACGCCTCACACGGCTTGCCGTCGTAGGTCGAATCAACAGGCAATGCAATCTTGTAATCGGTGTCCTTTTCGGGTGTTTTCGGTGTGATTTGGAATGTTTTCTCAACTTTTCCGGTATAATTTTCCTTGCCGGTAATTGTCACCGTTCCTGCACCGCAGTCTCTGTTATTGGTGTAAGAAAGTTCGTAATCTACGTTGATTTTCAACGTTTTATTGTCTATTGCGATGATTGGCTTGGGATTATGCTCGACTCCGTCATACACATACTCGGTCTGCTTCATATCAATCTGCGCGTCTGCAATATCCCGCGGAGTAACTTTCAGCGTACCATTGGCATAGCTGATTGCGTAATTTTTCGTCTTATCTGTACCGTTTCCGCATATTTTTGCATTATGTGGTACATTTTCTGCATTTCCTGCATTCGTCTGCGTGCCGGAAACCTTCACCTCGATGATTTTGTCGCCGGGCACCAGTTTGCCTGCTGTGTATCCATCTTTCACCAGAGGTTCGCCATCGTACACTTTCTCTGCACTTTCCGCCGTAATTGTCAGCGGTTTCGGCTGAATTTCTGCAGAAAACTCCTCGCTTTCCACAGTGTACTTGCTGTCTTCCGACATAAATTTGAGCCGATATTTGTCCCCGACATTCGGGACGGTTTCACCGTTTACGACCTCGAATGTGCCGGAAAGTTCGGTGCCGTTCAGCGTTGCACTGCAACCGGAAACATCAACCATTTCATTCCAGGTCTGGCCGTATGTGCCGGTGGCCACTGCAGACCAGTTAATAACCGGGGTTTTCTCTGTGTTTTCTTCGGCTGAGCACAAAACGATGTCAAGTTTCTCAGGTGTAATCTTCATACATGAAGCCGTCAAGTGATAGACAGCTCCTGATTTTGCAAATCTTGTGACGTACATAAACCATTGACCGCCTTCTGTCCTGAAAGAAACTCCATCCAGTCCGTCAGACGAAACCGCAGTTCCATCCGCAGTATTCAGTTCAATATCACAAGACGCCTCTGAATTGACCGTTTTATCCTCAAAAAGCGCATCTGCCGTATAAGTATCCCGACATGGCTCATCATTAGTTGGAATCGAAACAGTAATCGACTTTTCAACTACAGGTGTACCATTTCGATTGATTCGGATTGATGTAGTTGGTTGAGCCTTTCTACATATCCGTTCCGGATAAACCGCATTCTGATAAGTGCCGTCGGCCGCTCCCGCAGGAACGACTACCATGCCGAGCGCCATCGAGAGCGCCAAGACCACCGAAAATGCCGTTTTAAGACGTTTCACGTTTTCCTCCTGACCCGCAAGCTGGTATTTGACGATTGCGTGCGCTTTGTTCACTGCACTCTGCACAATTTTTCGCAGAGAACACATATATTTTTATTCAGCTTACCATGAGGTTTCATATGCGTCAATGTTTTAATCGACAAAATTCGACATATAATATTCATCATTTTCCATAAAGGCACAGCCAGTCGTTAGTCTGTTTCTTTGTGTCTACTCCGCTTATACAGTGAGCCTTTCATCGGCAGAATATTCATATTTGCATATTTATGTTATTATCTTAAAAGCGACTACTAATTCTCTATTATGGCATTTCCATATATATTGTCTGATGTTTTTCGTTTAATAACTATACGTTCATTTATCTGTGTTTCGCATAAATATTCTATAAGTGCAAAAAGCTCCGTGAAGCTTTCCACAGGGCTACGCCGTTGATGAGTAATAATAAGACGAAAAACACGAGCGCTGTATATTAATTTTACCCGACAGTTTAGTTTCTCCATAAATCCATGCTATTCTTCCTGATTCATATGATAAGGTACAATAAGTTGCGCAAATTGAAAACCTCACCACGACCTCCGGTAATGTCACGCTCCACATGACGCGGCTCAAGGGCGTGTCCTTCGAGACAGCCATCATCGAACGGTATCGCTGCCGGGAGAGCAGCGTGGAGGAAGCGCTCATCGAGATGTATCTGGCAGGCGTTTCCGTGCGCCGTGTGGAGGACATCACGGAGGCACTGTGGGGCAGCAAGGTTTCGCCCGCTACCATCAGTGAGCTGAACAAGAAAGCCTACGTCCACATCGAGGACTGGCGGAACCGCCCCTTGCGGGGCGGGCGCTATCCATACGTCTACGTGGACGGCATCTACCTGCGCCGCAACTGGGGCGGAGAGTACGAAAATGTTGCTGTTTTGGTGGCAATTGCCGTGAATGAGGACGGTTTTCGTGAGGTTTTGGGCGCCGCCGAGGGCATGAAGGAGGACAAGGCCAGCTGGGTCAGCTTCTTCCAGTGGCTACGCGGACGCGGGCTGGACGGCGTAAGGCTCATCGTCGGCGACAAGTGCATGGGGATGCTGGAGGCCGTGGGTGAGGTGTTCCCGGACGCCAAATATCAGCGCTGCACGGTGCATTTCTATCGCAACGTTTTCTCTGTTGTGCCCAAATCCAAGGTCAAAATTGTGGCAAAAATGCTCAAGGCGATCCACGCCCAGGAGAGCAAAAAGGCGTCCCGCGAGAAGGCGAAAGCCGTGGTCGCCGAGCTGCGCGCCATGAAGCTGAAGGAGGCCGCCAAGAAGGTCGAGGACGGCATCGAGGAGACACTGACCTATTGTGATTTTCCCAGTGAGCATTGGACCCGCATTCGCACCAACAATGTGATTGAGCGGCTGAACCGTGAGATCCGCCGACGGACGCGGGTGGTGGGGACATTCCCGGACGGCAACTCCGCCCTGATGCTGGTCTGCGCCCGCCTTCGCCATGTGGCGGGCACCCAGTGGGGCAACAAGAAATACATGAACATGAAGCACTTGGAGGCGGCTCTGTACGACGCCTCTATTGCCGGCTGACTTCACTCAGCCGGAGCCTGCAAATAAATTTGCGCATAAATCTTGACGGGACCTTATTGAACAGAATAACTTATATTCTGCCCGCTGACTATGCGTATGTGCAATGCACGGCACGTCGCTTTGCATGAAAAAGGGCACACCATCCAGACGCTGTAAACGCCTGAAGGGTGTGCCCTCTATTTGTCGTTATTGGCTTAGTTCAGGAAGTCCTTGAGCTTCTTGCTGCGGCTGGGGTGACGGAGCTTGCGCAGCGCCTTGGCTTCGATCTGACGGATGCGTTCGCGCGTGACGTTGAACTCCTTGCCGACCTCCTCGAGCGTGCGGGTGCGGCCGTCGACGATGCCGAAGCGCAGCTCGAGCACCTTCTTCTCGCGCGGGGTGAGCGTGTCGAGCACCTCCATGAGCTGCTCCTTGAGCAGCGAGAAGCTTGCCGCCTCGCTCGGCTCGGACGCGTCCTCGTCGGGGATGAAGTCGCCGAGGTGGGAGTCCTCCTCCTCGCCGATCGGCGTTTCGAGCGAGACCGGCTCCTGCGCGATCTTGAGAATGTCGCGCACCTTGTCGACCGGCATGTTCATCTCCGCCGCGATCTCCTCGGCGCTCGGGTCATGGCCGAGCTCCTGCAGGAGCTGACGGGAGACGCGGATGACCTTGTTGATCGTCTCGACCATGTGCACGGGGATGCGGATCGTGCGCGCCTGGTCGGCGATGGCGCGGGTGATGGCCTGACGGATCCACCACGTGGCGTAGGTGGAGAACTTGTAGCCCTTCGTGTAGTCGAACTTCTCGACGGCCTTGATCAGGCCGAGGTTGCCCTCCTGGATGAGGTCGAGAAACAGCATGCCGCGGCCGACGTAGCGCTTGGCGATCGACACGACCAGACGCAGGTTCGCCTCGGCCATGCGGCGCTTGGCCTCCTCGTCGCCCTCGGCCATGCGCTTGGCCAGATCCTGCTCCTCCTCGGGCGTGAGCAGCGGCACCTTGCCGATCTCCTTGAGGTACATGCGCACCGGGTCGTCGGTCGAGAACGTGTCGGCCATGGCCTCGGTCTCGTTCATCTCCTCCTCGGTGACTTCCTCGATTTCCTCGAGCTCCTCGAGCTCGGGCAGCGCGTCCTCGTCCACCGGGGGCAGGGCATCGTCACCGAGCACGTCGATGCTCAGGCTCTCGAGCCGGTCATAGAACTTCTCCGTCTCCTCGCTCGAGAGATTCATGTCCTCGAGCACCATGAGGTCCTTGCTCGAGAGCTTGCCCGCCTTCTTGCCCTTTTCCACGAGGTCGTTGAGCTTTTCCTCCGTGGTCTTTTCCGACTCCGGCTTTTCGGCTGCGGACACGTCCTCCGCAGAGGCTGCCGCGGGCTTGTCCGCGGTCTGCGCCGGCGCGGTGCCGTCGGCCTTGGCTTCCGCCTGTTTGGCGTCGTCCGCCGCGAGCAGCGCGTCGGCCATGGCGTCCAGTTCTTCGGCCGAGAGGTTGTTAAGTTCTTTCTGTTCCATCTTTACCACCATACCCTTTATGTTCTTTGAGTTGCTTTGCAAAAGCCAGCAGGTCCGCCTCCGACGACGCTGCGCCGGCAGTGGCCTGGGTCTGCAGGATGCTTATGTAGTCGTCGAGCGCGCGCGCACCGTTCGAAAGCTCCGCCGGCTGCTGGATGATGCCGGTCAGCAGGGCCAGCTCGTCCGGGCTCAGCTCGCCCGAGAGCGCCGCGATCTGCACCGTGCCCGTGCCGCCGTGGGCGAGCAGGACGGTGTAAATGTGCCGCAGCTCCGGCGAGGAAAACTGCGCCGCGTCCGGCACGTTCGTCCGGCCCCGGAACAGGCCGGGGTCGAGATACAACAATTTAATGATGCCCTGTTCGGCGGCCGCCGAGCGGGGGTTATCAAAGCGGATGCTCCGCCCGGGCGGCTGCATCGCCGTCGCGGGGCGCAGCAGGTCGCGCTCCTGCTCTTTGCGCGCGCGGCTGAGCCGCCGCTTGCGCTGGCGCTGCACCTCGTCGGTCACGACCGCGGCGGGCATGCCCGCCGTCTCCGCGACGCGCATGGCGTACACCTCGCGCTCGACGCTGCCGGGCAGCTCGGCCACCACGCCCGCCGCCTCCTTGACGAAGGCCACGCGCTGCTCGTCGACCTTGAGGTCGTACTTGCGCTGCACGGCGCCGAGCCGGTAGTCGATGTGGTTTTCCGACTGCGCGAGCAGGTTGCGGAACGCGTCCGCGCCGAAGGTCTTGATATATTCGTCGGGGTCCTTTGCGCCCTGCATCTGCAGGACACGCACGCGCACCTCGAGCTTTTCGAGGATGCCGATCGCGCGCTGCGACGCCTTCTGCCCCGCGCCGTCGTTGTCGTAGGCGATGACGATCTCGCTCGTGTAGCGCGACAGGAGCCGCGCCTGCTCCGGCGTGAGCGACGTGCCGAGCGAGGCGACCGCGCTGTCAAATCCCGCCTGGTGCAGACTTGCCACGTCGATGTTGCCCTCTGCCAGTATGATATACCCGCATTTCGACTTTTTAGCCAAATTGAGCGCGAACAAATTGTGGCTCTTGCTGAAAACGATGGTTTCCGGGCTGTTCATGTACTTCGGCTCCCCGTCACCGAGGATGCGCCCGGAGAAGCCGATGACGTTGCCGCGCACGTCGATGACCGGGAACATGAGCCGGTTGCGGAACGTGTCGTATACACCGCTCGTTTTCCCGTGGCGCACGAGCCCGCCGTCAAACAGCTCCTGCTCGGAGTAGCCGAGCGCCTTCATCGCGCGCACGAGACTGTCCCACGTGTCGGGCGCAAAGCCGAGACCGAAGCGCGTCACGGTCTGCGCCGTGAGCTGTCGGCGGGCGAGATAGTCCCGCGCCGGCTGGCCGGCCGGGGTCTTGAGCTGCGCGTGGAAAAAGCGCGCCGCGGCCCGGTTGAGCGCGAGCAGGCGCTGGCGTTTTTTCGCGCCGGGGTCGTCCGACTGCTCGGGCAGATGCATGCCCGCGCGGTTGGCCAGAAAGGCCACCGCCTCGGGGAACGAGAGATTCTCGATCTCCATGATGAAGCTGATGACGCTGCCGCCCTTGCCGCAGCCGAAGCAGTGGTAGATCTGCTTGTCCGGCGAGACGGAGAACGACGGCGTCTTTTCGCTGTGAAACGGGCAGAGCCCGAAGAGGTTCGACCCGCTTTTTTTCGTCAGGCGCACGTAGCTGCTCACGACGTCGACGATGTCGTTGCGCTCGGCGAGCTCCTGTAAAAAGGATTCCGGAAAGGCCACGTGCGTCACCTTCTTTCTGTGGTTTCCGTTGGATGTACTTCCTTATTTGATCGTCCACGCAGCGGGGATGAAGAGCTCTGAGTACACCTCCAGCGCGTAGCTGTCGGTCATGCCGGAGACATAGTCGCACACCGCGCGCTGCGGCCCCTCGTCGTCCGCGATGGACTGGTAGACCGCAGGGAGCTCGGCGATGTGGTTGACATAATATTCCCAGATGCTCCCGAGGATATTCTGCACCTTGCGCTCCTCGCCCTTGGCGATGGGATTGTAGTACACGCTCTCGTACATGAAGGTCGTGAACACGTCCACGGCATAGCGCATATCGGGCGACATGCGCAGCTCCCCGTCGCCGCTGTGGGCGATGATGTCCGTGAGGATGGAGTTGATGCGCACGCTGTTGCGCTCGCCCACGCGCTCGCGCACGATGGCGGGCACGTCCTCCGGCTGCACGATGCCGCCGCGCATGGCGTCGTCGAGGTCGTGGTTGATGTAGGCCACGCGGTCGGCCAGGCGCACGACGTCGGCCTCGAGCGTGCCGCGCGGCTGCCCGGTCGTGTGGTTGAGGATGCCGATGCGCGTCTCGTTGCAGAGATTCAGGCCGCGGCCGTCGCGCTCGATGCGGTCGACGACGCGCAGGCTCTGCTCATAGTGCCGGAAGCCGACGCCGGTGTAGATCGCGTTGAGCGCGCGCTCTCCCGCGTGGCCGAACGGCGTGTGGCCGAGGTCGTGTCCGAGGCTGATGGCTTCGGTGAGGTCCTCGTTGAGCTCGAGCGCGCGGGCGATCGTGCGCGCGAGGCGCGCGACCTCGAGCGTGTGTGTCAGGCGCGTGCGGTAATGGTCGCCCTCCGGGCGCAGGAACACCTGCGTCTTGTGCTTGAGGCGGCGGAACGATTTCGAGTGCGTAATGCGGTCCACGTCGCGCTGGAAGCATGTGCGCATCTCGCACGGCGGCTCGGGCGCCGGGCGGCCGGTGGACTGCGTGCTCAGCAGGCCGTGCGGGCCAATGAACAGCGCCTCGGCGGCCTCGCGTTTTTCTCTCGGACAGGGCACAGGGATCCCTCCGTTTCCACATAAAATCCATGTTTGCGGCCGGAGCGGCTTGCGCCATTTCCGGCTGCAATACTCTTATACGACATTGCTGTGTATTTCCCTCTTTTTTTTGAAAAAATGCAGCGAAAAAATTTTGCAAACGTTGTGCCAATTTTTTGACGGGAGTTTGGCAGGTATGCTTTAGGGCGGCTTGCGCAGATTTTGGCAGCGGATAGATATTCATCAATCGGAATGTTTATGCGATTTTTAAGAAAAGAGAATGGGAGGCACGCACCGTAAGGGGAAGGCTTGAAAAGGTGCGCAGCGGCACAAAAGCCCTCCCAGCTGGGAGGGCTTTGCGATACCTTATGGAATACAACGATCCGCCGCACCCGCCGCTCACAGGCCGGAACCGGCGAGGGGGACGGCGCGCTCCGTCTCGCCGACGGGGCGCACGGCGCAGCGGCCGGCGGTCAGGTCGCGCACCTGCGCGGCAAAGGCCTCGCCGGCCTCCTCCGGCAGCAGGGCGCAGACCGTCACGGCGGCGGCATACTGCGTCTCCTGCACGACGCCGCCGAGTGCGGCGACGGCCGCGCGCACCGGCTCATAGAGCGCATAGGGCGTACTGACCTCACAGGCGAGCCAGCGGCGCACCTCCGAGATGCCGGCGCTCGCGAGCGCGTCGGCCGCAGCGGCGGTGTACGCCCGCAGCAGGCCGCCCGTGCCGAGCAGCACGCCGCCGAAATAGCGCGTGACGATGCAGACGGCATTCGTCACGCCCGCGCGGCGGAACACCTCCAGCATCGGGATGCCGGCCGTGCCCTGCGGCTCGCCGTCGTCGGAGTAGCGCTCGGTGCCGTCGCGCAGCAGGTAGCACCAGCAGTTGTGCCGCGCGTCGTGATACTGCTTTTTGCACGCGGCGATGACCGCGCGTGCCTCGTCCTCGGAGCCGACCGGCTGCACGAGGCCCAGAAAGCGTGAGCGCTTGTCCACGTACTCCGACGCGCCGGATTTTGTGGGAATGCGGTAGCTGTCCATATTACCCCTCCTCGTCCGCGATGACGAACGGCTCGAGCCGCGGCCACTGCTCCGGGTGGATGATGACCTCGAGCGCGATGCCGTCGTCGCGGTAGTCGGTGCGCAGCACGGCGCAGTCGCGGTGCAGCGTCTCGAGCAGCGCGCCCTGCGCATACGGCAGCAGCAGCGTCACGTGGTGGTCGGCCCGACCGAGGATGGCGCGCACGCGCGCGGTCAGCTCCGCCGTGCCCTCGCCGCTGCGGGCCGAGATGCAGACGATGTTCTCCCCGTGCGGCAGGATGCCGAGATACGCATCGCACTTATTGAACACGCGGATGCACGGCGTGTGCGCCGCGCCGAGCTGGTCGATGAGCCGGTCGACGACGGCGGCCTGTGCCTCCCACTCGGGGTTCGAGAGGTCGATCACGTGCAGGAGCACGTCGGCATACGTCAGCTCCTCGAGCGTGGCCTTGAACGCCTCGACCAGGTGCGTCGGCAGCTTGCGGATGAAGCCGACCGTGTCCGAGAGCAGCACCTCCTGCGCGGCGTCGATGCGCCAGCGGCGGGTCGTGGTGTCGAGCGTGTCGAACAGGCGGTCGTTGGCCGGAATGTCCGACCCCGTCAGGCAGTTGAGCAGCGTGGATTTGCCGGCGTTCGTGTAGCCGACGAGGGCCACGACCGGCAGGGCGTTTTTCTCGCGGCGGCGGCGCTGCGTGCGGCGGATCTTGCGCACGTCCTCGAGCTCGGCCTGCAGCTTCTGGATCTTGCGGCGAATGTGGCGGCGGTCGGTCTCGAGCTGCGTTTCGCCCGGGCCGCGTGTGCCGATCGGCGACGAGCCGCCCGAGGCCGTCTGCCGCACGAGGTGCGTCCACATGCCCGTCAGGCGCGGCAGCAGGTACTGGTACTGCGCCAGCTCCACCTGCAGCTGGCCCTCGCGCGTCTGGGCGCGCTGGGCGAAGATGTCGAGGATCAGGCCCGAGCGGTCGAGCACGCGCACGCCGAGCTCCTCCTCCAGCACGCGCATCTGCGACGGGGAGAGCTCGTTGTCGAACACCGCGAGGTCACAGTCGTTGGCGGTGATGAGCTCGTGGAGCTCCGCCACCTTGCCCTCGCCGAGGAAGGTGCGCGGGTCGGGCGTGGGCTTATTCTGCAGCAGCGTCACGATGGGCTGGCCGCCGGCCGTCTCCACGAGCGCGGCAAGCTCGGCAAGGGAAATGTCCGTCGAGCGCTCGCGTTCATCCATGCTCGCCGCGGCGAGACCGGCCAGCGCGGCACGTTCGATCTTCTGTTCGGTAGATTGCATAGGGGTCATCCTTTGAAATGAATATTTATCGGGTTTGTGACTGGCCACGCCCGGAATTACGGGAATCTCCTGTCACGCGTGATGTCGCACAAAAGTAACGGGGCACCGTACCGTACCCAACCATACCAGACCAGACCAGGTCTTACTGCGCAGTAGGAACGCACTGCATAAGCATATCTTACCCTGTCTCTCTCAAAGAAAGCCAAGGGGAAAGAAAGCCACTGTGGAAAACCGGCAAAATTGTGGAAAAGTCTGTGGAAAGATTGTGGAAAACCGGATTTGCGGCAGATGCGGCCGGTGTAGGTGCAGGCTTGCGGCTGGGTGCGTTGGGGTTCGGGCCGGTGATCGGCGGACACGGTGTGGCCTGGTGCGCGTTTGCGGCTGGGTGCGTGATGGCGGTCGTGCGGTGCGGGAGATGTGTGCAGCGCAGGGCGCGCTGGCTGGCTTTCTTGCTGAGAGAAAAATTTCTTGACAAGTTATGCAAAAGCATACTAGACTGGAAGTGGGGCAAAGGCCGGGCCGTTCACGACGGGGACAGCGGTTCGGCGCTCTCGGCGGTATCCGGCACTGCCGGCGCAGCGAAGCGCTGCACGCCCCAGATGCCGACGAGGATGGCGGCTGAGGCCACGGCGCTGACCCAGCCGAACGGCTCGCGCAGGAGGAGCACCCCGGCGAGCACGGACACAACGGTCGAGAAGTTGATGAGCGCCGCGGTGCGCGCGACGGGCAGTACCTCCAGCGCCCGGTTGAGCGCGAGGTAGGACAGCACCGAGGCCACGACGCTCAAAAACACGATGGCGAGCACGAACGGCGCGTGCGTCATCGGCAGCACGACAGCGCTCAGGTCGTGCCGGTGCTCGAGCACGGACAGCACCCCGAACGCGGCGGCGCCCATGCCGCAGGTGATGTACGTGCGCTCAAAGGCGGTGAAGCTGCCCGAGCACGCGCGGCAGGCTACTATATAGCCCGCACCGGCAAAGACCGTGCCGAGCAGGACAAGAAAGCCGGGAAAACTCCCCGCGCCGATGCCGGTGGCGTAGACGGCCAGCACGATCACCCCCGCGACGGAGAGGACCGAGAACACGACCTGCCGCCGTGTGGCCTTTTCGTGCAGAAAAACCGCCCCATAGATGAGCGAGCACAGCGGGATGAGCGCGACCATGACGCCGGAAAACGACGTGCTCGTGAGCCTCAGGCCATACTGCTCGCAGGGGAAGTAGAGCACGGGCTCAAACAGACCCGCCAGCAGCACGGGCCAGAGCCTCCGGCCGCGCAGACGCACGGGGAAGCGCCCCGTCAGGCGCAGCAGATTCAGCAGCGCAAACGCCAGCGCGAAGCGCCAGAACAGCAGCACGAACGGCGTGCCGTAGTCCTGCGCGATACGCGAGGCGAGGAACGTGAAGCCCCAGATGAAATACGTGAACGCGGCGAGCCAGAACGCGCCTGCCGGCGAGAGGGTGCGGTGCAAGGGGATCAGCCTTCTTTCTCGGTGGTAAAGGTGAGGTTCACACCGTCGGAGCGGCAGACGATCGTGCCGTTGAGGTCCGTGCGGTAGACGGTCACGTCCGCGTCGCGCAGGCGGCTGAGCGTGTCGTCGTGCGGGTGGCCGTACTCGTTGTCCGCGCCGCAGCTGATGACGGCGTACTTCGGCTGCGCCTCGTACAGCAGGCGGTAGCCCGTGGAGGTGCGGCTGCCGTGGTGGCCGGCCTTGATGACGTCGCAGCGGACGTTTTCGCCCGCGTCGAGCACGTCCGTCTCGCTCTCGTACTCGGCGTCGCCGGTGAAGAGGAAGGCGTTGCTGCCGTAGTCCACGCGCAGGATGAGGCTCTGGTTGTTGACGTCGCTGTAGTGCTGCTGCGGGCCGAGGACGGTCACGGTCGCGCTGCCGAGGGCGAACGTGTCGCCCACGTCCGGCACGGTGATGGCGAGGTTCGCCGTCTCGGCCGCGCGCATGACGCGCTGAAACGCGCCGTTGCTGCTCGAGGTGACGGAGCTGTAGAGCGTGCGCACCGGGAAGGCCGCGATGACGGCCCGCATGCCGCCGCAGTGGTCGGCGTGCGCGTGCGTGCAGACGAGGTAGTCGATGGCCGTCACGCCGTGCTGTTTGAGGTAGGCCGTGATCTTGTTGGCCTGTGTGCCCTCGGCCGCGTCGATGAGCATGACCTGCCCGTCGCACTGCAGCAGCGTACAGTCGCCCTGGCCGACGTCGAGATACGTCACGGTCAGCCCGTCGCCGGGCATAGCCGTCGCGGTGACGCCGGGCGCGGCCGTGGCGCTGGGGTCGGCGGCGGCATGGTCGCGGCCGTAGCCGAACCAGGTGGCAAGGCCCGCGATGATGAGCGCGAGCACGAGGGTGATCAGATGATTTTTGGCCTGCGAATTGCGGCCGCGAGTGGGTTGGGCCATGGGTCACATCTCCTGTTTGATGATAAAAACGTGGGGGTGTCTGCAACCCCTCCGGCAAAAATCGAAGCTTTTTGCCACCTCCCCTTACACAGGGGAGGCATCGCCGAACGGCGATGTATCCTTGTATCCGAGGCGGGTTTTGCCCCCATGGGCTCCCCGCTGCTCAGATACGTTCAGCCGCGCGGCGCTCCCGCGGGAAGGGAAAGCCGTGAGGACAGTGCACCGGTGTTCGTCCTGCGTCCTCGGCTCCCTTGTGTAAAGGGAGCTGGCAGCCGTCAGGCTGACTGAGGGATTGTTTGACTGCGGCGTCGATATACGCGCAAACACCCGGTTTGGTCATGTGCCTGCGCAGCTGTTTTGCCAGAGGAACAAGCTGCGCATTGTGCTTCGGCTGTATGCCGGCCACCTCCGCCCAAAATTAGCGCATTTTCTCTGTTCCACAGCGGGAAACGCAAAAATGTCTGCGTAAGCGAATACGCAGACATTTTCTCATATTGCGGGCGAAAATGCAACCCCGCCGCTGTCCGTTGAATGGGACAGTGCAGAGGATTTCCCGCCTTTTTATCCGTTTTTGCGCCAGAGCCGGACTGCGTGGATGCGCGCGCGGGCGCGCTCCTGGGCCGCCTCGGCCACGGAGACGTTCATCTCCATGCCGCGGGCCTCGAGATCCGCCTCGGCCCGGCGCAGCGCCGCCTCGGCGCGGGGCAGGTCGATGTCCGGCGCGGGCTCGGCCGTGCGGGCGAGCACGGTCACGGTGTTGGCCGCGACGTTCACGGTGCCGGGGCTCACGGCGCAGTAATGCTCCGCGCCGCCGGAGGTATAGCGCACGACGCCGCTCACGAGCGCGCCGAGCAGCGGCGCGTGGCCCGGCAGGACGCCGGCTTCCCCGTCGGCGAGGGGGAGCGTGACCTGCTGAGCCTGCGTGTCCACGGCCGCGCCGCCGGCCGTGACGATCTCCAGATGCAGTGTGTCCGCCATGGCGCACCTCATTGCAGCGCGTCGCGCTTGCGCAGCACGTCGTCGATCGAGCCGCAGAACAGGAATGCCTGCTCGGGAATGTCGTCGCACTCGCCGCCGAGGATGGCCTCGAAGCCGCGGATGGTCTCGTCGAGCGGGACGTACTTGCCGGCCATGCCCGTGAAGTTTTCCGCCACGTGGAACGGCTGCGACAGAAAGCGCTGGATGCGCCGCGCGCGGTTGACGGCGGCCTTGTCCTCCACGCTCAGCTCGTCCATGCCGAGCACGGCGATGATGTCCTGCAGGTCCTTATACTTCTGCAGCACGCGCTGCACGGCGCGCGCGGTGTCATAGTGCCGGCGGCCGAGAATATCCGGCTCGAGGATGCGCGACGTGGAGCCGAGCGGGTCGACGGCCGGATAGATGCCGAGCTCCGAGATGCTGCGGTCGAGCACGGTCGTGGCGTCGAGGTGGGCAAAGGTCGTGGCCGGGGCGGGGTCGGTCAGGTCGTCGGCGGGGACGTAGATCGCCTGCACGCTCGTGACCGAGCCGTTGCGCGTGGAGGTGATGCGCTCCTGCAGCTTGCCCATCTCGGTGGCGAGCGTGGGCTGATAGCCGACGGCGGAGGGCATGCGCCCGAGCAGGGCCGACACCTCGCTGCCCGCCTGCGTGAAGCGGAAGATGTTGTCGATAAACAGCAGCACGTCCTGTCCGGACTCGTCGCGGAAGTTTTCCGCGATCGTCAGGCCCGAGAGCGGCACGCGCAGACGCGCGCCGGGCGGCTCGTTCATCTGACCGAAGACGAGCGCCGTCTTGCTGATGACGCCGGATTCGTTCATCTCGTTCCAGAGGTCGTTGCCCTCGCGCGAGCGCTCGCCCACGCCGGCAAAGACCGAGTAGCCGCCGTGCTCGTAGGCAATGTTGCGGATCAGCTCCATGATGAGCACGGTCTTGCCGACGCCCGCGCCGCCGAACAGGCCGATCTTGCCGCCCTTGGCGTAGGGCGCGAGCAGGTCGACGACCTTGATGCCGGTCTCGAGCAGCTCGGTCGCGGGGGCGATGTCCGTGAAGGCCGGGGCCTCGCGGTGGATGGGCAGATATTCTGTTGCGTGGACGGGGCCTTTGCCGTCGATCGGCTCGCCGATGACGTTGAACATGCGGCCAAGCGTCGCCTCGCCGACGGGCATTTTCACGCTCGAGCCGGTGTCCACGGCGACGCAGCCGCGCTGCAGCCCGTCGGTGGAAAAGAGCGAGATGCAGCGCACCGCGTTGTCGCCGAGCTGCTGCACCGCCTCCATGACGATGCGGCGCTCACCGGCGTGCACCTCGATGGCGTTGTTGATCTCCGGCAGTTTTCCGGCCGGGAACTGCACGTCCACCACCGGGCCGATGACCCTTTTGACGATACCGTTTTCCATACGTTCTCCCTTCGTGGGACGCGGCGCTGCCGCCGCGGTGTTAGTCCGATTTGTCCGATTTTTTCAGCGCGGCGCTGCCGCCGACGATCTCGGAGATCTCCGTCGTGATCGCGGCCTGGCGCGCGCGGTTGAACTCCAGATTCAGGTCCTCGATGAGCTCCGCCGTCGAGTCCGTGGCGGCGGTCATCGCGGTCATGCGTGCGGCGTGCTCGCCCACGCGGGCCTCG
>OFMO01001480.1_pt1 | contig 14872 bp, 9 predicted proteins | sample 1541821 | NCBI WGS metagenome assembly OFMO01 (sample SAMN04209253, study PRJEB22552) | human gut metagenome | biome: gut; material: feces | host: Homo sapiens | place: USA: Oklahoma | reverse complement strand
TATTATGCCCTTCTAGGGCTTCCTCAAGCCACCGGCTTAGCCGGTGGTTATGACTAACTTTTGGGTAATGTTATTTTTATAAAATTCTTCGTACAATGTCAGTAGAGCAGATCTCTGATCTGCGGCAAAGTTGAGAAAGAAGGTATACATCGAGGACAAGAAATGGAGGAAGCTATATGAAACGAAAAACAGCAGCATGGGGGCGCCCCCATGCCCAAGCGTCTACCCGCTTGGGCAGAAAACCTCTCGCATTCATCCTGAGCCTTGTGCTCTGCCTTGGACTCCTGCCCGGCGCGGCGCTGGCAGAGGGGGAGGGCAGCGCTGCAGTAAGCTATGGCCTGTGGCTCGGAGGCACGGAAATCACCTCGGCAAACGCGAATTCTATTTTTGAGGATGGGGGTGAGGCCGTTGTTCATTATTCCCTGGCGGAACCACAAAATCCTGAGGCTGGCGGTACGCTGTACATTGAAACAAACGTCTGGTTCGCGGAGGATCATGAGGGCGGTGTGGCTCCTGCCACCATCTACGCCAAATACCCCCTGACCATCCAGCTGAACGGGGGACTGACGGTAAGCACCGACAACGAGTCTGAACCTGCTGTAAAAGTCGGCACCGGCAATATTTACTGCGAGGATACCCTGATGGTTCGTGGAAGCGATACCACGATATATAATCAAGATTATGACCTTGTTGTGTCAGGATCCGTCAGCGCCAAAAGCGTGACACTGGAATATGCGCATCTCAGGTCGAATGCCGGGTCTGTCACCGCCAAAGATGGCGATATCACGCTGACGGGCAGCTGTCTGAAGGCGTGGCACGGGGATTTCACAGATAATACCTGCGTCAGCGCCGCCAAGGGCGCCATTTTCGCGGAGAATGCGAAAATTGGGGACAAAACCGAGTGTTATGAGGGCGAAACAAAGCAGGAGGGCTTTGTTTCTGGAACCACCAACTGTCTTAAAAATGGAACGTTCAACGCGATACTGGATAACCGCCCGGAGCAGGTGGAAGCTCCGATGATTATCCCCGATGACATGGGTCAGAGCGTCACATTTATGGGGACGCAGGAGGTTTATCTCTTCTGCAATACCGACGGCGCCGAAATCCATTACACGCTGAACGGCTCGGAGCCGACAAAGGAGAGCGCCCAATATACCGGCCCTATTATCATTGACAAAAACTGCGTGGTCAAGGCCATTGCGGTGAAGGAGGGAATGGCGGACAGCGATGTTGTTACCAGCGACACCTTCACGAAGGTAACCGGTATTGACGAGCCGTCCATCCGCTTCAGTCCGGACGGCAAGGCGTATCCCGCAAATGATACGATCCCCTTTGACTATTCCTCCAACGAATATGAATATGTGCTGGTTCCCAACTATGGAGCGGCGGACGATTATGCGAACGTTAATGTCAGCGGCAAAGTCGCCGTTGTCCAGCGGGGCGGAAACATTACATTTGCGGATAAGTATAAAAATGCGAAAACGAAGGGAGCCGCAGGACTTATCATCTACAATAACCAGTCCGGGAAATTTGGCGCGGGCTTGGGTGATATGAGCGAAGATGAAAAGACCATTCCCTTAATCAGCACCACGCGGGAGGCGGGGCTGGCAGCGCTGCACAATACGAAGGACAACATCCACGGCACACTCTGGATTGACCCGCAGCAGCCCGGTTTCAAGGCCAAATTCTGCAACCTCCGGGATCTCACCGGCAAGGGAAAACTGCTGACCGGCCGGGTTAATTTTACTGCGCTCTGCAGCGAGGGTGACGCTGTGACGATGAATAATGGCGTTGTGCTGGACTATGCGTACACGGGAAATGTACCGAATGATTATTGGATTGAACTGGAAAAGTTCGACCACTGGAGCTGCAATGACCCCAACGTTTCCCTGACGGAAACGCCGGAAACCATCCTCAATCCCCAAGCCTATGACCGCCTGATCACGATTCCGGATCATGACATCCAGCTGATTGCCAACTGGACGGACGAGACGCTTCCTGCGCCCCATTATAAGATTACGTTCAACCTGAATTACGAGAGTGCGCCCGCTTCTGTGGAGGCCGTCACCGGCACCGACGGCAAGCTGGCGGCACTGCTGCATGACCCCGTGCGGAGCGGCTATCTCTTTGAGGGCTGGTACACTGCGCAGGCTGGCGGCGAGAAAGTGAGCGTTGACAGGGTTTACACGGAACCCACCACCCTTTATGCCCACTGGACACGTATAGGTTCCTCCGACGGTGGTAGCTCCTCCGGCGGCAGTTCATCCAGCCCAACCTATTCCATCACCGCCCCAGACAAGACGGGGAACGGCTCTGTGACTGTTGACGCAAAGAGCGCGAAGCGGGGCAGCAGCGTAACGATCACCATCACACCCGACAAGGGGTATACGCTGGAAACTCTGACCGTGCTGGACAAGGACGGGAAAGAAATCTCTGTCACCAAGAAGAGCGATACCCAGTATACCTTTACTATGCCCTCCGGCAGGGTCGAGGTCAAGACCCGCTTTATGGAGGACAACTCCATGCTCAACTACTTCGTGGATGTCAAGGCCAGTGACTCTTATTATGACGCCGTGCTGTGGGCGGCGGAGAAGGGGATCACGAGCGGGACGGACGCGGTGCATTTCAGCCCCAGCGCCCCCTGCACCCGCGCGCAGATCGTGACCTTCCTGTGGCGTGCGGCAGGGTCGCCGGTGGTGAACTACGCCATGGATCTGAGCGATGTTTCTGAGGACGCCTACTATGCCGAGGCCGTGCGCTGGGCGCTGAGCGAGGGCATCACGACCGGCACCGGCGCGGACCAGTTCAACCCCGACGCCACCTGCACACGGGAACAGGCGGTGACGTTCCTGTACCGTGCAGCCGGTTCCCCCGCCGTCAGCGGCGAGAGCGCGTTTGAGGACGTGGGGGCGGACGATTACTACGCCCGCGCCGTGGCCTGGGCCGCGCAGAACGGCGTGACCAACGGCATCAGCTCGGACCTCTTCGGCACCGGCGGCGATTGCACGAGAGCACAGATCGTGACGTTCCTGTATCGTGCTGCGCAGAAGCAGTAAAGGATGGATACAGAGAGGCCACCGGATGCGTTCCGGTGGCCTTTTTGCGCCTTGACGCTCTGACTCTTTTTACTTGCAAAAAGATACGGTCTGTTGCCTTACTTTTTTCGATAGCAGAAAAAAATGCAAAAAACCACTGTTTTCCCTGCAAAATTTTCTTTTTCTCGGTTGCACTTTTCCAAAAAAAGGATTACAATACAAATGCAGAAAACCCAATTTTATCCAAGAAAGGAAAACAATGAGAAAAAGGAGAGATCTGTATGGCAATCATTGAAACCATCAACAGCGCCATCAACAGCTTCGTTTGGGGCGTCCCGATGCTGGTCCTTCTGGTGGGTGCGGGTATCCTGCTGACCTGCCGGACGTGCGGCGTGCAGTTCCGAAAATTTGGCTACGCCATGAAGAACACCGCCGGGAAGATCTTCAAGAAGGGTGAGGCCAAGGAGGGCGAGATCACGCCTTTCCAAGCGATGAGCACCGCCCTGGCCGGGACCGTCGGCACCGGTAACATCGCCGGCGTCACCACGGCTCTGACCCTGGGCGGCCCCGGCAGCATGTTCTGGCTGTGGATCACGGCCCTGATCGGCATGGCGACCAAGTACTCCGAGGTCCTGCTGGCCGTCAAGTTCCGTGAACGCAACAAGGACGGCGACTGGGTCGGCGGTCCCATGTACTACATCAAGAACGGCCTGGGAAAGAACTGGAAGTGGCTGGGTGCCATCTTCTGTATCTTCGCGGCCCTGGCGGCCTTCGGTATCGGCAACGCCGTGCAGGTCGGCAACATCACCTCCTCCATCAACACTGTCATCACCTCCTTCAGCCCTGACTTTGCCGGGCAGAAGATGGTCAACAGCGTTTTGGGCATCATCCTGGTCATCCTGACTGCGATCGTTCTCTTCGGCGGCATCAAGCGCCTGGGCGCTGTCACCGAAAAACTGGTGCCTTTCATGGCCGTCATTTATATCGTGGCTTGTCTCGTGGTCGTGGTCTATTACGCCAAGACCCTGCCCGCCGTGTTCGCCTCCATCTTTGAGGGTGCGTTCTCTCCCAGCGGCGTCACCGGCGGGGCCGTCGGTTCCGTCATTCTGGTCATCACCTGGGGCGTGAAGCGTGGCGTGTTCTCCAACGAGGCCGGCTTAGGTTCTGCGCCGATGGCCCACGCCTCTACCTCCGAGACCGACTGCGTGAAGCAGGGCCTCTACGGCATCTTTGAAGTGTTCGTCGATACCATCGTCATCTGCACCCTGTCCGGTCTGACCGTGCTGTGCGCCTGGAAGGGCGGCGCTCTGGACCTGAACATCGGCCACGAGGGCACCACCGCCTTGAACGCCCAGGCTTTGGGTTCCGTTTTCACCCAGAAGGGCGGCGCCATCATCATCGCCGTGGGCCTGGCGCTGTTCGCTTACTCCACCGTGCTGGGCTGGGCGCTGTACGGCACCCGCTGCTGCGAGTTCCTCTTCGGCGTGAAGGCCATCCGGCCCTATCAGATCCTCTTCCTGGTGGTCATCTTTGTGGGCGCGACCATGAAGCTGGACCTGGCCTGGGCCATCGCCGACACCCTCAACGGCCTCATGGCCATCCCGAACCTGATCGCCCTGTTCGCCCTGTCCGGCGTGGTGGTCAAGGAGACGAAGCGGCATTTCTCTGAAGTGCCCAGCAAGAAATAAGAAAAATAGTGCACAAAGATCCCTTAGAATTTGACCCATTCCTTTTTAACGGCCTCATTGCCTTGCTGGCTCTGTCCGGTGTCATTGCAAGAACGACGAGAGAATATTTCGACCGGCAAAAGAAAAAAGCCTGAGCTGACTTCTTCAGCAGAACGATATGAAATTCAGAGGACCACGACTTGCATCGCAGTCCTCTGAATTTCTTTCTTTTTCTTGTTATGTAAAAAATAACCAAAAGTGATTGACACCTGCTTAAAAATTGACAAAATAACAGCGTGGATTCCAATAAAAACCGGAGAGCAAGGGAAGGGAAAATCGGAGCAAATTCACAAAAAAAGGCATATCCTCCCATTTGGTAAATTTTTTTGGACAAATAGACTTGCTTTTCCGACGAAATGAGCCTAAAATGAGGTCAGTGATCAAACTCGTCAGATGATTTTTCCGATGTTAAGTTGACCTTACGTGGATTTCCAGAAAATGGTACAAAGGTTGACGCCACCGGGAGAGGATGACAATCTGGAGACATCCGCATGAACGCGGGGGCCGAAGGGGCAAGACCAGACTCTCAGGCAAAAGGACAGATCTTTTTTAGGGGATTGCAGGCCGCACCCATTCCAAGGTGCAGCCGGACCTATCAGAGAACGCTTTTTGACGGAGCACCACGGTCTTGTGGCGCTCCGTTTGTGTTTGTCAGTTTCTGATGGGTTGGTTGCAAAGAGAAAAAGAGCAAATCGAGAAAAGGAGAGATCTGTATGGCAATCATTGAGACCATCAACAGTGCCATCAACACCGTCGTGTGGGGCAAACCCATGCTCGTCCTGTTGGTGGGTGCCGGTATCCTGCTGACCATCCGGACCTTCGGCGTGCAGTTCCGCAAGTTCGGCTACGCCATGAAGAACACCCTGGGCAAGGTCTTTACCAAGACCGAAGCCAAGGAAGGCGAAATGACGCCCTTCCAGGCCATGAGTACGGCGCTGGCTGGTACCGTCGGTACCGGTAACATCGCCGGTATCACCACCGCCATCACGCTGGGTGGCCCTGGTACCATGTTATGGCTGTGGATCACCGCCCTGATCGGCATGGCGACCAAGTACTCCGAGGTCCTGCTGGCCGTCAGGTTCCGTGAACGCAACAAGGACGGCGACTGGGTCGGCGGCCCCATGTATTACATCAAGAACGGCCTCGGCAAGAACTGGAAGTGGCTGGGTGCTATCTTCTGTATCTTTGCGGCCCTGGCAGCCTTCGGCATCGGCAACGCCGTGCAGGTGGGCAACATCACCTCTTCCATCAACACCGTGATCACCGCCTTCAACCCCGACTTTGACAAGCAGTCCCTGGTCAACATCGTCCTGGGCATCATCCTGGTCATCCTGACCTCCGTGGTTCTGTTCGGCGGCATCAAGCGCCTGGGCGCTGTCACCGAGAAGTTGGTCCCCGTCATGGCAGTGATCTACATCGTGGCCTGCCTGATCGTGGTCATCCGCTATGCCAACACCCTGCCCGCCGTGTTCCACGACATCTTCGTGGGTGCCTTCACCCCCAGCGGTGTCACCGGTGGTGTCGTTGGCTCCATGGTCCTGGTCATCACCTGGGGCGTCAAGCGCGGCGTGTTCTCCAACGAGGCCGGCCTCGGTTCCGCTCCTATCGCCCATGCTGCTACCTCTGAGACCGACTGCGTGAAGCAGGGCCTGTACGGCATCTTCGAGGTCTTCATGGACACCATCCTGATTTGTACTCTGTCCGGTCTGACCATCCTGTGCGCTGCCAAGGGCGCTGGTCTGGACCTGAACATCGGCACCGAGGGCAACACCTCTCTGAATGCCGCTGCCCTCGGCACTGTCTTCACCCAGAAGGGCGGCGCCATCATCATCGCGGTGGGCCTGGCTCTGTTCGCCTTCTCCACCGTCCTGGGCTGGTCCCTGTATGGCACCCGCTGCTGCGAGTTCCTGTTCGGCCACAAGGCCATCAAGCCTTATCAGATCATCTTCATCATCGTCATCTTTGTGGGTGCGACCATGAAGCTGGACCTGGCCTGGGCCATCGCCGATACCCTCAACGGCCTCATGGCCATCCCCAACCTGATCGCCCTGGTGGCTCTGTCCGGCGTGGTGGTCAAGGAGACCAAGCGGCACTTCTCCGAGCTGCCCAGCAAGAAGTAAGACTCCCTCACTTCTCTGCTGTCCCAGCAAGCCACGGCTTTGCTCGTGGGACCAAACACGAAGAGAGCCGGGTGCATATCTTAAATCCAAATATCCTTAAATTCTTCCGATCCTTTCTGAGAGGCCCCCGGCGGACGCAAGTCCCTGGGGGTCTCTTGGCGCTTTTCCTGCAAAAGCGAAGAAAAACGCACAGAGGGCCGGGCAGAAACGCAGGAAAGCTCTACAAACTATCGCTTGCGAAACGGGGGCGGGTATAGTATAATAAACTGTAAAAATCGAGGACTTTTTGTGACTGACGGAAGTGGGAAGGACCACAGGGAGCAAAAAGCATACTTGCGCCGACCGTCTGGGCAGTTCAATTTTCAAATGGAGGGAATTGGGCTGTCCTTTTTTCACATTGCGAAATCATAGCATCACACAGAAAGCCCCAGCGTTCGGAGAGATCGACCAGACCCCTCCGGGATCACTGTCATCAGAGAGGAAGGTTCGTTATGAAAAAAGTTGGCATTGTCATGGGTAGCGACAGCGACCTGCCGGTGGTGGAAAAAGCCATTGGCAAGCTGAAAGAATACGGTGTACCCTACGAAGTCCACGTCTACTCCGCCCACCGCACCCCCGTGCAGGCGGCCGAGTTCTCCCGCACGGCCCAGGAAAAGGGCTTTGGGGCCATCATCGCCGCCGCGGGCAAGGCTGCGCATCTGGCCGGGGCGCTGGCGGCAAACACCACGCTGCCGGTGATCGGCATCCCGGTGAAATCCTCCACCCTGGACGGCCTGGACGCCCTGCTCTCCACCGTGCAGATGCCCACGGGCATCCCGGTGGCCACGGTCGCCATCGACGGGGCAGCCAACGCGGCCCTGCTGGCCATTCAGATCCTGGCCGTCTCTGACGAGGGCCTGTCCGCCAAGCTCAAGGCTGCCCGCGCGGCCGAGGCCAATAAAGTCCTGGAGAAGAACGCCGGGGTCGAAGCAGAATACAATCAGTAAGCCCTTGGGGCAGTGAGAATGGAGGTACATACCTATGGGTGGTTTTTGCGGCGCGATCTCCAATCGCGACGTCGTGTTAGACGTTTATTTTGGCACAGACTATCACTCCCACCTGGGCACCCGCCGGGGCGGCATGGCCGCCTGGGACCCGGAGCTGGGCTTCCAGCGGGAGATCCACAACATCGAGAACGCCCCCTTCCGCACCAAGTTTGACAAGACGGTGGGGGAGATGGTGGGCAAGTGCTGCATCGGCAGCATCAGCGACACCGACCCTCAGCCCCTGCTGGTGCGCTCGGTCCACGGGACCTACGCCATCTGCGTGGTGGGCGTGATCCAGAACGAGGAAGCCATCATCGAGCAGATGCTGGGGGACGCCGACCGGCATTTTGAGGCCATGAGCGGCGGGCGCGTGAACTCCAACGAGCTGGTAGCCGCGCTCATCAGCCAGCAGCCCACCATCGCCGAGGGCATCCGCTACGCCCAGAGCGTGGTGGAGGGGACCGTCTCTGTTTTAATTATGACGCCCGATTTCCTCATCGCCGGGCGGGACAAGATGGGCCGCCTGCCCATCCACATCGGCCAGGACGACGAGGGCTGCTGCGTGGCCTTTGAGACTTTTGCCTACCAGAAGATGGGCTATCACGACGCCTACGAGCTGGGTCCCGCCGAGGTGGTGAAGATCACCAAGGACGGCTGGGAGACCCTGCTGCCCGCCGAGAAGGAGATGCGCGTGTGCGCCTTCCTCTGGACGTACTACGGCTACCCCAACTCCAACTACGAAGGTATCAACGTGGAGGTTATGCGGAACCGGAACGGCGCGAGCCTGGCCCGGACCGATAAGGCCAAGGGCGTGGCCCAGGACATCGACTTCGTCAGCGGCGTGCCCGACTCCGGCACCCCCCACGCCATCGGCTACTCCAACGAGAGCGGCATCCCCTTTGCCCGCCCCTTCATTAAATATACCCCCACCTGGCCCCGCAGCTTCATGCCCACGAACCAAAAGGAGCGCGACCGGGTGGCCAAGATGAAGCAGATCCCCGTCCATGAGCTCATCGAGGGCAAGAAGCTCCTCTTCGTGGACGACAGCATCGTGCGGGGCACCCAGCTGCGGGAGACGGTGGAGTTCCTCTACGCCAACGGCGCAAAAGAGGTCCACATCCGCTCCGCCTGCCCTCCCATCATGTATGGCTGTAAATTTCTGAACTTCTCCACCAGCCGCTCCCCGATGGAGCTGATCGCCCGCCGCACCGTCTACGACCTGGAGGGCGAAGAGGGGGAGAAGCATCTGGACGAATACAGCGACCCCAACACCGAGCGGGGCCAGAAGCTGCGGGAGGCCATCTGCCGGCAGCTGCACTTCACCTCGCTGGAATACCAGTCCCTGGACGAACTCATCAAGGCCATTGGCCTGGAGCCATGTAAGGTCTGCACTTACTGCTGGAACGGAAAGGAATGAGCGCAATGAATACAACTTCGAGATCTGACAGCTACGCCGCCGCCGGGGTGGACATCACCGCCGGGTACAAGGCCGTAGAACTCATGAAGGCCCACATCGCCAAGACCATGACCGCCGGGGCCTTGTCCGACATCGGCGGCTTTGGCGGCCTGTTCGAGCTGGACCTGACCGGCATTACCAAGCCCGTCCTGGTCTCCGGCACCGACGGCGTGGGCACGAAACTCAAGCTGGCGTTCCTCATGGACAAGCACGACACCGTGGGCATCGACTGCGTGGCCATGTGCGTCAACGACATCATCTGCGTGGGTGCCAAGCCCCTGTTCTTCCTGGACTACATCGCCTGCGGCAAGAACGTCCCGGAGAAGATCGCGGGCATCGTCTCCGGTGTGGCCGAGGGCTGCGTCCAGTCCGGCGCTGCCCTCATCGGCGGCGAGACCGCCGAGATGCCCGGCTTCTATCCCATCGACGAGTATGACCTGGCCGGCTTCTCCGTGGGCGTGGTGGATAAGGACAAGGTCTTTGACAAGACCAAGATCCAGCCCGGCGACGTGATCCTCGGCCTGCCTTCCTCCGGGGTGCACTCCAACGGCTTCTCCCTGGTCCGCAAGGTCCTGGACGTGGAGCACACGGATCTGAAGGCCCCCGTGGAGGCCCTGGGCGGCAAGTCCCTGGGTGAGACGCTGCTGGCCCCCACCCGCATCTATGTCAAGAGCATCCTGGCCCTCATGGAGCAGGTCACGATCAAGTCCGTCTCCCATATCACCGGCGGCGGCTTCTATGAAAACATCCCCCGCAGCCTGCCCAAGGGCATGACCGCCAAGATCAAGGAGAGCGACGTGCCCGTGCTGCCCATCTTTGACCTCATCCAGGAGAAGGGCAACGTGCCCCGCCGGGAGATGTTCAATACCTTCAACATGGGCATCGGCATGACCGTTGTGGTTTCCCAGGACGAGGCCGACAAGGCCCTGGAGGCCCTGAAAGTCGCCGGGGAGCAGCCCGTCCGTCTGGGCGAGATCGTCGCGGGCGATGAGGGTGTTATCCTATGGTAAAGACCAAGATCGCCGTCTTAGTCTCCGGCGGCGGCACCAATTTGCAGGCTCTGCTGGACGCCCAGCAGAGCGGCACGCTCACCGCCGGGGAGATCGTGCTGGTCATCGCCAGCAACGACAAGGCCTATGCCCTCACCCGCGCAGCCAACGCGGGGGTGCCCGCCGTGGTGTGCAGCCGGAAGGCCCTGGGGAGCCAGGCGGCGTTTGAGGCCGCCATCTCCCAGGCGCTGGCTGAGCACGGGGCAGAGCTGATCGTCATGGCCGGGTTTATGAGCATTCTCACCGAGAACTTCACCAGCCAGTGGCCCCGGCGCATTTTGAACATCCACCCCTCCCTCATCCCGTCCTTCTGCGGGAAGGGGTTCTATGGGCTGAAGGTCCATGAGGCCGCGCTGGCCTACGGGGTGAAGGTGACGGGTGCCACCGTCCATTTTGTCAACGAGGTGCCGGACGGGGGAGAGATCCTCCTGCAAAAGGCCGTGGACGTGTTGCCCGGCGACACGCCGGAGGTCTTGCAGCGCCGGGTGATGGAGCAGGCCGAGTGGAAGCTCCTGCCCCAGGCTGCGCAGATGATTTCCGAAGAGATCGGGAGGGAGAAAGCAGAATGAACGTCTACGAAAACCACGACCTGGCCGCTCTGCTGGCCGGGAACACCTACCCCGGCCGGGGCATCGTGCTGGGGAAGACCGCCGACGGCAAGCAGTCTGTCGCCGCCTACTTCATCATGGGCCGCAGCGAGAACAGCCGCAACCGGGTGTTTGTCCAGGAGCCGGACGGCATCCGCACCGAGGCCTTTGATCCGGCGAAGCTGGCTGACCCCAGCCTCATCATCTACCATCCCGTGCGTCAGCTGGGCCGCGCCCTGATCGTCACCAACGGCGACCAGACCGATACCATCCGGGATCATCTGGAACTGGGCGAGTCCTTCGAGCAGGGCCTGCGCACCCGCGCCTTTGAGCCAGACGGCCCCAACTGGACCCCCCGCATCTCCGGCCTGCTCTCCGCCGACGGCAGCTATAAGATGTCCATCCTGAAAAGCGCCGACGCGGAAGGCTCCGCCTGCGCCCGGTATACCTACGAGTATCCCGGTGTGAACGGCGTGGGACATTTCCTTCACACCTACGTCCAGGACGGCAACCCCATCCCCACCTTCCAGGGGGAGCCGGAGCGGGTGGCCATCACCGGCACGCTGGATGCGTTTGCCGAGATGATCTGGAACAACCTCAACGAAGCCAATAAGATTTCTCTCTACGTTCGCTTTACCGATCTGGCCACGGGCGCGTACCAGGAGAAACTCTACAATAAGAATAAGTAAAACCGGGGGAGCGAACGATGAAAAAATTAGAACTGAAATACGGCTGCAATCCCAACCAGAAGCCCGCCAGCATCACTGTGAGCGACGGCCGGGATCTGCCTCTGGAAGTGCTGGGCGGCAAGCCGGGCTACATCAATTTTATGGACGCCCTGAACTCCTGGCAGCTGGTGAGGGAGCTGAAGGAGGCCACCGGCCTGCCCGCCGCCGCGTCCTTCAAGCACGTCTCTCCCGCCGGGGCCGCCGTGGGCCTGCCCCTGAGCGAGACGGATAAGGCCATTTACTTTGTGAATCCCGACGCGGAGCTCACCCCCCTGGCCTGCGCATACATCCGCGCCAGAGGTGCGGACCGCCTCTGCTCCTACGGCGACTGGGCGGCCCTGAGCGACACCTGCGACGCCGCCACCGCCGCTTACCTCAAGCCGGAGGTCTCCGACGGCGTCATCGCCCCGGACTACACCCCTGAGGCCCTGGAGATCCTCAAGGCCAAGAAGAATGGGAACTATAACATCGTCAAGATCGACCCCAATTACGTCCCCGCCGTGCAGGAGCACAAGGACGTGTTCGGCATCACCTTCGAGCAGGGGAGAAACAACTTCAAGATCGACGAGTCCCTGCTGGCCAACCTGGTCACGGAAAACAAGGACCTGCCCGACGCAGCCAAGCGGGACATGATCGTGGCCCTCATCACCCTCAAGTACACCCAGTCCAACTCCGTGTGCTATGTCAAGGACGGCCAGGCCATCGGCGTGGGCGCGGGCCAGCAGAGCCGCATCCACTGCACCCGTCTGGCGGGCAACAAGGCCGACAACTGGTATCTCCGCCAGCATCCCAAGACCTTGGGCCTGCAATTCCTGGATCACATCCGCCGCCCCGACCGGGACAACGCCATCGACGTGTACCTCTCTGACGAGTACGAGGACGTGCTGCGGGACGGCGTGTGGCAGAACACCTTTAAGGTCCGCCCGGAGCCGCTCACCGCAGAGGAGAAAAAGGCTTGGATCGCCACCCAGACCGGCGTGACCGTGGGCAGCGACGCCTTCTTCCCCTTCGGCGATAACGTCGAGCGGGCCAGAAAGTCCGGCGTTTCCTACATCGTGGAGCCGGGCGGGTCCATCCGGGACGACAACGTCATCGAGACGGCAAACCGCTACCACATGGTCATGGCCTTTACCGGCATGCGCCTGTTCCACCACTAAGCAAGGAGGTCAGTTTCCATGAAGATTCTCGTAGTAGGCGGCGGCGGACGGGAGCACGCCATCATCAAGAGCCTGAAAAAGAGCCCCCGCGTGACTGAAATTTTCGCCGCCCCCGGCAACGGCGGCATCGCCGCCGACGCCATCTGCACCGGCATCGGGGCGAAAGATCTGGACGCCATCACCGCCTTCGCCAAGGACAACGCCATTGATTTTGCGGTCGTTGCCCCCGACGATCCCCTGGTCCTGGGCGCGGTGGACCGGCTGGAAGCCATCGGCATTCCCTGCTTCGGCCCCAACAAGGCTGCCGCCATTCTGGAGGGCAGCAAGGTCTTCTCCAAGGACCTCATGAAGAAATACCACATTCCCACCGCCGAGTATGCCGTCTTTGACGACATGGACCAGGCGCTGGCCTATCTCAAGACCGCCCCCATCCCCACCGTGGTCAAGGCCGACGGCCTGGCTCTGGGCAAGGGCGTCACCGTTGCCATGACCCGCGAGGAGGCCGAGGAGGCCGTCCGCGCCTGCATGGAGGACAAGATCTTCGGTGAGAGCGGCAGCCACATCGTCATTGAGGAATTTCTGACCGGCCCCGAAGTCTCCGTTCTGTCCTTTACCGATGGCAACGTGGTCATCCCCATGGTCTCCTCCATGGACCACAAGCGCATCGGCGACGGCGACACCGGCCCCAACACCGGCGGCATGGGCACCATCGCCCCCAACCCCTATTACACCGACGAGATCGCCAAGACCTGCATGGAGACGATCTTCCTGCCCACCATGCACGCCATGAATGCCGAGGGCCGGACCTTCAAGGGCTGCCTCTACTTTGGCCTGATGCTGACGGAAAACGGCCCCAAGGTCATTGAGTACAACTGCCGCTTCGGCGACCCGGAGACCCAGGTGGTCCTGCCCCTGCTGGAGAGCGACCTGCTGACCATCATGGAGGCCACCGCCAAGGGCGAGCTGGACAAGACCGAGGTCAAGTTCAGCGACAAGTCCGCCTGCTGCCTGGTCCTGGCCTCCCAGGGCTACCCCAAGAAGTATGAGACGGGCTATCCCATCACCATCCCCGCCGACCTGGACGCGGAAGTCTATGTGGCCGGGGCCAAGCTGGACGACGGGGTGTTGAAGACCTCCGGCGGCCGTGTCCTGGGCGTCTCTGCCATCGGCAACACCCTGAAAGAGGCCATTGACAAGGCCTATCGTGAGGGCGCAAAAGTCAAGTTTGAAAACGCATACTGCCGTAAGGACATTGGCGCCAAAGCCCTGCGTGCAGAGGAAGAGGTAAAATAATGGTATATCGGGTATATGTTGAAAAGCGCCCCGGCCTGACCGCCGAGGCAGACGCCCTGGCGGGGGACATCCGCACCCTGCTGGGCATCTCCTCTCTGGAGAGCCTGCGGCTGCTCAACCGCTACGACGTGGAGAACATCACGCCGGAGCTGTTTGATTACAGCGTGAAAACCATCCTGTCCGAGCCTCAGCTGGACGTGACCACCGACACGCTGCCGGAGGGTGGCATCCTCTTTGCCGTGGAGTACCTCCCCGGTCAGTTCGACCAGCGGGCGGACTCCGCCGCTCAGTGCATCCAGATCCTCTCCCAGGGCGAGCGGCCTCTGGTCCGCTCTGCCAGAGTGTATCAGCTAAACGGCAAGCTCACCGCCGAGGAAGTGGGGGCGATCAAAAAGTACCTCATCAACCCCGTCGAGGCACGGGAGGCTTCCCTGGAACCCTTCGCCACCCTGGCCATGACCTATGACATCCCGGAGACCGTCGCCACCCTGACCAGCTTCCGGGCCTTGGATGAGGCCGGGTTGGAGAAGATGGTGGCCGATTACGGCCTGGCCATGGACGTGGATGACCTGCGCTTCTGCCGCGACTACTTCCAGTCCGAGGACCGCGACCCCACCATGACCGAGCTGCGGGTCATCGACACCTATTGGTCCGACCACTGCCGCCACACCACCTTCCACACCACCATCGACGGC
>OFMO01001449.1_pt1 | contig 15124 bp, 12 predicted proteins | sample 1541821 | NCBI WGS metagenome assembly OFMO01 (sample SAMN04209253, study PRJEB22552) | human gut metagenome | biome: gut; material: feces | host: Homo sapiens | place: USA: Oklahoma | reverse complement strand
TGGCCGGATGACCTGCGCTGCCGCAAACCGGAAGCCATTGCTGCCGCAAAACAGCACCTTGCCGACGCGGTGGATTACTACAAGGCGGTGCAATTCTTCTTCTACATCCAGTGGAACGCCCTGAAGGCTTATGCCAACGGCAAGGGCGTCCGTCTGGTGGGCGACATTCCCATCTATGTCAGCCCGGATTCCAGCGACCTGTGGACCCACCCGGAGCTGTTCCAGACCGACGGAGAAATGCATCTGACCCAGGTGGCCGGATGCCCGCCGGACGCCTTTGCAGCAGACGGCCAGCTGTGGGGCAACCCCCTGTATGACTGGCCCACGCACAAAGCCACCGGCTTTGCCTGGTGGAAACGCCGGATGCAGCACGCCACCTCCATTTACGATGTGGTGCGCATCGACCATTTCCGCGGTTTTGAGAGCTACTACTCCATCCCCGCCGGAAACAAGACCGCAGCGGGCGGCCACTGGGAAAAGGGCCCGGACCGTGATTTTATCCACGCCATGCACGAAGCTTTGGGCGAAGGCGGCATCATTGCCGAGGACCTGGGCTACTTGACCCCGGAGGTCAAGGCCATGCTGGCAGAGAGCGGCTACCCCGGCATGAAGATCATGCAGTTTGCCTTTGACAGCCGGGAGTCCGGCAATTACCTGCCTCATACCTACCCCCGCAACAGCGTGGTGTACACCGGCACCCATGACAACGTGACCACCGAAGGCTGGCGCACCAATGCCAGCCCGGAAGATGTGGCCTATGCCTGCCGCTACCTGCGCTGCAAGCCGGAGGATCTGACCGAGGCCATGATCTGCGCCTGCCTTGCCAGTGTGTCGGACATGGCGATCATTCCGCTGGCCGACTGGCTGCATCTGGGCAGTGAGGCCCGCATCAACACCCCCAGTACCCAGGGTGCCAACTGGCAGTGGCGGCTGAACCAGCCCCTGCCCCCGGACCTGGCCGGGCATATTGCCGCCCTTACCGACCTGTATGAGCGGCAGCCCCAGCATTGAGCTTCTCCCCTTTTTTACCGCTGGCCCACAGGCTTTGCCGCCTTGTGACCGGCGGTTCTTTTTGGCATTTTTTCGCACGGGAACAGGACATTTTTTCATGGACCGCCGGAGCCGCCTTTTCAAGCCTTTTTACGATCGTTCGTTATTTTGCCACGGTATATTCACAAAGCGTTCACAAATGTATCATGAATTTGGTGGCCCTGCTCTCTTGTTATTTTTATGCAGATATGCTACAATTCAGTTAATACATGGTCTGCCTATGAGCGGATTTCACGAGTGAAAGGAGTTTTCTCACTATGGATCATACATCCCAGAGTGCAATGCTCATGCCCGCCTCCTATGCGGTGCTTTCTGAAGAAGAAATGACCTACCTCGACGGCGGTGCCGATTATAACTTCAACGTTGGCAAGTACACCGTTACCTTCCACCCCGAAGTTCTGGTCACCTACGCCATGAATGTGGTGGTGAACGGCGTTTATATGCTGAGCCAGGGTTCCTTCCAGTACTTTATCAATACCTTCAAAGAGGGTCTGTCCGACGGCCTGAGCCTGACCGGTGTGGTCAAACACAATTGGAACCGTATGAATACCTGGAGCCGCGTTGCCACCGTCGGCATGGCAGGACTGGCCGGTTACTACGCTTATGCACAGGTGCGCAGCATGTACCTGTCGCTGAAGAACCTGTTCGGCTCTATGTTTGGCACTACCACGAATACCGACACACAGGATCCTTCCGTGGCCGCAGGTCTGGCCGCCTGAGTGTTTCGGGTTTCTGCCTGAAAGGAGTGTTCGTTCATGAAAAAGCTCCAACTGCCTTCGTCGTATGCTGTGCTTTCGGAGGAAGAACAGCGGACCGTTTCGGGCGGCGGCGAACTCAAGGATTCTCTGGATGAGTTTTTGGGCAGCCTTCATCTGCACGATTTTACACTGGGCGAAGGGCTCGTTTCCTTCTCTGTCACCTTCGTGCCGATGTTGCTGTTCACAGCGGTCAAGAACGTGGTGCTGTTTGGCTACCGTGTCTACAACAAGCTGCTGGCATCCTCCATTTTCCGGCTGGGCACCTCGACCTCGGAAACGGTCCAGCATCTTGCAGCACAGCAGGAGACCAATTCCTTCCCGCTGCGCTGAGTCCATTTGAATCAAAAATCGAAAAGGGTCTGCTGCAAATTTGCAGCAGACCCTTTTTTGTTGCTTCTGCAGTTACAGCACTTGTCTTGCGCCCTGTTCCCGCAGCCGGAGCACATAGCAGCTGCCCGGGCCGAACACCCGCTCCATGGCGGTATGGTAGCGCTGCAGCAACGTTTCCGGCACATAGGCCTGAATGGTGCCCGCAAAGCCGCCGCCCTGCATCCGCCATGCGCCGCTGCTGCCCTGCAGGATGCTCTGGCTCAACGCAAGCGCCACCGACAGCCCCTGATGCCGGACATCCGTGGCGCAGTACACATTCTGGCACAGTGCAAAGGAGGCGCGCCCGCTTTCCAGCACCAGCGCGGCAAAATCGGCAAAGCGTTTTTCCAGCAAAGCCCGGCGCTGGGCCAGCGTGCGGGCATTTTCTTCGTAATAGTGGATGGCACGCAGCACCGCGCGGTCACCGCAGGCGGTACGCAGCCGGGGCAGTGCTGCCCAAAAATCGGTTTCCGGCACCTGACCCAACACCTTGCCGCCCAGGCAGGCCGCCACAGCCTCCATCTCCTGCCGGATGGCTGCAAACTCCCCGGTCAGCTCGCTGTGGCTGCCCCGGGTGTCGGTCACGCACAGGGTCATGCCGGGCGGCAGCAGGCCGTCTGCGTGGATCTTTTCCACCTGCGGGGCGGCCGGGTCTGCAAAGTCGGCAAAAATGACGCCGCCCACCGCGCTGGCCAGCTGGTCCAGCTGACCGCTGGGTTTGCCAAAGTAAGTATTCTCCGCATACTGGCAGATGCCGGCCAGTGCCCGGGCATCCAGCCCACAGGCGTACTCCCCGTTCCAGATGCAGGCCATGCCCATCTCAAAGGCCGCAGAGCTGGAAAGGCCGCTGCCCCGCAGCACGTCGCTGGCCGTGTAAGCATCAAAGCCGCCAATAGCCTTTCCCGCCGTACGGAAGCCCTCGGCAATGCCCCGGATCAGGCTGGCCGAGTGGGTGCTCTCCCCTTCCTGCGGCTCTTCCGTGGCCAGGTCGATCACATCCAGCTTGTTGAACCCGCGGGACTTGACCCGCACATAGCCGTCCGTGTTCCGGGCCGCTACCGCCACCAGATCCAGCGTGACCGCCGCCGCCAGCCCGTAGCCGTGCTGGTGGTCGGTGTGGTTGCCGCCCAGCTCCGCACGCCCCGGGGCCGAATACACCTGCACCTCCCGCCCCGGGCCGAAATACAGCTCGAACTGCTCCAGCGCCGCGCAGTACCGCGCCCGCTGCCGGGCCAGTTCCTGCGGGGCGGTGCCGTAAAGCGCGGCAAGGGATCCGTCCCACCTCCCTGCCGCGATCTGTTCCCTGAGTTGTGCGCTGGTTGCCATCCGCGATCCCTCCCTGAAACATTCAAACAGTGTTTGTAGGTTTGTTAGGTCTATTGTAATGCATCCCTTCTGTTTTTTCAATTTCTATCGAAGAAAAAGCGCGAAATTTGGCGTCCGGCTCAAAGAACAAGATGTACTTTTGTTGAATTTGCAGGCAGTTCTGTGGTATACTGGTCGAAAGACGTGATAACGAGGGAGGTCAAGCCGCCATGGCAGACGTTTACAAGCAATCCTTCAAACAGAACTACACGAACAACATCGAACTTTCCATCTTCAACTGCGGCATTGAGCGCTGCGCCCCGTCCAAGACCTGGGGTCCTGGCATCCGTGACCATTACCTGATCCACCTGGTGCTCTCGGGCAAGGGCGAATTCGAGGTAGGCGGCCGAACCTGGCAAGTCAGCACCGGAGATCTGTTCTTTGCGCGCCCCAGCCAGCTCATCCGCTACACCGCCGATGAGCAGTACCCCTGGGAGTACAGTTGGGTGGGCTTCAACGGTGCCTGCGCCCACAAGCTGGCAGCCCAGCTGCCCTTTACCGACGACGCCCCCGTACACCACACCAGCGACCCGGACGGCATGCGCGCCGCCCTGGCTAACATCTACTCCTCCCGCGGGCTGCAGCCCCAGGACGAGGCCGCCATGGTGGGTTACCTTTATTTGTTCATTGCCGCTCTGATGAAGGAAACCATCGCCGGTAAGCCGCACTCCACCTCGTCCTCCAGCCAGTATGTGCTCAACGCCATCAAATACATCCAGTTCAACTACTCCCACGACATCTCCATTGACGATGTCGCCAAGAGCGTGGGCGTTTCCCGCAGCCACCTGTACCGGGTGTTCATGCTCAATGTGGGCAAAAGCCCCATCGACTACCTCACCGAATACCGCATCAACGAAGCCTGCAAGCTGCTGCGTGCCGGTCACCTTTCCATTGCAGAGGTGGCCGTGTCAGTAGGCTTCTTCGACCAGTTCTATTTTTCGCGGGTGTTCAAGCGCGCCAAGGGCGTGCCGCCCAGCAAGTATTTTGCCACCCAGGCAGATGCTGCCCCCGCCGAACCGCAGCCGTGACCCGGCGCATTTCCACTACCAAAGGAGACTATGACCCATGCCCTTACAGAAGAACCAGATCCTGACCCTGTGCATCGAGCGGCTTTCCAGCGACGGCAGCGGTGTGGCCCACAGCCCGGACGGCGAGACCGTTTTTGTGCCGGGTGCCGCCCCCGGTGACGAAGCCGATGTGCGCATCGTAAAGGACTGCAAGCGCTACGCCTTTGGCATTCTGGACCATCTGCGCACCCCCTCGCCGGACCGCATTCCGGTGGACTGTGCCGTGGCGGGACCCTGCGGCGGCTGCAGCCTGCGGCATCTGGATTACACCGCCGAGCTGCGTGCCAAGCAGGAGAATGTGACCGATGCCTTCCGCCGCATCGGTGGGCTGGACGTGCCGGTGCTGGACATCTGCCCTTCCCCCGAAGTGGACCGCTACCGCAACAAGGTCCAGTTCCCGGTAGGGCTGGACAAGAACGGTAACCCCTGCATCGGCTTCTACGCCGGGCGCACTCACCGCATCGTGCCCTGCCCGGACTGCAAGCTACAGCCCGGCGTGCTCAACGACATCGGCAATGCACTGTGCAGGTTCTTTGCCGAAAACGGCATCCAGCCTTACAACGAAGAGACCGGCCGGGGCCTGGTGCGGCACATCTTCCTGCGGCGGGGCGCGCACAGCGGACAGATCATGGTGTGTCTGGTGTGCACTCGCCTGAACTTCCCCCACGCCGAGGCGCTGTGCACCCGTCTGCGGGAGCAGTTTGCGGACATTGCCACCATCCTGCTCAATGTCAACAGCAAAAACACCAACGTGATCCTGGGCACCGAGACCCACACCCTGTACGGGCCGGGCTACATCGAAGATACGCTCTGCGGGGTTCCAGTGCAGCTGGGGCCGCTGTCGTTCTACCAGGTGAACACGCTGGCCGCCGAGCGGCTGTACGGCATTGCCGCACAGTACGCCCAGCTGACCCCGGATGACCTGTTGCTGGACCTCTACTGCGGCATGGGTACCATCGGCCTTTCCATGGTGGACCACTGCCGGGAGCTGGTGGGCGTGGAGATCGTGCCCGAAGCCATCGAGAGCGCCAAGGCCAACGCCGCCCGTATGGGGGATGCTGTGGCCGCAAAGAGCTGCTTCTTCTGTGCCGACGCCGGGCAGGCGGCCACCCGGCTGGCCGCCGAGGGCCTGCACCCGGACGTGGTGATGCTAGACCCGCCCCGCAAGGGCTGCGACGAGGCCACCCTCTCCGCCGTGGTGCGCATGGCTCCCCGCCGGGTGGTCTACGTCAGCTGCAACCCCGCCACCGCCGCCCGCGATGCCGCCTGGCTGGAGCAGAACGGCTATCACGCCGAGAAGGTGCAGCCCGTGGATCTGTTCCCGAGGACGAAGCATTGCGAAGCGGTTCTCCTTTTGACCAAACTCAATGTCGACCGCCACGTTGAAGTGGAAGTGAGCATGGATGAGCTGGATGTGACTGCTGCAGAAAGCAAGGCGACTTACGATCAGATTCGGGATTATGTGTGGGAGCATCATCAGTTGAAGGTATCCAATCTCTATATCGCACAGGTGAAAGAAAAATGTGGTATAAAAAAGAGAGAAAATTATAACAAGCCTAAATCCAATTATAATCGCCAACCCAGATGTCCTTCGGAAAAAGAAACAGCAATTCGAGATGCATTAAAATTCTACAAAATCATCTAATCATATTTGCGATAATTCTTTTATCACTTATAGCTGAGTTTTACCACAAAACGCAAAAGACCGCTGCGGCCTCCGGAGAGATCGCAGCGGTCCTTTCTTTTATGCTCAGTAGCACTTTTTGCAAGCCGTGAATCCGCGGGATTTTGCAGTGGACAGGCTCACTTTCTCAGGGCCTTTCATTCCGCTGCAGTTGGGGTTGCTGTGGTACTTCTTGCCGCCATGGGTGGGGATCCACACCATCTGGCTGGTCGTCTGGCCGGAAGATGCACTGCCCGTGCTCTTTTTGCTGCCGGAAGTGGTCGTGGTCTTTTTGCTGCTGGCGGCAGCGGCGGCCTTCTGGGCATCCAGCTTTTTCTGTCCGGCCGTGTACAAAGCTGTCGTGTCGCTGGTGGTGCCGTTCAGCAGCACCGAGCCATTCTGGATGTCCAGAATGGGCATGCCGTTCACGTCCAGTGTGCCGGCATACACGCCGTACAGGGTCATCTGCTGTGCCGGGGCCGCCGCCTTGAAGGCATCAAATTTCGACTTCTGCACGGCCACATACCACACGCCGTCGGCGGTGTCAAAGCCAAAAATAAATGCAGTATCGTTGCTGGTAGCCGCACTGTAATTGGGCGTACCGGTAATAGTGATAGGCTGTCCCAGCGGCTGAGACGTTGCCTGCGCATAGGGTACCGTCTGGCAGGAACTGCTGTCCACCGCCGCAAAGGCCGCCGGGCAGCACAACAGGCTCAGGCACAGGGCCAGTGCCGCTGCAAGAATCCGGAATTGTTTTTTCATCGCACACATCCTCCTCTGTTTGCCGGTCACCCGGCTATTTTACGGTTTGATCGTACCTCCTGTTTCTCTGTGCAGCAATTCCCAGAATGTGTTGTTTTCGGCACATTCCGACGCATTCAGGAAGCAAGATCAGTTCTCACCATATATCATACCGCTTTATGTTCATTTACGAACCGTAATATGGCATTTATTTCAAGCAAAATTCACCTCATAATAGTATTGGGGTGATAATAATGGATGAACTCAGAATTAAAAAGCTCTCCGAACCTGTTACATTTACGATTCGCGTAGACAAGTCAATCGTCGATTTCTACGATGATCTTGCCGGAAAAACAAATCGCTCCCGCAATGAGCTGATCGGGCTTGCTTTGGACTACGCCAAGGATAAGATCATCGTGGAAGAATAAGCGTTCTTTCCGTAAACAAAAAATGCGAACGAAAGCATTTCTGCTCTCGTTCGCATTTTTTTATTGCTTCACACAGCGTGTCGTGTTGCGGGCGCTCCGGATCAGATGCCGGCGGCAGCGTTCTGACCGGCAAAGCGGCCGAAGGTGGCACTGCGGCCTGCGGCGGCACCTGCCATCAGGCTGGGATAGCTGCCGGAGAAGTAGTTGCCACTCATGTCGCCGATGACATACAGGCCGGGGATGGCCTTGAAGTCCTGATCAATGGCGTGCATATTGTCGTCGATCTGGATGCCGTCGATGGTGCAGATCAGATAGCCGCCGGCCTGACGGACGCCGTAGAAGGGAGCTTCGCTCAGGGTGGACAGACGATAGTCCTCCTTACCGTAATCCTCGTCCTCGCCCTTGGCAGCCAGCTCATTGTAGCGATCCACCGTTGCGGTGAAGGTGTCCTTGGGCAGGCCCAGCTTGTCGGCCAGCTCCTCCACGGTGTCGGCCTGCACGATGTAACCCTGGTCCTGCAGATCGGCGTTCATGCCCTCGATGTACTCAATGGGGAACACCGGAGCGGTGCCGTTCACATGCGGGTACAGACGGCTGCAGCCGTGGGTGGCAAAGTGCTCCACATCCTCGGGGTACTTGCTGTCCCACACAGTGCAGTAGGTGTGGTAGGGCTGGCTGGCTGCAGCGTGCAGCACCAGATCGTAAGGCATGTACTCGTTCATGAAGCGCTCACCGTTCAGGTTCACCTTCAGGAACGGCTGGCTGCCCATCCAGAACAGCGCGCCATCGCTGGCCTTGCCGTACTCGCCGGTCTGGTCCGGCTTGATGGCACCGCGGTCAAAGATCATGGAGGTGTGGGTCTGGTCCATGATGGCACCGGCCCACAGGCAGGCCTTGATACCGTCGCCCTTGGCACCGGGCTTGGAATAGTTGATGCAGGTCTGCTCCACGCTCTGGGGCTGCAGGGCGTTCATCATGGTTTCATTGCCGCTGTAGCCGCCGCAGGCCAGAATGACGCCCTTGGATGCGTTGTAGCGCACATACTCGTCGTTGGCATTCTTGGCGATCAGGCCGGTGACGCGGTTGCCGTCCTTTTCCAGCTTGACCATGGTGATCTCGTACTGCACTTCCAGACCGTCGGCCTCGGCGTGCTTGAGCACGGCGTCCATGGTCAGCTGCTCGCTGTACTCGTCGCCGTACTGGGTGCTGTGGCCCACGTCCAGCACCTCGTAGTTGTCGTTGTCATGCTTTTCGTCGATCTCGTGGCGGAAGTCGATGCCGCTCTCGGCCAGTACGTCGGTGAACCAGTCGATGGTCTCACCGCTGCGGTCTGCCCACACCTGTGCCAGGCTGCGGCGGGTATAGCCCTGGCTCCAATTGCACAGGTAGCGCACAGCGTCCTTCTTGTTCACGTCATCGCCGTCCTCCTGCTGCTGCTTGGAGCCGCAGGCAGCCAGCGTGTCGCGGATGCCGCTGGCCATGTCGTGGCCGAACTTTTCGATCAGGATGGTCTTGGCACCGGCCTCGGCCGCGGCGGCAGCGGCAAAGCTGCCGGAGGAACCGGCACCCACCACCAGCACCTCACACTCCACGGTCTGCTTGATGTCGCTCTCGGCCACTTCGGGCTCCTCGCCCAGCCAGTCGGCGGTGGAGGCAGTCTCCTCGGTGGTCTGCTCAGCGGGGTTGATGGCACCGCCGCTGGCCTGACGGATGCAGTCGGCCACAGCGTTCTGCACAGCCTTGCTGGTCACGGTGGCACCGGTCACACCGTCGATCTGGCTGGTCTGAGCGTTCATCACCTGCTCGATCAGCTTGTCCTTGGCGGCCTGGCCGATGCTGTCGGTCTCGCCGGACAGGTCCAGCTCCACCTTGGTGATGCTGGCAGCGTCAAAGGTCACCGTGGCGGTGATCTCGCTCATGCCCTTGGCGGTGGCAGTGTAGGTGCCGGGGGTGTAGATGCCGGCTGCACCGGAAGATGCAGCAGCGGTGGAGCTGCTGGCTGCATTGCAGGCAGCCAGACCGGCTGCGGTGACGCTGCTCATGGCGGCAGCGGCAGCGATTTTCAGAAAGCCTTTGCGGGAGATCTTTTCCATAATAAGGTTCCTTTCTCTTCTTTTTCTTCGTGCTTTGTTCCAGAGTGGCAAAAATGCTTTGCCATTCTTGTTAAAAGTATCACATTTACAACCAAAGAAAAAGAAGTTATAATATCCCTGTAGGTATCAAGAAAAACTTGCGTTTTATTTCTGGAAAGGAATCTCCCATGACCATTCAGCAGCTGCGCTATTTTCTGGCGTTGTGCGAAGATCTGAACTATACCCGCACCGCCGGGCGGCTGTATCTGTCCCGGCAGGCTCTGCGGCTGAGCATTGCCGCACTGGAAGAAGAACTTTGCGGCCCGCTGTTCATCAATGTGCGCAATCACCTTGCCCTGACCGAAAAGGGCCAGCGCTTCCGGGCACAGGCCGCGCCGGTGGTGGAGCAATTTGACCGGATGTGCGCGCAGGCGTATCAGGATATCCGGTCCCCCGCCCTGCGGCTGGGCATCAGTGTGGCGTTGGTGCCCAGCTACCTGCCCATGCTGGGGGATGTGCTGGAGCAGTTCCGGCAGCAATACCCGGGCATCCCGCTGGAAACCACATTGCTTTCCAACGACGCCGTATGTGCACAATTGCAGAACGGCACGCTGGACGCCGGGCTGGTGATGGACCTGGGCGGATGCGCGGCCGGGCTTGCCCGCACCGCGCTCACCCGGCACACTGCGGCCCTGCTGGTGCCCCGCTGCAGCCCGTTCTGGGGGCGCAGCAGCATCGCCCCGGCAGAGCTGGACGGCCAGCTGCTGTTGGTGCCGGGCCTTGCGCCGGAGCCGCTGGCCCCGCTGTGGAATACCCTGCGGCAGGCCGGTGCCCGCCCGAAGGTAGAGATCGGCGAGCAATACTATCAAGTGCTTTACCGCACCCAGGAGCGCAACGGTCTGGCCCTGGACCGGTTGGAGATCACCTCCGACCACTGCATGGACAATGTTCAGGACGTGGCACTGGACGGCATGCCGCCCATCTGCGCCGCCTTTTTGCAGCCGGAGCACGCAGAGCACCCCTGTGTCCGGCTTTTGTGCAGCTTTTTGCAGGAACACCTGCGCAATCTATGAAAGAAGGGACCCCTTATGCATTTTTATGGAACCATCGGCCCGGCCTGCGCCAGTGCCGGAACTCTGCGCCGCCTTGTGGACGCCGGCATGACCGGCCTGCGCATGAACCTTTCCCACGGGGCGCTGGCCGAACATGCTGACTGGCTGGCAATGATCCACGCTGTCGGCATTCCGGACCTGCTCATCGACCTGCAGGGGCCGGAACTGCGTGTCGGGCGGCTGGCCAGCCCGGTCACCCTGCCGGAGGGCGGCACGGTACAGCTGGGTGCAGGCGGCATCCCCTGCCCTGTCCAGCTCGTGCAGGCAGCCCGCCCCGGGCAGCAGCTTTTGCTGGATGACGGCAAGCTGCTGGTGGAAGTAACTGCCGCCGGGCCGGATGCACTGGTCTGCACCGTACTGCGGGGCGGCGTTCTGCAAAGCCGCAAGAGCATTGCCGCCCCGGGTCTGTCGGTGCCCATGCCCACCCTGACAAGTGAGGACCTTGCCAACCTGCGCATCGCAGCTTCCTGCGGCGTCACCGGGGTCATGCTGCCCTTCGTGCGCGGGAAACAGGACATCCTTGCTTTGCGGCAGGCGCTGGCCGAGGCCGGTGCGCCGCAGATCCGCATCTTTGCAAAGATCGAGAACCTTGCCGGGGTGCAGGCCCTGCCGGAGTTTCTGTCCCTCGTGGACGAGGTGGTCATTGCCCGCGGCGACCTGGGCAACGCCATGCCGCTGTGGGAGCTGCCCCGCTGTCAGAAACAGCTTTCCGCCGCCTGCCGGGCCGCCGGGGTGCCCTTTATGGTGGTCACCCAGATGCTGGACAGCATGTGCACCCGTGCCGTGCCCACCCGCGCCGAGGTAAGCGATATTTACAATGCTGTGTTGGATGGTGCGTCCAGCCTGATGCTCACCGGCGAGACCGCCGCCGGGCAGTACCCCGTGCAGGCCATGGAGTTCCTGGTTCGGACGGCAAGCACCGCCCTGTAAGGCAGTTCGGCTTTCTGCGCGCTTTTTCGGCTCGAAATGACAAAAAGGATGGATTCTGTCGTAAAGAGTTGGTATAATGAAGGCAAAATATTTTTGCAGGAAGGTTTTTCTATGGGAATCGTAGTCATCGGAGCCGTTTTTGTGGACATCAAGGGGTACCCCCTTTCCACCTACATCCCGGGCGGGCGCAACTCCGGCCGGGTCGAGCAGGTACACGGTGGTGTGAGCCGCAACATCGTGGAGGACATCGCCAATGTGGAGCTGCGCCCCACCTTTGTGGGTCTGGTGGACGACACCGGCATGGGCCAGGATGTCATCGACAAGCTCCGCGACCACAAGGTGAACACCCAGTTCATCCGCCGCGTGAAGGACGGCATGGGCACCTGGCTGGCCGTGTTCAACAACGACGGTGACGTATGCGCCTCCATCTCCAAGCGCCCGGACACCACTCCCCTCACCGCTCTGCTGAAAGAGCAGGGAGACGAGATCTTCAAGGACTGCGACAGCATCGCGCTGGAGCTGGATCTGGAAAAAGAGACGGTCAAGCAGGTGCTGCGCTTTGCCAAAAAGTACAACAAGCGGGTCTACGCGGCCATCTCCAACATGAGCATCGCCATGGAGCGCCGCGACTTTTTGCAGCAGGTGGACTGCTTTGTGTGCAACCAGCAGGAAGCCGGGCTGCTCTTCTCGGACGATTACGACCACCTTTCCCCCGCTGCCATGCGGGAGGTGCTGGCCGCCAATGTACATAGCGCCAACATCCCCTGCATGGTGGTCACCATGGGCGGGCAGGGTGCCGTGTATGCCCGCACCAACGGCGAAAGCGGCGTTGTGCCCGCCAAGAAGGTGGATGTGATCGACACCACCGGTGCCGGTGACGCCTTCTTTGCCGGTACAGTCATCGGCCTGACCTACGGCAAGAACCTGCCCGCCTCCTGCGAGATCGGCAGCCGTCTGGCCGCCTCGGTGATCTCCATCACCGAAAACGTCTGCCCCCGGTTCCGCCCGCTGGAATTCGGGCTGGACATTCCCGTGCTGGACTGAGTTACACCCAAAAGCGCCGGAGCATTCCCGCAAAAGGGAGCGCTCCGGCGCTTGTTTTTTGTTTGTCAGAGTTCGTTGATGGCTGCTGTGACGGGCATTGCCTGCAATCGCTTCACCGGGCCGTGCACCGCAAGCGCCGCTGCGCCTGCCACGAACAGACAGAGCACTGCCAGCAGCCCGAAGGGCACCCGCCACACGACGCCGAAATAGTGGGTGATCAGCCGGGTATACAGTGCACGGTGCAGCACAAGGCCGGCAGCAACGCCCACCAGCAGGCCGGACGCCGCATAGGTCCCGGCACTCAACAGCACAAACAGCCCCAGCAGCAGCAGGCACAACGTCGAGCACACGGCCCACGCCGCACATTCTGCCGCCAGCAGGGCCGCAGCCAGCCCGGTGACCAGACTTTTGTCATCCTCCAGCAGTAAGATCCGCTCCATGGTGCAGTTTCTCCTTTTTACAAAAAAATGCCGGGTGCTGCCGCAGGTACGGCAGCTGCCCGGCGTGCAGTCACGCATTCTGTTGTTTGTACTGTTCGCCCCACGCCCACATAGCATCCATGATGGGCTTCAGGCTCCGGCTTGATGGCCGCTTTTAACTGCGGTGTATTGACCGAACCGAGCTGGCACAGATGATCCGCGAACACGGATTTATCGTTTCCGACAGCTAAAATGTATTTCAGCAGATCTCCCGTAATATGCCGGGCCGTACCATCCGACCGAAATTTCCGTCGTAGTTCAGGTTTCCACGCAAGAATGACAGAGCATTCCCGTCCTCTCGCTGCAGTCCTGCACCCCGATAAAAAGCTGCCCGCATACCGTGTGATCTTGTCACATCCGGTATGCGGGCAGCTTGTCTTTTCTGATTTTACGCGCTTTTGGGGCTTATTTTGCCACGATCTCGTCGGCCAGAGCGTCCATCTGGGCTTCCGCGGCAGCATTGGCAGCAGAGCGGATGGTGACCACGTTCTCGCAGATCGTGATGTTCTTCATGCCTTCCAGCTCGGCGCGCATGAGTTTGGCAGCCATGGGGGCCCAGGTGCCGTTCTCCATCAGTCCGACGGTACGGTTCTGGAACGCCTTGGTCTTGAGGTGGGTCAGCAGGGACTCCATCGGCGGGAAGAGGAAGCCGTCATAGGTGGCGCAGGCCAGAACGATCTTTCCGCAGCGGAATGCCTCGGTGACGGCGTAGGACACATCGGTGCGGGTCAGGTCCATCTCCACCACCTTTGCGCCCTTGGCACGCAGCTTTTCGGCCATGGTGTGGGCCGCGGCGCGGGTATGGCCGTGGATGGAAGCACTGGCCACAAGGATCTTTTCCGGCTCCTCCGGCTTGTAGCTGGACCAGGTATCATAATAGGCCAGATACTTGCCCAGGTCCCCGGTGAGCACCGGGCCGTGCAGCGGGCAGATGGTAGCAATATCCAGTGCGGCTGCCTTTTTGAGCAGTGCCTGCACCTGCGGGCCGTACTTGCCCACGATGTTCAGGTAATACCGGCGGGCTTCGCTGGCCCAGTCGGCCTTTTCGTCAAACTTTGCCACCGCCCCGAAGCGGCCAAAACCGTCGGCGGAGAACAGCACCTTTTCGCTGCTCTCATAGCTGACCATGACCTCCGGCCAGTGCACCATGGGTGCAAACACAAAGGTGAGGGTGTGGCTCCCCAGAGACAAGCTCTCGCCGTCCTTCACCACCACACGGCGCTCCTTGGCCACGGCATCCGGGCCGAAGAACTGCTCCATATACATAAAGGTCTTGGCGTTGCCCACCACCTTCATGTCCGGGTACTTAGCGGCCAGGCGGGCAATGTTGGCACCATGGTCCGGCTCCATGTGGGAGACCACCAGATATTCCGGCATGCGGTCGCCCAGCGCTTCGGTGAGGTTAGCCAGCCAGGCATCCGTGGCACGGTTGTCCACCGTATCCAGAATGGCGACCTTTTCATCCAGAATGACATAGGAGTTGTAGCTGACACCGGTAGGCACCGGGTACTGACTTTCAAACAGGTCGATGGTGGTATCGTCCACCCCCACGCCCAGAATGGTATTGCTGATCTTCTGTACGCTCATAAATCCCATGCTCCTTTATTTTTATGCTGTGCCGCAGAAAGCGGCCGATTCTTCTTAAGAACAATTCCTAGTATAGCATATCGTCAGAAATTTAGCAAGAGGGATCTGCGGCTTTTTCCTCCCGGACCCCTGACCACAACCGTTATTCATCGCCCCTGCTTTCCGGCAGGCGGGCAGACACGGGGCGGCCCGGCTCGGTGTCCAGCTCCAGCAGGGCCGCAGCGCTGGCGTCATCCATCGTCTGTACGGCCCGCAATTTGCGGCTGATGGCACGGCTGCGCACGCCGATGAGATTATCCAGCTCTTCGTCGGTCTGGCGCAGACGCTGCTGCAGCTTGGAAAGCCCCTGCCCGAACTTGTCGAACTCAGTCTTGACGGCACCCAGCAGCTGCCACACCTCGCCCGAACGCTTCTGGATGGCAAGGGTCTTGAAGCCCATCTGCAGGCTGTTGAGCAGGG
>OFMO01001431.1_pt1 | contig 15302 bp, 14 predicted proteins | sample 1541821 | NCBI WGS metagenome assembly OFMO01 (sample SAMN04209253, study PRJEB22552) | human gut metagenome | biome: gut; material: feces | host: Homo sapiens | place: USA: Oklahoma | reverse complement strand
ATATCGCACACGCCAGAGCATCCGCCGCGTGGTGGGAGAAGACCTGCTCAAGGAGTGCTTCACGCCGCGGTTCGTAACCGAGAAAAAGGTGCGCGGCGTATGGGAGCGAACGGAATCGCTCATGCTTCCCGGATACATCATCGCCGTGACGAGCAATCCAACCCAGCTGTATGAACGGCTGCGCCAGGTCCATGAGTTCACGCGCCTTCTGCGCATGGGCGGGGAGTTCTGCCCGCTCGCGGAGGAGGAGCGCGCGTGGCTCGCGGCGTTCACCGAAGACGGCGACCGTGTGATCCCCATGAGCATGGGCGTCATGGAGGGAGATCGCGTGGTGGTTCAGCGGGGCCCGCTTAAGGGGCGCGAGGCCTGCATCGTAAGCGTGAACCGCCGCAAGAGCCTGGCATTTATAGAACTGGATATGTGCGGCCGGCGCGTCAAGACGCGCATTGGGTTAGGGATAGTGAGGAAGCGTCAGTGTCAGGGAGAATTGAAAACAACGTAATGGCTGTCGCAGAAGGAACCAGTGTCAATGCGTGCGATAGCAATAATTGTGTTGACCCGTTGACGGGCAATGCAATTCCTGTTTCGCATGAACGGGCCGAGTATGTGGCGAAAGTTGGACCGTACGATCGATATCAGGCGATGCAGGACTTGCGCGACGCGAATAGGGGTAAGTGGCTGTATCGTATCGCGCGGCGAATCTTCGATATAGTTTTTTCAAGCGTTGTGATAGCTGTTGGGTTCGTGCCGGGCGTGCTTATCTGCGCTGCAATCTGTCTGGAGAGTCCTGGAAATCCTCTGTATAGCCAGAAGCGCATCTGCCGTACACATCGCGACGGGCGGGTGCATGAGTTCACGATGTATAAGTTCCGCAGTATGTATAAGGATGCGGACGACAGGCTGAAGGAACTTCAGCGCTGCAACGAGATTGACGGCGCCATGTTCAAGATGAAGGATGACCCGCGCATCACAAAGGTCGGCAAGTTCTTGAGGAAGCATTCCATTGATGAGTTTCCCCAGTTTATCAATGTGTTCCTCGGTCAGATGACTGTTGTGGGGCCGCGTCCTCCGCTGCCGCACGAGGTGGATGAATATGACGCATGGGCAATGCAGCGCTTGGCGGTGAAGCCTGGCCTCACCGGCTACTGGCAGGTTGGTGGCCGCTCTGATGTCGACTTCGAGGACATGGTCGAGCTGGACCTGGAATACATCCGTGAGCGCAGTTTGTGGGTTAACTTCAAGACGATTCTACAGACCATTAAGGTGGTCTTCACAGGCGAGGGGGCATATTAATGTCGTTGGATTGGCATAAGGATTCCAGGCTGGATCGAACTCCGGTTATCGATGTGCCCATCACCGCGACGAACATGGACGATACGCTCGGTTTCATCAAGGAGAATATCCAAGCGATCAAAGGCGAGTACATTTGCGTGTCAAATGCGCACACAACGGTGATGGCCCATGATGATCCAGCGTACTTTCGAGTGCAAACAGAGTCGCTCATGTCGGTGCCTGATGGCAAACCCTTGTCTGTTGTCGGAAGCAGGGCAGTACCCACCATGGGGCGAGTGACCGGGCCAGATTTGATGCGCGAGCTTTTTGCGGTATCTACGAAGCATGGTTATCGTCATTTCTTTTACGGTAACAAGCAGGAGAATCTTGATGTACTTCTAGAGGCATTGCAGCGAGATTATCCGGGTCTATGCATCTGCGGCTCCGAGCCTTCTGTATTTAGAGAAATGACAATGGAGGAAGAAGCGGAGCTGGCAAAACGAATTAATGATACGAAGCCCGATTTTGTGTGGGTCGCGCTTGGCGCCCCGCGCCAGGAGTGCTTCTGCCACAGGATGCGCGGTCGCATAGACGGTCTGATGGTTGGCGTGGGCGGCGCGTTCAACATTCTCGCCGGAATCACGCCGGAGGCGCCAATCTGGATGCAGAACTTGAGCCTCGAATGGCTGTATCGGCTGATTCAGGAACCGCGCCGCCTGTTCAAGCGCTATGTTGTTACCAATTCGAAGTTTATCTACTACCACGCTGCTGGAAAAAGAAGGAATAAAGGGAGCAAGTAACATGTCCTCATTCGCTGGTAAGACCCTTATGATCACGGGTGGTACGGGAAGCTTCGGCAACACCGTGCTCGAGCATTTTGTCAACACCGAGTTCGAGGAGATTCGCATCTTCTCTCGTGACGAGAAGAAGCAAGATGATATGCGTCATCGCTTGCAGCAGCGTAGTCCCGAACTCGCCTCCAAGGTTCGCTTCTTCATCGGTGACGTACGCGACGCTCAGTCCGTTCGCGATGCGATGCACGGTGTGAACTATATCTTCCACGCTGCCGCTCTCAAGCAGGTTCCCTCTTGTGAGTTCTTTCCCATGGAGGCAGTTCGCACTAACGTCATCGGCACCGATAATGTGCTTCATGCCGCCATTGCAGAAGGGGTCGAGAAAGTCGTCTGCCTCTCTACGGACAAGGCAGCTTATCCTATTAACGCCATGGGCAAGTCCAAGGCCATGATGGAGTCTATCATCTATGCCAATGCGCGCAACGGTGCAGGTCGTACCACCATCTGCTGCACGCGCTATGGCAACGTCATGTGCTCTCGTGGTTCCGTCATTCCGCTGTTCATCGACCGCATTCGCAAGGGCGAGCCGCTGACGGTTACCGATCCCAACATGACCCGCTTCCTCATGAATCTCGATGAAGCTGTCGACTTGGTTCAGTTCGCCTTTGAGAATGCGAATCCGGGTGACCTCTTCGTGCAGAAGGCTCCTGCTTCGACCATTGGCGATCTTGCTGAAGCCGTTCAGGAGGTCTTCGGTCACGTGGGCACCAAGGTGATTGGCACCCGTCATGGCGAGAAGCTGTACGAGACGCTCATGACCTGCGAGGAGCGACTGCGTGCCGAGGATATGGGCAACTACTACCGCGTTGCCTGCGACTCGCGCGACCTTAACTATGACAGCTTCTTCGTTGAGGGCGATGTGAAGACCCAGGCGGACGAGGCCTACACCTCTCATAACACCGAGCGTCTCGATATCGCCGGCACCCTCGAGAAGATCAAGACCGCTGAGTATGTGCAGCTGGCGCTCGAGGGCCGCGAGCACGAGGCGGTCCAGTAATGCGCGTTCTGGTTACCGGCGCCAAGGGCTTCGTCGGCCGTAACCTTTGCGAGGCGCTGAAGACAATTCGCGATGGCAAGGACCGTCGGGAGCGCTTCCAGGCTCTGCTGCCGCTTGAGGTCATGGAGTGCGACATTGAGACCACGGCAGATGAGCTGGATGGAATGTGCGCTAAGGCGGACTTCGTGTTTAACCTTGCCGGCGTGAACAGGCCGCAGGATCCTGCTGAGTTCATGGCCGGTAACTTTGGCTTCGCGAGCGATCTTCTTGCTGCGCTGGAGCGTCACGGCAATGAGTGCCCCGTCATGCTGTCGAGCTCTGCGCAGGCGAGTCTGGTTGGACGCTACGCTGGCTCTGCGTACGGTGAGTCCAAGCTGGCGGGGGAGGGTCTCTTCCGCGAGTATTCCGAGCGCACGGGCGCCCCGGTGCTGATCTACCGTTTCCCCAACTTGTACGGAAAGTGGTGCCGTCCGCGCTACAACTCAGCGGTCGCTACGTTTTGCGATGCCATCGCCAACGGTGGCGAGTACACGGTGAACGATCCTTCTGTTGAGCTAGAGCTTCTTTACATCGATGATCTGGTCGCCGAGATGCTGTCTGCTCTGCTGGGCGAGGAGTATCGTTGCGGTTATGATGGGCTGGCTGAAATCGATGGTATTGAATTCTGCGCATGTCATCCCACTGATCGTGTAACGCTGGGCGAGATTGTCTCGCTGCTCGAATCGTTCAAGGCAAGCCGTGATGACCTTATGGTCCCGAATCTTGATAGCGGTTCTTTCTCCAAGAAGCTTTGGAGCGCGTTTGAGAGCTATTATGCCGAGGGCTCCCGCGCGTATCCGCTGAAGGCCAACTGCGATGATCGTGGTTCCTTCACCGAGTTCCTGCGCACGCCTGAGCGTGGTCAGGTTTCCATCAATGTTTCCAAGCCTGGTATCACCAAGGGCAACCATTGGCATCATTCCAAATGGGAGCGGTTCCTAGTGGTGTCTGGAGAGGCGTCGATTCGTCTGCGCCGTGTCGGCCTTGATGCCGATGGCAAACCGTTCCCTGTGGATGAGTATCGCGTGAACGGTGAGAATCCGATGGTTGTCGAGATGGCGCCCGGTACGACGCATTGTATAGAGAATCTTTCTGATACCAAGGATCTTGTAACCGTAATGTGGGCCAATGAGCCCTTTGATCCCCAGAATCCTGATACCTACTTCGAGGAAGTGTAGAGGTGCGATACGTTCAAATTAACAGCTTCTATAACGGATCGACTGGAACTATTATGCGCAACCTGCATCATGATTTACAGGAGAAGGGAATAGACTCCTTTATATTTTGGGGGCGTAGGCACGAGACGATAAATGATCATGAGCAGTGCATTGCATCACGAGCGGGCGTGTACTCTCATGGCGGTTTAGCCAGGTTTACTGATCGTGCCGGTTTTTATTCGCATGGAGACACGCGACGTTTTTTGGCAAAGCTGGATGAAATCAGACCTGACGTTGTGCATTTGCATAACATTCATGGCTACTACATTAATGTGGCGGAGTTATTTGAATGGCTTGCTACGCAAAACTGTAAGGTCATTTGGACGTTACACGATTGTTGGGCGATTACGGGACATTGCCCACACTTCCAGTATATTGGTTGCGAGCGCTGGAAGACCGGGTGTCACGACTGTCCTCAGTTGGATGGTTACCCCACGGCGTACTTTATGGATCAATCTGAAAGAAACTGGGAAGACAAGCGCAGACTTTTTTCGATGTTGCCCGCCGAGCGCATGCTACTCGTCAGCCCGTCGCAATGGTTAGCCGATCTTGTTGGTGAAAGCTATTTGTCAAAGTACGACATTATGGTGCAACCAAATAAGATTGACGAGGGCGTGTTTCATCCCGTTGCCTCGGATGTCAGAGAGCGTTATGGCATTGGGACGCGCTGCATGATTCTTGGCGTTGCGAGTCCATGGAGTGAGAGAAAGGGGCTTAACGCTTTCATTCAGCTTGCGAAGTATCTGGATGAGAGGTTTGCCGTCGTCATTATTGGGTTAAGCAGGCATCAGATTAAAGTCTTTGATGAGGTTGAAGGGGATGCGCGAGTGATTGCGCTCGAACGCACGGAATCCCGTGAGGAGCTCGTACGTTGGTACTCTGCTACAGATTTCTTCTTTAATCCAACTATGGAAGATAATTATCCCACTGTTAATCTCGAGGCGGAAGCATGCGGTGCGCCTGTTGTTACTTTCGATACGGGAGGTTGTAGGGAAACAATCAGTCTCCCGTCCTCCTGTGTTGTTGATTCGTGCGAATGGACACCGCGCTGGTTTATTGATCGTTTGGAGGGTGCGTGATGTCCATGTTGGGAGTCGTTGCACGAAGGGCGAGGTGTGGTTATCGGAGGGCCATATATACGAATAGAGCTTTTCTCTTTTTGTGCATCGCTTTTGCCCTGAGCAGCTCCTTTTCCAGGATTGCTTTATTTGATCTTGCAAATAAAGCAATTATTGCTTTTATGTGTCTAGCCATATTGGTTTTTTTCAATCAGCGAGCTCAGCCGAAGTATAGCTATTTGATACTGGCTATAACTGGTGCGCTACATGTGATATCTCTCGCGTTCCCCTTATCCCCAAAAGATGGAATCGCAACTTATTTTACATTTGCGTTCTGGGTGCTTTTCTGGCTGTACTTGGCGCAAAACATCGAAATGTTTATCAAGGCGGCATTCGATGCTCGCGATATTCTTCAATCTGCACTGAAGGTATGGACGTGCGTCACTGCATTTTCATTTCTATTGCCGTTTTGCTATAAGTATGGTTGGGGTGGGGGTAGGTACTTTACCTCTTTTACTACCGATTCGTTTGAAATCGCCCCGGTCGCTATGTTTATGCTGGCGTTAAATATCCTTCTCTTTTCGTTTGACAAGAACAAAGTTAAGGCCTTGGCGTATTCTGCGGTTCCTCTGGCATGCGTGTTCGCTGCGGGCACTCGAACTTATCTAATCGTTGTAATGCTGGAGTTTATCCTCCTGCTTCGTATGATTATCGAGAAACCGATCGCCTTTTGGGTCGTTTTGACGGGCGTTGTGCTTGCATGTTTTTATATCGCTGCAGCTACAAATATTGGTCAGAAATTTGAATCGGCCATGTTTGAGACGACAGATGTAAATGTGTTTCTAGAAGTGTTTACAAATGGAAGAAGCGAGTTCTGGCAAGTTGATTTAAAGGCATTTTTAGCGAGCGATTGGTTTACAAAGTTATTCGGCCACGGCTTCAGCTATGTATATGAGTTGAACCTCAATGCCATCGGTATGCGCCTTTATGCTCATAATGACTTTCTTAACGTGCTTTTGAATTTCGGGATCATGGGGCTATTAGTTTACTTTGCATCATTTTTCCCAATTATGAGCTGTATGAAGAGGTTCGGCGGGGTCAGCTGGGGCTTGTGCGGCATCTTTTTCGTCATGTGGTTCTTCAATGCCTTTTTTAACATGATATATGTGTATGCAGTTGCAGTCATTGCGATGGGCGTATTAGCTGCTGCCATGATTGCTGCGGGCAAGGAATCTAGTTGGCTTCCCGAAAGTGAAAGCGGCCCGAGTATTAACTAGCTTAAAGCGGAATTGATTGATATGAAGTTTTCTGTACTGGTTCCTGTTTATAACGTAAAGCCGTATCTTGCGGATTGTCTGGATTCAATTTTGAATCAGGGCTACGAAGACATGGAGCTAATCGTCGTTAACGATGGCTCTACTGATGGTTCGGGAGGAATCTGCAGAGAGTATGAGAAGCGCTTTCCCGGACGGTTGAGGCTGATCGAACAGCGAAACCGCGGCTTGTTGCTTGCTCGTCGAGCGGCGATTGACGTTGCCCAAGGTGACTATTTGATATTTGTAGATAGTGATGACGCATTAAGAGCGGGTGCATTGCAGGTTATCGATCGGCTTCTTTCAAGAACTGATGTGGATGTATTGCTGTTTCAGGCCTCACGATCGCCTCTATTTGATGTTCCATATTTCAATCACGAGGGGTTATATGAGGACATGGTCGATGGGGAATTTGTTCCGAAGGAGACTATGCGTAAGCAGCTTGCGTTGACCCATAACGTGAATTCAATGTGGGCAAAAGCCATTCGTCGCGACTGCATTGACCAAGGGTCAGATTACGAAGAATATGAAGGCCTTCAATATGGAGAAGACCTATTGCAGATGTGCCCTATTTTTAATAAGGCGAAGAGCTTTGCAATTTCAAGCGAGATTTTATATTACTATCGCGACAACGGGGCGAGTATAAGTCATCATGTGAATGCTTCTAGATTAGATAATATCCGTAGGGTCCGGACTCGCCTTGCTTCTTATGTTGAGAAGTGGGACTCAGCATTGCTGTCATTTGTTTATGCCAATGATTGCGTGGAGCTATTTACATACTGCCTGTTATGTGCGAATCGGTTGCCGCGCCTAGATGCCGTGCAGGAAATAGGCCGCGCTATAGAATCTGACCATTTCACCCATTCATTTGTTAATGCAAATTTTTCTATAATTCCATTTTGGAAACGTATCGGTATTAATTGGATTGCTCGGGGCCATATAGAAAGATTTATTTCTCTGTATTCCCTGGCATTTCATGTTCTATTCCGCGCAATGCCAAGCAAGGCGTCTCGTTACTTATAGGAGAGACATCATGTTGAAGAAATTGGCAACGATAGTTGTTAAGCCGCTGCTGGTAGCTCTAAACAAGGTTAGCTGCAAAACATACAAGAAAGTCTATCCGCAGTATCTGAAGTGGTGCGGCGTAGATATTGAGCACGATTACTTGCGCGGTGGCTTTGATCCATGGATTAGTCCCTCTGCATATTTTGATCCTGGGTATCCAGGGTTAATTAAATTAGGGAGAGGTACGACAGTCTCATTTGAAGCTTGCTTTTTGGCTCATGATTATAGCCTTGATAAGGGGCTCTATGCGCGAACGGGAGAGCATGGTCTGATCGTGGGCAAAATCGAGGTCGGGAGGAATTGCTTCATTGGGGCTCGTGCCATGCTTCTTCCCGGTACAAGGCTGGGTGATGGGTGCATTGTTGGTGCGAATGCTGTGGTCAAGGGAAGCTATGCGGCTGGTTCGGTTCTTGCTGGTAACCCTGCTCGTTTGCTTGGGACTGTTGAAGCAATGGTCGATAGACATATGGCTAAGGGTGACATATCTTTCTGGCGGGGATTGAACTGCGATTACCTCGATCTCGTACTTGCAGAGCCAAAGCCATTTGCAGCTGCAAGTCGAAATGATGATGGTTGCAAGGAGATTCAATAATGTTTGACAGCAACATTTTTGTAAAGAGTCGTATGCTCTCTCTGCGTCACCATGTGAATAATTCTCGTGTTTTGGCGATTACCAAGAAGGCGTCGGAAATTGATTCACTTCGAGATTTTGGCTCATTTCGCTCGCTTGTTGTCCAGTTGAAAGAGCGTGAGCTAAATGAAGGCGGGACATTTGGAACGAATCGGCTGGCATCGGAGTCTCTGTTCTATGGGCACCTAAAAGCTTTGGTTGAGTATGCAGGACTTGACTATAGTGATCGATATCGCTTGGTATTCCCCAATATAGAACACGGAATAGGTTGGTTGCAGCGCGTTCCGAATAATGTGAATCAGCCCTTCGTCCATTGTGCGATAGCGCAAGGAGGGTATCGCAAAAAGACTATATGTAGTCTACGAAGGGGCATGCCGTTATATACGGTGGGGCCTTATATTCACTACGCCGCTCAATACTATTCAGATTCTGCTATTGAGGAGATCAAGGCTCGTCTCGGCAGAACTCTGCTGGTCTTTCCTGCTCACACTTATGAGCTGTCAGATGTTACGTATGGTAAAGAGCGCTTTGTAGATACCGTTATGCAAAAATGGGCTTGCTCGTTTGATAGCGTGTTGGTCAGTGCTTATTGGCATGATGCGGATGATGAAGTCTTTTCGCTCTTTGAGAAGGCCGGTGCGCGGGTTGTTAGCTCCGGATTGCGCGAGGATCCATTATTCATTTCACGCTTGAAAACGCTAATAACATTAAGCGATGCGGTTGCGGGTAACGCGCTTGGCACGCATATAGGATACTGCGACTATCTCAATAAGCCGTTTTATATGATTGATGATGACGCTGCAGTAATTGCTGACACCGGCAACGCGTTCAAGAGCGAAGAGGAGGGGCAGCTGGATGAAGTGTTCCGAATCGCCTCTGATTTATATAAAGCTGGTGGCGATGGCGTTCGTCGACTCGAGTTCTACCGCAAGTATTGGGGCGGATCGGATGCAATTAAAACCCCTGAAGAAATCCGCTGCATGATTGGTATTTCCGAAGATGTTCTTCGATTGTCTCATGGTGCGGTCGCAGAATTTGTTCAAAGTACGGGTGCTTTGCTCGAAGAGGCGAGCCGTGAAGAATCCCATGAAGGCATCATGCGTTACCGCCTGCTATCCCAGGCAATGGAGCGTGATTAAGTGGGAATTCAAACTAAGGTCAATGCAAGCCTTTCGGGCCGCGCGGTTTTGTACACGGTAGGGCAGTTGGCGTTAAACTTTTTAAGTGTGATATCAGCTCCAATTTTCGTCCGCTTGATGACAACTTCTGAATACGGTATGGCTGCTGTTTATTTTACTTGGGTCTCGATCCTGTCTAACATTGTCGGCCTTCGCGCGGATTCATCAATACAAAATGGGTGGTCTGAATTTGGGGAAAAGAACTTAAATTCATACGTCTCATCGATTTGCGCCCTGTCTTGCTGCTTCTTTTTAGTCATAATGATTATTGTTTTTGCGTTTGGAGCACCGTTGGCCCGCCTGCTTGATATGAGCTACGGCGTCCTTACTCTATGTGTTGTGACTTCCTTTTTTATAGCGTGTTCCAATGTGCGCATGGCATATTGCACGGTTACATGCAACGCTACTGCAAATATGCTTATCTCTCTCGTGCTATCCGTGTCTCAGATAGTGATGTCGATTGCTCTGTTGGTGTTTGTGATCAACGATGGCTATCTTGCACGTATAGCGGGTTATTCGATACCAACAATTCTGATAGGCCTAGCCTTTCTGGCGTGGTTTTACCGTAATGGAAAGACTATATATGACAGGTCATATTGGCGGTTTTGCCTTGCGTTGTCGTTGCCGTTGATATTGAACGGAATCGCGTACCTACTCATTAATCAGTGCGACCGATTGATGCTCAACGCTATCGTTGGACCGGATTGTGCTGGAATTTATTCTTTTGCCTATAGCTGTGCATTGCCTGCAAGTGTTGTTTGCAGTGCCATGAACTCTGCTTGGACACCTGAGTACTATAAATTGATGAAGGACGGTGATTTCGGGACGCTCACCGTGCGTTCATCTCGCTACATGAATAACATGACTTTAGTGTCAGCTGCGATCATGTTGATTTCACCAGAGGTATTGAAGCTACTTGGAACATCTAGCTATTACGAGGGTATCGCAATGTTGCCGTTAGTTGTTATGGCATATTATTTTCAATACCTGTATACCTGGCCAGTAAATTGCGAGTTTTATTACAAGCAGACACGTTGGATGACTATTGCGACAATTGGTGCAACTTTAGTCAATATTGCGCTTAATCTTGTTTTAATACCGCGTTTTACCCTAATTGGCGCGTCTCTGGCCTCCTTGATTGCTTTCATATTTCTGATGGCTTTCCATCATGTGATTGCTAGAAAGAAAACCGAGGGATATTGCTGGTCCCTGAGCTGGTATATGAAGCGTATTTTGCCCATGTTTGCCGTGTTGGCAATTACCTATGTATTTATCGACCTCATGGTCGCTCGCTGGTTATTGGCTCTTACGTTCGGTGCCGTCTTGCTTGTTCTTATGAAAAAAAACAAATCACTGTTCTAATTTGAAGGGATTAGAAATGTTTTCTATCGTGTATAGGAAAACCGAAAACGGATTTCAGCTTGCAGCCGATGTAGAGCCCAGATCTATTCCTTCAGATTTGGTGGTTTCTGATGACGGGGCATCTTTTTATGTCGGCTGTTCAGTGGATGCATCACCCGAGATGCTATTTAACTCGGGGTGGGAACGTAACCCTTCAGTATTGAACGACTATTGTTCGGCCTTATATATCGTTTCTTATGACGAGAACGGATGCCGATTTGCGACGGATGTTTCTGGCCGCGAATTGCTGTTTTACTACTTTGATGGGCAAAAATTCATACTGTCAGATAGTTTTTGGGGTGTGGTAAAGGAAATCGAGCCAGCTTTTTGCGACCTCGATCGTCGTGTTGTTGCGGAGATGATAGCTTCTGGTGGCGGCGTGCCGTGCGATAACAGCACGCCGGTAAAAAACGTTTTCTGGGCTCCTGTCAATATGTTTGGCTCCTTCGATGCTCATAGCGGCACCTTTAATAAGCGTATTTATGCAGACGCCAAACGGTCTTGTGAGGTCACTTCGCTCGACGATGCAGTCGAATCGCTTGATACCTGCATGACAAATATGGCGAATTATCTTGCATCCAAGCATGATGGCGAAAGATTTGGTCTTGGTTTGTCTGGCGGTTTGGATTCCCGCACTGCTTTACATTATCTTGCTGCGGCGGGGATAGAGCCTGCTTCATTTAACATATGTGTATCTCGGCCTCATAAAGTTTTGCTAGCTTCAAGCGTGCTGAACTCGCGTTCTCTGGCAAATGCTGCAAATGCAAATTACTGCGAAGTGGAATGGAGGCCTGAAAGCATACGCTCCAAGATGGATGCAATGCTGGGGCACCATCCTTTGGGTACCTGCGGGCATTATACGAATGCATATAAATATGAAACGTTTGGACTGCCTGAGTTTGATGTCCTCATAACCGCTGGTCAGGCAATTGGTCCAAATTTAGTCGGAGGTTCCGTTTCAAAGGGCGCAGCCTCTTTGTCAATGGATGCTGTATTTAACTATCTAACCACATTATGTTTAGGCGACGCTCGTCCGTATGCCTTTACTGAGGGGCTTTTAAGGGGCAAGCTTGATTCCATTGGGGTTCATTCCTATGGACTCGGAGATGGGCCTGGATATGATATTTGGGGTTCAATCGTTGATGAGGAGTTGCTGGGCTTCATTCATGGCGAAGTCAGAGAATTCATGAATTCACGCTATGAGCGTGGATTCACCGGTCCAGATATCATTATGGACTACAGAACCTCTGTGTATGGAGCTATTGGCCGCAACGGCGCATACGAAAGTCTATTTGGCACGAAGAAAAGCTATACCATTTACACTCCTTTCCTAATAAAGGAGGGCTTGCGTTGGGATATACCTATCGTTGAGGAGCGATTGGTATTAAAGGAGCTCATTAAGCGCAAGATACCTGAGTTTGCGCATGTTGGAGAGGAAACTTATGGCGGCATTGGATCCGGCAGCTCGCGCTTCTCTGCTGCAATTGAAAAGCTAATGTTCTTGCTTCGTGGAAGCGGCATTATGGCGGATGAATGGTACGCGAGGCATAAGGCAATACGGTCTGCCTTTGTTGAAGATATGACGTCCAAAGGTACATGGTTCTATCGTTTGTTTCCCTTGACTGAAGAGTATGAAAAAGTCTGGTCAATGAGCCCATCGAGAATGAACTGCATTTGGGAGCTCAAGCGCTTGATTGACTGCATCGAGTTTGGACGTTACCGAGAATTCAATTGAGTTGGATAGACGGGATATGGGGTTGTTCAGGTGAGGCGTATGTATCCTAAGCTTATCGTCGACCTAGATAAGGTCTTTTGCAATGTGAAACAGACGGTTGATCTCTGCGGGGCTTTTGGAATCAGTGTTTGTGGTGTAACTAAAGCCGTCTGTGGCGATCCCCATATTGTTCAGGCCTTTGTTGATGGGGGCGTAGCATCGTTGGGGGATAGCCGACTTGATCACATCTTGCGTTACAAGTATCTTGAGCTGCCTAAGGTTTTGATCCGTGCTCCCCAAATCCAGGATGCTGCTGGGGTTGTTGAAAACGTTGACGTTTCTGTCAATACTGAAATTGAAGCTATGGCGGCGCTTGAAGACGCCTGTTTCCGCCTCGGTGTACGACGTCATGGAGTTATGCTGATGGTTGATTTGGGCGATCTCCGTGAGGGGATTATTGAACGGCGGGAATTTGAGGAAGCTGTTAGATTCATTGAAGGCTCTAAGCATCTGTTTCTTTATGGGGTTGGAGCAAATTTAAACTGCCTCTCGTTTATATTGCCGGATGAGAGAAAGATGGACGATCTTCTCTCTTTTGTTAGGCTTGCGGGCGAGACAGTAAGTGTCGAGGATTTGGTTGTAAGCGGTGGCAATAGCAGCAATATAAATCTGATGCGATCTGGTTCCATGCCTAGTGGCGTTAATTCTCTCAGATTGGGGGAGTCGCTGCTTTTTGGTAGGGAAAGGGCCGGATATGACTATTTGCCAGGTACGCATAATGATGCGTTTGTTCTTCAAGCTGTGATTGTTGAGCTGAAGGAGAAACCTAGCGCTCCTTGGGGTACTTCTGGAGTAGATTCGTATGGACATGTGCATTCTTTTGAGGATTGCGGCGTTAGAAGAAGGGCTCTTCTGGCGTTTGGCCACCAAGATATAGATACAGGCGTACTGTGGCCCATCAATGAGTCTTTGAGGATTATCGATAGTAGCAGCGACTATACGGTTGTTGATGTTACCGACTCGGGGGAGCGCTATAGGGTGGGAGATGTTATTGAGTTTAGGTGCGGCTATCATGCGGTGGCGCGTGCTTTTGCAAGTCCATATATTGATGTTGAATATCGCTAATAGCTGTTGCTTGCAAAAATGGTCTGAAGGGAATTAGATGTATCAAGATAAGCGGATTCTAGCTGTTATTCCCGCCAGGGGAGGATCAAAGGGGATACCGGGCAAAAATATTAAAAGTCTGTGCGGGCACCCTCTTATTGCCTATACCATTTCGGCGGCGAGGAAAAGCGTCTACATTGATGATGTCGTTGTGTCAACCGATAGCGATGACATTGCTGAGGTTGCGATGCGATATGGCGCAGAGGTGCCTTTTCTCAGGCCGGCCGAGCTTTCAGGTGATACTGCAAAGAGTATTGATGCATTGGTTCATGCGCGCGACGCGCTCGCTGAGGCTGGGAGAAACTACGATTCAATAGTCTTTATGCAGCCAACTAGCCCTTTACGCCATTCTTCGGAAGTGGACGAAGCGATTGAAGTTTTTTATTCGCATGGCGCTCTTGGACTGGCGTCGGTTGTCGAGGTAACGGAAAGCCCCCTGCTTACGCGCAGTATCGGTGAGGCTGGGGTGCTTCATCCGATAATTCCCACTGGCAGTACGGTGCGCCGTCAGGATATGCCTAAGTTCTATCATGTTAATGGTGCGATTTATATTAATAGTTCGACCCAACTTACGCCGCAGACCAGTCTGAATGATAATCCAATCGCCTTTATCATGGAAAAGGACAGGTCGCTAGACATTGATTGTCTTGAGGACTTTATGCGCGCCGAACAGATTCTATCTAGTCTGGATGAGCCTGAGCCTATTGAATGCCCGTGGGCTTGTTGAGGGATTTAACGCTGCGCCGTGAAGAAGCGGCGCGTATAAAGTGCCCGGCAGCTGCCTTTGACGTACTAAGTCCGAGTTTTATTGGCTTGATTGAAAGAGTGGGACTATGGCTGATATGAAGCATTTATCCTTTGCCCGTGATGGGCGCTTGCGCTTGCTTATTATCGTTGGCACGCGACCTGAAGTCATTCGACTGTCTGAGGTAATTAAGAAATGTCGTAGGCATTTCGACTGTCTCCTTGCTCATACTGGTCAGAACTACGATTACACGCTTAATGGCATCTTCTTCCGGGATCTTGAGCTCGATGATCCCGATGTGTACCTGGATGCCGTGGGTGATGGCCTCGGTGAGACTATGGGCAATATCATTGCTCGATCTTATGACCTCATGAAGGAGATCGAGCCTGAGGCCCTGCTCGTCTTGGGCGATACCAATTCCTGTCTCTCTGCTATTGCCGCGAAGCGCCTGCATATTCCGATCTTCCATATGGAGGCCGGCAATCGCTGCAAGGACGAGTGCCTGCCCGAGGAGACCAACCGTCGCATTGTCGACGTTATTTCCGACGTCAATCTTGCCTACTCCGAGCATGCTCGTCGCTACCTGAAGGACACCGGCCTGCCTCCCGAGCGCACGTATGTGACTGGTTCCCCAATGGCTGAGGTCCTGCGCGC